>Ga0180215_1001425_pt1 | contig 26342 bp, 31 predicted proteins | sample eDN3rd37CBELigBY_FD_128871 | JGI IMG/M metagenome (GOLD analysis project Ga0180215, IMG submission 128871) | Enriched backyard soil microbial communities from Emeryville, California, USA - eDNA 3rd pass 37_C BE-Lig BY (version 2) (version 2) | ecosystem: Environmental > Terrestrial > Soil >...
CGTCGCCCGGTTGAACTGGCTCTGGCCGTAATCGCGGCCGCCCACGATGGCGCGCACGGCGCCGTCCACGTCCATCACCACGATGGCGCCCTGGCCCGCGTGGTACTGGCGTCCGTTCTGGCGCAGCTCGCTCTCGAGGATCTCTTCCGCGTGGCGCTGCAGGGCGGTGTCGAGGGGCGTCTTGACGATGAGCACGCGCTCGCTGCCGAACTTCTTCTGGGCGGCGAGGGCCTTCACCTGCTCATAGGCCCAGTCGAGATAGAAGTCGGGAGTGGTCTCGCGCTCGCGGCTCACCGGGGTGGCCGGGTTCCGGCGGGCCGTCTGGATCTGACCATCGGTGAGGAAGCCCGCCTCGACCATGTTGCGCAGCACTTCGTTGGCGCGGGCGCGGGCCGCCGGCAGGTTCACGTGAGGCGCATATTTCGTCGGAGCCTTGAAGAGGCCCGCCAGCATGGCGGCCTCCGCCAGGGTCAGGTCCTTCGCGGGCTTGCCGAAGTAGTAATCGGCCGCCGCCACGACCCCATGGGCGCCGCCGCCCATATAGGCGCGATCGAGATAAAGCTTGAGGATCTCGTCCTTGGTCAGGTGGAATTCGAGCCAGAGCGCCAGGAAGGCTTCCTTGATCTTGCGCTCCAGGGAGCGCTCGTTCGTCAGGAACAGGTTCTTGGCCAGCTGCTGGGTAATGGAGGAGCCGCCCTGGACCACGCCGCCGCCCTGGGCATTGACCAGAAGGGCCCGGAAGGTGCCGATGGGGTCGATGCCCCAATGGCTGTAGAAGCGCCGGTCTTCCGTCGAGAGCGCCGCCTTGATCATGTAGTCAGGGAAATCCTCGAGCTTGTAGGAATCGTCCAGATGGAGGCCGCGGCGGCCGACCTCCTGCCCGTAGCGGTCGAGGAAGGTGACGGCGAGATCCTGGGTCTTGAGCCAGTCGTCCTCCGTTTCCCGGAAGGCCGGAAGCGCGAGCGCCAGCATGAGGATGCCGCCGACGGCGCCCAGGGTCGTGGCCTCGCTCGTCAGGTCGAGAACCACCCGCAGGGGGCCCCGGAAGCGCAGGCACTTCATTTTTTCCGAATAGGATTCGTAGGCCGAAGCCAGCCCGCGCCCGCTCTGGAACAGAAACGAGTTCAGCCAGGCGTCGAACCAGAGCGCGGCACGCTTGATCCGTGTCGAGAGGGGGGTGGGGGGCTGCTGGCGCACGTCGGTCCTTCGGGGCAGGTCGGAAGACCTGATATGTTTTTCTTATGGCCGTCTGTTTCCCTAACGGCAACGTTTGCACGTCACGGAACGCATTTTCAACAACTCACGAACAGGTTTTCCGGTTCAAAATAGATCTACCTCGCCCGGGAAAAAGACGTGTAGACGTGTGTTGTCGCACCCCTCCTTCAAACCGCCGCAAAGGGAGCCTAGGGAACCCGGATGCCCCAACCCGCCAAAAACCCTCGCTCCGAGCCGGAGGAGCTGCCCTTCTGGCGCGTGAAGACGCTTGAAACCCTGAGCCTCGACGAGTGGGAGAGCCTGTGCGACGGCTGCGGGCGCTGCTGCCTGGTCAAGCTCGAGGACGAGGACACGGGCGAGGTTCTCTATACGGATGTCGCCTGCACGCTCCTCGACGAAGGGACCTGCCGCTGCCGGGACTACCCCAACCGCCAGGCCAAGGTGTCCGATTGCGTGCGCCTGACACCCGAGACCGTGCGGGGCCTGTCCTGGCTCCCGGGCACCTGTGCGTATCGCCTCGTGGCCGAGGGGCGGGACCTGCCCTGGTGGCATCCTCTCGTCTCGGGCGATCCCGAGACCGTCCATGCCGCGGGCGTTTCCGTCCGGGACCGGGTCGCGGGGCCGGAAGAGGATTTCAGTCTCGCCGAACTGCTCGAGCGGCTTACCGACTGGCCGATGGAGGAGCCCGGCCATTAAAGGCCGCTCCCGGAAGGGCTGGCCTTGTCCTCGCCCGGCACGGTGGTGGCCTCGCCAAGGGTTTCCCGGACATACAGCTTCTTCACCAGCACGAAGACCACCACGGCCAGGGGAAAGCCGAAGATCAGCCCGAGCGTGCCGAACAGGACGCTGCCGATGAGGATGGCGAAGAGGGCCAGGGCCGGCGGCGTGGAGATGACGTTCCTCGTCACCAGCGGCTGGATGACATTGCCCTCGATCTGCTGGATGACCAGCACGGCCAGGACCGTCCAGAGCGTCGCCTCGCCGCCGACCGTGAAGGCGATCAGCACGGCCGGGGCCGCCCCGAGGAAGGGGCCCAGGAAGGGGATGAAGTCCGTCAGTCCCGCGATGAACCCGAGCGCGAAGGGCGAGGGCAGCCCGATCCACCAATAGGCCAGGGCGGAGAGCAGGCCGACGCAGGTCATGGCGATGAGCTGCGAGATCAGCCAGAGCCTCAGGGCCTCGCCGGACGCCCGAAGGGAGCTTTCCACGCGCTGATGATGGCGGATGGGAAAGAGCTTGATCGCGCCCTGGAGATAGGTGCGCGGCGAGGCGGCGACATAGATGCCCGCCACGATCACCAGCACGAAGTTGGTCAGGGCGCCGAGAATGGTGCCGCCGATCCCGGCCAGCCGCGAGGCGATGCCGCCGCTGGGCACGTCCTGCAGCATCTGGTTCAGATTGTCCGTGACCTCGCCGAAGCCGAGATTTTCGCTGAGATTGTCGATCGCACGCGGCAGCTGCTCGGACACGTTGGCGAATTGCGAGCGCATCTGGGTGCCGAACATCAGGGCCAGGACCAGGAAGACCGTGAAGATGAGCAGGGAGGCGACGGTGATGCTCCAGCGCTCGGGCACGCGAAGATAGCGCACGAGCAGGCCCGCAAAGGCGTGCAGGACGATCGCGACGAGCACGGCCCCGAAGGCCAGGAGGAGAACGTCCGCGAGCTGCCACAGCAGGAGGGCCAAGACGACGAGACCGAGGACGATGAGGGTTTTCCGCACGAAATCGGCATCGCCCATGATCCCGCGAAATGAATATCCGTTCTCGTCCATCGCCGTCCCCTGCCGCGTCATCGGGACAATGGAAACGGTGAAGCTCGGTTCCCGCGCACGTACAGACCTGCGCTTCCGAGATGAGATCGGTTCATGCTTGGCTGTAGATATTATTGAATAGGAGTTTTTGTCTCGATCAGGAACGCGGAAAGCCTGAATACGTTGATCCGCCGGAAGGAGGGATCATGTAATGGCGTCGAATGTCATCTGCTTTTTGCTCGGCACTGTCTTTCCTTTGGCGGCGGTCGGCTGGATGATTGCGCACCATTAGTCGAATACTACGTTCCGCCTGAAGATGAGGGCGGAAAAAGAGGCGGCATGTGGCCTGGAAAAGGCCCGCCGTTCACCGCGCGGCGACAGCCGCGCGCTTGATGAGTTCCTCCCGCAGGGGAGCTGGCAGTTCGATGCCGGTCAGGCGCCAGGCCATGTTGCTCAGGCGCATGGTGATCCTGAACTGCTTGTCCTTCGGCTGATCGATCGGCAGGGGGATCGTCACGCTCCGAAAGCCCTGCGATTCCGAAAAGATGAAGGTCTTCCATGCCTCCTCGACCGAGCCGGTGTCGAGGCGAGGGGGAAGGGCCGTCCCGCTCGCGCCACGGCCCGCGGCCTGCCCGAATGAGCCGCGCGCGAACAGGTCGACCAGAGCCTGGGGCGTCACGAGCTGCTCGATGAAGGGGTTCAGCGCGACGCTTCCCGCATCGGCGGCGAGGTTCCGCTCGGCTCCTTCGAGATCCTGGTCTTTGAGGTATTCGCCGAGGATCTGTCGGCTGAGGGAGGTCCGCAGGGCGCTGAAGTTCACGCGCTCCGAAATCCGGCCCAGGTCCTTGGCCTCGATCGCCCTGCCGAGGTCGTAGAGAGCCAGGAAGGGCGAGACCATGAAGAACGCCCAGGCCAGGAAAAGGAGAAAACTGATCCGTAATGTCCAGCGCATGAGCCTCACCGTCCCTTCGCTATGCGGGCCGGCTCTGCACGAACGAGGATGATGCAGGGGAAGCCGGGGAGGTCCCAATGTGGGAAGCGATCGAGACATAAAAAAGGGCGGCCGCCGGGCCGCCCGATTCAGGTTCGATGGTCGCTCGGCCTAGCCTCGGACCCAAAAGTGGACACCACTTTTGGGATTGATCCGAGGCTCCCTCTCTTGGCTGGCGCGGCCCGCCGGGTCCTTCCGATGCGCTAGCCGCGGGCGCGGGCGCGGATCATGAAGGTGTCGTAGGCGTATTCGGCCACCTGGAACCAGAGATATTCCTCGTTGCGGAAGGCGCGGATCGAATCGATGACCTTCTTGAAGTCCGCGTTCTTGGCCGAGACCTCTTCATAGACCTCGTTGGTGGCCTTGTAGGCGGCTTCGAGGATCTCCTGCGAGAACGGACGCAGCTGGGTGCCGGCGCCGAGCAGGCGCCGCAGGGCCGCCGGGTTCTTGGCGTCGTACTTGGCCAGCATGTCGTTGTTGGCGTAGCCCGACGCCGCGGTCAGGATGGCCTGATAAGGCTTCGGGAGTTCTTTCCATTTCGTGCTGTTGATGAAGAGGTGGATGGCGGGACCGCCCTCCCAGAAGCCCGGATAATAGTAGAAGGGCGCGACTTTCGAGAAGCCGAGCTTCTCGTCGTCGTAGGGGCCGACCCATTCGGCGGCGTCGATGGTGCCGCGCTCCAGCGACGGATAGATGTCGCCGCCGGGGATCTGCTGCGGAACGACGCCGAGCTTGGCGAGCACCATGCCGGCGATGCCGGCGATGCGCATCTTGAGGCCCTTCAGGTCCTCGACCGTCTTGATCTCCTTGCGGTACCAGCCGCCCATCTGCACGCCGGTATTGCCGGCGGGCATGCCGTAGAGGTTGTGCTTGGCGAAGAACTCGTTCAGCACTTCGTTGCCGCCGCCGTGATAGAGCCACGCGTTCTTCTGGCGGGCGTTGAGGCCGAAGGGCGCCGCCGTCCCGAGGGCGAAGGTCGGGTCCTTGCCGAAATAGTAATAGGAGCAGGTGTGGCCCAGCTCGATGGTGCCGTTGCCCACGGCGTCGGCGATCTGAGGCTGGCCGACGATCTCGCCGGCCGCGAAGGGCTGGATCTGGAACTTGCCGTCCGTGGCCTCGGACACGTATTTCGCGATCACCTCGGCGCCGCCGTAGATGGTGTCGAGGGATTTCGGGAAGCCGGATTGCAGGCGCCACTTCACTTCCGGCATCGATTGGGCGATGGCCGGGGCTGCGACGGCCGTCGAGGCGGCACCGACCGCAGCGGCCTGTAGAAACTGACGACGCTTCATGTGTTTATTTCCTCTCTGGACCGTGACTTTTGTCACTTGTCCTCTATTGACACCCGATTTTGATCGGCTCGCAAGGAGGTATCGTGTCGGTATCGACCAATGACTGAGACGGTCTTTGAAAAACTCCCCGAAAGGTCGAATGATGACGAAACGTCACTTGGTCCTCTCTCGCTCGCTCGCTCGCGTGGCCGCATTCCTTGACGGCGAACCGGATCCGCTTCGCCGGACATGGTCCTAGGGGGCGGGCGCCTGCAGGGGCACGTCGATGACGCAGACCACGCCTTCCGGCTCGTAGGCGATATGGGCGGAGCCGTTCAGCTCCCGGGCCAGGCCCTTCTGGATCAGGCGGGAGCCGAACCCGTTCCGCGACGGAGGCTTGACCGGGGGGGCCCCCGCGCTCCTCCCATCGCATCCTCAGGCGGGCCCCGTCCGCCGCATCGAGGGATTCCCAGAAAATCCGGACCTGCCCCGACGATTGGCTCAGGGCGCCGTATTTGAGCGCATTGGTGAGCAGCTCGTGGAGGGTCATGGACAGGCTGAGGGCCATGGGGGGAGGGACGCGCAGGGCGGGCCCTTCGCAGGAGAAGCGCGTATTGTCGGCGGCGCTGTCGCGGTAGGGCGCGCAGACTTCCGCCACCACGTCCGAGAGATTCGCGCCTTCCCAGTTCTCGCGAGTGAGAACGTCATGCCCGCGCGCGAGGGCGAACAGGCGCGCCTCGAAGGCGCTGCGGGCCGCCCGCAGCTCGTCGTTCCCGTGAGAGCCGGGCCGGCTCAGGCTCTGGAAAGCGAGGGACTGGACGGTCGCGAGCGTGTTCTTCACCCGGTGATTGAGCTCGTTGATCAGGAGCCGCAGATGCTCCTCCGCCCGCTTGTGGTCGGTGATGTCGATCTGAAGCCCGTCCCACACATAGCTTCCGTTCGCCAGCTGGCGCGGCGTCACGATCAGGCGGTGCCAGCGGACCTCGCCGGTCCTGCCGTGGCGCATCTCGAATTCCATGTCGAACGCCTTGTGCTCGCGCACGGCTTCCGCCTCCTTGGCCATCATCCGGTCGCGGTATTGCGGCAGGACGAGCTCGTAGAGGAGGCCGACATTGGCCTGCACCTCTTCGGCCGGGATGCCGTTGAGGCGCTCGCAGGTCTTCGAGAGGTAGAGGATCTTGCGGTCCCGGTAATGGGCCGCGTCGTCGATCTGATAGACCATGCAGGCGGGCACGTTGTCCGTCATCGACGAAAGGCGGGCCTGGCTTTCGCGCAGCTCCTCCTCGAGGCGCCGCCGCTCCGTCCAGTCGCGGAAGCTTATTCCCAGCCCGCCATCATAGGGAAAGATGCGGTATTCCAGATACCGTCCCCGCACCCCGATGGCCTCCGCCTCGAACGTGGCGGCTATTCCGGTGGTGGCGACCTCCTCGTAGCGCCGCCGGAGCGGCATTCCCTCGGGGCCCGGAAAGACGTCCCATATGGCGCGGCCGAGCATCTCCTCCGCCAGGAGGCCGAAATGCTCCTGCGCCGCGCGGTTGACATAGGTGAAGCGCCATCGGCCGTCGAGGGCGTAGAAGGCGTCGCCGATGCCCTCGAGGATCGTGGCGAGCCGTGTCTCGACCGATTCTTCGGCGGTTCGGGCGATCGCCTGCGGGGCCGCGTCCCCGACCACCTCCAGGGACGCCCTGAAGGCATGTGGGATCACGAGATCGCTCGAATGCGGCTGATCCGGGATGGTGGCGAGAGTGGAGCGGGGCGGGGTCATGCCCAGAAACATAATTATGTTTCATAAAAAGGGCAATCCTTGAACTTCCCTTGCGGGCCCCGAAAAACCGAAGTGCCGAATCCTCGAGGCCCCGCGCCGGGAATCCTGTTCCCGAACGGCCCCTGGTGCCGCCCGGAGATCAGTTCCTCGGCACGCTGTAGGCTTCCGCGGCGCAGATGAGCATGAACAGGACGACGACACCCGCCAGTTCCGCCAGGTTCATCGCAACGGCGACAGGGTCGGCAACAAGAAAAAGCGCGCCCGTGACAAGCGCGACAATCGTAGCCCAAGCGAGCATGGGCCTTCTCCCGGCGTATTCTCGTGCGTCGGAACAATCCCAAAGGAGCAAAGAAGTTCCTAAACCGCTCAGTTTTTTTGACCCCGCCGCTCGCGGTGCCGGATGACCGCGCTATTTGTGCTTCGGAGCCGAACGGCCGAAGGAGCCCGATCCTTGCGACCCCTCATCGACCGGATCGTCGACGATCTCGCCTGCCCGGACGCCGCCCTTCTGGAAGAGGCGCTGCGGACAGCGCCCGCGCCTCAGGCGCACGAGGATCTTGTGCGGCGCATCGAGGCTTTCCACCGCCTCGAATGCCGGCCGCCGATGCGGCCGCTGCCCTGCCCGAAGCGGTTGCGGGTCGCCGCCCTGAACGCCGAGCGGCTGAAGCGGCCGATGGAGGTGCGGCGGCTCCTGGATCGGGCCGGCGCCCATGTGCTGCTCCTGAGCGAGGCGGATGTCGGCATGGCGCGGTCCGGCAACGTCCATACGCTCCGCGAACTCGCCGGCCCGACGGGCGAGGGCCATCTCTTCGGCGTCGAATTCGTGGAACTCGAACTCGGCGACGGGGAGGAGATCCGCCGCCACGTGGGCGCGCGCAATGCCTGCAGCCTCCATGGCAACGGGATCGTCAGCGGCCTCGCCTTCGAGCAGCCGCACCTGGTTCCCCTCGAGGAGAGCGGGCGATGGTTCGCGGGCTTCAAGGGCGCGCAGCGCCGGGTCGGCGGGCGAATCGCGGTTGCGGCGCGCGTGGCCGATTCGCCGCGCCCTCTGTGGGTCGTGAGCCTGCATCTCGAAAGCAAGACGGATCCCGCCGACCGGCGGATGCAGGTCCGGAATCTTCTGAGCGCGCTGGCGCTGCTCGCGCCGGACGATGCCTGCGTCATCGGCGGGGATTTCAACACGAAAGCCCTGCCGAGAGGCGAGGGGAACGAGCAGAGCCCGCTCGCCGAGCCCGAGCGTCACGAGCCGCTCTTCGCGGATCTGCGCGAGGCGGGTTTTTCGTGGGCCGGTGCGAATCTCGCGGGCCCGACCCAGCGCGACGGGCCGACGAAGACGCATCCGCGGCCCTTCGGAAAATTCGACTGGCTCTTCGTGCGCGGCGTGGACGTGGACAACCCGCAGATCATTCCCTCCCTGGACGCGCTGGGGCAGCCCATCTCCGATCACGAGATGATCGCGCTCGACATCCTCCTTTGACAGCGGCCCTCCGAAATCCCGCTTGACAGCGCGACGCTGTTAGGGTACAAAACGTGAACACTGACGAAGTGTGAATGAAACCCCGCCCGGCTTCATTGCGTTGAACAAGACCTCCACCGCTCGAGCATCGCTTGGGCGGTTTTTTGTTGTCCCGATGGTCCCCCTCCGCGCCGCATCGATCCCCGCGAAGGGTCGGGCAGGGCGCGCCGGACCTCCTTATCGCACGATCCGCCATGCCCCAGAGAATCGAGATCGCCGACGAGAAGCGGCGGCAGGCTTACGTTTACTACACGAGCGTCCCCGCGATGACCGTGCCGCAGATCGCGGCCTATCTCGGCGTGGGCCGGAGCACCTTCGTTCGCCTGAGGCAGCGTTGGGCCTGGCCGCCGCGTCTTGTGGCGCTCGACCGGAACGACGTGAGCATGGCCGCCGAGGACCCGGCCGATCCTGCGGCCGGGCACGCGGCTGCATCGGCGTCCCTGCGCGACGCCGCGCGGGCGCTGGCGCGGGCCACCCGGGCGCAGATCAACGCTCTCGTGGAGAAGCAGCGCGGCGGTTGCGTCGACGATCACGACGCCACGGCCCGCACCCTGGCGTCCTATGCCAAGACATTGACGACCGCGCGGGCGCTCCTGGAGCAGGAAGGTTCACCGCTCGATGGACACGAGCCACAAGACGAAAGATCCCGCAGCCTCCACGAGCTCCGCGACGAGCTTGCTCGCCGTCTTGAGCAGGTTATCGCGGAGGAGGAAGCTTGCGGACGCGACGGCCTCCTTCTCTAGGGCCGAACTCGAACGGCTTCTCGGCTACTGGCCGGTCCGCTGCCGCCCCGAGCAGCGCGTGCCGGGCCTGAGCAGGCTGCGCGACCCATGGACGATCTGGCTCATGCTGGGAGGGCGAGGGGCGGGCAAGACCCGCACCGGCGCCGAATGGGTGCGCGGCATCGCCCTCGGCGAGCCGGATTTCAGCGAGGCGCCCATGCGGCGCATCGCGCTGATCGGGGAGACCTTTTCGGATGCCCGCAACGTGATGGTGGAGGGGCCCGCCGGCATCCTTGCCGTGCATGGGCGCCACGAGCGCCCCGCCTGGTCGCCGTCCCTGCGCAAGCTCGAATGGCCCAATGGCGCGGTGGCGCACGTGTTCTCCGCCGAGGACCCGGATTCCCTGCGCGGCCCGCAATTCGAGGCCGCCTGGGCGGACGAGCTCGCCAAGTGGCGGCACGTGGAGGAGACCTGGGACATGCTGCAATTCGGCCTGCGCCTCGGCGCGCATCCGCGCCAGATGGTGACGACCACGCCCCGGCCGATTCCGCTCCTGAAGCGCTTCCTCGCCGATCCGGCGGTCGCGGTCTCGCGGGCAAGGACCGCCGACAACGCGGCCCATCTCGCGCCCGCCTTCCTGGAGGCCGTCGTGGGCCGCTATGCGGGCACCCGGCTCGGGCGGCAGGAGCTCGATGGCGACATCATCGAGGATCGCCCGGACGCGCTCTGGACCCGCCCCATGATCGAGGCCGGCCGCGTTCACGGCGCGCCGCCGCTCGCGCGCATCGTCGTCGCGGTCGATCCGCCCGCGTCCTCGTCGCGGCGCGCGGATGCCTGCGGCATCGTCGCGGCCGGACTGGACGATGGCGGCAGCGCCTATGTGCTGGAGGACGCGAGCGCCTCCGGCCTCAAGCCGCCCGAATGGGCCGCGAAGGCGGTGGCGCTCTACCGGCGCCTCGAAGCGGATGCCCTCGTGGTCGAGACGAACCAGGGCGGCGACATGGCGACCGGCGTGATCCGCGAGGTCGATCCCTCGGTGCCGGTTCTGGGCGTTCGCGCCACGCGTGGAAAATACCTGCGCGCCGAGCCCGTTTCGGTTCTCTACGCGCAGGGCCGCGTGCACCATGTGGGCGCCTGGCCCGAACTGGAGGACGAGCTCTGCGATTTCGGCCCCGGCGGCCTCACCTCGGGCCGCTCGCCGGACCGCCTGGACGCGCTCGTCTGGGCCCTCACCGAGCTGATGCTGAAGGACCGGAGGGAGCCGCGGATGCGGGTCCTCTAAGGGAGCCTCTTAGGTTTGCTGAATAAATTGTCGCAGGTTATTGACGGGATCCTGGGCAAACCTATCATATTGACAGGTGTGTTCCTATCAGCATGATAGGAGAATGACCGATGAGAGCCAGCCACGGCCCCTTGCCCTCCGGGGCGTTGAGGCAGGAAGGGAGAAGGAGCATCCCTCTCCCCATCAGCTGATAGCCGTCATTCGTTTCCTAGCCGAGGACAGTGCGAATCTGATCTTTAGCGAGCACGCGCAGGAACGAATGGAAGAGCGAGGCATCAGCGACGAAGAAGTGTCGATGGTTCTTCGCCTGGGGGAAATCTCCGGCCGGATTGCGGCCGGAAACGCTGAGGGCGAGTGGAGATGCAAGGTGGTGGCCAAGCCAAGAGGCTCGCGTCAGATGGGGGTGGTGACAATCATGATGCTTGAGCAACGGCTCTTCATAGCAACAGTGGAATGGGAAGACAGATGACCGCGATCAGGTTCCGCCTCAAAGACCGGGAGATGAGTGCTGAGCCGTTTCACTATAAGATGTGCGGCCTGGATGACATTTACCTCCTGAACGGGTTCAAGCTTCATGAGACCTCCTATGGACGCGGTGTGTCCGTAGAAGGGGCCGAGGATCTGCATATAGCCATTGGCCGCTATCTCATCCTCAATCGAAAGGTTCTGGGACCTAAGGACATCAGGTTCTTGCGTAAGAACATGAAGCTCACGCAAGATGATCTGGCCAGGTTTCTTGGGGTTACCGGGCAGACTGTTGCCCGCTACGAAAAAGGGCAAACCGAGGTTCCGGGCCCTGTCGACAAGCTCATGCGGATCTTTTACGGCATGTATTTGCTGCCGGTAGAGCAGCGAGGCGAGCTTGCGCAGTCCCTCATGGACAGCATCAAGGAACTCGATTCCATTGATGAGGTCACGGATGAGCCCGCATATTTTGGCGCATCCTCCGATGGCTGGCACAAGGCCGTGCCGGCGGATCCGGCCTTCGGCTTGACGTGCTGAATCGATCCAACGAGCCCGTCTCATCCTTCTCATCATGGCCGCCTCTCTCCGTCATGGCCGTCCCCGGACTTGATCCGGGGATTGATCCGGCCATCCACGTCTTGAGAACCACAACGCCAACAAGACCTGGCTCCCCGGCACAAGGCCGAGGATGACGGTCGTGCATGGGGTGACGGGAGAAGCCCCGACGCCCGAGGAAGCCGCGGGCGCGCCCTGTTGAATCATTCCGGAGACTTTCATGTTGAGCAAACTGACCCGCTGGTTCCGGGCTCCGCCCGAAGCCAAGGCATCGCGCGCGCATTCGGCCGCCGCCTTCTATTTCGAGGGGCGCGCCGTGTGGACGCCGCGCGATTACGCGGCCCTGTCCCGCGAGGGATTCCAGAAGAACGCCATCGTCCACCGGGCGGTGCGGCTCGTCGCGGAGGCGGCCGCCTCCCTGCCGCTGACCCTGAAGCAGGATGGACGCGATCTGGCGGCGCATCCGCTGCTGACCCTGCTGGCGCGCCCGAACGCGCGGGAGGGCGGGCAGCGTTTCCTCGAGAGCGTGTACGGGCACCTGATGGTGTCGGGCAACGCCTATGTGGAGGCGGTGGCCGTGGACGGCCCGCCCTCCGAGCTCTACGCCCTGCGGCCCGACCGCATGCGCGTGGTGCCGGGCGTCGACGGATGGCCCGCGGCCTACGAATACAATGTCGGGTCGGAGAGCGTGCGGTTCTCCCTCGCGCCGGGGGAGGCGGTGGCGCCCATCCTGCACCTGACCCTGTTCCACCCGGCCGACGACCATTACGGGCTCTCGCCCATGGAGGCCGCGGCGACGGCCCTCGACATCCACAACGCGGCGGGAGCCTGGAACAAGGCGCTCCTCGACAACGCGGCGCGCCCCTCCGGCGCGCTCGTCGTCGGCGGCGCGACGCTCACCGATGCGCAGTTCGATCGCCTGAAGGGCGAACTGGAGGCGACCTACCAGGGCGCCTCCAACGCGGGCCGCCCGCTGCTTCTCGAAGGCGGGCTCGACTGGCGGCCCCTGTCCCTGTCGCCGAAGGACATGGATTTCGTGGAGGCCAAGACCTCCGCGGCGCGGGAGATCGCGCTCGCCTTCGGGGTGCCGCCCCTGCTGCTCGGACTGCCGGGCGACAACACGCATGCCAATTACGCCGAGGCCAACCGCGCCTTCTACCGGCAGACCGTGATCCCGCTCGTGAAGCGCACCATGGAGGCCTTCGCGCAATGGCTTGCGCCCGCCTTCGGCGAGGCGCTGCGGCTCGAGCCCGATCTCGACGCCATCGAGGCCCTGGCGGAGGAGCGCGAAAGCCTCTGGCGTCGCGTCTCGGCCGCGTCGTTCCTCACCGACGACGAGAAGCGCGAGGCGGTGGGATACGGGCGGGGTGGCGCGCCGAGAGCCGGAAAGGGAAGGGCGGCGCGCGCCTAAGGCGTTGCGCGTGACAGGCGGTTCGTCCTTCCGTGATCGGCCGATGCCGTCTCCGGGCGGCTCTGCCCGCAGCGTCCGGCCGCGGAGCAGACCTCGATCGCAGACGGACGCGACCGCAGCCAGACACAGGGGCCGCCGGACACGGGCGCATCGGACACGAACGCAACCGCACGCAACCGCGACGGGCCACAACCACCCGAAAACAACCGCATGTCTCACCTACAGGGGGCTCCTTTCGCGAGAACAAATCATGAACATTTTCGACCGGATCGCCGAGGCCGTCATCAGCCGTGGCGATCTCGCCCATCTCGCCCTGTTCGTCTGGGCGAGCGGGGCCTCCACGCTGCTCGCCATGACCCTGCGCGACCTGTTCGCGGCCAACCGCCGCTTCGACGAGTTCGTGCGCGAGCTGTCGCTCTTCAACCGCCGTCATACGGGAGATCCCTCATGAACCGAACCTTGCCCCGTCCCGCCCGCAAGCCGAGGCCCGAGCGGAGCGGGCTCAGCCGCGCATCGCTCGTGTTCCGCGACTTCGTGCGCCAGCTCGAGAAGCTCGACGCAAGGCCTCGCAAGCCCGCCCGCGGAGCGCGGGCATGAGGCAGGCCGCCATATCGACCGCCCATGAGGTGAAGTTTCTCGGCGAGCCGTTGAGCGGCGTCGACGCGGACGGGGTGTTCGAGGGCTATGCCAGCCTGTTCGGCGTGGCCGATCTCGGCAAGGACGTGGTCATGCCCGGCGCCTTCGCGGAGAGCCTGGCGAAACGCGACGCCGGCGCGGTCAGGATGCTGTGGCAGCACGATCCCGCCACGCCCATCGGCCGCTGGCTCTCCGTCGCGGAGGACCGGCGCGGGCTGCGCGTGCGCGGCAGGCTCAACCTCGCGGTCGAGCGGGCGCGCGATATCCACGCGCTCATGCGCGACGGCGCGGTGGACGGTCTGTCCATCGGCTTTCGCGTCGAGCGGGCGCGGGCGGAGCGGCCCACGGGTCTGCGGCGTCTCGAGAAGCTCGATCTGTGGGAGATCTCCGTCGTGACCTTTCCGATGCTGCCGGGCGCGCGGGTGGAAACCGTGAAGGAGGCGGTCCCGAGCCTGGCCTCCTCCATTAGAGCCGCCGCCGTTCGACTATTTTCCTGAACCTCGGCAGGGGCTGTGCGTTACACGCAAGCCCGCAGGGAAGCGGACGCTGCGGGCGCTGCCCGCGATGCCGTCCGCTGTCTCGGGAGGTTATTCATGAAGAAGCTCGCTTTCGTCGTCCTTGTCGGCCTTGCGGCCGCGGCCTGCACCACCACGGAAGAGCGCGTCGGCGGCGCGGCGGTCGGCGCCGGCGTCGGCGCGGTGGCCGGTCCGCCCGGCGCCATCGTGGGCGGCGCCGTCGGCGCCATGGCGGGCCCGACCGTCACCCACAAGGTGCAGGCCAATACGCGGCGCACCACCCGCCATCATCGCCGCCATCGCTAACCTATTCCCCCTTCGGGGAATGACGGGCCCGCCTTCCGGCGGGCCTTTTTCGTTGAAGCCCAACCCCTTTTCAAAACCTCTGGATTGATATGATTCCCGTTGTTGAAACCAAGTCGATCTCCGATGACGTCGCCTCGGCGTTCGAGGATTTCGCCCGCGCCTTCGAAGCCTTCAAGGATGCCAACGACACGCGCCTGTCCGAGATCGAGACGCGCCTGTCGAGCGATGTCGTGACGGAAGAGAAGCTCGCCCGCATCGATACCGCCCTCGACGACGCCAAGCGCCGCCTCGACCGCATGGCCCTCGACCGCTCCCGCCCGCCACTGGGGCGAGGCGAAGGCGCGCCGCGCGATCCGGCCCAGGCCGAGCACAAGGCGGCCTTCCATGCCTATATGCGGTCCGGCGAGGCCGCCGGCCTGAAGGTGTTGGAGGTAAAGGCGCTCTCCGCGGGCTCCGGCCCCGATGGGGGCTATCTCGTTCCCGACAATGTCGAGACGGAAGTGCTGCGCCGCCTCTCCGCGATCTCGCCGATCCGCGCCATCTCGTCGGTGCGGGTGATCTCCGGTGGCCAGTACAGGCGCGCCTTCTCCACCACGGGGCCGTCCACCGGCTGGGTGGGCGAGACCTCCGCGCGGCCGCAGACGGCGGGCCCGACGCTCTCGGAGATGAGCTTCCCCGCCATGGAGCTCTACGCCATGCCGGCGGCCACCCAGACCCTGCTCGACGACGCGGTGGTCGATATCGACCGCTGGATCGCCGAGGAGGTCGAAACGGCCTTCGCCGAGCAGGAGGGCGCGGCCTTCGTGCATGGCGACGGCGTCAACAAGCCGAAGGGCTTTCTCGCCGCCGACACCGTGGAGAACGAAATCTGGGAATGGGGCATGCTCGGGGCGGTCCATGCGGGAGGCGCATCCTTCCCGTCCTCGAACCCGTCCGACGTGCTGGTGGAGCTGGTCTATGCCCTGAAGGCGGGCTATCGCCAGAACGCCTCCTTCGTCATGAACCGCAAGACGCAGAGCGCCATCCGCAAGTTCAAGGACCAGAACGGCCAGTATCTCTGGGCGCCGCCCGCGAGCCTCGGCCAGTCCGCGACCCTGATGGGCTTTCCCGTCGTCGAGGCCGAGGACATGCCGGACATCGCGGCGGGCTCCTGCGCCGTCGCCTTCGGGGATTTCAGGCGCGGCTACCTGATCGTCGACCGGGCCGGCATGCGGGTGCTGCGCGATCCCTATTCGGCCAAGCCCTATGTGCTGTTCTACACCACCAAGCGCGTCGGCGGCGGCGTGCAGGATTATGCGGCCATCAAGCTCCTGAAATTCGCCGCGTGAACGAGCGGGTGGACGGGATCAGCGTCTCGTCCACGCTCCCTCCGCGGCCACGAGGGTGCGGACGGCCTGCCGGATCCAGGAGAGATGCTCGGCGATGGGCGTCATCGCGGTCAGGCCCCCGCACGCGCTCGATCCGCCGGTGCGCAGGGCGCCGCTCGACCAGCTGACGATGCCGTAGAGCAGATAGCTGTCCTGCGTCGCGGCGAGAACCGGACCTCCGGAATCGCCGCGGCAGGCGCCTGCGCCGCTCGTCTCGGCCAGCCGCTCGCGGTCGGCCGCGATGAGGACGCGATTGGCGACCTCGATCGGCCCGAGGGAGACGAGATTGGTCTGCCGCAGGGTGCGCGCCGTGCCCTTGTGGCGCTCGCTCGAGACCCCGAAGCCCGCGATGGTCACTTCGTCGCCGAGGCCGATCCTGCCCGACAGGGTGGGATCGAGGGGATGGAAATCGGAGCCGAGCGGACGCTCGAGGCGCAGGACCGCCAGGTCGACGCCGGGCTGCGTACGCGGCGTCGTGCCGGTCACGAAGGTGGGATGAATGGTCATCGCGACGACCTTGCTGCGCTGCGGCTTGAAGGCCCGGTTGACCGCGACGACGCGATAGGAGGCGACATCGGTCACGCAATGGGCGGCCGTGAGCACGAGGTCCGCCCTGATGAGGGCGCCGGAGCAGAGCTCGCCGACGGAGTTCTCGATGAAAACGACCGAACGCCGAAGGCCGTTCGGATCCCGTGATGCGGCGCCCAGCAGAATGGCCTGCGCGGAACCCGTGAACAAGGTGAGGGCGGCGAGAACGAGGAGGGGGAGTGCGCGCATCTGGGATTACGGGGAGGGAGGAATCGCTCGGTATGGGAAGGCTTGTCAGGCTAAGGTAGTTCCGTTCCGCTTGAAATTTCCAGCCTGCAGCATGGTGCTTAAGAAATGGACACCGTTTTTCGTCGCGGCGGATTTTTTCCCGTGACCGCACATGCGGCGGCCGTCTCCTGTCAGCCCCACCTGTTGCACCCGCAGCCCTCACCCTGAGGAGCGAAGCGTCTCGAAGGGCGAGGGCGTCTCCAGAGATCACTGGATCATCCTTCGAGACGCAGCTTCGCTGCTCCTCAGGATGAGGGGGATGATGAAGGATGAGGGTCATCGGAGACCACGCATGCGGTCAGGGCCGGCGCGCTAGTCGGCGGCCCATGACGCGGTGCGGTTCCAGGCTCTCAGCGTGCGGTCGATCCACTCCTTCTGCGGGCCGAGGAGGATGCCTTGCGTGATGCCCCCGCAGCTCTTGCCGCGCGCGGGCGACGACCAGGAGGTGATCGCCGCGACCAGCGGGCCCGACGCCATCGGGCCGCCGGAATCGCCCTGGCAGGCTCCCATGGCGCCGGTGCCCTGCGCCCAGAGCAGGATCCTGCTGGGTCCGTAGGGCTCGGTCACGCGCAGCGAGGCCGTGCGGAAGGTGCCGGTGGTCCTGGCGTCGCCTTCCCGGGCCAGTCCATAGCCTCCGACGGTGACGGCCTCGTCCTTGAGGGGCCTGTCCGCCGTGAGCGTCGCCGCTTCGAAGCGCCCGGGCAGGGGCTGTGGAATCCGCACGAGCGCGAGATCGATGGAGCGCTGCCGGGTCTCGATGGCCTTGGCGTTGTAGCCCGGGTGCACGGCCTTGGCCGAGGGCGTGATCAGCACCGGCTCGCCCGCTTCGTCACGAAAATGAACCCGGTGCTCGTCCGCGCCCGTCACGCAATGGGCGGCGGTGAGCACCACGTCTCGCGCCACCACCACGGCGCTGCAGACGCCCCCGTTCGAACTCAACACCATCACGCTCCGGCTGGCGAGGGGACCCCGGTCCTCCGCGCCGCCGACGATGGCTTTCGCCCCGGTCGCCGCGAGCGACAGGGCGAGGGAGAGCGTGAGCAGTCGATTCATCATGGAAGGATTCCTGTTGCGATGATTCCGATATTCGTTGACGGCCCCGCCGTCGAGCCCGTCAGCCTGCCCGAAATGAAGGCACATCTTCGCCTCGACGACGACGGGCAGGACGATCTGGTCTCGGGCCTCGTCAGGGCGGCGAGGCTCATGGTGGAGGCGGCCTCCCGGCGTCTCCTGATCGAGCAGGGCTGGCGCATCGTCATGGATCGCTGGCCGCGGGGGGGCAGGGTGCTGCTGCCGCTCTCCCCGGTCCTGGCCGTGGACGGCGTCCGGGTGCGCGATGCGGCGGGCGGCGCGACGGAGATCGAGCTCGCCTCCATCGAGCTCGATGCCGCGAGCGATCCGCCCTGCCTGGTGGTGTCCGGCGCGCCGGAGCCGGGAAAGGAGAGAAACGGCATCGAGATCGCGCTCCGCGCCGGCTATGGGGACGCTCCCGAAGCGGTCCCCGAGCCCCTGAGGCTCGCGATCAAGCTTCTCGTCGCCCATTGGTTCGAGAACCGGGGCGACGTGGCGGGCGAGCAGGCCCTGCCCCCGGACGCGATGGCGCTCGTGGCGCCCTTCCGGCGCGCGCGTCTCTAAGCCGTCCCGTCATCGCATTCTCCATCGTCATCCCCGGCCTTGTGCCGGGGATCCACGTCTTGTCGGCGCTGCGGTTCCCAAGACGTGGATGGCCGGATCAAGTCCGGCCATGACGAGCTGTCGCATCACCCTCATCCGATCCTCCGCCCTCATCCTTCGAGACGCAGCTTCGCTGCTCCTCACGATGAGGGCTCGGGTGCTTCATCCAAGCCTTTTTCGCGTGTTTCCATGAAAAACAAATCATTGCCCATCGGCGCCCGGTCGCGCCGGTTCGTTCTCGAAGTGCCTCTCGAGATGCCTGACGGGTTCGGCGGCGTCATCCGGTCCTACAGGCCCGGACCGCAGGTCTGGGGCGCGATGGAGATGCTGTCCGGCTCAGAGCGCATTCGCGCCGGCCGGCCAGAGCAGTGCCTCACCCACAGGGTCACCCTGCGCTATCGCGACGGCGTGACCGGCGCCATGCGCCTGACCTCGGGGCTCCGGCGCTTCGCCATCCGCGCGGCCTCGGACCCGGACGGCTCGCGGCGCGACCTCGTCTGCCTCGTCGAGGAGATCAAGGCATGACGAGCCCGATCCTCGCCCTGCGCCGCGCCATCCTGGAGACGGCGTCCGGCGACGGGGAGCTTGTCGCCCTCATGGGCGGGACCCTGCGCCTCTATGACGAGCCGCCCCGGAACGCGCTGCCCGTCTATGCCCTGTTCGGAGATGCGGCGGCCCGGGACTGGTCCACCGATACGGATCGCGGACACGAGCAGGATCTCGCCATCGTGGTCTGGTCCGAGCGCGGCAGCGCCCGCGCGGGCCTGGAGGCGGCCGAGCGGCTCGCCGTCCTTCTCGACGATGCGCCGCTCACCCTCGCCGGACAGCGCCTCGTCAATCTGCGCGTGACGCAGATCGAATCCGGCCGGGACGAGGATACGCAGCTCTCCCGCGTCACTCTCCACCTGCGCGCCGTCACCGAGCGAGCGTGAGGCCGGCGCCGTCGTTTCGCCTGTTCAATCCCCGCAGCCCTCACCCTGAGGAGGCGCGTCAGCGCCGTCTCGAAGGGCGAGGGCGTCTCCCGTGCGCGCTGGACCATCCTTCGAGACGCAGCTTCGCTGCTCCTCAGGATGAGGGCGGAGGATGTGGTGAGGGATGATGGGAGCGCATCGTCTCAACTTTTCTTCAATCTTCGAAAGGACGTCTTCATGCCTGCTCAGAAAGGCAAGGACCTGCTCGTCAAGATCAGTGACGGCGGAACGGGCTTCGTGACCGTCGCCGGGCTTCGCACCCGCCAGGTCTCGTTCAATGCCGAAACCGTCGACGTGACCCACGCGGAATCCGCCGGACGCTGGCGCGAGCTTCTGGCCGGCGTCGGCGTGCGCCGCGCCGCGATCTCCGGCTCCGGCGTGTTCAAGGACGAGGCGTCCGATGCGCGCATGCGCCAGGTGTTCTTCGACGGCGATATCCTCGCCTACCAGATCGTCGTTCCGGATTTCGGGCGCATCGAGGGGCCGTTCCAGATCACCAGCCTCGAATATCGCGGCGATCATGCGGGCGAGATCACCTTCGAGATGGCCTTCGAATCCGCCGGCGCGCTCACCTTCGTGGCCCTGTGACGCCGCCAGACACGCCGCTCTCCGTCGCCCACCCCCTCATCCTTTATTCTCCTCCTCATCCTGAGGAGCAGCCGCGAGGCTGCGTCTCGAAGGATGCTTCAGCGCGCACGCGAGACGCCCTCGCCCTTCGAGACGCTTCGCTCCTCAGGGTGAGGGCCCGGATGGAGCCGATGCATAGCCGCAACCCCTGCGGCCATGACGACGACAGCCCGTGCCCGGCGCGGAGCCGCACGACAATGGAGACACCACCATGGCCAATAGAAGACGCGGCGAAGTCGCGCTGCATTTGGGAGACAGCCGCTACACCCTGTGCCTGACGCTCGGCGCCCTGGCCGAGCTGGAGGATGCCTTCGGGGTCGAGGATCTCATGGCGCTTGCCGAGCGCTTCGGCACCGGCCGCCTGTCGAGCCGGGATCTCCTCCGGCTGCTGGCGGTCGCCCTGCGCGGCGGCGGCCACGCCATGAGCGACGCGGAGGTGGCGCGGCTGCCGCTCCTGGACGGCATCGAGCCCGTGGCCTCGGCCGTCGCCGAACTGCTCGTTCTCACCTTCGGCGCGGGCACGCCTCCGGCAAACCCTCCGCAGCCGCAGAACGTGTGAGCGCGCCGCGGGTCTTCCCGTGGGAGGACGCGATGATGCTGGGCCTGAGCGTTCTGCGGTGGAGCCCCGATCAGTTCTGGCGCGCGACCCCGCGCGAATTGTCCTCCGCCTGGGAGGGCCTGAGCGGCGGACGGTCCATGGAGCCCGCGCTGCGCGGCGATCTGAGGCGGATGATGGAGGCGTTCCCGGATTGAGCGGCGTCGATCGCCGAAGGTGCGCGAGACGGCGCTCAAAGGGGGTGGAAGACGACGCCCTTCCTCCTGGCGCATTCGATCTCGAGGTCTTCCCGTCGCTCATCCTTTGCCCGCGAGGCGGGTTGTCCCGCAACCGCTCGATCCGCTTCCTCGCCGCAACTGGCGGAGATCTGATTCCATTGCTCGTCCGTCATCGTCACTCTGCCGACGAATGTCGCGCCTTTCAGCTCCGCGCACATCTTGAACAACCGTCCTTTGGTATAGGCCGTCGGCGTTCTTGGGCCGGCTGCCGCCGTCGCCTTCTCGGCCTCGTAGGCGCATTCCCTGCTGATGCGGCTCCATTGGGCCGAGGTGATGCCGGGCGTCTTGAAGATGGGTCGGGTCGGCGGAGTGCTCATGCAGCCCGCCATCGCGCCGATCGCCAAGGTGGCAAGAATTGGTTTGATTATTGGAGAAGAAGACATGTCCAAACCACCAGTCAACGGCGGCGCCGGCAGCGACAAAGAGAACGAGGACAGAAAACGCCAGCTCAATACTCTCATCGGTCTCTCCGAAAAATTCGGTGACTCTTTGTCCAATGCTTTCGCGAAGAATATCGCCGAGGGCAAGAAATTCGACGTTGTTCTGAAGAAGGTGCGCGACTCTCTTGTGGAAACAGGGTTACGTCTCGCGCTCGGGCCCCTTCAGGCGGCCCTGAGCCAGAGCCTGAAGGGGCTGGCCGTCGAACCTCTCCAGGGTTCGCTTCCCCTGAACGGCGGCGATGTGTTCGGCGGGCTGCTGAAGGGCATCGGCTCGCTCTTCGGTTCCCTTTTCGGGGGCGGGGGAGCGGCCCCCTTCGCCCGGGGCGGCGTGGTTTCGCGCGGGATGGTGATGCCCTTCGCGCAGGGAGGGGTGGTCGGCGCGCCGACCTACTTTCCGCTGGGGCGCGGCCTCGGGCTCATGGGGGAGAGGGGAGCGGAGGCGGTGATGCCGCTGGCCCGCGGGCCCGACGGCAAGCTCGGCGTGCGTTCCGGCGGGGCGGGGCGCTCCGCCGCGATCACGGTCAACATCTCGACCCCCGACGTCGAGAGCTTCCGCCGCTCGGAGGCGCAGGTCTCCGCCGCGCTCGCGCGGGCCGTCGCCCGGGGGCAGCGTGGGATGTAGTCCTTAAGACGGATCAGGCGCTCTGGTCGTCGAGCATCGCCATGATCTGGTCCTTGATATGCAGACGCTGGCGCTTGAGCTCTTCCTCGACCTCCTCGGGCTTCGGCTCCACCCGCGTCTCGATGCGGTGAATGGTGCGGTTCAGCTCGTCGTATTCGTCATAGAGCCGCGCGAAGCGGTTGTTGTTTTTCTTCAGCTGGCGGATGCGATCGGCCTTGTCGGGGAAGTCATCGGTGAGGTCATTGGGGGCGTTGCTCATCGCCGGCGGTCTCCCTGGCTGGTTCCCTATTGCAACGACAACGTCCCCCCGGCTTCTTTCGTTTCATGTTTATGAAGGATGGATCATGGCGTCCGATTTCCATGAGGTCCGCTTTCCCCTCGATGTCAGCCTGGGGAGCCGGGGAGGGCCCGTGCGGCGGACCGACATCGTCACGCTCGCCTCCGGCCGCGAGCACCGCAACAGCCGCTGGGCCTCCTCCCGCCGCCGCTACGATGCGGGCCTCGGCGTCAGGACGATCGACGCGCTGCATGCGGTCATCGGGTTCTTCGAGGAGCGGCGCGGCAGGCTCTACGGCTTCCGCTTCCGCGACCGGACCGACTGGCGCTCCGGCCCGCCCTCGGCGGATCCGTCGCCCGTCGACCAGCGCATCGGCACGGGGGACGGGCAGGCGCGGGACTTCCAGCTCGTCAAGACCTACGGCGCGTCCTTCGCCCCTTACGTGAGAACCATCGCCAAGCCCGTGGGCGGATCGGTGCGCGTCGCCGTCGACGGCGCCGAGCAGGAGGTGGGGGCCGCGTTCAACTGCGACCCGGCGACCGGGCTCGTGACCTTCGTGGCCCCGCCTCCGGCCGGGGCGGTGGTCACGGCGGGCTACGCGTTCGACGTGCCCGTGCGCTTCGACACGGACGAGCTCGACATCGACCTCTCTGCCTTCGAGGCGGGAGCCATTCCGCAGATCCCGCTGATCGAGATCGTTCCCTGAACCGGTTTTCCGTCATGGCCGTCTCTTCTCGTTCCTCGTCATGGCCGGACTTGATCCGGCCATCCACGTCTTCGGGCATTGCAGCGGATCCAAGACGTGGATCCCCGGCACAAGGCCGGGGATGACGAGGAAGGCGGGATGACGAAGAGGACGCTCTCAAACCCCCAATCCTCACCCTGAGGACATTCATCATGCGCAGCATTCCCCAAAGCCTCGCCGCCCACCTGGCGGAGGGGACGACGACACTCTGTCATTGCTGGAAGCTCGTCCGCCGCGACGGCCTGAGCTTCGGCTTCACCGATCACGACCGCGATCTCGCCTTCGGCGGCACCCTCTACGCGGCCCGGTCGGGCCTGGAGGCCGCGGAGGCCACGGCCGAACTCGGCTTCGCCGTCGGCGGCGGCGAGGTCTCCGGCGCGCTCATGTCGGCGGGCCTCACGGAAGACGACATCTCGTCGGGCCTCTACGACGACGCGAGCGTGGAGACCTGGCTCGTGAACTGGAGCAACGTGGAGGAGCGCCTCCTTCTCGACATCGGCTCCATCGGCGAGATCCGCCGCGCCGATGGCGGTTTCGTGGCCGAGCTGCGCGGGCTCATGCATCGCTACGACGAGGAGCGCGGGCGATTGTTCCGCGCGACCTGCTCGGCGGATCTGGGCGATTCCCGGTGCGGCGTGAACCTCGCCTCGTCGGCCTATTCCGACACGGGCATCGTCACGCGCACCGACGGCTTCCTAGGCATCGTGGCATCCGGAATCGGCTTCGCGGACGGGTGGTGCACGGGCGGCAAGCTCACCTGGACGGGCGGCGACAATGCGGGCCTGTCCGTGGAGATCAAGGTCCATCGCGCCATCAACGGCACCGATGAATTCGACCTCTGGCAGCGCGCGCCGCAAGCCATCCGGGCAGGCGACACGTTCCGCGTCACCGCCGGCTGCGACAAGACCCACGCCATGTGCCGCAAGAGGTTCGGCAACGTGGCGAATTTCCGCGGCTTTCCGCACATGCCCGGCAACGATTTCATCATCCGCATGCCGCAGCAGGGCGAGCCCGGCCTCGACGGCGGGAGCCTGTTCAGATGAGCGCCCCTCTCTCGTCGCGCGTCGTCGCCGAGGCGCGGTCCTGGATCGGCACGCCCTATCGCCACCAGGCCTCCCTGAAGGGGATCGGCTGCGACTGCCTCGGGCTCCTGCGCGGGGTCTGGCGCAACGTGCTGGGGGCGGAGCCGGAGCTGCCGCCGCCTTACTCTCCCGATTGGGCGGAAGCGGGCGCCGATACCCTCGTGGCGGCGGCGCGACGGCATCTCGTCGAGACCGGCATCGCGGCCTTCATGCCCGGCGACGTGCTGCTCTTCCGCTGGCGCGATTCTCTCCCGGCCAAGCACTGCGCCATCGCGACCTCGGCCGGCACCATGGTCCACGCCCATGACGGTGCGGCGGTGGCGGAGGTCTCCTTCGCTCCCTGGTGGCGGCGTCATCTCGCTCACGCCTTTCGGTTCCCGGAATCCTGATCATGGCCACACTCGTACTGCAAACCGTCGGTTCCGTCGTGGGCGGCATGGTGGCCGGGCCCCTCGGGGCCATGGCGGGCCGTGCGCTTGGCGGGCTCGCCGGAGCCGCCATCGACAACGCGCTGTTCGGCGGCGGCGATACCAAATACGTCGAGGGGCCGCGCCTCAAGGAGATCGACGGCCTCACCTCGACGGAGGGCGCGGCCATTCCACGGGTCTATGGCCGTGCGCGGATCGGCGGCCAGCTCATCTGGGCGACGCGCCTCGAGGAGGTGGCGAACACCCAGGTCGAGCGTTCGGGCACCCAGGGCGGCAAGGGCATGAGCGGCCCCAAGACCGTGACCACCACCTATTCGTATTACGCCAATCTCGCGGTCGGCCTCTGCGAGGGCTCCATCGCCTTCGTGCGCCGGGTCTGGGCGGATGGGCGCGAGATCGACCTCGCCACCCTCACCATGCGGGTGCATCGCGGATCGGAGACGCAGAACCCCGATCCGCTCATCGTGGCCAAGGAGGGCGCAAGCTACGCGCCGGCCTATCGCGGGCTGGCCTATGTGGTGTTCGAGCGGCTGCCGCTCGAGGAGTTCGGAAACCGCATCCCGCAATTCTCCTTAGAGGTGGTGCGGCCGGTGGACGGGCTCAACCGGATGATCCGCGCCGTGTGCCTGATCCCGGGCGCGAGCGAGTTCGGCTACGATACGCTCCCCGTCACGCAGGTTCTCGATCTCGGCAGGACCATTCCTGAGAACCGCCACCAGCTGCGGCGCAGGACCGACGTCCAGGCCTCCCTCGATGCGCTGGAGGCGCTGTGCCCGAACCTGAAGCGCGTGTCCCTTGTGGTCAGCTGGTTCGGCACGGATCTCAGGGCGGATTCCTGCCGCATCGAGCCGCGCGTGGACGTGAAGACCAAGACCACCGACGGCGCGACCTGGTCGGTGGCGACGCGAACGCGCGAGACCGCGAGGGCGGTCTCGCGGGCCGACGGCGCGCCCGCCTATGGGGGAACGCCTTCGGACGAATCCGTCATCCGCCTGATCCGGAACCTGAAGGATCGCGACCTCGAGGTCGTGCTCTATCCCTTCGTGATGATGGACATTCCGGAGGACAATCCCCTGCCGGATCCCTATGGCGGCACGGGGCAGCCCGCCTATCCCTGGCGCGGGCGCATCACGTGCGACCCCGCTCCGGGGCGGCCCGGCTCCGTCGACGGCACGGGCGCCGCCGCGACCCAGATCGCCCAATGGTTCACCCGCGCGGACGGGTATCGCGCCTTCATCCTGCACTACGCGCAACTCGCCCAGGCGGCGGGAGGCGTGGACGGCTTCGTCCTCGGCAGCGAGTTCGTGGGGCTCACGCGCGTGCGCTCCGCACCGGGCAGCTACCCGGCCGTCGGCCATTTCAGATCCCTCGCCCAGCAGGTCCGCGGCATCGTCGGAAACCGCACGAAGCTCGTCTACGCGGCGGATTGGACGGAATACGGGGCGCATGTGCTCGACGACGGATCCGAAGTCCGCTTCCCTCTCGATCCGCTTTTCGCCGATCCCGACATCGACGCGGTCGGGATCGATTATTACCCGCCCGTCTCCGACTGGCGCGACACTCCCGACCATGCGGATCTCGCGGAGGCCCGCAGCGTCTACGATGCCGATTACCTGCGCAAACGCCTCGGCAGCGGCGAGGCGTTCGACTGGTATTATGCGACGTCGTCCGACCGGGCGGCGCAGCGGCGCACGGACATCACCGACGGCGCCTACGACAAGCCCTGGATGTTCCGGCCCAAGGACCTCGTGTCCTGGTGGTCGAACCCGCATGTGGAACGATCCAGCGGCAGGGAAGTCTCCGCGACCGCGTGGATCCCGAGATCGAAGCCGATCTGGCTGACGGAGATCGGGATCCCGGCCGTCGACAAGGGACCCAACGGGCCCAATGTCTTCCCCGATCCGAAATCCTCCGAATCCGCCTATCCGCCGTTCTCCCGGCGCGTGCGCGACGATCTCGTTCAGGCGCGCGCGCTCGAGGCGATCCTGTCCCGGTTCGACCCGGCCCAGCGCGGCTTCTCGTCGGCCTACAATCCCGTCTCTCCCGCCTATGGCGGGC
>Ga0180215_1001427_pt1 | contig 26318 bp, 15 predicted proteins | sample eDN3rd37CBELigBY_FD_128871 | JGI IMG/M metagenome (GOLD analysis project Ga0180215, IMG submission 128871) | Enriched backyard soil microbial communities from Emeryville, California, USA - eDNA 3rd pass 37_C BE-Lig BY (version 2) (version 2) | ecosystem: Environmental > Terrestrial > Soil >...
TCTTCACCTCGCGGTGTCGACTCAACCACTCGCTTTTTTCGCGGGGGGTGCGGTTGTTCACCGCGGTCTCTTACCTTAACTCCGCCTTAGGGTCTTGTCAACCTTCTCTTTGAAAAGAGTTTTTGGCGGGGTTCGCGGGGCTCGGGGCACCGCGGCTTTCAACCTTAACTCCGCTTTAAGGGATTGTCAACACTTTATTTTGGAAGTGTTTCCCGGCGGGGCCGCCGTTTCCGGCGCGGTTTCGCAACGAGGACCTATCCTATCTCCAAGCCGCCCGTGGAGTCAAGACTTTTTTTCAGGCGCAAATGATCCCGCCATGCGGGTTTCGATCCTTCCCCTTAATTGAAATGTGCGCGAGATCACACTCCCAACCCACTCCATGCCTCGAAAGTCCCGCCACCAAAGCCTTTCAAGCCATGACCCAAACAACCCTCCATGCCCTCACCCAGGCCCCACACGCCCCCCCCTTCCCGCGGCCCCCCTTGCACGAGGTCTGGACTAGCAAGAACGTTCGATTGCAAACTTGACTAGTTTACGATAGAAAATATTTACATCAAAACAACCAAAAAGGAGGTCGGCGATGCATTCAAGCCCCTCGCTTCCCCGTGAAGGCATGATGGCCCTCGTTCGAAACCGCCGCGGTCTCATCGCTCAGGTCGAGGCCTTTCCACCCGACCCAGGTCCCGAAGGACGCCTCCACCTGGTCCGCATCGCCTATACCGACCCCGACGGAGCGCAGGAAGATTCCCTCATCTGGGAGCGCGAAGCCGGAGCTCAGCTCATCGAGCCTTTGGAGCTGCCCGCGGTCTCAACCACGCCTCCCATGGAGGGGCGCGAGTTCAACGCGCTGGTTCGCGCCAGCCGCTGGAGCGCCCTCACCCCCACCCTCGAGCTCGCCGGCATGAGCGAATCGCAACCGCTCCTCGCCTCCCCGTTCTTCGGAGCCCTCCAACTCGAAGACTACCAACTCGTTCCCCTGCTTCGAGCCCTCCGAATGCCCCGCGTCTCCCTGCTCTTGGCAGACGGCGTCGGCCTGGGCAAGACCATCGAATGCGGCCTGATCCTGCGCGAGCTGATGCTTCGCCGGCGCATCCGCCGCGTCCTGATCCTCTGCCCCGCCACCTTGAGGCGCCAGTGGCAGCAGGAGATGAAAGAGAAGTTCGCCCTCCGCTTCGACATCCTCGACCGTAAAGAAGCGCTGGCCGTCCAGAAACGACTGGGCCCCGGCGCAAACCCTTGGAAAGTCTACGAAAAGGTCATCGTCAGCTACCAGTACCTGCGCCAGCCCGAGGTTTTCGAGCAGTTTCGCTCGGCAGCTCAACTGCGAGACCTTCTGGCCCATCCCCCCGGCTCGCGCCAGCCTGCCCGGGAGGCTGGCCTTACCGAAACCCCATGGGATCTCTTGATCGTCGATGAGGCGCATAACCTCAGCCCAGGGGGCTTCGGGCCCGACTCCGAGCTGTCGCGCATGCTCCGGAGAATGAGCCCGTCGTTCGAACATCGCGTCTTCCTGACGGCCACTCCGCACAACGGCCATACCCGGAGCTTCTCGGGACTGCTCGAAGCGCTCGATCCCGTGCGCTTCAGCCGGACGAGCGCGTTCACCCCGGAAGAAAAGCAACGCATCGAACAGGTCGTCGTCCGCCGGCTGAAGCGTGACCTCACCCCCGAAGCCGGCAAGCCCCGCTTCAGCGATCGCCAAGTCGTCGCCCTTCCCGACCTGCAACTGGGAAGCGACGAACGAGACCTACTGGCCGCCTTCGACGCGTTCCGCCAAGAGGTGAGGCGGCAGGTCCGCCGAGCGCTCCGCTCGGAAGCCCTCGCCGGAGCGTTCGCCGTCGAAGTCCTGAGCAAGCGTCTGCTCTCAGGCCCCGCAACCTTTGCCGAGAGCTGGTGGCGCTGCATGGAAGGTCTCGACACGGCAACCAGCCTCAAGAGCGTCGAAGTTCGAAAAGCGCAGGCCGCGGCTTCCGTCGACTTGGAGGATGACGACGAACTGGAAGCGCGTGCCCGCCATGCGCTGACGGTCGTCGGAGCATGGCTCTCGACCATGGCGCAGGCCCTCGAAGCCCCAATCGTTCGGGTGAACCTGGCCCTCGAAGCCCTCGGACTCGGACGAGGGTCCAGCGACATGCCAAAAAGCGACGCGCGCTACGAAAGCCTGAAACGCTTGTGCGAGACCACGCTCCTCGAGCCGTCGGGATGGCGACCGGACGAACGGCTGATCATCTTCACCGAGTACAAGACCTCCTTGGACTACCTCGCCCGACGGCTCGAGGCGGAGTTCGCCAAGCTAGGGGAGGGCGCGATCCGCGTGCTCTACGGAGGCATGCGCGACGAGGAGCGTCAGCGCATCAAGGATGCCTTCAACGATCCCGCCGATCCCCTGCGCATCCTGATCGCCACGGATGCCGCCTCGGAGGGCTTGAACCTCCAGGTGACGTGCCGCTACCTGCTCCACTGGGATATCCCGTGGAACCCCTCGCGCATGGAGCAGCGCAACGGCCGCCTCGACCGTCACGGGCAGGCGCGAGACGTGAGCATCTTTCACTTCACGTCCGAAGACGACGAGTCCTTGAGGTTCATGGGGCGCCTCCTGAACAAGCGCTCCCAGATCCGCGAAGACCGGATCATGGCCGATCCACTCTTCAGCGAAGCCGTCGAGGCACATTTCATGCGGGAAGCTCCGGCGAACGACCTCTTGTTTCAGCTAGACGAAGCCTTGTCCGTCACGCTTGAACCGGAAGACTTGCCGCCCGAACCGCCGGCAGAAACAGGGGAAATGCAGAGACAGGCCTTGATGGCGCTCGCCGAGAAGCTCGATCTCTCGCCATCAAGCCTACAAGACACCCTGGAAATCGCCATGAGCCTCGGCTGCGGCCTGCCCCGCATGATTGGGCCCGACGAGCGTGGGCGCTTCCGCCTGGTGGAGCCCGTGCCTGCCGCCTGGCGCCCCCTCCTCGAGGACACCAATGAAGCTCCCTCGGGGCAAGGCATCATCGCCGACCTCCCCCGCCTGACCTTCGATCCGCTCTCCCTCCTTCACGAATCCGACGGGAGGACGGTCTTTCGGCCTGAAAAGAACACCTTCCTGATGCACCTGGGGCATCCGATCTTGCAGCAAGCGCTCGGGGCGATCGCCCGAGCCCGCCATCAACCCGAACGATTCTCCCGCTGGATCGTCCGACGCGGCCCGCTCCCCGAAGGCGCGGACGCCGCCATCCTGCTCACCGTCGAGGAACTCGCCGTCAACCTTCTCCAGGAAACCGCCCACCACTGGGTCCGGACCTTCTGCTTCCCCATCCGAAACGGCGACGTCCTGCCTCCCCTCGAAGCTCCCCCGCCCCGCCTGACCCCTGAGCCGACAAAGGTGCCGTTTGAGCACGAGGCAGCCGCGCTCGTCACAGAGGCCCGGTCGCTCTGGACGCTGGCGCAACCCACGCTACAGGCCTTCCTATCGCAAGAAGCCCAAGCCCTGACGCGGCGCCTTTCCGAGATCGTCGCGCAGCGCGGGGAAATGGCGATCGCCGACGAGACGCAACGCTTCCAGGAGCGGCTCGCCGAAATCGGCCGCTCCTTGCGCGAAAATACCCTGGCCAAGCTCGAACGCGAACATGCCGTCGCCATGCATGCCATGCGGCAGACGACCTTCCTGCCCGAGCTCGACCAGGCCCGCGAGCAGCGCCTCTTCGACCTCACCAAGGAGCTCGAACTCCGCCGCCGCCACTACAAGGAGCTCCGCACGCAACTCGAAGAAGAACGCGATCGCTTGATCGGGCGGGTCCTTCCCGCCCGCTACCGCCTGAAGGAGGACTTGCAGGTCCTCCCCATCTCCCTCGAATTCCGATTGCCGGAGGTGAGCTGATGCCCGAAACCGACGCACTGGCCTGGTGGGGGGAACTCCTTCAAGGAGGCTGGCTTTTCTCGCCGGAGGCCCTCGCAGGCCTGATGGAGCAGGACTTGCCTCCCCTCCCGGCACGGCGCGCCGAGAACCTCCATGCCGCCGTGACCCAGCACCTCGACACCGAAGCGTCTTCGCGCAAGACCTTCTCTCACCTCGTGGACCTCGTCCTCCAGGACGCCTTGGGCTACTCTCACGGCTGGCTGAAACCCTCGAGCATCGGAGCGAACTGGTCTCAGACGTCCTTCGACGGGGAGGTCCTCAAGCCTCAGCGCCTCTGGAAGGGCCGCACCGGCGGCTTGCTTCCCGTCTTCCTCGCCGATCCGACCATCAACCTGAGCAGCGGACGCGGCCGCCGGCTCAGCACCAAGGCGGTGGAGTGGCTGCGTAAGCAAGACCTGGCGATCGCCCTCCTCAGCAACGGCACCCACTGGCGCCTGCTCCATGCCAGCGCCGACCACGTGGCCTTCGTCGAATGGGACGCCGCAAGCTTCTTTGCCGCCGGCAAGCCACAGGCCGCGTTCCAGGGCATGCGCCATGTCCTGGGCATTCAAGCCCTACGCCCCACGACCTCCGAGGGCATGAGTCCACTGCTCGCCGCCCTCAACGCCTCCCGGACGGGACGAACCGAACTCTCCCAGCAAATGGGAGAGCGCGTCCGGCAAGCCGTGGAGCTGCTCATCACCGCTCAGGCCCATGCCCTCGACGCCCTCCGGGATTCGCTCCCCCCGCGGCTGCTCTACGTGGCGGCTTGCCGCATCGTCATGCGCCTCGTGGTTCTGCTCTTCGCCGAGGCGCGAGGCCTCCTGCCCGTCGACAACCCCATCTACCGCGCCTCTTACGGGCTGGGCGCCCTTCAAGACCTGCTATCCCGCCCCAGCAAAGCCTCGCAACCCGCGTACGCGGCGTGGCCCAGGGTCCTGGGGGCGTTTCGCTTGGTGCACGAGGGCTCTCATCATCGGGAATTGGTGGTTCCTGCCTACGGGGGAGGGCTCTTCGAGCCGGGTGATGCCCACTCGACCGATCCGATGGCCCAGGCGATCGCGGCATTGGAATCGCCTGGGGGCGTGAGCGATCGCATCGTCGGCGAGATCCTCGACCTGCTTTGCCGGACGCATGTCCAGGCGCAGGTCGGCTCGGAGCGCATGCGCATGACCGTGCCGGTCGACTTCTCGGATCTTTCCAGCGCGTACATCGGCATCCTCTACGAGGGGCTTCTCGATTACGACCTCCGCCGCGCCACGTCCGATCCCATTCTCTTCCTCAACCTGGGCAAGCAACCCGCAATTCCCCTTAGCCAGCTCGAAAGCCTCGACGACAAGGCCTTGAGAGCCCTCCTCGACGGCCTGCGCAAGCGCGGAGCCAGCGACACCGACGACGCGGCCGATGACGAGGCCGACGCCCCCATCGACGACGCCACCGAGCCCGACGAAGATGACGTTCGCCGCCGGGCTCAGACCTGGGCGCGCCGCGCCCTGGAGGTCGGAAAACTCCTGAGCGCCAAGGAACTGGCCGACCCCGAGCGTTTCGCGAAGGCCACCCGAGGCCTGATCACGCGGATCGTGCACCCCGGGGAATGGTACCTCGTGCGCTGGGGAGGCACGCGCAAGGGCAGCGGCAGCTTCTACACCCGCCCGGAGCTCACCATGCCGATGGTGCGCAGGACGCTCCACCCACTGGTCTACGAGGCAAGTTGCGCCGGCGCAGCCGAGAACGCCAGCGTCACGCCGCGCCCGCGCGAGCCGGAGGCCCTCCTGGCGCTCACGATCTGCGATCCGAGCATGGGCTCGGGCTCGTTTCTCGTGACCGCCTTGCGCTACCTGACGGACGCCATGGTCGAGAGCCTTTACGCGCACGGCCGAATCAAGGCCCATGGGCGCCAGACCGTCGTCACGCTGGCCAGCGGAAGCGCCTCCCAGGGCGCGCTCTCCGAGGAGACGCTTCCCCTTCCGCCTGATGATGAACGCTTCGACGAGGCGCTGAGGGCCCGCTTGAAGCGGCACCTGGTCGAGCGCTGCCTTTACGGCGTCGACCTCGATCCGCTGGCGGTCGAACTGGGAAAGCTCGCGCTCTGGGGCGAAACCATGGACCGCGAGCTGCCGTTCAGCTTCCTCGATCACAAGCTGAAAGTCGGAAACGCCCTCGTCGGCGCTTGGTTCGACGGCTTCCTCAAGTACCCGCTCATGGCCTGGGAGCGCGAAGGCGGTGACAAAGGGCATCGTGGGGTGAACCTCAGTCACGATGCGTGGACAACCTCCCTCAAGGAGAAGCGCGGCCGTATCCGCAAGGACCTCGAGCAGCTGCTCACCGGCAGCCTGAACTGGCTCAGCGAGGATCGCTCGAGCGCGGCGATCGCCGCCCATGCCCACGCGCTGGAGGTCCATCACCAATTACATGGCTTTCCGGTCCACCGCTCCGACCTGCGAGCGCAGCTCTACCGCTCGGAAATCACCGGCAATCCCGCGCTGCAGCACGTCAAGCGCGCCTTCGATACCTGGTGCGCCATCTGGTTCTGGCCTGCCGATCACCTGGATTCCGCCCCGACTCCTTTGACTTACCTGCAACCGGGCCCGGAGACCACAGCCATGGTCGAGCGCCTCCGCGAGACGCATCGCTTCTTCCACTGGGAGCTCGAGTTCCCGGACGTCTTCACGGCGCCAGGCGCCGGCTTCGACGCCATCCTCGGAAACCCGCCCTGGGAGACGCAGAAACCCAACTCCCAGGAATTCTTCGAGAACCACGACGCGCTCTACCGCACGTACGGGAAGCAAGAAGCCCTCCGACAGCAGCAGCGCTACTTCCTCTCGGATCCGTCGCTCGAGCGAAAATGGCTGGAGGCCAATGCCGCGCTCAAGGCCATGAATAACTGGGTGCGGCATGCCGCGGCTCCCTTCGGGGATGCCATGGACGCCTCCCCCTGGGCGCGCCAGCTCATCGTGCCGGAAGGCTACAGCGACCCCGAGCACCCGTACCGGCATCAGGGCTCGGGGGATCCGAACACCTACAAGCTCTTCCTGGAGCTGGGCCATGCCTTGCTCAAGAACGGCGGACAACTGGGGCTCATCGTGCCCGCCAGCCTTTACGGAGACAAGGGGTCGCAGGCGCTTCGCGAGCTCTTCCTCGAGCGCTGCCGCTGGCGCTGGCTCTTCGGCTTCGAGAACCGCCAGCGGCTCTTCGCCATCGATAGCCGCTTCAAGTTCTGCATGGTCATCCTCGCGAAGGGCGGCCGCACCCAGAAGCTCCAGGCGGCCTTCATGCGGCAAGATCGCCACGACTGGGAACAGGCAGAGCAGGTCGCCTTCCCGTACGACGCCGCCCTGACGGCGAAGTTCAGCCCCAAGACCCGTGCCTTCCTGGAGCTGGACGGCCCCCGCGACGCCGAGATCCTGAGGCGCATCTACGCCAACGCCGTCCTTCTGGGGGAAACCGGCAAGGGCACCTGGGATATCCAATCCGGTCGGGAGTTCCACATGACCGACGATTCGGCCTTGTTCCGCCCGCGGAGCGACTGGGAAGCGAAGGGCTACCGGCCCGATTCCGATGGGCTCTGGGTCGGGCCGCGGGGGGCGATCGCCCTCCCCTTCTACCAGGGCGTGATGATCCACCAGTACGACTACTCCGCGAAGGCCTGGATCCGCGGCACCGGCTTGGCGGCCCTCTGGGAAAGCCTGCCGTGGTCCGACAAACGCCTCTCGCCCCAGTTCCTGATGGCGCAAACGGATGCCCGAAAGAAGGGCGATCGCGTCCTGGCGCCGAAGGTCACCTACCGCAGCATCGCCCGGAACACCGACGAACGCACGCTCATCGCCGCGCTGAACCCAGGGATGCCGTGCGGCCACAAGCTGGGAGTCCTCCGCCTGGAGGATCCCCTGCTCGCGTGCGCCCTGCCGGCCCTCCTCAACTCCTTCGTCCTCGATTGGGTGGCCCGGATCCGCATTGGCGGCACCCAGGTCGACGCCCATATCATGGCCGAACTCCCCTTGCTCTACCCCCAGCACGAACTGCTTCCGGCGCTGGCGACCCACACCCTGCGCCTGAACGGCCCTTCTCCGCTCTTCGCCCCCCTTTGGCTGGCGCTAAAACCCTACCTGCCCGATGGGCGAGGCCCCGAGGCCCTTTACGCCCTGACGCCCCATGAACGCCTCCGCATCCGCTGCATGACCGAAGCCCTGATCGCCTGGCTCTACGGCCTGCGACTCGACGATCTCACGGCTATGCTCTCGCCGGATCCGAGCAACCCTCGCGGATTCTGGCGCGTCGACCGCGACCTGCCCGTCGAGCATCGGCTGACCACCCTGACCCTCGAAGCCTTCAAGGACTTGCTGGCGGTTGGCCCCTATCGCTTCCTGGAGCAAAACGGCGGCGACGGCTGGCTCTTGCCGGCCCGGCTCAAGGTCGATGGCACGGAGCGCCCGGTTCGCGCGGCCCTGGGAGCTCGCCACTACCCATGGCAGCTGGAGAGCCGCCCGGAAGAAAGTTGGAAAGCCTGTCGCGACGACGCACGGCGTCACCCGGCGCTTTCAGGCATTCCCTCGATCCTCGAAGAATCAGGTACCATGGAAAGGAATGAAGCAGCCCGCCTATTCTGAAGGGAGTCGCCCCTCATGACTCGGATTCCGCTCGAAGACCACTATAACGACGTCCTTTCCAAGGCCCTCTTGGGCCTGAAGCTCAAGCCCGAAGACGTGGCCGCCAAAGCCGAGCTCGAGGCCCCGAAGGTCCAGAAGGTGCTGGATGGGGATTTCGACGAGACGGCCGTGCGCCGTCTCGCCCCCCTCTTGGCTCTCGGCGAGGACCAACTCGTCGCCTTGGGGCAGCACGCCTATTCCCCCGACGTCACTCCTCCTCCGGGGCTTCTCGGCTTCAACACGCCGTACGAAGACTTCTTCGTGAACGCCTACCTCATCTGGGACGAAGAGACCAAGCAGGCCGTCCTCTTCGACACAGGCTCGGACGGGGACGTCATCCTCAAAGCCGCGGAATCGCACGGCCTCAAGGTCGAGCTCTTGCTGGTGACCCATACCCACCACGACCACATCATGTGCCTGGGCGAGTTGCGCGAGCGGACCGGCGCTCCTGCCTACGTCTCCCCCAAGGAACCCATTCCGGAGGCGGATCCCCTGGAGGAAGGCAAGACCTTCCAGGTCGGAAAGCTGACCATCAAGCCGCTCTCCACCTGGGGGCATTCGGTCGGAGGCACGTCCTACCTCGTCACCGGCCTCTCGAAGCCGGTCGTGGTGGTCGGCGACGCCCTCTTCGCCGCGTCGATGGGGCGCGGAAACATCTCCTACGCGGACGCCCTCGCCACGAACCGGAGCGAACTCTTCTCGCTTCCCGACGATACCGTGATCGCCCCGGGCCATGGCCCCCTGACCACCGTCGGCCTCGAAAAGCAAAACAACCCGTTCTACCCTGAATTCGCGCGCTAACCCCGTCGATATACGAGGAGGTTCAATGACCAGTACGATTGGGGCCAGCAAAATTGGTATCGTCGGCGTCGGGCGCATGGGCGCCAACATGGCGCGCCGCCTCAAGGACAAGGGGCATGCAGTGACGGCCGTCTACGATGCGAAGCCGGAAGCGGCCCGCAGCCTGGCTGCCGAGCTTGGGATCACGGCTTGCGAGACGCTCGCGGAGGTGACCACTCGCAGCGAGATCGTCTTTACCGTGATCTCGGATGACGCGGCGATGCGCGCCATCTTCGAGGATGCCTCGGACAACCTCTTGATGAACGCCAAAGGGCGGCTCTTCATCAACTGCGCGACGCTGACCCCGTCGGTCCACCAGGAGATGGAAGCCGCAGCCGAGGAAGCGGGGGCACGGGCACTCGAGGCCTGTATGGCCGCGAGCATCACCCAGGCGCGCGAAGGAACGCTCTTTCTGATGTGCGGGGGGCGTCCCGAGGTCTTCGAGGAGGCCAAGCCCCTCCTCGAAGACTTGAGCGCGTCCCTTCGCTACATCGGGAAGGCCGGAGAAGCGAGCAAGGTCAAGGCCCTCGTCAACATGGTCATGAACATCAATACCGCCGGTCTCGCCGAAGGCTTAGCCCTGGGCGACGCACTGGGCCTGGATTTGACCATGCTGAGGGAAGTCTTCTCCAAGACCGGCGCGCATTCGCGCGTGCTGGAAACCGACGGCGAAGACATGCAGAACCGCGACCACGCGTGCTACTTCTCGGCCGGCCATGCCGCGAAGGACTCGGGCATCGCGGCGCGCATGGGGCAGGACCTCGGCCTGGTCATGCCCTTGGCGGACGCCACCTGGCAGCAATACCAGCGCATGAGCGCGTACGGCCTCGGAGAGCTCGACAAGTCGGGAATCGCCGAACTGACGTTCAAGGGGCGCTTCGGCCGCTAGCGGCCAAAGCCACCTGTCACCTACCGCGAGACCTCGCGAAGGGTCGCTTCCAGACGGGATAGGAATCGCGCCGCGTGGGCTCCGTCCGCCAGGCCATGATGCAGTTGAAGGTTGATCGGCAGCCACTCGCGGCCTTCCCGTTCGAGGATCTTTCCCCACGCGACGCGCGGGAAGGAATCCTTGCGCTTGGCGTCTACCGGGTGAGTCACCCCCGTGAAGCCCATCCACGGGAAGCAAGTCAGGAAGATCAGGTCGTCCTGTTCCGGGGCATCCAGGATCAAGGAATCCGCTTCCTGAGTCCGGGCCGTCGCCTCCTGGCATGCCCGGACGAAGCGCTCGCGATCCGGGTCGAACGCGACCGTGCAGAAGTTGAAGAGATCGCCGCGCCACGGGACGGTGAACGAGGGGGTGAGGCCGTCATGGAGCACGACCGCGTCCTCGCGGATTCGCGTCCGGAACTCCGGGATGTCGCTCGCCACTTGGGTCACGGCGTGGATGATCGTGGGGTAGAGGGGAAGTCCCGCGGCTTTGAGGCGGGTCTTGAGGCCGGTCACGTCCAGGTCCACGGTGATCCCGAAGTAGGGGTAATCCATCGCGGAGTAGAGACGGAAGTGCTCCCGGCGTTCCCAGGAGTCGAGGTCGATGAGATGCATGGGGGCTTTCTAGCGGGGCTTGCGATCCTTAGGCGGGTAGTCGGGTCGCTGAGCGGCGGGACTCTCCGGGGAGTCGGCCCGGGGGACGGAGGTTTCCAGCGCATCTCCGCGCATGATTCGCTGTTTGATCTCGCTTGACCAAGCTGCCACGCCCTCTTGGCTCGTCATGTCGAAGCCTGCATCCCGCCCGGTGGCCAGGAAGCGTTCGGCGAGGCCGACATCGTCGGGGAGGGTCGTCGGACGCTTGGGGGCGTTCGCCTCGTTGCGTCCCATTGGCTTGGCGTCCCGTAAATCCTCTTTCATGGCGGCGTTGCCTCCCAATTCAGAAAGCTCTCGGAGCTGCAAGACAGTAGTCATGATTTCACGTCGCGGCGATCGTGTCCAGATTCACCGCGCGGAAGTCGTTGACTTCCGCTAGCCACTAGCGTACAAGCGACTAAAGACGCCGAAACTGCGCAGGACCAGGAGAACCCGCATGACTCACCGCCCCCAGGCCACGCCGGACGCGGCCGACGTGACCGATTCCGTCGCCCCCGGCATCCCAACGAGCGAAACGCCTGCAGCGCAGCCATCGGATCGATGCTTCCTCACCCTGCTGGTCGGCGCCTCCACCTTGCTCCTTCTGCTTGCCAGCAATGTTCGTCATGCCCTCCTGCAGAGCAACCTCTTCGATCTCGGCATCTTTGACCAGGCGCTCTACCTGATCAGCCGCGGCCTCACGCCGATTTCCACCACCCTGGGCTTTCACATCCTGGGGGATCACTCGGCCTTCATCCTCTACCCGCTCGCGGGCCTCTATGCGCTCGTCCCCCATGTGGGCTGGCTCTTTCTGGTTCAAGCCGTGAGTTTGAGCCTAGCCGCCATCCCCATCTACCGTATCGCCCAGCACAGCGGCCTCTCGCGAGCTTGGTCGCGCGCCCTCGCCCTGAGCACCCTGCTCTACCCCTCGCTTTTCAACACCAACCTCTTCGACTTCCACCCCGAAGTGATCGCCCTCCCCGCCCTCCTCTGGGCCTGCTGGGCTGCCCTGACCGGCCGCACTGTCACCTTGATCGTCGCGACGCTGATCGCGCTGAGTTGCAAGGAAGTCATCAGCCTGACCGTGCTGGCCATGGGCCTCTGGCTCTGGCTGAGCGGCAAGAAGAGTTATGGAGTCCTGCTCGCGGGAATGGGGGCTGCCTGGGCCGTCTTCTCGGCACGGTTCGTGATTCCCGTCTTCTCGGGGCGCGGGCCCGCCGCCATGGGCCGGTACCCCTACCTGGGGGAAAGCATGGAGGAAATGGTCCGCAACGCCGTCCTGTATCCCGAGCTCATCCTGGGACGGATTTTCTCGCCGGAAGCCCTCGGCTACTACCTCTTGCTGCTCGCCCCGCTGCTGATCGTCTTGCACATCAAGGAGTGGAAGGCCCTGATTCCCGCGGCCCCGATGCTCCTCCTCAACGTGCTGGCAGTGAACGCTACGCAGCGCGACCTGATTCACCAGTACACGCTGCCCATCTTCCCGTTCTTGTTGATTGCCGCCATCGGGTCCATCAAGCGATTCGATGGCAAACGGCGCTGGCTGCGGCCGCGCGTCCTGACCGTCTGGTCGCTCGTGGCCTTCCTGGCGCTGGCCAAGGTCGGTTACTTCGGCACGATCTACCTCGAACGCCTGTCCAATCGCGCGGAGGTGCATCGGGCGATCGCCTTGATCGATGACCAAGGAAGCGTCCTGACGACCTCGAACATCGCCGCCCAGCTCAGTCACCGTCCCGTCATCGAGATGACCGTCGAAGCCAAGGGCGTCGATGGCGCCTTGGCCCCTGCCTACGACTACGTTCTGCTGGATCTCCGGCATCCGTCCTGGCCCAGCAGCGAGGAGTTCGCCTTGGCGCTGCGCGATCGGCTGATCTCATCCTCAGCTTACTCGCTCATCTTCGACGAGAACGCGATTATGCTCTTTCAACGGAAATCGCAAGGCGGAGAAATGAAAGAAGCGGGTCCGGCCAATTAGCCGAAACCCGCATCATGTATGGCGCCCCCGGAGGGATTCGAACCCCCGACCCTCTCCTTAGGACGGAGCAGCTCTATCCAGCTGAGCTACGGAGGCCAGTAGCCCTCAGTATAGCATATCCGCTCAATGACCCGCGACGGGCACCTTGGCGGAGAGGTGCAGGGGAATGGCCCCTTCGCGGGGGAGAAGCTCCGTGATGATGCCGTTGGAGCCCAGGGCGATCGCCAGATTCACCTCAGAGCCAGGCTCCTGCCGCAGGGACTTCAACGGCAGCGAGATATCGAGCACGTCCTGATAGGCAATTCGCACGTAAGTCTTGAGCGCATGCCAGGTATTGTACTCGCCCGCCTGCGAAAGCACGGCATCCATCGGATCCCAGGTCACCCGGACCTCATGGGCGAAGTGCCAATCCTGCGTCGGGCAATCCGTCAGCTTGCAGGTGAAGTTGATCGGCGAATTGAAGCGGACCTGCCCCGGGTAGCAGAGGTAAAGCGCCAAGGTATCCCCCGGCCCAGGCATGAAGGAATCCGCGAACTCCACGCGCAGGTACAGGTTGGTGGCATCCGTTCCGAAACGAACCCGCCGAATCCCGTGGGTCGCTGCGTGCATCGCCCCCTGGCCCACCGTCGGATCGAAGCTTCCGGCTCCCGCCCAGCTCTCGGCCGACGATAGACGGCCATCCACCGACGGCGTGAGCGCAAACTCCGAGATCGCCGGGGCCGGCGCAACCACCTGGGCCACGGGCTCAAGCAGCTCCTCGGGAACGGCAAGCCCTAGCAACTGGTAGACGTTTTGAAGATGCAAGCGGAACTGCCAGTCGAAAAGCTCGTCCTGGCCCGAGTTATGGCCCTCACCGAACCACCAGAACCAGTCACTGCCTTCCGCGATGTAGATTTCTTCCTGGGCTTCCGCATAGCGCGGGTGATTGGGATGCGCTGCTAGGGCCTGACGCGCCTTGTAGAGGTAATCCCAGGCCCGGTTCTTGGTCGGATCGCCAATCCAGGTGGTGAAATCCGAGAAGATCCAGGACCCCGAATGCAGGTGGTGAAGCGTCCGACGCGGCTCATGCTCGCGCAGGTACTCGCCCACCGTCACCATGGAAAGCTCGGGATCGTTGGAAACCAAGTCATAGAAGGCATGAAGGAAATCCGCGCCGTCGCGGACGTAATACTCCCAGCAGTTCTCGCCATCAAGGGCGATCGTGACCAGATGCGCCTCGTCCTGGGGCAGGCGGCTATGGATGGCCTTCAAGCGGTCGTACAGGTCGCGGGCGGCCTCTTGAGGCGACCTGCGCGAATACGTGAAGCCGATGAGATCCGAGAGCACGATGTCGCGGAAGACCATGGCGACGCGTTTCCCGTTCGACTCGGCCCAGTAGGGCTGGTAGAGGGTTGCGGGATCGTGGAGTTGCCCGCCGCCGTCCCGCGTGAGCTTCGTGCCCAGCGAGTGGGCGAGGACTCCTTCGTCGCTCACGATCCAGGAAACGTCCTGATCGGCCATCAATTCCACGACGGCGGGGCTAACGGATTCCTCAGAAGGCCACATGCCGCTGGGGCGGTACCCGAAGTTCTCCGCGAAGTAATCGAGGCCCTTCTGCACCTGCGCGCGGGCATCCTCGGGATGCTGGTAGCGATGTTGGGGCAGCGGCAAGTCGGGCCGCGCGACCCGGGCGGAAAGCGTATCCACAAGTAGCGGAAGGATCGGATGGTAAAAAGGAGTCGTCGTGAGTTCGATGTGGCCGTCGGCCTGCATCTGCGTATAAGTCGGAATGATGGCCCGGATCAGCTCGCGCTGCTTGGCAATGAGCAACTCGCGCTCGGCCTGCGTGAAGTCCCGGCCCTTCTCGATCATGGCCCGGAGGTCGGCGTCCCGCTCGAGCCACATGGGATCGTACCAGCCCAGGTTGAACCAGACCGTGAGATCGAGGAGTTCCTGGGGGTGGAAGCGAGCGGCGGCTTCTTCGGCGCTCATATGGGCCATCAGCTCGTTTCGCTTGGTAGCGAGTTCGAGGTAACGCGGATACGGCTTGAGCTGATTCTCCCAGTTCAGATCGAAGAAGCGCTCGAGCACATAGGCCTTGTCGTCCGGGGTCATCTGATCGACCGGCTTGAGGGTCAACTCCAACGCGCGGTCGACGGCATCATGGTGGCCGTAGTCCACCAGCTGTTCGAGCAGGGAAGGGACGAGGTTGAAGGTCTGGCGGATTTTGGGGTACTCGCGCAGGATCTCGACCATGTCGAGATAATCCTTGATGGCGTGGAGGCGGACCCAGGGCATCAAGTAGCGGCCCGTCAAGCGATCCTTGTATAGCGGCTGATGCATGTGCCAGATCACGGCGACGCTCAACTTAGACATTCCATCACCTCATCGAACAGAGACCCGCCGAGTGGCCTCCACTATACCATACCTCTAGGTCTTGACTTCTTTTGAGGCCCTTGAAGCCGTGGTATGATGGGGCGGACGCCGTTGCACCGTAGTAGAGAGGGTCAGATCGCAAATGCTAGGCCAATGGCCGTTCGAAGCCAGGAACCCCGGGCGCGCACGGAAGGTAATCAGCAGCAGTACCGCATGGGCACTGGCTTTGGGCCTGGTTCTAGCCTCTCCCGCAGCGGCACGGAACATCGGCCTCGAGGTAAAGGGCGGTAGCGTCGTCCGTAACAACGGCGTCATCACGGTCTGGGCCAATTCACCCCAGGCGACGCTCACGCTTTCCAACCCGGGAGCGTCCTTCTACCAGGGCAAGATTCAATGGCTGAACGTCCCCACGGGCGCCTTCCTCACCACTCCTCAGGGAGTCTCGGACGGCGCGAGCCGGGACGGCACGCTGAGCACGTCCATCTCCGTGCCGGGCGGCTCGCAGGGGGAATGGCGACTCGACCCCAACCTCAAGGGTAACTTTCGCTTCGTCGTCACTGGCGGTGGCCTCGGCGGTCTCGCCAAGGCTGAGCAACCGAACTTCGCCATTCACCTCGGCAATTCGGGCTACGCCCCCCGCGCGTTTTCCGAAGCCCTGGCGGCCCACCGCTTCCCGACGTACACCTTACGCGGCAACCGCGACCAGGCCAAGCCCTTTCATGCCACGCTGGGGAAAGGCCCCAATGCTTTCGTGGTCGACGGAACGGGCTTCCTCTTCCTGGATAACGCTTCGGGCCGCCTGGATGCCTCCCAGCATCGCTGGTTGATCGAGCGGTTCGGGCAGTTCCGGGAAGCCAACGTGAGCCGCTCGTTCGTCTTCATGCACCTGCCCTTGGTCGACCCCCGCAAGGGCCGAAATGTGGCCATGAAGGACCGCGACGAGGTCCATAAGCTGCTTCAGCTCTTCAAGCAGAACCAGGTCGAGGCCGTCTTCACAGGGAATTTACCTCTGGTCAACCAGTCCACCTGGCGCGGCGTCCCTCAGGTCATCGTGGGCGGCGCGTACGCCATGTCCGTCGAGGTGACCCCCGAAGGCGTCTCCATCCAACGCCTCTAAAAACGTCTAAACGACAAGCTGGCCAGGGATATCCCTGGCCAGCTTGTCGTTTAGAGGATCTGCTCAGTCGGCAACCCGGCGGGAGTGCTTGCCCGTGGTAGACTAAGGCGAGAGGTTGAGCGTGCTCTCCAGACTCCACACCGGAAGGCCGCCTGAGGTCTACTCGGTTTTCGGGGCTTCGACGAGCGGGCTGAGAAGGAGGCGTACGCGCCAAGGTCCATGCGAGGTCATGGAGGTCTCCTTGTGACAGGGGGAGGGTGACGTCTTAACCTTACCTTAAGTTGCCTTAAACCAACCTTAGCATATAACCCCAGGACGATCAACGTGGCATTTTACCGAGGAGGAGCGATGCGCATCTTCGTGACCGGAGCGCAAGGCATGCTGGGCCAGGATCTGGTGGCCGTCTTGAAAGCGGCGGGCGACACCGTCATTCCGAGCGGGATGCAGCCTAGCGACAAGTCGGACGTCGTCCAGCTGGACATCACGGATCTGGAGGCGACAAAGCAGGCGATCGCCGCCGCCCGTCCCGAACTGGTGATCAACTGCGCCGCCTACACCAACGTCGACGGCGCCGAGTCCGACCCCGACGCCGCCTACCGCGTCAATGCCCTGGGGACCTGGAACTTGGCGCTTGCATGTCAGGAAACGGGCGCCGCCATGCTGCTCGTGAGCACGGACTACGTCTTCGATGGCCAGAAAGGCAATTCTTACGACGAATACGACGTGCCTAATCCCCAGAGCGTCTACGGGCGGAGCAAGTACGCCGGCGAGCAGCATCTCCAGCAGGTGCTCGACCGGTTCTACATCGTCCGCACCGCCTGGCTTTACGGCCACCACGGCAAGAACTTCGTCGAGACCATCCTGAAAGCGGCCGCCGAACGGCCGGAGCTCAAGGTCGTGAACGATCAGTGGGGTTGCCCGACCTGGACGCGGGACCTCTCCGAGGCCATCAGCCGGCTCATCCGGACAGGACGATACGGCATCTACCATGCCACCGGGCAGGGGGAGTGCACCTGGATGGACTTCGCCCAGGCGATCGTGGAGCTGGGCGGACTTTCGACTCCGGTTTTGGCTCAGTCCACCGAAGAACTCAACCGGCCGGCTCCGCGCCCTCGCTACTCGGTCATGCGCAACCACGGCTTCGAGTTGACGGGCTTACCGCTGCTGCCGCCATGGCGTGAAAGCCTCGAGCGCTACGTGGCCACCCGCCCGGTCTTGATCGGGTGAGCCGCGCGAGGCATCGCCCCTCCCTGTCGGCGGAAGGCATGCCATAGGCCCTGGAGCACCGCGCGTAGGCTCTCCGCCTTGCGCGGCGAGTTCAGGAGGATGCGCACGACTTTCCTCGGAAGGCGCGCGACCCAGAAGTACGCTAGCGCGCTGAGAAGCTGCAAGCCCCTCAACTGCTCGGTCATGTAGAAAAACCCGTTTCTCACGTCGTAGTAATCGAGGGCCGGCGCCTTGTGGCGCTGGCTTCCCGTGCTCGCCCCGACGGCGTGCCAAGCCAGCGCCTCCGGGACATACAGGATCCGATGTCCCTGGGCACGCAACCGATGGCAGAATTCGAGATCCTCGAAGTACAAGAAGTAACGCTCATTGAGCAAGCCGACGCGGGCAAGAATCTCGGCGCGGATGAGCATGCAGCATCCGGTGGCGAAGCTCACCTCATGGGGAGCCTCCGTCCGAGGAACGTGCCAATGATGCGCCGTCCCCGTCCATGGCGAGAGGGCGCCTCCGGCATACCAAGCCTCGTTGCGGGGATCCGCGTACCGGATCGTCGGGACGGCCATGGCGACCGTGTCAGTCACCTCAGCGACGAGCCGCGAGACCGCGTCGCTCGCCAGCGTCGCATCGTTGTTCATCAAGAGGACAAAGGCCGCCCCGTTCTCCATCGCAGCCTCGATGCCGCGGTTCATCCCTCCGGCGAAGCCCAGGTTCTCCGGGAGGCAAAGTAACGCGGTCTCCGGAGAAGCCTCCTGGAGGCGTTCGGGGGAGCCGTCCGTCGAGCCGTTGTCCACGATGAGGACGTGAAGTGCGGGATAGTCTTGCTCCTGGAGCGAGGCGACGCAGTGCAGCGTGTCCTCCCAGCCGTTCCAGTTGAGGACGATCGCCCAAACCGTGGCTGCGCTCATGCCTACGAGACCTTCGACTCGCGTGAATCGTCCGCCAGCAGGGCCGTCAGGGTATCGATGCGATACGCCCAGGAATTCTTGCGAACGAAGGCCTGAATGGCCTTTTCGTCCACCCGATCCGCGAAGGCCTCCGTGAGGGCGCGCAGGAAGTCGGGCTGAGACTTGGCAAGGTGGACATGGGGAAGCCCCTCCAACTCGCGAAGGGCGATCGAGACGACCGGCCTGCCCATCGCGAGGTACTCGAAAACCTTCAAGGGACTCACGGCCTGGGTCAAGACCGAGTCCTTGAACGGAATGATCGTGACCGCCGCATGCGCCAGGTAAGCCGGAAGATCGCGCTGCGCCTTCAAGCCCAGGAAGCGCATGTTGGCGAGCGGCGGGAAGGGACATTGCCCGTGGTAATCCCCGATGAGGACCACGTTGGCCTGAGGGTTGGCCTCGGCGATCGCCCGCAGTAGCTCCCAGTCGAACCATTCGCCCCAGAGGGCTCCCACGTAGAGGATGACCGGCGCCCCCTGCGGCATATCCGCGGGAACGGCGTAGTCCCGGTTTCGATCGAAGAGGTTCAGGTTCACCGCATTCTGGATCAGGCCGACCTCGCGGCCGCTCAGGTCCTGCAAGTAAACCTGCAAATCATGGGCCGACGCCACGAGGCGATCGCTCATGGCGATGAGTTCCGTTTCGACGGCCGCGTCGTACCAGTCGCCTCCGAGCGAGGTCCGCCAGTCGTCGATCAGGTCGTAGACAACGCGCCCGCCCCGCGCCTTGATCTCTCGCAAGATGGGCATGAAGTCGGGATGCGGCAACTCCACCAGCGCGAACATGGCTTGCTCTGCCTCTGGAAGATGCAGCGCGGGCTGGAAGTCGGAGAGGTTGCGCGTATCGAGCAAGGGATGCGTGATGCTCAGGCCCAGGTTCTGGCTTTCGTTCTTGGGGTACTTGCTGACGAAAGTCACGGGAAGGCCGCGCGCCAAGAGTTCGAGGGCGAGTTGGGTCGGACGCTGGCCACCACCGCTGTCGTCGATGGGCACTCCTGAGAGGATCACCCAGGCGTCACGCGAGACGACGGGGCGGCCAGCGAGGGCTTCGAGCATGCGCTCGACGCGCTCGCTCCAGGTATTTTCGCGACACTCAGCGGCCACGACGCGCCGGTAGTCAGGATCGTCCTTGAGGCGAAGGGCTTCTTCGAGGCGTGAGATGAAAGCCGCATGAGAATCGCCGACCAGAACGCCCTGGTACTGCATCGCCTCGTCCATGGCAGTCGTCACGATGGCCTTACCGCCCGCCATGTACTCGAAGAGCTTGACCGGGGACGTTGCCCGGGTGATCGAGTTAACCACGAACGGAATGGTGGCGACGTCGAAGTGCTGGAGGTAGGCCGGCAGCTCGGAGTAAGGCTTCAGGCCCAGGTAATGGATGTTGGGGCGGGAGGGTAGGCGCCGAATGGAGCCGTCGTAATCCGGCCCCAAGAGGACGAACTCACACTGAGGCATGGCCTCGGCGGCCTTGGCGAGGAGGTCGTAATCGAACCAATCGGCCAGCGCACCGAAGTACCCGATGATGGGACGGCCTTTGGACGCGATAGGCGCCAGGTCCGAAGGAACCGTCCGGGACGCGTCCGGTTCGAAGTGCTCAGGGTCTACCGCGTTGGGCACGAGCAGGGCATCCGGGCGCAGGGGAAGGGTTTCGTCCATGAGGCGACGAGCCGTGACGGTGACAAGATCGGCGCTCATCACGAGTTCGCGGTGGCGGGCGAGCCGGTCATCGGTCACCGGGCCGACCGTTGTGACCTCAAGCGTGTCCAGGACATCGTAGATCAGCGTCGCCTGGCGGAAGTCACGGGCCCGATCGACTTGATCGGGGTCGCTCATCCAGAGAATGGGGCGGGGGAGCTCATGGAGCAAGGTGAGATCCGAGCAGAGGTAGAGGTTCGGCATCACGGCCTTGAAGCCGTCCACCCGATCGGCCTGGAGCTGGTCCGTGACGAAGAAGCAGAGGTAGCCCTTCTTGGCGAATTGGGTGATCAGTTGATGCGGACGCTGCTTCATCCAGCTCCAATCCACGGTCGGGAAGAAGACCACGACTCCCTGACCGATGCCCTGGGCGAGAATAGCCTGAAGGGTCTGCTGATGGCGTCGGCGCAATGGCGAGGTACGGTTGAGCGCCTTGAGGGACTTCCGGATGACCTTGCGGCCCAGTTCCAGGGGCCCTTGCTTCTTGAGGATGGCGGCGGCCTTGCGAACCAAGGCGGAAACGTGCTTCCAGCGGGACATTAGCGGGATCCTTCCGGTTCGAGGGAACGGGCGTTCGGGGTGAAGAGAACGTCGATTTCCTGCTCCACGCGCTTGGCCAGGCCGTTCCAGTCCCGGGCGCCGAGCTTGTCGAAGAGATCCGCACGCGCGGAGGAGGAACGTGGGGGAGCGACGAGCGCGGCCGCTAGGGCGGCCTCCCATGCCTCGGGCGACTCCGCATAGGCGAGATGGGGCAAGAGGGTGTCGAGCTCGGGCAGAGGAGTGGTCACGACCTGACGGTCCGCCGCCAGGTATTCGTATACCTTGAGGGGGTCGACCGCCCGGGTCATGGCGTCGAGCTTGAAGGGGATGGTCCAGACAGGGACATGGGTCAAGTAGCCGCGGAGTTCGTCGAAGGGCTTAGGGCCCGTCATGTGGATATTGGGGAGGCCGTCGAGGATCTCGGTCGAGGTGAAGGCGGGGCCGATCAGCAGGAAGGTCCACTCCGGGCGACGGCGGGCCAGCTCGGCGATCAGGGCCAGGTCGACCCAGTGGCCGAGTGCGCCGTAGAACCCGATGACCGGGCCCTTCAGGGCGGCGAGATCGGCGGGAATGGGGAAAGTTTGGGGCGATCGCCCAACCTCGGCGAAGTAGTCGACATGCGTGCCGTTGCCGATCCATGCGACGTTCGCGTTGAGCACGGTGAAGCGCTCCGTGAGGGAACGGCTGGTCGTGATGACCAGGTCCGCGCGACGCGCGAGGGCCACTTCCATGGCGATGAGCCGGGACTTCAGGCGCTCGTCCGCCCAGAAACCCGCGTGATCATCGACGCATTCGTAGACGAGCTTCCGGTGAGGGACGAGGTCGGCGAGTGCCGCCTGGGTGGGGTCGGCGAGCCATAGGACGTCGTACTCGGCATGGGTGGAGCGAGCCGCCTTGGCGAGCCGGGCGGGCTGGGTCTTCCATTGCAGCGTCACCAGGTGGGGGCGAGAGCGGTAAAACGGCAGCGTAGCGACGGAATGAACGCGACTCTGCGGCCCGAGCGGATCCGTGGTCCACGGGGTGAGCCATTCATGGACCGGCTTCTCGCGAACGAGGCGGCGATGGGATCGCGGCGCGAGGAGGGTGAGGTCGTGATGCGGAGCCAAGGCCTCGACCAGGTAGTGAAAACGCTGGCGAATCTCGAACCACTCGATGGGGATTGAATAAAGGATGGAGCGCAAGGTAACCTCCCGATTCCAGCCTACTCGATCGCCCGAAGCACTGCAAGGATCGGCACAGGAAGAGACGTATCAGGTCACCGGGGAGACGGTGAGGCAATTTCTTCCCGCGCAGCATCAAAGTGAATCTCGGTATTCGAGTTGACGAGTCGCTCTGCGTGGGGATCACGTTTCCCCGTGACTTCGACGTAGGAGACTCCCGCTTTTTCAAGGCGCACTCGATTAGCGAGGTACTCGTGAAAGTTCACATGAATGGAAGTCGGTTGCTGACGCAAACGCTCGAGTTGAGCACGGAGATCCCGATTTCCCACATATTGACCATAAGCGTAACCGGCCGCAACCAGGGCCGAATTGAGGGATATGAGGGCCAACAACAACGCATTCAAACGAAGCAAGCGCTGGGTCTTACCGTGGCGTAGCACCCAAAGCCCGAGAACCAAGGGGACGAGCCAGAACTGCGGAGCATATCGCGCCCACCAGCCTTCCGGATTGGCCAAGGTCGTGCATGTAAGCATCGCCATCAGCAGCAAGGCAACGGGCATCCCTGGCACGCGCACTCGGCAAGCCACGGCCGTGAGCGCGAACGCGAGCACCAAGGTAGCGGCGAAGAAGGGGCCGAATGCTCCGACCCGAGGATCCGGGACCTTGAAAATCTTGATCTCGCTTCCCGACAAGGAAACGGGGAATTTGAGATGGCTAACTTGGGGCACCATCGGGCTATCTGACCTCGCGAAAGTCGCAAGCACGAACTTGCTAACCCGATTTTCTCCCGCGAAATTGGCCGGCATGTTCATGGTCATGATGTCGACAGGGCTTGGGCCCGCAAGTGGATAGAACGGGTGTCCTTGGCGCATGAGATTCGTGACGTAAGGGTTGAACCCCACAACGACGACTCCGACGATCGTGGCCGCAACGGCTACGGGAACGAGACGTGTCAAAAGCTGCTGGCAACCGAGGAGAAACAAGAAAGCGATGGCGCCGAACACGAGAAAGCCCGCGTATACGAGACCCGTGAACTTGAGGGTGCACAAGAGGACGAGCGAGGCAAAAAGTACCAGGTAGTCAGAGCGCCATGGACGCTTAATCGCCAGGAAAAGAGCCGACATAAAAATGATCAGCAACGACGAAAGGGCTCCGTCGACGTAGTAGCTAAACACCTGATATAGGCTAACGGGATTGAAGGCCAGGAGGCACGAGAGCCATAGGGATGAAGGCCACGCGAGGCCGAATTCTCGCAAAGCGACGAATGCGAAGACCCCAGATGCCAGAATGAGCAACAGATTGAAGCACTTTCCGACTTCGATGCTACCTGTCAGCCAGTACAGGACCGCCCCGAAGACCTCCGAGCCCTTGGCATAATGATTAATCCAGAGTTCATGCCTGTTACGGACGGGATCGCCCAGCATGGGGTTCCAGCCATCCTTCAGAAGGATGATGGCTTCCTGGTGGTAGGTCTGGCCATCACTAGAGATATCGTAGAGGGATCCGGCGATTAGCATCGCCACAGCGATTACAGCTCCCAGTATGACGAGCGCAAGCGCGCTCTGGCGCCGCGACCGAAGGAACAAGAGCAGATAGGCCAGCACCCCAAGAGTAGGCAGAAAAAAGTTGAGCCATCCAATCGGGAATCCAACGAAGTAGAGGAGGGCCGACGTCCCCACGATCAAGGTCACCCAGAGGAGCAAAGAAGTTCCAAGTAGGCGCGTGAAGTGAAATACGGAGATATCGCTAAGGTCGTTTCTCAAGGGATCACCGAATACCTAGGGGCCGAAGGGTAAGCGCGCCTTCCGAGAAAGCACGCCGTCAAGGCCTAAAGAAGCACTCGAAGCGGGAGTGCCGTTTGCAGGTAGATGACCCCAAAGGTGGTCACGAGCCATAGCAGACAGCTCACAAGGAATGGCCGGTCACCCACCAGGATGTTTGCGGGCTCTCCGCCCCGATCCTCGCGATAGACAAGATACAAGTAGCGAAACAGAGCAAACAACACGAACGGCACGGTATACATCATGGCCGTTCCCTGGGGGCTGTTGAAGGTGTACATGGAGTACGCCATGATGGTCGAGGCGGCCACAAGGCTGATAAGTTGATCAAGCAGTTCAGGATTGTACTCATCGAGAATCTTTCGATGTGAACTGGCTCCAGCCTTTAGGAGGCGCACCTCGGCCCGACGTTTGCAGATCCCCAGGAAAAGCGCCAAGAGCAAGGTACACAGAAGCAGCCAAGGGGAAGCAACGACCGCGATCGCAGCTGCACCAGCCAGCACACGCAGTACGAATCCGCCCGCAATGACGAATACATCCACTAGAACGACGTGTTTGAGCCAGAACGAATAAGCCAGGTTGATCGAGAGATAAACTAGCGAAATCACGGTCAGCGCAGGACTAATGCTCGTCGCTAGGCCCAGCGAGATCACAAGCAAGAACAAGCCATACAAGGCAGCCGTTCGCTTGCGGATCACCCCTGCCGCCAGCGGGCGATGTCGTTTGACGGGGTGAGCACGATCTTTCTCGATGTCCACCAGGTCATTTAAGACATATACGGTACTCGAGACCAGACAAAAGGAGACGAACGCGAGAATCGTTGCGCGCAAAGCTTCTCCCGACAAGAGGTTATGAGAGAAAAAGAGCGCGCTAAAGACAAAAACGTTCTTCAACCATTGCTTTGGCCTGGAGAGCTTGAGCAAATGGTTGATGGGGCTTCCCTTGGGAGGACCCGTTGGCGACGTCTTCGAAGCGACTTCAATCATGACTAGCGCCCCGTCCCAAGCGTGGAAACGAATGCCTCAGGATGTGGCTGCAAACAGACTTTCGTGGTCGAGTACAGCAGGCTTACCGATGTGGGACAGGTATGCTCCGGGTCTTCAATGAAAGGGATGCCAAAAGCCTGGAGGCGCAGACGGCTCGACATGGTGTCGTTGAAGTTCACGACGACCGGCGCCCCATGGGCCTTGAAACGGGCCAACTGATTCTTGAGGTATACATTAGAGTTGTGCTGGTGCTCGACGTACGATTTAGTGACCAAGGCGACGTTAGCCGCCAGGACCAATAGCAGAAGGGCGCTGGCGGCCTTGGCCCAGCGTTGCTGGCTCGACCAAGCAACCAAACTGGTGATCAACGGTACCAGCCAGAGTTGGGGAGCGTAGCGCGCCCACCATGCTTCAGGGTTGACCAAACTCGAACCCACGAGCAGGACGAGCGACGCCCCTAAGAACGCAAGTCCCGGAACGTTTCCAAACCCCAACGCCATGGCAAGGCCAAGCCAGAGGAGCAATGCTCCACCGAAAAGCGGCCCAAAGCCCCCAATACGCGTATCAGGAATAAAGAAAACATCCAGTTCAGAAGGCGCCACGGTGAACGGAAGCTTGAGCTGAGTTTCCTTGGGAGCCGTCACATTCTCCGATCGCGCAAAAATGGCCACCAACAATTTCTCGAAGCGATTCTTGTCATGGAAATCCGCAGGCATGTTCGTCGTCATGATGTTCACGGTGCTCGTGCCTGCCAAGGGGTAAAAGGGATGGCCTTTCTGCCACGTGTTGATCACGTAAGGATTGAAGCCGACAACGACTCCGGCGAGCCCAAGGCCAACCGCCGCAGAGATGGCCATCGGCCAAAGGCGATAAGGACGTTTCCAGAACAGGTAGAATAGACCGGCTCCCGCTAGTACGAGGACCGCATAGACCAACCCCGTAAATTTCATGTTGGCCAGTAAGATGAGGGTCGCCGCCAACCCCACCAACATGAACCAGCGGACCTCGACGAAGAGAATGTAAAGCAAGGCAAAGCTGATCAAGAGCAGGGATGCCAGGGGGCCGTCGACATAGTAACTAAAGGCTTGGTAAACGCTCACCGGGTTCAAGGCGGCAAGCAAAGCGAAGAAGGCTGCGGTCGAGACAGCCACCCGCTTTGCTTGCAGAATTGCAGCGAAACTGACAAAAAACGACGAGATAATCAACAAGGGATTCAGCGCCTTGCCGAGTTCAATCTGCTGGGTCGCCGCATAGACGACTCCTGCAAAAATCTCCGAAGCCTTTGCGTAATGGTTAATCCAGGCTGCATGCAGACCTTGATAAGTCTGGTACGTCGGGATCCAGCCTTGCTTTAGCTGGATAACCGCCTCTTGATGGTAGGTCTGACCATCGATGGATAAATCGAGAAACAGGGCGCTCAAAGCAAAAGAGAGCACAATGATAACGACCTGGGCGCCGAGAAGTACCAAAAATGTCGGGATTCGACGTTCAAAGCCCCGTACCGCAAATGCGATATAAGCCACTAAGCCGATAATGGGTGCCCAGACGTGACCGGGCGTGATGGGCACCTTAACTAAGAAAAGAGAAGTCGCAAATAGAATCGCCAAGGCTACAAA
>Ga0180215_1001428_pt1 | contig 26301 bp, 23 predicted proteins | sample eDN3rd37CBELigBY_FD_128871 | JGI IMG/M metagenome (GOLD analysis project Ga0180215, IMG submission 128871) | Enriched backyard soil microbial communities from Emeryville, California, USA - eDNA 3rd pass 37_C BE-Lig BY (version 2) (version 2) | ecosystem: Environmental > Terrestrial > Soil >...
GACGCACTCGGCGTCCCGAGGCTCGCCGCGTAACCTCAACCAACCGAACCGCCGGATGCGGACCCGCATGTCCGGTGGTGTGGGAGGGGTCCGGCAGGCTCACTGCCGGCCCCTATCCCGATTGCACACGCGGGGGCCCGCGCTGCAGGATGGCGCCGGTTCGGAAACGGAGCGTGTCCATGCTGGTCAAATGCTCGTGGTGCCAGAAGAACTTCAACTCGGAGCGGTACGGCAGGCAGTTCTGCCCCCACTGCGGCGCGGAGCTCGAGATCCCGGAGCCGGGTGCCCAGGAGGCGGTGCCGGACGCCACGACGCTGCAGCCGGGCCAGGGGGCAGGCGCGGGCGCGCAGCGGCAGCAGGGCGCGGGGGCGACGCAGTACTTCGACCCGTGGGCGCAGCCCGGCGAGCCGGGGGCGTGGCCGGGGCGCGGGGGCCAGCAGGGCGGCGCGGCGCAGCCGCCCGGCGCCGGCCGTCCGTGGACGCCCGGCGGGGCGGCAGGCGGGCAGCCGTGGTCGCCGGGCCAGCCGGCGGGCGGGACGACGTCCGGAAGCGCGAGGGCGCCCGGAAGCGTGCCGCCCGGTGGCGGGACGCCGGCGCCCGGCGGTTGGGCGACGCCCGCCGGCAGCGGGATGGCGCCCGACGGGAGCGTGCCGCCCGGCGGCCGGTGGAACGTGTCTGCGGGCGGCGGTGAGCCGCCCGGCGGCGGGGCGGGCGGAGGCTGGGCGACGCCTCCCGGCGGTGGCCTGCCCCCGGGTGGCGGGGTGCCGCCCGGCGGTGGCTGGATCCCGCCCGCCGGTGGCGGCTTCCCGCCGGACGGCCCGCCGCAGGATCAGGACGCCCCCTGGGAGCGCCGCGGCGAGCTCGGCCTCGTCCGCGCCTTCGTCGAGACCTGGAAGCAGGCGAGCCTCGAGCCGAGCCGCTTCTTCGCCCGGCTCAAGCCCACCGGGATCGGCGAGGCCTTCCTCTTCGGCTGGATCTGCTCCACCCTCGGCGGCCTCCTCGCCGGCGTGTGGAACGTGCCCCTCTCGCTCTACGGCGACGGCGATCCGGTGGCGGCGTGGGCGCCGGTGATCGGTGCGCCCGTCCTCTCCGCCCTGGGCCTCCTGGTCAACGCGCTCCTCCTCCACCTGGCCTGCATGCTCCTCGGCGCCGCCAGCCGTGGCTTCGAAGGCACCATGCGCGTGGTCGGCTACGCGGCGGGGCCCAGCCTCCTCTCCGTCGTCCCCTTCGTCGGCGGCCTCGCCGCCCTGGTCTGGACGGCGGTGATCCTCATCCACGGCATCGCCGCGATGCACCGGGTGACCACCGGCAAGGCGACCCTCGCCGTCGTCCTGCCAGGCCTGGTGCTGATCCTGTGCTGCGGGTGCGGGCTCGGGTCCCTGCTCGCGGTCGGCTGGGGCGCGCTGATGCAGGGCGCATCGCCTTCGTTCTGAAGCGGGCGTGCCTTCGCTCGTCGTGGCGTGACCTTTCGCCCCGCGTCTGCTTAGCTGAAGCGATCACGCATCCCAAGGGAGGGGAACCATGGGTACGTCTTCGATCCGCATCGCGGCGGTCCTGACCGCCACGCTCTTCGCAACCGGCTGCGGCGCCTGCGCCGAGTTCGCCACCGAGAAGGCGCTCAGCTCCGCCGGCATCGACGTCGACCTCGACGGCCAGAAGATCAAGATCAAGGGCAAGGACGGCGAGGAGCTCGAGCTCGACGCCAGCAACGACAAGGGCACCCTCACGGTCAAGGGGAAGGAGGGCGAGTTCAAGTTCGCCGCCGAGGGAGACGGCAAAGTCCCCGAGGGCTTCCCCATCGAGCTGGCGAAGGGCGGCAAGGTGGAGGGCAGCGTCACCGGCTCTACCGGCAAGGAGAAGACCTTCCTCGTCACCGTCCGCTACGACGGTGGCGCGAAGCGGGTGGACGAGCTGAGCAAGTACTTCCAGGAGCAGCTCGAGAAGAAGGGGTACCAGGTGGAGCGCTCCAGCGTCGACACCGACGGCTCGCGCTTCGTGATGCTCAACGGCAAGGCGGAGCGGGGCGGCACCTCCGTCACCGTGAGCAGCGGCGCGGGCGAGGACGCGGTGACCGCGCAGATCTCGGTGCGCGAGGAGCTCTGATCGTCCCGCGGGCCTGGCGGCGGCGCGCTTGACACCGGCGGTGGGTCGCCGGAAAAGCAGCCTTCCACCTGCGGGCGCACGCCCGCCGCCAGCACCCGAGGGAACGGATGAAGCTCGCCACCCTGCGGAACGGCACGCGCGACGGACAGCTCGTCGTCGTGCGGCGCGACAACGCCGTCTATGCCGTCGCCGACGGCATCGCCCCCAACCTCCAGGCAGCGCTCGACGACTGGGAGCGCGCCGAGCCCCGGCTCCGCGCCCTCGCGGAGCGCCTCGAGTCGGGCCTGGTGGAGGGGGCGCCCCTCGACGTGGAGAAGCTCCACTCGCCCCTGCCCCGGGCGTACGAGTGGGTGGACGGCTCCGCCTACCTCAACCACGTGATCCTGGTGCGCAAGGCGCGCGGCGCGGAGCCGCCGCCGACCCTCCGCACCGATCCGCTCGTCTACCAGGGCGGCTCCGGCACCTTCCTCGCCCCCACCGACGACATCCCCCTCGCCGATCCGGCGTGGGGCTGCGACTTCGAGTCGGAGGTGTGCGTCGTCCTCGGCGACACGCCGCGGGGAACGAAGGCGAGCGAGGCGGGCGGCTACGTGCGCCTGCTCATGCTGGTCAACGACGTCACCCTGCGCAACCTCATCCCCGCCGAGCTGGCCAAGGGCTTCGGCTTCTTCCAGGGCAAGCCCTCCAGCGCCTTCTCGCCCTTCGCCATCACCCCCGACGAGCTGGGCGACGCCTGGCGTGATGGCCGCGTCCACCTCCGCCTCAAGACCTGGCTCAACGGCGAGCTGGTGGGCGACACCGACGCCGGTCCGGAGATGCACTTCTCCTTCTTCGATCTGGTGGAGCACATCACGAAGACGCGCGCCTTCACCGCCGGCACCATCCTCGGCAGCGGCACCGTCTCCAACGAGGACCGCACCCGCGGGATCTCCTGCCTCGCCGAGCGGCGGATGATCGAGATCATCGAGAACGGCCAGCCCTCCACGCCCTTCCTCCAGCCGGGCGACGTGGTGGAGATCGAGATGCTCGACGGCGCGGGCAGGAGCCTCTTCGGCAGGATCCGGCAGAAGGTGGTGCAGAAGTGAAGCTCTACGGCTACTGGCGCTCCTCCGCCTCGTGGCGCGTGCGCATCGCGCTCGCGTACAAGGGGCTCTCCTACGAATACGTCCCCGTCCACCTGGTGAAGGACGGCGGGCAGCAGCACGGCGAGGCCCACCGGGCGCGCAACCCGATGGAGCAGGTGCCGGTGCTCGAGGTGGACGGCAGGCTCCTCACCCAGTCGCTGGCGATCATCGAGTGGCTGGAGGAGACCTGGCCGCAGCCGGCGCTGCTGCCGAAGGATCCCTTCCTCCGCATGCGGGCGCGGCAGCTCGCCGAGATCCCCAACTCCGGCATCCAGCCGCTGCAGAACCTCTCCATCCTCCAGGAGATCGAGAAGCTGGGCGGCGACAAGCAGGCCTGGGGCGCCAGGTGGAACCGCCGCGGCCTCGCCGCCATGGAGGCGATCGCCCGGGAGACCGCGGGCCGCTTCCTCGTCGGCGACGAGCCCACCGTCGCCGACGTCTGCCTGGTGCCGCAGCTCTACGCCGCCCGCCGCTTCGGCGTCGATCCCGCCGAGTTCCCCACCCTCCTCCGGGTGGAGGCCGCCTGCGCCGAGCTCCCCGCCTTCCGGCAGGCCCACGCCGACGTGCAGCCCGACGCCACGCCCTGAACCCCGGCGGGCGGGCGCGGTGGCCAGCGGAGCGCTCCGTGCGCAGTTCTGGCGCATGGAGGCAGCGACCCATCGGTTCGAGGCGCACACCGGCGAGGTGCAGGTGGAGCTGCGGGCGCCCGATCTCCCGGGGCTCTACCGGGAGGCGGCGCTCGCCCTCGCCGAGGTGATGGCGCCCGGCGCCACCTGCGGCGCGGACGCGGCGGCGGAGGAGGTGGAGGTGGAGGCGCGCGATCCCGCGGCGCTCCTGGTGGAGTGGATCGACGAGCTGATCTACCGCGTCGACGTCACCGGCAAGGTCTATCCCTCCATCGAGGTGGAGAGCGCCGACGGCAGGCGCCTGCGTGCGAGGGTGCGCGGCTGCGTGCCGGAGCGGTTCAAGACCGCGGTCAAGGCGGCCACCTTCCACGACCTGGCGATCCGCGAGACGGAGGATGGCTATTCTGCCCACCTGGTCCTCGACGTCTGAACCCACGGGAGCGAACGGATGGAGCGCCGCACCTTCGGCTGGACCGGCATCGAGCTGCCGGTGATCGGGCAGGGCACCTGGAACATGGAGCTGGACGACCGGGCCACCGCGATCCGCGCGATTCGCGCCGGGCTCGACGCGGGGATGACCCACGTCGACACCGCCGAGATGTACGGCGCCGGCGAGGTGGAGGAGCTGGTGGGCGAGGCGATCGCGGGCAGACGCGACGAGGTCTTCCTCGTCTCCAAGGTGCTGCCCTCCAACGCCGGCCGCCGCGGCACGATCGAGGCGTGCGAGCGCAGCCTGCGCAGGCTTCGCACCGATCGCCTCGACCTCTACCTCCTCCACTGGCCGGGCCCGCACCCGCTGGAGGAGACGATCGACGCCTTCGAGGAGCTGGTCCGGGCGGGGAAGATCCGCCACTGGGGCCTGAGCAACTTCGACGTGCCCGAGCTGGAGGAGGCGCTCGCCATCGCGGGGGAGGGGCGGATCGCCTGCAACCAGGTGCTCTACCACCTGCAGGAGCGGGCCATCGAGCACGCGGTCCTCCCCTGGTGCGAGCGGCACGACGTGGCGGTGGTCGCCTACAGCCCCTTCGGCTCGGGCGACTTTCCCCTGCCCGGATCGCCGGGCGGCAGGGTGCTCGCGGAGATCGCCGCCGCCCGCGGCGCCACGGCGCACCAGGTGGCGCTCGCCTTCCTCGTGCGGGCGCCCTCCGTCTTCGCGATCCCCAAGTCGAGCAATCCCCGCCACGTGGTGGAGAACGCAAAGGCGGGCGACCTCCGGCTCACCGCGGCGGAGATCGCCCGCATCGACGCCGCCTTCCCCCGCGGCGCGCCCGGGGCCGAGCTGCCGGTGCTCTGACGCGACGAACGCCGCTGACGGGCGCCGCCCCCGTGCGCAGCTTCGTGTTGCCATGGAAAGCCACGAAGCAGTGCAGCCGGTCTCCGCGCCGCAGCGGCCGACGCCACGGCGGATCGGCCCGCGCCTCTACGAGATCTCCACCGACTTCTCCCCCGCGATGCGGGTGCCCGCCCGCGTCTTCGCCGACGAGGTGCTGATCGAGCAGGTGCAGCGCGATCGCTCCCTCGAGCAGCTCGTCAACGTGACCACGCTCCGGGGCATCGTGCGCGCCGCCTACGGCATGCCCGACATGCACGAGGGCTACGGCTTTCCGGTGGGCGGCGTCGCCGCCACCCTCCTGCCCGACGGCATCGTCTCCCCGGGTGGCATCGGCTTCGACATCAACTGCGGCGTGCGCCTCCTCGTCTCGGACCTCGAGCACGGCGCCGTCGCCAGCAGAATCGAGGCGGTCACCCACGAGCTCTCCCGCGCCGTCCCCGCGGGCTTCGGCAGGAGCAGCAGGACTGTCTTCGAGCACGAGGAGCTCGACCACATCCTCGCCGAGGGCGTCCCCTGGCTGGTGCGCGAGAAGGGGATCGGCCTCCCGGAGGATCTCGATCACATCGAGTCGGGCGGGCGGCTGGAGTGGGCGCGCGTCGATCAGGTGAGCGAGCGCGCCAGGAACCGCGGCAGGAGCCAGCTCGGCACGCTGGGGGGCGGCAACCACTTCCTCGAGATCCAGGTGGTCGACCGGATCTTCGACGAGAAGGCGGCCAGGACGCTCGGCCTCGCCGAGGGGCGGATCACCGTGCTCATCCACACCGGCTCCCGCGGCCTCGGCCACCAGGTGGCGAGCGACTGGATCAAGGTGATGGACGCGGTGATGCCCCACTACGGCATCGAGGTGCCCGATCGGCAGCTCGCCTGCGCGCCGCTCTCCTCGCGGGAGGGGGCGGGCTACTTCGGCGCCATGGCCGCCGCCGCCAACTTCGCCTTCTGCAACCGGACCGTCATCGCCCACCGGGTGCGCGAGGCCTTCGCCCGGATCATCGGTCCGCACGCCGAGCTGCGCCTCGTCTACGACGTGGCCCACAACACCGCCAAGCTCGAGACCTACGACGGCGAGCGGCTCTGCGTGCACCGCAAGGGCGCCACCCGCGCCTTCGGCCCCTCCAGCGAGGAGATCCCCGCCACCTACCGCGGCATCGGCCAGCCGGTCTTCATCCCCGGCAGCATGGGCACCGCCTCCCACGTGCTGGTGGGGACCGACGCCGCCGCCGAGCTCTCCTTCGCCAGCACCTGCCACGGCGCCGGCCGCGCCATGAGCCGCACCGCCAGCAGGAAGCAGGTGCAGGGCGCCCGGCTGCGCCGGGAGATGGAGGCGCAGGGAATCGTGGTCCGCTCGCCGTCCAACGCCGAGCTCGCCGAGGAGGCGCCCGTCGCCTACAAGGACGTCGACCGGGTGGTCGACGTGGTCCACGAGGCAGGGATCGCGCGCAAGGTGGCGCGGCTGCGGCCGCTGGGCGTGGTCAAGGGATGATGGCCAGCCTTCCGGGAGGAGGAGACGAGATGCCCCATCGCCCCGAAGACACCTCGATCGATCGCCACGAGAGCCAGCGCCCCGGCGAGCAGCCGGACGAGGCGGTGGAGGGCGGCCACCACCACGGCCCCCGCACCACCGCCGACACCCAGCCCCCCGCTCCCGCCAACCGGAGCACCCCCGGCACGCTTCCCGAGCACGGGATCCGGCGCGGCCCCGGACGCTGAGCGCGCGCGCCCGCCCGCTTTGCGCTACGAAGGGACCGACACCGCAAGCGGGAGGCAGAAGATGAAGGCGATCCGGATCGGCACCCCTGCAGGGCTCGAGCAGCTCCAGCTCGTCGAGATGGAGGATCCGGGGGCGCCCGGCCCCGGCGAGATCCGGGTCCGCGTCCACGGCAGCTCCCTCAACCGCCACGACTTCCTCGTCTGCGCCGGCAAGATGCCCGCCGCGGACGGGCGCATCCCCCTCTCCGACGCAGGCGGCGTGGTGGAGGCGGTGGGCGAGGGCGTCACCGAGTTCGCGGTGGGCGACCGCGTGATCTCCACCTTCTTCCCCCGCTGGATCGACGGCGAGACGAGCGATCGGATCGCCGCCTTCTCCGAGGTCCCCGGCGATGGGATCGACGGCTACGCCCGCGAGGTGGTGGTGCGCCCCGCCACCGCCTTCACCCGCGCGCCCCGGGGCTGGGACCACGTGGAGGCGGCCACCGTCACCACGGCGGGCCTCACCGCATGGCGGGCGCTGGTGGTGGACGGCCCGCTCAAGGCGGGGGAGGTGGTGCTGGTGCAGGGCACCGGCGGCTTCTCCCTCTACGGCCTGCAGCTCGCCAAGGCGATGGGCGCCACGGTGATCGCCACCTCCTCGTCGGACGAGAAGCTGGAGCGGCTCCGCGCCCTCGGCGCCGACCACACGATCAACTACAAGACCCACGAGGACTGGGGCAGGCGCGCCCTCGACTGGACCGGCGGCCGCGGCGTCGATCACGTCCTCGAGGTGGGCGGCCCCAGGACGCTGGACCAGTCGGCGATCGCCTGCAGGGCGGGGGGCCACATCGCCTTCGTCGGCGCGCTCTCCGGCTTCTCCGCGCCGGCGCCGCTGCCGCTCATCCTCGCCAGGCAGATCCGCTTCCAGGGGCTGATGGTGGGCAGCCGCGCCCACCAGCTCGACTTCGTGCGGGCGCTCGAGGCGACGGGGATCAAGCCGGTGATGGATCGCACCTTCCCCCTCGATCAGCTCGCGGAGGCCTTCCGCCACGAGCGGGCGGGGCTCCACTTCGGCAAGATCGGGATCGCGATCTAGATCCGGAACAGGAGCGAGGTGCCGAGGTTGGTGTCGAGCGTGTCCACGTCCGCCGGTGGCCTGCTGTCGTAGGTGGCGACGAAGGAGATCTGGACCGCCAGCCACTCCTTCACGTCGAGCACCACCGAGGTCTCGCTCAGGAAGCGGTAATCGGCGAAGTCGTCGAACTTCGGCTGCCAGTAGTTGGTGTGGAGGGCGGAGATCCCCTCCACCACGGCGGCGCCGACGGCGACGTAGTTGGACCAGCGGTGGTTGAGCTGCTGGTCGCCCGCGTCGGGCAGTCCGTCGTCGCTGATCCGCTCGTACTCCAGCATCCAGGCGCTGCCCACCGCGGCGGTGTGGCCCGGCGGCAGCGGCAGATCGAAGCGGGGGCCGAGGCCGAAGAGGGCGCGGAGCTGGAGGCGGCGGAACTCGTCGTACTCGTGCTGCACGAAGCTCTCGCCGCTCAGCCAGTCCTCGAAGCGGCGGCGGTAGCGGAGGTGCTCGAAGGTGTTGTTGACCGAGGTCTCGCCGTCCTCGATGCCGTAGACCGCGCGGGCGGTGAGGAAGAAGCGGTGCGGCCCGGTGAGGTAGAGCGCCGCTGCGGAGCCGGAGGCCTGGGTGAGGTCGGTGTTGCCGGTCGCCCAGCGCAGCGAGGCGCCCAGCTCGCCGGAGAGCCCCTCCTCCGCGTCGCGGGAGGCGGCAGCCTGGACGTTGACGATGCGCCCCGTGGCCGCCGCCGATGCGGGGAGCAGCGCGACGAGGAGCGGAGCGAGCAGGGTGCGGATCATGTCGGGCTCCCTTCTGGCCGGTGGGGGCGCGCACCTTAACCGATCGGAGGCAGGAATCGGACGGCGGGGCGATGCGATTTACAGACGTGCATTCGGAATGCACAATTCCACCCATGAAACGGCTCCTCTTCGTGGTGACTGCAGCCCTCGCGATCGGCGCCTGCGGGGGAGACGACGACGACGCGAGCTGTCCGTACGTCCAGCCGCTCGGCGTGGCCGGGACCTGCAGCGAGCGATCCACCTTCGCGCCGGGGCAGCCGCTCACCATCCGTCTCCAGCCGGGCGATCACGAGGAGTGCGCCGACCTCGCCTGCGAGGTGGAGCGCGAGGGCGGCGACCTCTTCTTCACCGTCACCCAGGAGCTCTGCGCCGCCAGGGAGGAGCAGCACGAGGGGCCGGTGGCCTGCGCGACGGGGTTCGTCGCCTGCGAGGTGCCCGCCCTCGACGAGGGGCAGTACACCCTGCGCATCAACGGCACGCCCTTCGGCTTCGTCACCGTCTCGGCGGACGCTACCGACACCGAGTGCTACTGAGCCTCACGTCCGCAGGAAGGCGTAGTAGGCGAGCAGGAGCGCGGCGAGGATCCACAGCACCCCGTGGACCTCGCGGCCCCTGCCGCTCAGCACCTTGATCGCCACCCAGGAGAGCAGGCCGAAGACCACGCCGTTGGCGATCGAGTAGGTGAAGGGCATCAACGCCACGGTGAGGAAGGCGGGCACCGCCTCGTCGAGCCTGCCCCACGGCAGGTCGCGGACGCCGCCGATCATCAGCGCCCCCACCACCACCAGCGCCGGCGCGGTGGCCACCGCGGGAACCGCGGTGAAGACAGGCGCGAAGAAGAGGGCGAGGAGGAAGAGCGCGCCCACCGTCAGCGCGGTGAGCCCGGTCCTGCCCCCTTCCTCCACCCCCGCCGCCGACTCGACGAAGGTGGTGACGGTGCTGGTCCCCACCGCCGCGCCGGCCACCGTTCCCAGCGCGTCCGCGGCGAAGGCGCGATCCGCGCGGGGCAGCCGGTCCTTCTCGTCGAGGAAGCCGCCGATGCGCCCCACGCCGATCAGCGTGCCCGCGGTGTCGAAGATGTCGACGAAGAGGAAGGCGATCACCACCACCAGCAGCTTGCCGGTGAGGATCTCGCCGAAGTCGAAGGCGAGGAAGGTCTCCTTCGGCAGCGAGGGAAGGGCGAAGAAGCTCTGCGGCGGCGGCGCCAGGCCGGTCGCCCAGGAGATCAGGGTGATGGCGAGGATGCCGACGAGGAGGCCGCCCTTCACCTTGCGGCTCTCCAGCGCGGCGATGAGCGCCACGCCGAGGAGCGCCAGCGCCACGCCGGCGGTGCGCAGATCCCCCAGCCCCACCAGCGTCGCCGCGTCGTCCACCACCAGCCCCGCGTTGCGGAAGCCGATCAGCGCGAGGAAGAGGCCGATCCCCGCCGAGGTGGCCACCTTGATGGTGTGGGGGATCGCGTCGACGATCATCGTCCGCACGCCGCCGAAGGAGAGGGCGAGGAAGACCAGTCCCTCGACGAAGACCGCGGTGAGGGCGGTCTGCCAGCTCTGCCCCATCCCGATCACCACGCCGTACGTGAAGTAGGCGTTGAGGCCCATGCCGGGCGCGAGGGCGAAGGGGTAGTTGGCGAGGAAGGCCATCGCCAGGGTGCCGACGGCGGCGCCGAGGGCGGTGGCGGTGGCCACGTCCCCCGGCGGCATCCCCGCCTCCGCGAGGATCTGCGGGTTGACGAAGAGCACGTAGGCCATCGTCAGGAAGGTGGCGACGCCCGCGCGCACCTCGGTGCCCACGGTGGAGCCCCGCGCCCGGACGTGGAAGAAGCGGTCGAGCCGTTCGGTGACAGGTGGCACGCGCCGCTTCTACCGCAGATCGGGCGCGGGTGTTACGGCAGGAGCGTCCGCACCGCCCCGCTCCCCGCCTCGAGGAAGTAGAGGTCGCCGGTGATGGCGGCAGCCACGTCCACCGGACCCTCGGTCTGCGCCTCGGCGCCCGGCCCGAAATCGCCGCCGGTGCCGGGCCAGCCGTTGCCGAGGAGGGTGTGGACGGTGCCCGGGCCCGCGTCGATCCAGCGGATCCTGTGGCTCCCCGGGTCGGTGAAGACGAAGCGCGCGCCCTGGAAGTCGATCGAGGGCACCTCCTCCAGCAGCACCTCGTGCACGGCGACCCCGTCCGCGGTGGAGCCGGCGGGGTTGCCGAGGACGACGGTGTGCGCGCCGGTCAGGGGGTGGACGGAGATCACGCCGGGCGTGCGCGCCGCGCTCCCGCCGCCGCAGACCTCCCCGGCGACCCAGGTGGCGCCGCTCGCCGCCGCCGCCACGTCGCAGCCCCGGGCGCAGCCGGCGAAGACCCGCTCCGCGCCGGCGCAATCCGGGGTATTCGCGGGAAGGAGGAGGGTGACGAGGTCGACCTCCGGATCGCAGCGGAGCACCTGGCCGCTGCCTGCCGCCACCAGGTGGAGCCGCCCGTCGAGATCGAGGTCGAGCCGGGTGGGGGCGTCGAGGCGAACCGACCGGGCGGGGGCGCCATCCCACTGGTCGCCGAGGGTGGTGGTCCCTCCGCCGGCGACGGTTTCGATTCCACCGCCGTGCAGGTCGACGCGGCGGATCGCCCCGGCGGTGGGATCGCTCAGGTAGAGCACGCCCGCCGTGTCGTCGACCGCCAGCCCACCGATCGACGCCATCCGCGCCTCGAGGGCGGGGCCGCCGTCGCCTGCGGGTGTGCCGCAGGAGGTGCCGGCGATCCGCTCGAGGACGCCAACGGGTGTGACGCGGAGGATCCTGCAGTTCGCGTCGGCGACGAAGGCCGTGCCGTCGCCCTGGGCGGCGAGGGCCACCGGGGCGGCGATCGCTGCCTCGGTCGCGGGCGCGGGCAGAGCGGTGGCCGCCTCGCCCAGCTTGGCCGCGGCGTTGGCCACCGGGTAGACGGTCCCCGGGGCGGGGCCGAGCGCCTCGAACTCGATGGAGACGGGTTCGCCCAGGAGCGCACTCTCGACGGTGACGATCTGCGTGCCCGCGCTGCGCCCGAGGCGGACCTGCGCGCGGAGCGCGCCCGCGTCGTCGGTGGTGGCAGCGAGGGGGCGGACCGCCCCGCCGGCCGGCGGGACGAACGCCAGCGCAAGGCCCGCCGCGGGCACGTCCCCGAAGAGCGCCCGCACCACCAGCGTCTCCTCGAGGATCGAGTTGACCAGGCCCTGCTGCGCGCCGCCCTGCTCGACCACCACGTGCAGATCGCGCAGGCAGCTGCCCCCGAGGCACATCCCGCCGGGGCAGGGGAGGCCATCCTCCACGGCGACGCCGGTGTCGGTGCAGCCGGGCGCCGCGCCGTCGCAGCTCCTGGTGCCGACGTGGCAGGGATCGGCGGGCACGCAGGCGGCGCCCGCCTCGCACGCCACGCAGCTCCCCCCGCTGCAGAAGCTCCCCTCGCCGCAGGGCGTGTCGTCGGGGAGCGGGCGCGACGGCTCGCAAACCGGTGCGCCGTTGTGGCAGACGATGCGGCCTTCCCTGCAGGGCTCGTCCGGCGTGCACGGCTCTCCCGGCGTGCAGCTCGCGCCGCCGGAACCTTCCCCGGCACCGCCGCCGGATCCGCCGCCGGCGGTGCCGCCCGTTCCGCCGCCGCCGCCGCTCCCGCCGGCGGCCGCCTGGCCGCCGCTGCCCCCGGTCCCGCCGTCGCCGGCGACCGGTTCGTCTGGACCACAGCCCGGATGGATGGCGGCAACCGCGACGAGCAGCACCGCCGCAAGGATCGACCTGGACATCTTCGCACCTCCGTGGACGCGATCCTCCGCGAAAGCGGGCGCCGCCGTGGAGGTGCGGATTCCCGCACCCCTCCCCGACCGGCGCGCCCGCCGCTCCACGCAGCCGGTCCACCAGCGGAAATCCGAGACATACGGTGTTGTTCGCTGTCACAATTCGCCGCATGCTCCGCTGCTTCTCGATGCGTCTTCGCGCGCCCGCGCCCGCCCGGGACGCGGGCCGAGCGTCCGCGGCGCGCCACCGCTTCCTGGCCGTTTCCGCCACCGGTGGAGGGAGCCCCCGGGGCGCGGGGGATGTGGGGGGATCCATGCCGTCGACTGCCGCGCGCCTCGTTCTCGTGACCTGCCTGCTGGCGGTGACCGCCTGCGCAGGGAGCCGCGCCCGATGTCGCCCGGCCGAGGCGCTCGCTCCGCCTCGCGCCGACCCGCTTCCGGATCGCGCCGGGCGAGCCCGCGCGGTGGCGGTGGGCGTCCTCACCGGCGAATCGGCGCTGGACGCGGTCGTCTCCACCTACGACCACTTCGACGGCGGGCGTCTCGCCGCGGTGGAGCGGGTGCTCCGCAGGCGGGTCGCGCAGCGGCGCGAGCGCGGCCACGAGAAGCTGATCGGGCTGGCGGAAGGCCAGGACGCGACCAGGAGCGCGGTGGCGCAGGCGGAGCGCTGCGTCGATCCCGAGGTGGCGAGCCGCGCCCTGGTTAACGACGCCGCCTACCAGCTGGGCCGCTCGGTGCGCGTGTGGCGCTACGAGGTGCGCCGGACGAGGCTCCTGGTGCACGGGCGCCGCCGACCCCAGAACGCGAGCGGGCGCGGGGGGAGCGAGCGTGCCCTCCGACGTCGACGAGATCGGCTTCCGCCGGAGCTTCCTCGACGGTCCCGACCTCGGCTTCGTCCCGGAGGCCGCCGCCTGGCAGCCCCCCGGCTACCCATGGACGCGGTGGGTGATCTTCCTGGTGGCCGCGTCCTCCCGGGGCACGATCCGAGCGATCAGACCCCGACGCGCTGCAGCGCCACCAGCGGCCGGGTGTCGTCGAAGGGGCCGCGGAGATCGACCTCGCAGATCAGCGCCTGATCGGTGGCGCCGCGCTCCTCGTCCTCCTCGATCGCGTTGGGATCGACCGGCGCCACGAGGCGCTGCTGCACCTCCCACCGGCGCGGCTCCACCTGCTTCACCAGCGTGAAGTGGGCCTGCCGCGCGAAGGGCGTGGTGTCGATCGCCCCGAACTCCTCGAAGAAGGGCGCGAGCGCCGCCTCGAGCTTCTCCGCGGTCCAGTCGTGGCCCGGGCGCATCGCCGCCAGGGCGCTCTCCCAGTCGCGGAGCGAGAGGGCCTTGAGTAGGCGGTGGAGCTCGACGCGGATCCGGATCCGCAGGCCGCGGGCGTCCTCCGCCAGGTCGTACGGCTTCTCCTCCACGCCGCCCACCTCGACCTTCTGGCCGGGCCGGCGCAGCGACTCCCACTCGTCGAGGAGGCTGGAGTCGACCTCGCGCAGCGTGGTGCGGAGGAAGGTGGCGATCTCCTCCACCCGCTCGTCGTGGTAGGCCTCCGGCACCGACTGGGTGAGGGTCTTGTACGCATCCGAGAGGTAGCGGAGGAGCACGCCCTCGCTGCGCTGTAGGCCGTAGTCGCGCACGTAGTTGTCGAAGCTCGACAGGCTCTCGTAGAGCTCGCGGGCGATCGACTTGGGCCGGATGTTCTCCTCGCCGACCCAGGGGTGCTTGTCGGCGAAGGCGTTGAAGGTGGTGTAGATGAAGTCGCGGAGCGGCTTGGGGTACTCGACCTTCTCGAGCTCCGCCATCCGGTCCTCGTAGTCCATTCCCTGCGCCTTCAGCTCGGCGATCTTCTCCCCCTTCGCCTTGTCGAGCTGCTTGTAGAGCACCGGCCACGGGTTCTCGAGGATCGACTCCACCAGCGTGAGCACGTCCAGCGCGTAGGTCTCGCTCTCCCTGTCGAGGAGCTGCAGCGTCTCGAGGAGGTAGAGGGAGAGGGTGTGGTGGATGGAGAAGTCCTCCTGGAGGTCGGGGTCGACCACCACCGCGCGCCCCTTGCGCCCGTGCCACTCCTCGAGGTGGATCAGCCCCGCCTTGCGGAGCTGGCGGAAGCGGGTGGCCGCCAGCCGCTTGAAGCGCTTCTTCGCCTGGTCGTGGACGTGGGCCCGCTGGATCATGGTGAGCAGCCGCCGGTAGCCCGTGTCGCCGGTGGTGTCCGCCTGGAGCACGGTGAGCAGGAGCGAGTGGGTCACGTCGAAGCGCGACTCCAGCGGCTCCGGCGCCCGGGAGAGGAGCCGCTCGAAGGTCTGCCTGTCCCAGTGGGCGTACCCCTTGGTCGGCGGTGCCTTCTTCACCACCTTCTTCTTCGGGTTCTCCGCCTGCTTCGCCGCCAGCTTGAGGTTCTCGATCACGTGCTCGGGCGCCTGCACCACCACGTAGCCCCGCTCGTCGAACCCCTTGCGGCCGGCGCGCCCCGCCACCTGGAGGAAGTCGCGGGTGGTGAGGATGCCCACGCGCTCGCCGTCGAATTTGCAGAGCTGGGTGAAGAGGACCGTGCGGATCGGGATGTTGACGCCGACGCCCAGGGTGTCGGTGCCGCTGATCACCTTGAGCAGGCCCGCCTGCGCCAGCTTCTCCACCAGGAGCCGGTACCTGGGCAGCAGCCCCGCGTGGTGGAGGCCGATGCCGTGGCGGAGGAAGCGCTGCAGCTCCTTGCCGTAGGGCGTGTCGAAGCGCACGCCCGCCAGCGCCTCGGCGATCCTCGCCTTCTCCTCCTTCGAGGAGAAGTTGACGCTCATCAGGTTCTGCGCCTGCTCCGCCGCCGCCTTCTGGGAGAAGTTGACCAGGTAGATCGGGTGGCGGTCCTTCTCCACCAGCTTCTCGATCGTCTCGTGGAGGGGCGTCTCCACGTACTCGAACTCGAGGGGGACCGGACGCTCCGCCCCGCGGATCACCGCCACCTTCCTGCCGGTCACCTCCTCGATCCCCTGCTCGATCCGCGAGGTGTCGCCCAGCGTGGCGCTCATCAGGAGGAAGGTGGTCTTCGGGAGGATGAGCAGCGGGATCTGCCAGGCGATGCCGCGCTCCTTGTCGCCGTAGTAATGGAACTCGTCCATCACCACGCAGTCGATCTTCGCGGACGGATCGCGCAGCGCCAGGTTGGCCAGCACCTCCGCGGTGCAGCAGACGATCGGCGCCTCCTTGTTGATCGAGGCGTCGCCGGTCATCATCCCCACGTTGTCCGGGCCGAAGGCTTCGCAGAGCGCAAAGAACTTCTCGTTGACCAGCGCCTTGATCGGGCAGGTGTAGAAGGAGCGCTTCCCCTGCGCCATCGCCTGGAAGTGGAGCGCCTGCGCCACCAGCGACTTCCCCGAGCCCGTGGGGGTGGAGAGGATCACGTGCTTGCCGTCGAGCAGCTCGAGGATCGCCTCCTCCTGCGCCGGGTAGAGCTCGAGCCCCTTCTCCGCCGCCCAGGCGACGAAGTTCTCGAGGATCGCGGCGGCGTCGCGACCGTCCGCGGGGAGCTGTGCGTAGAGGCTGGCAGTGGCGGTGCTCATCGGTCTCCCGGAACAAATGGCGGAGGCGTTTCTTCGCCGGGTGCGGAACGCCTCCCGGTGTTCGGACGCGCCGACGGTTGTACACCCTGGGGCCGACATTCCGGGCCGCTTCTTGACGGAAGGCGGACGGCCGGTTACTTCGAATTTGAACGACCAGCGGGAAAAGAGGCAGGCGGATGGGAACCCACTACAAGGGAACGAAGGCCGAGGTCCGGGCGCTCGACACCTTCATCAAGCTGATGCGCTGTTCCAACTCGGTGCAGGCCCCGCTCGATCGGCGCCTCGACGAGGAGGGGCTCACCAGCACGCAGTTCGGCGTGCTCGAGACGCTCCTCCACCTTGGCCCGCGCTGCCAGCGGGAGCTGGGCGAGAAGCTCCTCACCTCCGGCGGCAACATCACCACCGTGGTCGACAACCTGGAGCGCCGCAACCTGGTCCAGCGGGTGCGCAGCGCGGAGGACCGCCGCTTCGTCTCCGTCCACCTCACCGACGAGGGAAGGGCGCTGATCGAGAAGGTCTTCCCCCGCCACGCGGCGCGGATCACCGAGTCGATGTCGGTGCTCACGCCGGCGGAGCAGGAGGAGCTCGCCCGGCTCTGCAAGAAGCTGGGGCTCGGGCAGCAGGCGCTCGGCGGGTAGCGGCGCACACCTTCCGGGCATACGCGGGCAACTCCTTCGAGTTGGAAGCATCAGATGGCGCCGTCCCGGCCAGGCGCCGGGTGCCAACTCGACGGAGTACCTGCAATGATCGGTTTTCTCGACCGCTACCGCGACCACGGCCTGCTGCTCGCCCGCGTGGGCCTCGGCTTGATGATGATCCTCGCCCACGGCGCCCCGAAGCTCTTCGCCGGCCCGGAGCTCTGGGAGAAGATCGGCGGCTCCATGGCCCATTTCGGCATCCATTTCGCCCCCACCTTCTGGGGCTTCTGCGCGGCGCTGGCCGAGTTCGGCGGCGGCATCGCCCTCATCCTCGGCCTCGCGGTGCGGCCCGCCAGCGCCAGCCTCGCCTTCACCATGCTCGTCGCGGCGGTGATGCACCTCGCCGCGGGCGAGGGGCTCAAGGGCGCCTCCCATCCCATCGAGATTGGCGTGGTCTTCCTCGCCCTGATCCTCGCCGGCGGCGGCCGCTTCTCCCTCGACGCGAAGCTCTTCGGCGGCAGGAGCGCGACCACCGCCCTGGCGTGACGCCCGGCGATGCGCCCCGGCCCGCAGCCGGGGCGCTTGCCGCACTTGAACGGGCCGCCGCGACGAATAGAGTGCACCCATGCGTACCAAAGCCTCTCGTCCCAAGACCCCCGTCGTCCCCTCCGAGTCGATCGCGAAGCCGGCCAGCCATGACACCGCGCCGCCCCCCGCGCTCCTCGACTTCATGATGACCGGCTGGAAGCCGCGGAAGACGAAGGTGACGAAGGTCAAGGGCGCGGCCAACTTCGCCGCGCGCCGGCGCGCCCTCTCCGCCGCCTTCCCGGGCGAGACGCTGATCATCCCCACGGGCCACGAGAAGGTGCGCTCCAACGACACCACCTACCGCTTCCGGCCGGGGACCGAGTTCTACTACCTCACCGGCAACACCGAGCCCGACTGCGTCCTGGTGCTCGAGCCGAAGCCGGGCGGCGGCCACAGGGACATCCTCTTCGTCGAGCCCAACCCGGGCCGATCCGACGCCACCTTCTACACCGACCGCGCCAAGGGCGAGCTCTGGGTGGGGCCGCGCCTCGGCGTGCCCGAGAGCAGGGAGCGCTACGGCGTGGACGAGGCGCGCGGCCTCCCCGAGCTGCCCACCTACCTCGACTCGCTCCGCGGCGAGGCGACCCGGCCGTGGCGCGTGGTGCGCGGCTTCTCCCCCGCGGTGGACGAGAAGCTCCGCGCCCAGAAGGAGCGGGACCAGGAGCTCGCCACCTTCCTCTCCGAGATGCGGCTGATCAAGGACAGCCTCGAGATCCGGGAGCTGCAGGCGGCGGTCGACTCCACGAAGCGCGGCTTCGAGGACGTGATCGAGCGGCTGGCGTTCGCCCAGACCGAGCGGGAGGTGGAGGGCGTCTTCAACCTCCGCGCCCGGGTCGAGGGGAACGACGTGGGCTACGGCACCATCGCCGCGTCGGGCTGCAACGCCTGCATCCTCCACTGGACCCGCAACGACGCGAAGATCAAGCCGGGGACGCTGCTCCTCCTCGACGCGGGCGTGGAGCGCGACACCCTCTACACCGCGGACATCACCCGCACCCTGCCGGTCTCGGGGAAGTTCTCGAAGGAGCAGCGGGAGATCTACGAGCTGGTCCTCGCCGCCCAGACGGCGGCGATCGCCGCGGTCAAGCCCGGCGTCGACTTCATGGAGCCCCACCGGGTGGCGATGCGCGTGCTCGCCGAAGGGCTGGAGCGGCTCGGGATCCTTCCCGACGCGGAGGAGGCGCTCAAGGACGAGAACCAGTTCTACAAGCGCTACTCCCTCCACAACGTCAGCCACATGCTCGGCCTCGACGTGCACGACTGCGCCCAGGCCCGCATGGAGAACTACAAGTACGGCAAGCTCAAGCCGGGCATGGTCCTCACCATCGAGCCGGGGCTCTACTTCCAGGAGGACGACCTCACCGTCCCCGCGAAGTACCGCGGCATCGGCGTGCGCATCGAGGACGACGTGGTCGTCACCGCCCGCGGCGTGAAGAACCTCTCCGCCGACATCCCCCACACCGTGAAGGAGATCGAGGACTGGATGGCCTCGGTGTGGAAGGCGGCGAAGAAGAAGAAGCGCTGAGACGCCGATCAGTGCAGGGCGCCGAGCGCGAAGATCACGCCGGCGCCCGCCGCCACCAGCGCGAGCTGCAGCCAGGCGGCGCGGCCCCGCGCCCGGTGGTGGAGCGAGGGGACCAGGTCGGCGAGGGCGATGTAGAGCAGGCTGCCCGCGGCGATGGGCAGCAGCCAGCCCACCGCCCCCTCCACCCGCTCGCCCACCAGGTAGCTCGCCGCCGCCGCCACCACCGGCGGGAGCTGCACCAGCCAGTTGAGCAGGAAGGCGCGCCGCCAGTGCATCCCCGCGGCGAGGAGCACGGCGAAGTCGCCCACCTCCTGCGGGATCTCGTGGAGCAGCACCGCCAGGGTGGTGGAGATCCCGGGCGGCACCCCGCCGGTGAAGGCGGTGCCGATCACGAAGCCGTCGAGCAGGTTGTGGAGCGCGTCGCTCCACAGGATGAGCGGCGCCGCCAGCGCGAGCGGCTGCGGGTGGTGCACGTGGTCGCGGTGCTGCACGTGGGCGTGGTGGGGGTGGCGCCAGCGCACCAGCCGCTCGAAGGCGAAGAAGCCGAAGATCCCAAGGAGGAAGCGGCCCATCACCCGCCGCGCCTCCGCGTGCTCGAGGGCGTGGGGGAGGAGATCGAGGATCGACGCCCCCAGCAGCGTCCCCACCGCGAGGGCGAGGAGCGCGGCGAGCGTCCGGGGCGCCTCGTCCGCGGGGCGCGCGTGTTGCAGCCACAACACCAGCCCGCTGCCCGCCAGCGCGCCGCTGCTGGCGATCAGGGTGGCTGCGATCGGCCAGAGCAAGCTCATCTCCACCCCATGCGCCAACCTGCGATAACAACGCCCCCTCCCCGCCGCACGGAGCGCACCGCCCATGGGTCGTGAACCCGCCTTCTTCGACCACCTGCTCCACCTCCTCGCGCTCGAGCGCCAGGCGCAGCGCGCCCGCTGGGAGGAGCTGCGCGCCAGCCTCTCGCCAGCGGAGCAGCTCGCCCGGGGGATGGCCGTCGCCGACGTGGAGGCGGTGGACGAGTCGTGGGGCCTGGGCGGCCGCCTCCTCGTCACCGTGGAGCGCGCCGACCGCGCCCCCATCGAGGCGCAGGTGGAGCCGGGGGCGCCGGTGGCGGTGCGGCCCCGCAGGGGGGAGACGAGCGAGGCGGTGCCCGCGGTGGTGGCGCGGCGCACGCGCGCGCAGATCGTCCTCGCCTTCGACAGGCCGCCGCCCCCCTTCGTGGCGGAGGGGCGGCTCTGGATCGACCTCACCGCCGACGAGATCACCTTCCGCCGCGCGGCCGACGCGGTGCGCGCGGTGCAGGCCTGGGATCGCGGCGCCCAGGGCAGGCGGCGCGAGGTGCTCCTCGGCAACGAGCCGCCGCGCTTCGACGCGCCCTCTCCCGTGGAGCCGCGGCGCGATCTCAATCCGGAGCAGCGCGACGCGGTGGAGCGCGCGCTCGCGGCGCGGGACTTCTTCCTCGTCCACGGCCCGCCGGGCACGGGAAAGAGCACGGTTCTCGGAGAGATCGCGGTGCAGGCCGCCGCAGGCGGCGCCCGCATCCTCGCCACCGCCGCCTCCAACGCCGCGGTGGATCACCTCCTCGACCTCTGCCTCGAGCGCGGCCTGCGCGCCCTGCGCGTCGGCCATCCCGCCCGGGTGGCGGAGCGGCTCCACGAGCACACCCTCGACGTGCGGGTAGAGGCCCACCCCGATCGCCGGCTCGCCCGCGACCTCCTCGACGAGGCCTTCGAGCTCCAGGGCTACGCCCGCAGGCAGCGCACCCGCGGCAGGAGCCGCGAGCGCTTCGCCAACGCCCGCGAGGCGCAGGCGGAGTCGCGCCGCCTCTTCGCCGAGGCGCGCGAGCTGGAGCGTCGCGCCGTGCGCGCCATCCTCGACGCCGCACAGGTGATCTGCTGCACCTGCACCGCCCTCGCGGGACCGGTGCTGCGGGAGGAGCGCTTCGATCTCGCCCTCCTCGACGAGGCGACGCAGGCGGTCGAGCCGCTGGCGCTGCTGCCCTTCCTGCGGGCGGAGCGGGTGATCCTCGCCGGCGACCACCTCCAGCTCCCGCCCACCGTCCTCTCGCAGGAGGCCGCTTCCCTCGGCCTCTCCGTGAGCCTCTTCGAACGGCTCCTCGCCGATCACGGCGACGGCGTGCGCCGCATGCTCCGCGAGCAGTACCGCATGAACGAGGCGATCATGTCCTTCCCCTCCGCGGAGATGTACGGCGGCGCGCTGCGCGCCCATCCCTCGGTGGCGCACCGCACCCTGGAGCTCCCGGGGATCGACGCGCCCCCCGTCCTCTTCCTCGACACCGCCGGCAAGGGCTGGGACGACGAGACGCCACCGGGGAGCGAGAGCCGCTGCAACCCGGGCGAGGCGGCGCTGGTGCTGGGGCACCTCGAGGCGCTCCTCCGCGCGGGGAGCGATCCGGCGGAGGTGGCGGTGATCACCCCCTACGCCGCGCAGGTGGCGTTGCTGCGGGACGAGGCGCGCAACCGCGGCCTGCCCGAAGGGGTGGAGATCGACACCGTCGACGCCTTCCAGGGGCGGGAAAAGGACGCCATCCTCGTCTCGCTGGTGCGCTCCAATCCCGACGGTGAGCTGGGCTTCCTGAACGATCTGCGCCGCATGAACGTGGCGATCACCCGCGCCCGGGTGCACCTCTTCGTGGTCGGGGACTCCGCGACCCTCGCCCATCACCCGTTCTATGCGCGCTTCATCGCGGCGGTGGAGGCGATGGGGGGCTGGCGGAGTGCATGGGAGTGGGAAGCGCGCTGAACGGGGAGGCTGCCCTCGCTTCGGGCAGGACATAGACTCGCCCCGTCGGTTCGTCGCCGGTCGGGGGGAACGGGTGCCGCGAAGCGATCTCCAGGTCCACGAGAGCCTGCCCGTTCCGCTCCTCCTGGTGCGCGGGGATCAGGTCCTCCACGCCAACGAGCCGTTCGTCCGCCTGCTCGGTGTCGACGCGGGCGCGCTGGAGGGCGCGTCCACCCGGGCCTTGCTCGAACGTTTCTGCCCTCCGGACGAACGCCCGCTGCTCGAGCGGATCGACGAGGCCCGCAGCCGGGGCGGCAGCACGCCGCCGCTGGTCTGGACCCGCCTGCGGAGCGCGGACGGGTCGGAGCGCGAGGTGGGCGTGCAGGTCGTCGAGGCGCCGGGCGGTCGCGGCGAGCACCTCTGCCTGGTGATCGACGCAGGCGCGGATCGGATCGGCCGCCGCCTCACCGAGGCGCTCGCGCAGGCGGCGTCCGGCTTCCTCCGCTGCAGGGACGAGGCCTCCGTCCTGAAGGCGGCGCGCTCGATCCTGATGCAGTGCGGCCTGCGGGCCACCTTCTTCCTCCGCGAGGCGGATGGGCTGCGCCTCGACTCCGTCTTCCTCGAGCCGGAGGAGTGCAGCGTCGTGGAGCGAGCGGCGGGCTGCGCACCGGAGCAGGTGCGGCTCGCCCCCGCCGACGCGCCCCTCCTGCACCAGGTGCTCGAGAGTGGCAGGCCCATCTTCGTGCAGGACGCGCAGCTCTCGATCCGCAGGACGGAGTCGGCGCTCGCCGGTGCCCTCATCTCGAGCGATCGGGTCTGCGTGGTGCGGATCGGGGTCGAGGAGGGGCCGCTGGGCGTCCTCGCCCTGCAGGGCGAAGCCCTCAGCCCCGCCGCCGCGGCGACGATCGATCTCTTCGCCAGCCACGTGGGCGCCGCGCTGGAGAACGTGCGTCACCACCGGCGTGCCGCCGAGAGGCTCGAGGAGATCACGCGGCTGCAGCGCACGGTGGTGGAGCGCGAGCGCGCCGCCGCGGTGGGCGACGCGGCGGCGGTCCTCGCCCACGAAGTGCGCAACCCGCTCGGCGCGATCTTCAACGCGGTGGCGCTGCTCAAGCGGGGAAACGGCAGGATCCCCACCGCGGAGCTTCTCGCGATGATCCAGGAGGAGGCGGAGCGGATCGACGTGCTGATCGGCGACCTCCTCGACCTCGCCCGGCCGCTCGAGCCGGCGCTGCGCCAGCTCGAGCTGGAGCCGCTGGTGGCGCGGGCGATCGAGCTGGTGCGGGGGCGGGACGTGCCCGCGACCATCGAGCTCGCGCGCGACGGCGGGGGCGGCGAGGTGCGGGGCGATCCCCACCTGGTGCAGATGGCGGTGGAGAACCTGGTGCGCAACGCGGCCCAGTCGACGCCGCCCGGCGGTCGTGTGCGGGTGCGCGTCGGCGGCGACGAGGCGTGCGGCGCGGTGTTCGTCGAGGACGAGGGCGAAGGGACGGAGGAACCCGATCGCGTGTTCGAGCCCTTCCATCCGGCGCAGCGCGGCGGCGCCGGCCTCGCGCTGGCGGTGGTCAAGCGGGTGGCCGCCCTCCACGGCGGCAGCGTCGAGGTGCGGCGACGGGAGGCGGCGGGCTCGATCTTCGAGCTGCGCTTCCCGCGGCGCTGAAGGCCGGTCAGTTGTTCTTCTCGAAGTAGGCGAAGTCGATCAGGAAGGTGGCGCCGAGGAGGAGCGGGCGGAGCCTGTCGTCCACGCCGGGGCCGAGCTCCATGCCGAAGTTGTCCGCGTCGGTGAACGCCTCCTTGAGGAGGCCGCTCCACTTCTTGGTGATCTTGCCCACCGTCTGGCCGCGGACGCGCACCTCGAAGGTCCAGGGCTTGAAGAACGGCCCCACCAGCTCCGCGCCCACCGCGCCGGTGGGCCCCTCCACCTCGAAGTGCCGGGTGAGGATCGAGAACTTCTGCTGGATGGCGCCGAGGAGCCTGCCGGTGGCGTCGAAGATCTCCGCGCGGGCGAAGAACCAGCGCCACGGCCGCTTGACCGTGAGAACCGTCGTCCCGGCGTGGTCCTTCACCTCGATGGTGAAGGGGCGCTTGCTGCCGAACCACTGGCGCAGGAAGAAGGCGCCGATCCCGCCGCCGGCCTCGCCCGCGAAGAAGAGCGGCTGCCCGCTCGCGTCGTCGATCTCGTAGCGGTTCCGCGTCTCCCAGCCGGTGAAGATCTCCGCCAGCTCCCGCTTCTGCCGCACCCGCACCTGATCGACGCCCGCGAGGATGGGCGCCGCGATCTGCCTCTCTCCGTACATGTTCGCGCTCCGATGACCGCGTGGTTCGCGGCCATCGTAGCGCGCATTCGCGGATCAGAAGCCGGGATCTCCGGGATCGGTGCCGGGCTCCTGGCCGGGGACGGGCTCGCCGGGGATGGCGGGGCCGGGATCGATCGGCCGCGGCTCCAGCGTCTCGCTCTCCTCCTCCGGCGTCGCTTCGCCCTCCACCTGGCGGCGCACCCGCTCCGCCTCGTCGCCGCTCAGCACCTCGACCAGCGCCACCCGGTCTGGACCGAAGATGCCGCGGTCCCAGGTGACGCGCACCGCGTCGCCCTCCGCGAGAACGTCCCACGAGACCTCCGCGCCGTCGCGCATCACGATCGATCGCGTGGTCCGCTCGAAGAGCTCCGCCTCGTCGCCCGGGTCCTCGGCGCTGTCGAGGAGCAGCCGCCTGCTGTCCACGTCGGTGACCAGTCCCACCTTCGGCTGGGTGGGCTGGGCCACCTCCCGCGTCGCGCTCTCCTCGCGCTGCGCCTCCTTGTCGCCGGAGCAGGCGCCCAGGCCGAGGCCCAGGACGACTGCAGCGATCGCCGCGATCCTTGCGCTCATCTCTCCTCCTTCCGGGTGCGCGCCGCCCCGAACCGGACCCGCGCCGCGGCGGGGCCACGGACGCGGGTCGACCCGTGCAATGTGCAGCGGCGGACCGGCGTGGGCACGGCGGTGGCACCGCTTTGGGGCCGTCGCACCGGCGCGGAGGTAGGCTGGCGGGCAACGGAACGGGGGTGACCATGCAGCAGGTAGCTGCCAGACCGCTCGATGGAGAGATCCGCTACGGGACGTTCCAGGGCGCCTGCGCCACCACCGCCCTCGACGGCGCCGCCGCGGCGCTGGGGATCGGGCCGGTGCGGCGGCGGTTGCGGGAGAAGCGCTGGCAGTACTTCGCCGCAGCGGACGGGGCGGTGGCGGTGGGCGGCGCCATCGTGCATCTGGGGTGGGCGGGCCACGCCTTTCTCTGGGCGGTGGAGCGGGGGCGGCCGCTCGTCGAGGCGGAGGTGACCGCCCTGCCGTTCTCGGTGCGGGTGGGGGACGAGCCGGGCGAGGGGCTGGTGGCCCGGTGCCGCGGCCTCACCCTGCGCCGGGCGGGCGGGGCGCTCCACGCCGCGGGGCGGCTGGGCCAGGTCGAGGTGGAGGTGCGCCTCGAGGAGGCGGGGACGCCGTTCCTCACCGCGGTGGCGCCGGTGAAGGGCGGCGGCGTCAACCTCACCGCCAAGCAGGCGGGGCTGCGGGCGGCGGGCGAGGTGCGGATCGGCGGGCGCCGGATCGAGCTCGGCGCGGGGGCGGTCGGTCTGGCCGACTACACCCACGGTCTGCTCGCCCGGGTGACGAGCTGGCGCTGGGCGGCAGGGGGCGGACGCCTCCCCGACGGGACGCGGGTGGGATTCAACCTCGTCGACGGCTTCAACGACGCGCTGGAGAACGGGATCTGGATCGGGGGCGCGCTCCAGCCGGCGGGGCGGGCGCGCTTCGCCTGGGATGCGGCGGATCCCGCGGCGCCGTGGGCGGTGCGGACGGAGGACGGGAGCGTCGATCTGCGCCTCGAGCCGGAGGCGGTGCGGCGCAGGGACCTGCGCCTCGGCCTGGCGACGAGCTGGTACCGGCAGCCGGTGGGGCGCTGGTCCGGGCGCCTCGGGGGCTTGGAGGTGGAGGGGCTCTTCGGCGTGGCGGAGGACCACCGCGCGCGCTGGTGAGCCCGCAATGTCGGACCCCTCGTGTATGAAGACGCCATGGAGCCGGCGCGAGGTTGACCAGAGCCTCACAGCCAACTAAACACGTGTTTAGATGGCCGCAGGACAGGCCTGAGAGGGGTTACGAGATGGCGCACAATCCGGAGCGCGAGAGGGCGATCGAGCTGGCCGTCGGGGCCATCGAAAAGCAGTTCGGCAAGGGATCGATCATGCGCCTCGGCAACGAGGAGGCGATGATCAAGGACGTCGCGGTGATCTCCTCCGGCGCCCTCTCCCTCGACATCGCCCTGGGCGTGGGCGGCTTCCCGCGCGGCCGCATCATCGAGATCTACGGGCCGGAGTCGTCGGGCAAGACGACGCTCACCCTCCACCTCATCGCCGAGGCGCAGCGCAACGGCGGCGTCTGCGCCTTCGTCGACGCGGAGCACGCCCTCGACGTGACCTACGCCCGCAAGCTGGGCGTGCGCACCGACGACCTCCTCATCTCCCAGCCCGACTCCGGCGAGCAGGCGCTGGAGATCACCGAGATGCTGGTGCGCTCCAACGCCATCGACGTGCTGGTGGTCGACTCGGTGGCGGCCCTCGTGCCGCGGGCGGAGCTCGAGGGCGAGATGGGCGATTCGCACATGGGCGTGCAGGCCCGCCTGATGAGCCAGGCGCTGCGCAAGCTCACCGGCACCATCGCCAAGAGCAACACCTGCGTGGTCTTCATCAACCAGATCCGCATGAAGATCGGCGTGATGTTCGGCAACCCGGAGACCACCACCGGCGGCAACGC
>Ga0180215_1001433_pt1 | contig 26281 bp, 26 predicted proteins | sample eDN3rd37CBELigBY_FD_128871 | JGI IMG/M metagenome (GOLD analysis project Ga0180215, IMG submission 128871) | Enriched backyard soil microbial communities from Emeryville, California, USA - eDNA 3rd pass 37_C BE-Lig BY (version 2) (version 2) | ecosystem: Environmental > Terrestrial > Soil >...
CGCACGTGCGGATTGCGGGTGTCGGGATGGCGGGCCAGCGCCAGACCCAGCACCGTGTACCCGTCGGCCAGCTCGAGCCCGGACCGCCGCGCGACCGCGGCGGCGTCCTGGCCGCTCAGCAGGGCGGTGACCAGTTCCTGCGCGGCGACGTCCCGTTCCCGCTTGATCGCGTCGAGTTCGGCGACGAAACCGGTGGTGGCGGCGACGGTGACGCGCTCGAGCAGCGCCATCCACAGCCGGGACGCGGCGGCGATGGACTCGATGTCGCCCTCACCTGCGCGTTCGGTCACCAGTTCCCAGCCGAGGCGGATTCCCTCGTGGTAGATGCGCAGCATGTATTCGAGCCGGAAACCGGCGCGCGCCCACTGCGCGGCGCTGCTGCGCAGCTCGGCCAGGTCGGCGTCCGACGGCAGCTCACCCGCGTCGAGCAGGTGGATCGCGATGCGCAGGCATCGGACGGTGACCTCGGTGACGTCACCGCGCAGCGACTCCCCCGGCCGCAACGAGCACGGCGCGACGTGGTCGGCGAAGTGCGCGACGAGTTTGCGGGCCACCGCCGGCAGATCACGAAGCGGTACCGACGCCGGCTTTCCGTCGACGACGAATGCGGGCTCCCCACCCCCCGGAACCATCGGATGCACGTGATCTGTCCGCACGTGATCGGTCACAGACATGTTTCAACCCCCCAATGAGTAGACGCACCTACTGTGCAGAAAACAATCCGCCTTCGGGGGCGGAATGCGCAACCCCAAGTCACAGATTTCTCGCGAACTCCGCCCGGCGGGGCCCATCCACCCCGCCGGCGGCTCCTATCCGAGCAGCAGCTTCTTCTGCACCTTCCCCATCGCGTTGCGGGGAAGGTCCTGCACCACCCGCACCTCCCGGGGACGTTTGTGCACCGAAAGCTGCTGTGCCACAAGGTTGACGAGTTCTTCCTCGTCGACCTCCGGACCGCCCGGACGCGGCACGACGAACGCGACGATGCGCTGCCCCAGATCGTCGTCGGGCACTCCGACGACGGCGACCTCCCGCACCGCGGGATGCCCGAGGAGGACGGTTTCGATCTCCCCCGCACCCACCCGGAACCCGCCGGACTTGATCAGGTCGGTCGATTCGCGGCCGACGATCCGGTGGAATCCGCCGGGATCGATCACGGCGACGTCACCGGTGACGAACCAGCCGTCGTCGGTCCGTGATTCCGCGGTCGCGTCCGGGCGGTTGAGATAGCCGTCGAACAGCATCGGCCCGCGAACCTGCAGCACACCGATACTCTCGCCGTCGTGCGGCACGTCGGCGCCGTGTTCGTCCCGCAGCCGGGTCTCCACGCCGCGCACCGGTGTGCCGACCCACCCCGGCCGGCGTTCCCCGTCGGCGCGGGTGCTCAGCGTCAGCATGGTCTCGCTCATCCCGTACCGCTCGATCGGCGTGAGGCCGGTCAGCTCGCGCAGCTGCTCGAACACCGGCACCGGCAGCGGGGCACTCCCGGACACCAGCAGCCGCGCGCCGTTCAGCGCCCGCGCCGACGCCTCGTCCTCGACGACCCGCGACCACACCGTCGGCACCCCGAAGTACAGCGTGCCCCGGGCCTCGGCGTACGCCTGCGGTGTCGGCTTGCCGGTGTGGATCAGCCGGCTGCCCACCCGCAGGGGCCCGAGGACACCGAGGATCAGGCCGTGCACGTGGAACAGGGGAAGCCCGTGCACCAGGATGTCGCGGCTCGTCCAGTCCCACGCCTCGGCGAGCGCATCGATGCCCGCGGCGATCGCGCGGCGGCTCAGCAGCACACCCTTCGGGGCTCCCGTCGTGCCCGAGGTGTAGAGCACGAACGCGATGCGCGCCGGATCCGGTTCGGGCAACGCGTGCCAGTCCCGCGCGTGCAGTCGCACCGCGATCACCGGCAGTTGCGGGACGGCGTCGTCCGATTCGGGTGCCGCTCCCAGCCAGGCCTGGGCGCCGGAATCGTTCAGGATGTGCGCCCGCTCGGCCGGACCGGAATCCGGCGGCACCGGAACGACGGTGACACCCGCGAGCAGCGCGCCGACGACCGCGACGATCGTCGACGCCGTCGGGGTCGCGAGCACCGCGACCCGCTCGGCCCGCGCGACGCGCGCCGCAACGGCGGTCGCGGCACCGAGGAGGTCGCTCCGGGACAGGGTGTGCCCGTCGATCCGGACGGCGTCGGGCACGTCGTCGCCGCGCGCGACGGCGAGGGGATTCAGCGAGGACAGAAGTGCAGACACGGCATCACCTTCCCACAGACCGCATTCTCGGGTCCCCACGACCGCCCGGCAGGGACTTACCTCGAGGATTGCGGCGCCGTGGGCCGACGAAATAGGGTCGAACATATGAGCGATACGAATCGTCTGCGTGTCGGCGAACGCCTGCGGCCTCGCGTGGTGACGCACAACTCGGCGTCGGTCGACGGTCGGCTGGCGCTGTCACCCGACCTGCTGCTGATGATGGACGAAAGGTGGCCGGTCCTGGCGGGATCGGCATATTCGGACGTCAAGCGGCGACACAGCCCGACCGTGATCCTCGAGGGCAGCGGTTCGTTCGTTCGAGACCGCGACCTGCCGGGCGCGCTTCCTGCGGCCACGGAAAGTCGCGACGTCCTCCTCGAGAACTACCTGCCGGACGCCGCTGTCGAGGCGGCGACGAACGGCTGGCTCGTGGTGCCGGACAGCCGAGGTCGAGTTCGCTGGCTCTACAAGCAGTTTCCCGGTGCGGACTGGGAGGGCTGGCACCTCCTCGTCCTGGTGTCCACCGAGACTCCCCTCGAGTACCTGTCGTTTCTCCGGCGGGAAGGAGTTCCGTACCTGGTCGCAGGGCGGTCCCGGGTCGACCTGGGGCAGGCGCTGTGTCTTCTGCGGGAGAAGTTCGGTGTCGAAACCGTCCTGTCGACCGGCGGTGGCCGATTGAACGGGGCGCTCCTGCGGGCCGGGCTCGTCGACGAGATCGAGGTCGAGGTCGTCCCCATCGCGGTCGGCGGCACCGACACGCCGACGATGTTCACGGCACCCGACCTGCCGATCGACGGGCATCCGACCCGGCTTCGGCTCGTGTCGGTGGATCGTCGTTCCGGCGACAGGGTTCTCCTGCGGTATTCGGTGCCGGACGACGAGTAGCGCGAGTGTCAGGTTCCGACCGTCGCGGCCGACACCGGGCGGGTCGGCGGCATCACGGTGCCGAGGACCGCGCCGAGCAGCATGCCGCACAGCACCGCCACACCGTGTGCGTCGTCGATCAACAGCAGCAACGCGCCGATCGCGAGGATCGCCAGCGACACCGCCAGTTCGAGGCGACGGGCGCCCATCGACAGCCAGAGTCCGGCGGTCGCCGCGGCCAGGGCGAACGCCGCCGCGGAGCAGCCGGCACCGGCGGACGGCGACACGAACGACGTGAACAATCCCCACATCAGCTGTCCGCCGGCGAACAGGGCGAGCGCACGGCCCGGGCCCCACACGCGCACGCCCGCGACCGCCAGCACGGCGAGCAGCACCAGGTTCGCGACGGTCGCGGCCGCTCCCCCGTCCTGGACGAGGACCGACGTGCCGATCCGCCACCATTCGCCGTCGTTGCGGATCTGCACCGGGTTGCGCCGGAACATCTCGTCGAGCGCGGGCACGGCGACCCGCAGCAGTGACGGAACGGCCACGATCAGCCACAGCACGGTCGCGGCGAGAGGCGGTGGCCACAGGAACGTCCTGAGGTCGCGGGCACGGGCCCAGCGAAGCGCAAGCAGCGTCGCCAGCACGGCGAACAGGACATACAACACCGCCGATCGCGGATCGTCGCCTGAGGTGCTCACGGACGCCAATCTACCTGCGTACGACCGGTTTCTCGGGTTACCGAGCCCGATCAGCCGAGTCGGGACGCGGCCGCGGCGATCCTCTCGTCCGTCGCGGTCAGCGCGATCCGCACGTGCTGCACACCACCGGGACCGTAGAACTCGCCCGGCGCGACCAGGATTCCGCGTTCGGCGAACCAGTCGACGGTCGCGCGGCACTCCTCGCCGCGCGTCGCCCACAGGTAGAGCCCGGCCTCGGAGTGGTCGACGGTGAAGCCGGCGCCGCGGATCGCCGCGAGCAGCACCTCGCGCCGCGCGCGGTACCGCTCGCGCTGGATGTTCTCGTGCTCGTCGTCGAGCAGCGCCGCGGTCATCGCGGACTGGATCGGCAGCGGCAGCATCATGCCGGAGTGCTTGCGCACCTCGAGCAGGTCCGCGACCAGTTCGGCGTCACCGGTGACGAACCCGGCGCGGTAGCTGGCGAGGTTCGAGGTCTTCGACAGCGAGTGCACGGCCAGCAGGCCGGTGTGGTCGCCGTCGCACACGCTCGGGTGCAGGATCGACAGCGCTTCGCCTTCCCAGGTCAGCCCCAGGTAGCACTCGTCGGACACGACGACGGCGCCGCGACTGCGGGCCCAGTCGACGACCTTGCGCAGATGCTCGAGGCCGAGCACCTTGCCGGTCGGGTTCGACGGGGAGTTCACGAACACCAGCGCAGCACCCTCGGGGCCGAGCCGGTTGAGGCCGTCGGCGCGGATCAGCCGCGCGCCGGCGAGCAGACCGCCGACCTCGTAGGTCGGGTAGGCCAGTTCGGGGATGACGACGAGATCGTCGGCGCCGAGACCGAGCAGGGTCGGCAGCCACGCGATCATTTCCTTGGTGCCGATCGCCGGCAGGATCGCCGACTCGGCGATACCGGTGATGCCGTAGCGGCGTGCGAGCGCACCGACGGCGGCGGACCGCAGTTCGGCGGTGCCGTGGGTCGTGGGATAGCCCGGCTCCTCCGCGACCGCGACGAGTGCCTCGCGGATCACCGGGGCAACCGGGTCGACGGGGGTTCCGACCGAGAGGTTGACGATCCCGTCAGGATGCGCCGACGCCTTCTCCTTCGCGTCGGTCAGCGAGTCCCAGGGGAAGTCCGGCAGTGATTTCGCCACCGAACGTCGTGCACGTGTGGTCACCGTGGAGGTCAACTCATTCCTCGCCCATGGGAGGAAGCGCCTTGATGAACGGCGGGTCGTAGTCGACCTTGCCGAGCTTGGCAGCGCCACCGGGGGAACCGAGATCGTCGAAGAAGTCGACGTTCGCCTTCACGTAGGCGGACCACTCGTCCGGCACGTCGTCCTCGTAGAAGATCGCCTCGACGGGGCAGACCGGCTCGCACGCACCGCAGTCGACGCACTCGTCGGGGTGGATGTACAGCATGCGACCGCCCTCGTAGATGCAGTCGACGGGGCATTCCTCGATGCATGCCTTGTCCATCACGTCCACGCACGGCTCCGCAATCGTGTACGTCACTGCTGTTCTCCCTGCCTTTCACTATGCCCGCCGACCTGCGCGGTCCCGCCCGAATCGGCCACCCGCGGCAACCGACGCCGTCCAGTATCCCCCGTCGGGCGGGGACCCTCGCGAATTAGGGTGCCCTGACCTGCCGGAGGACCGGTGCGGACGTCCCGGCCGCCACCGTCAGGCGACGGTCACACCGATGTCGCGGCGCGCGTACGCGGTGGTGCGCTGACGCGCCGGACGGCCGATGCCCTCGGCAATCGCGACCAGTTCGGCGACGGTCTTCTCCGATCCGTGCTGCGATCCCGCCATCCGGGAGATGGTCTCCTCCATCAGGGTGCCGCCGAGGTCGTTGGCGCCGCCCTGCAGCATCGCCTGCGTCCCGGCGACCCCGAGCTTGACCCAGCTGGTCTGGATGTTGTCGATCCGCCCGTGCAGCATGATCCGGGCCAGCGCGTGCGTGGCGCGGTTGTCGCGCATCGTCGGACCCGGCCGGGACGCGCCCGCAAGGTACAGCGGCGACGACTGGTGCACGAACGGCAGCAGCACGAATTCGGTGAAACCACCGGTGCGGTCCTGGATTCCGCGCAGCACGTTCAGGTGCCCGACCCAGTGGTGCGGCTGGTCGACGTGCCCGTACATCATCGTCGAGCTCGACCGCAGCCCCACCTCGTGCGCGGTCGTGACGACGTCGATCCACTCGGCGGTGGGCAGCTTGCCCTTGGTGAGCACCCAGCGCACCTCGTCGTCGAGGATCTCGGCGGCGGTGCCCGGGATGGTGTCCAGGCCGGCCTCGCGCAGTTCGATCAGCCAGTCGCGGGTGGAGATGCCGCTGCGCGCGACGCCGTTGGCGATCTCCATCGGCGAGAACGCGTGCACGTGCATCGTCGGGACCCGCTCCTTGACCGCGCGCACCAGGTCCGCGTAGCCGGTGACCGGCAGTTCCGGGTCGATACCGCCCTGCATGCACACCTCGGTGGCACCGGCGACGTGCGCCTCCCACGCCCGGTCCGCGACTTCGCTCGTGGACAGGGTGAACGCGTCGGCGTCGCCCTTGCGCTGCGCGAACGCGCAGAACCGGCAGCCGGTGTAGCAGATGTTGGTGAAGTTGATGTTCCGGTTCACCACGTACGTCACGTCGTCGCCGACGGTGTCGCGGCGCAGTGCGTCGGCGAGGGCGACGACCGCCTCGAGGCCCGGGCCGTCGGCGGTCGCCAGCGCCAGGTATTCGGCGTCGGAGCAGCCGGCGGGGTCGCGTTCCGCCGAGCGCAGGGCCGCCAGCACATCGGTGTCGACCCGCACGGGCGCGCTCGCACCAAGGGCGAGTACCTGTTCGCGGACGGTTTCCCAGTCACCGAAGGCGCTGCCCAGGTCGGAGCGGTGCTCGGTGTTGCGGCCGGTGACGTCGATCTCGGAGTTCAGGTCGACGCGTCCGGACGACTCCCAGTCGATGTCCGGTTCCTGCCAGGGCAGCCCGGACGGGATCACGTCGGCGGCGAGCCCGGTCTGCGGGTCGGCCAGCGCCCGCACGTGGGCCGCGATCCGCGGGTCGATCCACGGCTGACCGGCCAGCACGTACTGCGGTTGCGCGGCGATCCGTTCGGTGAGGGTGAATCCGGCGTCCGCGCTGATCTGCGCGAGCGTGTCCAGGTTCGGCCACGGCCGCTCGGGGTTGACGTGGTCGGGGGTCAGCGGCGACACGCCACCCCAGTCGTCGACGCCGGCGGCGAGCAGGGCCCGGCACTCGTCGTGCGAGACGAGGTTCGGGGGTGCCTGGATGCGCATGCCGGGGCCGAGCACCAGGCGGGCCACGGCGATCGCGGCCCGGAACTCGTCGAGATCGGCGTCGTCGTGACCCCGCATCGCGGTGTCGTCCTTGGCCCGGAAGTTCTGCACGATGACTTCCTGGATGTGACCGAATGCCTTGTGCGACTTGCGGATCGCGGCGATCGACTCGGCGCGTTCGGTGAAGGTCTCGCCGATGCCGACGAGGATGCCGGTGGTGAACGGAACCGAGAGCCGCCCGGCGTCGGTGAGCACCCGCAGACGCACCTGCGGGTCCTTGTCCGGGCTGCCGTGGTGGCACTGCCCCTTCTCGGTGAACAACCGCTCGGAGGTCGTCTCGAGCATCATGCCCATCGACGGCGCGACCGGCTTGAGCCGGGAGATCTCCGCCCAGCTCATCACGCCCGGGTTCAGGTGCGGCAGCAGGCCGGTCTCCTCGAGTACCCGGATCGCCATCGCCCGCACGTAGTCGAGGGTCGAGTCGTAGCCGCGCTCGTCGAGCCACTGCCGGGCCTCGGGCCACCGGTCCTCGGGCCGGTCACCGAGCGTGAACAGCGCTTCCTTGCAGCCGAGTTCGGCGCCCTGCCGCGCGATCTCCAGGATCTCGTCGGGTTCGAGGTACATGCCTCGGCCCTCCGCCCGCAGTTTGCCGGGCACGGTGACGAACGTGCAGTAGTGGCACTTGTCCCGGCACAGCCGGGTGATCGGCACGAACACCTTCCGCGAATACGTGACGGTGCCGGGACGTCCCGCCTCGGCCAGACCCGCGTCCCGCACCCGCGCCGCGGACGCGCACAGGTCCTCGAGATCCGCGCCGCGGGCCTGCAGCAGGACGGCGGTCTCGTCGACATTGAGCGTCACGCCGTCGCGGGCCCGGCGCAGCGCTCGGCGCATCCCCGGCACAGCCCGCTCCTCGGTCCGCCCGGCGATGCCGGGGCGGACCGAGGGCAGGGGAAGGTTCGTGACGGGAGCGTCGTCGTCAGTGGAGCGGGTCATTGGGCGATCATGCGCCACGACTCCGACGCGTGCCACCTCCGGGTGCTCACTCCCTGGGATAGTCCTCGTCTTCGGGCACGGACAGGCTCTGCTCGACGGCGTCGACAGGATCGACCTCGAGCGGAACCTGCTCGGGCACCACGTCCTCCGCGGTTTCGTCGTCGTACGCGTCCGTGACCTGCTCGATCCGATCGGCCTCGGGCAGTCCGGCGAATTCGTCGGGGCGCACTGAACCAGGCATCACAATCCTCCTCGTCTCGACGTTTCGACCAGGCGGCCCGCGTGCCGGACCGGCCGGTACAACCGAGCCTATCGGCTGTGCGCGCTCCCGGCCCGTGATCGCGTCCCACCTGCGTGTTCCCTCGGGGTCCGGAGACTCGTAGGCCGGATCCGACCGAGTCGCGCAATACTCGGGGACGACCACCGCAGCGACGAGGAGCACGAATTGACACGGGATTCCGAACTGGGCAGACCTACCGCCCGGACCGTTCCACCGACACCGGTGGTGATGGACGATCCCGCGTGGCGTCCGAGCCCGAAGGCCCGGGTGCTGTGGGCCGTGAACGCCGCGCTGCTGTGGATCCCGATCGTCGCCGCGCAGATCGTGTGGGCGATCGTCGACGCCGGTCACGGCCCGTGGCACGTCGCAGCCGCGGTCGCGACGCTGGTGCTCGCCGCCGCACACATCGGCCTCGTGCCGGTGTGGCGATACCGGGTGCATCGCTGGGAGATCAGCGACACCGCCGTCTACACCCGGTCGGGATGGTTCACGCAGGAACGCCGCATCGCGCCGATCTCCCGGATCCAGACCGTCGACACCGAGCGCGGCCCGATCGACCGGTGGCTGGGGCTGGCGACGGTCACCGTCACCACCGCGTCGTCTGCGGGAGCCGTGGAGATCGCGGCCCTCGACGTCGCGGTCGCCGACGCCACCGCGGCGCGGCTCACCGAGATCGCCGGACGCAACGGGATCGACGCGACGTGAGCATCGAATCCGTCCCCCCGGAATCCGAGAGCCCGGCCGCGCTCGCCGCCGAGTCCGAGCAGCCCTGGCTGCGGCTGGATCCCCGGATGCTGCTGGTCCACCCCGTGCAGGAGATCCTGCGGCTGCTGCCGGTGCTCGCCGTGTCGGTGATCGTCGGCAGCAGCAGCGGCAATCACGGATGGGGTCTGGCGGTCGCCGGGCTGCTCGTCGTCGTCGGTGTGCTGCGGTGGTTCACCACCACCTATCGGATCGGCCCGGCGCACGTCGAGCTGCGACGCGGGTTGCTGCAGCGGCAGGTGCTGTCGATTCCGCGCAGCCGCATCCGTTCGGTGGATGTCGACCGCCGCGTCATGCACCGCCTCCTCGGGCTCGCCTCGGTGCGGATCGGCACCGGTCAGGCCACCTCCGGCGGCCACGACCGCAACCGGTTCGAACTCGACGGTCTCGCGATCGGCGCAGTGCCGGCCCTGCGCGAGGCGCTGCTGTCCGGCCACCCCGTCACGGACGACCGTCCCGACAAGGCCCCCGCAGCCGCCCCCACCGAGATCGAGCTCGCCCGCCTGCAACCGTCCTGGGTGCGCTACGCGCCGTTCTCCACGACCGGGCTCGTCGCGGTCGCCGCGGTCGCGGGTGTGGTGTTCCAGTACGGGCTCGGGGAACGCCTCGCCGAGTCCGGCACCGTGCAACGCGGCATCTCGTGGGTCACCGCGGCCGGTCCGGTGATCGCGGTCGCGGTCGGGGCGGTGGTGTTGCTGGCGATCGCGAGCGCCGCGGCGTGCGTGCGGTACCTGCTGCTCTACGGGAACCTGCTCGTCACCGACGACGGCCGCACCCTGCGCATCGGTCACGGGCTGCTGCGGGTGCGGCACACCACTCTGGATCGGGCGCGGCTGCGCGGCGCGGTGCTGCGCGAACCGCTCGCTCTGCGGATCGCGGGCGGTGCCCGGCTGGACGCGATCATGACCGGTGTCGCGGCCGAGCGCGGCGAATCGTCGCTGCTGCTGCCCGCGGCCCCGGCCGCCGAGGCGCATCGCGTCGCGACGGCGGTGGTGCGCGATCCGGCGCTGCCGACGACACCGCTGAGGTCGCACGGTGCCGCGGCGCGCCGGCGCCGCTACACCCGGGCGGTCATGCCCGTCGTCGCCGTGCTCGCGGTCGCGGCCGCCGCCACGACGGTCACCGGCCGGACGGTTCCGCTGCCCGGGTGGGTCGGCGCCGGCCTGCTGCTACCGGTCGCGGCCGGTCTCGCCTGGGACCGGTATCGCAGCCTCGGGCATGCCGTCCTCCCCGGGTGGCTGATCACCCGCAGCGGATCGCTGGATCGGCAGCGGGTGTGCCTCGAAGCCGACGGGATCATCGGCTGGACCGTGCGGCAGACGTTCTTCCAGCGTCGCGCCGGGGTCGCCACCGTCGTCGCTGCGACGCCCGCCGGGGTCGGGCACTACGAGATCCTGGATGTGCCGGTGGAGCAGGCGTGGGCACTGGTCGAGGCGGTCACTCCGGGCGCCGGCGACGTGTGGGCGAACCGATGACCTGGCCACCCGACGAGACTCTGCACACCCTCGCCGAGATGGACGACCGGCTGGTGCACTGCCGGGCCTGCCCTCGGCTGGTGGCGTGGCGCGAGCAGGTGGCACGCGACAAACGTGCCGCGTTCCGCGACGAGACGTACTGGGGCCGCCCGGTGCCCGGTTTCGGCCCGGCCGACGCGGCACTGCTCATCGTGGGTCTGGCACCGGCCGCGCACGGCGGCAACCGCACCGGCCGGATGTTCACCGGCGACCGGGCCGGAGACTTCCTGTACGCCGCGATGTACGACGCGGGGCTGGCCTCGCAGCCGACGGCGACGCACCGCGGCGACGGTCTCGCCCTGTCGGGCACCCGCATCACCGCGCCGGTGCACTGCGCTCCGCCCGCGAACCGTCCGACGACCGTCGAACGGGACACGTGCCGCCACTGGCTGGACCTCGAACTGAAACTGCTGACCCCGACCCTGCGCTCGGTGATCGTGCTCGGCGGTTTCGGCTGGCAGGCGCTGCTGCCGGTGCTCGCCGACGCCGGCTGGGCGATCCCGCGCCCGCGACCGCGGTTCGGGCACGGCGCGCACGTCGAGCTACCGGGGGCGTCCCCGGACCGGGCACCACTGCACCTGTTCGGGTGCTATCACGTCAGTCAGCAGAACACCTTCACCGGGCGGTTGACCCCGGCGATGCTGACCGACGTGCTCATTTCTGCGGCGGAGACTGCCGGACTGCGTTCGTGATGGCGTTGATGCGCGCGCTGAACAGGTACAGGCCGGCCGGGCCGAGCGCCGCGATCGGCAGCAGCAGGATCCGCCAGTCCGCGACTGCGAGCTGATCGGCGCCCGGACCACCGACCAGGCACAACAGGAACCCGACGGTCCACGCCACGAGCGGCCACGTGGCCTTGCCCAGCGAGCCGGTCTCGGTGCGCACCGCCATCACCAGCAGCAGGTTCACGACCGCGGCCACCAGGATGGAGATCGGGAACGGCACCGAGCCGATGTACATGCCCAGGAACAGCACGGACAACACCGCACAGATCAGGCCGTCGACGACGAGCAACGCCACGACCCCGGTCCGGGGCGGGACGTCGGCGGGGACGGAGGCGTCGGATGGCGCGGTGGCGGGATCGACCGTCATGGTTCGATAGTGCGCCTCCGTGCCCCCGTCGCGCACATCGAGGGGCACGGTTCGGAAACGGTCCGGATCAGGGAACCGGCGGGTAGCCGAGCATCGTCAGCAGCTGGCTCTGCTGATCCGCGAAGTCGTACAACGCGTGGTAGTAGTCGGCGCGGATCTGATCGGCGTAGGGCCGCAACGAATCGACGAACGCGACGATCTGGTTCTGGACGGACCAGTTGTACATCCACATCTCCCCGGGCTCGGCGCCGAGCGGACGACGACTGTGAGCAGAATCACTCCTGCTCGGCAGCGTCAGCCTACGTCAGGCCGGCGAAGAGATCACGCTCTCGCCCGGATCCGTCGACCTCTCCGAGCGCGCCCCGCACGAGCACGAAGTGCTCCTCGGCGAACACGGACTGGGCGATCAGGTTCGACAGCGCGAACGAGGCGCCGTCGGGCGCGACGATCACCTGGGTGGCGTGCGCGGCCATTGCCGCTCGCTTCGCGTCGAGCACCCCGCTGACGTCCACGGCGGTGGTCACCTGCTCGTCGGGCACGCTCGGCAGGTCGCCGGCAAAGGGCACGACCCACCCGGCGGGGATCTCGCCGAGCGCGGCGAGCCCCTCTCGCAGCGCGCTCTCCTCGGTGACGGTCCAGTACAGCTTCGGGGTCGCCCACGGCTCCCCCGCCTCCGGATACGCGTCGGTGGCGGCCGCCTCGATCGCGGCGGTCACACGCTCGTGCACCGCGATGTGATCGGGATGGCCGTAGCCGCCGACCGGGTCGTACGTGACGACGACGTGCGGGCGCAGTTCCCGGATCACGGCGACGAGTGCCGACACCGCCTCGTCGGGGTCCGCGTTGACCCAGGCCCGCGGATTCTCCGCCGACGGGGTCCCGGCCATGCCGGAGTCGCGCCAGTGTCCGGCGCGTCCGAGGAAGCGGGGCGCGGCGACGCCGAGCGCGGCGAGCGCCCGGGTCAGTTCCAGGATGCGGTAGCCGCCGAGCTGATCGGCGCGATCGGCGACGAGTTCCGCCCAGTCGTCGCCGATGACCTCGCCTTCCTCGCCGAGCGTGCAGGTCAGGACGGTGACCTCGGCGCCCTCGGCCACGTAGCGGGCGATGGTCCCGCCGGTGGTGAGGGTTTCGTCGTCGGGATGGGCATGCACGAGCAGCAGCCGCCGGGCAGCGTCGGTCACGGGGTCGTCCTCCACCAGTTCGGGGCGTCGGCGACGACACCCGCGGGTACCGCACCGGCCAGCGATACGCCGTCGATTCCGGGGCCGGCCGCGACGACCGTGCGGTCCTGCACGATCGGCAGGTTCACGGCGAGATCCCAGAGCTTCGGCTGCGCGTTCGTCAGGATCTCGTGGACGTCGCCGCTACCGCGGATCGCCGCGTCGAGGTCCGCGGTCAGCGACGGGTCGCACACCGAGCTCAGGTTGCTCGGGGCCTCGAGCTGCGCGATCACCGCATCCTCCTCGACGACCTCGGTCTCGGGAGTGGACTCTTCGGCGGTGGTCGGGGCCGGGGCGGTCGGCGCCGGGTCGGGGTCGGTGGTTCCCTGCGGGGGCGCGCCGGTTTCCCGCGCGGGCGCGTCGACCACGGCGGGCGGAACCGGCAGACATCCGAACCTCGACAGCGCGGCCGTCGCCGGATCGTTTCCGGCCCGCATCCAGCCGACGACGGCGTGCACCCGGCCTTCGACGAGCGCGTCGCCGTACAGCTCGTCGGCGGGCAGGGCGGTGACGGTCGTGCGGATGCCGGCCCCGCGCAGCAGATCGGCGGCGGTCCGCGCGACCGCGAGGGGTATCCCGGCGTCCTCGACGACACCGATCACCAGGGACAACGGCGCGCCGTCGCGGATGAGCAGTCCTTCGGTTTCGGTCTCGGGTGCCGGCGCCGGAGTGGTGGCGGGTGCGGCCGTCGCCACGGGCGCACCGGACGCACCGTCGGGAACGTCGACCGGAGCCGGCGGCGGCGCCGGCAGGTATCCGGCCTCGGCGAGCAGGCCGAGGGACTGTTCGCGGGAGGGCCGCGGAGGCATCGACGGCGCATAGCCGGGATCCGAGGGGGCGAGCACCTGGGCCCGGGCGGGGACCACCGCGGATTCGGTTCCCGCCGCGACGGTGGCGAGCAGGTCCGGGTCGAGCAGGCCGAGCACGCCGCGGCGCACGCGCGGATCGGCGAAGTCCGGGGTCCGCGCGTTCAGGGTGAAATCGAGTGTGCGCGGCTGCAGTTGCGTGCCGGCACGGACGGCGGGGACCGCCCCGAGCTGGGCGAGCAGGGCCGATCCGCCGCGCACCTGCGCGACCTGCACGTCGCCGGTGCGCATCGAGTCGGTCAGCTGGGAATCGGTGCCGCCGCGGCGCAGCAGGATCTCGTCCGGCCGGGCGGGCAGCCCCCAGAAGCGGTCGTTGCGTTCGAGCAGGATCTCGCCGCGACCGCGGTCCACCGAGTCCACGGAGAACCGGCCACCGGAGACCGGGATCGACTCGGCCAATCCGGTGACGAAGCCGCCGGGCGTGTCCTTGACCAGGTGAGCGGGCAGTAGATCGGAGAACAGTTCACGCCACGCCGGGTACGGCTCCCGCAGGGTCACGGTGACGGTCTTGCCGCCCCCGGAGGACGCGACGTCCTCGATCAGCCGGTACCCGGACGGATCCACGACGCCGGGCTGGGTGATCATCTGCTGCCACAGGTAGCGGAAGTCCTCGGCAGCGATCGGCGCACTGTCCGACCACTGGGCGTCGGTGCGCAGCTGGTATGTGATCGTGAACGGGTTCTCCGAGGTGACCTCGGCCGACACGAGCACCGACTCGTCGGGAACACGGTCGACCAGCGCCGGGTTCTCCGGGTTCGGAACGGTCCGGAACGCGCTCGGCAGCACCAGTTCCGCGACGGCGTTGCCGACCGGCGACTGGTCCGCGAGCAGGTGCGGATTGAATCCGGCGCCGATGTCGTCGATGGCGACGACGACGGTGTTGCGCTGCGGCGCGGGCGCCGGGGTCTGGGTCGGCTCGGTCTGCTCGATCGGCGGGGGCGGATCGGCGGTGCAACCCGACAACCCCGTGGCCAGAGCGGTGATTCCGGCCATCATCAGTGGCCAGCGCCGTCTCCGGACGCGCGAACGCAACAACCGAGCCTCCCCTCCGTCGGACAACGGCTCGGGTGGCGACCCCGGAACGAACCGGGGCCACCACCCGGACTGCTACTTGTTCCGGGCCTTTTCGCGCGAACGCGCGCGGGCACGGTCGGTCGCGGACAGGTGCACCTTGCGCACGCGCACGGCCTCCGGCGTGACCTCGACGCACTCGTCGACGGCACAGAACTCGAGCGCGGCCTCGAGGGTGAGCTCGATCGGCTTGGCGAGGGTCTCCATGACGTCGGCGGTCGAAGAGCGCATGTTGGTGAGCTTCTTCTCGCGGGTGACGTTGATGTCGAGGTCCTCGGCACGCGGATTGATTCCGACCACGTGGCCTTCGTAGGTGTCGCTGCCGGGCTCGACGAAGAACGTGCCGCGGTCGGCGAGCTGGATCATCGCGAACGGCGTGACCGAGCCGGCACGGTCCGAGACGAGCGAACCGGTGTGGCGGGCACGGATCTCACCGGCCCACGGCGCGTAGCCATGGAAGATCGCGTTGGAGATGCCGGTACCGCGGGTCTCGGTGAGGAAGTCGGTGCGGAACCCGATGAGGCCACGGGACGGGATGATGAATTCCATACGGACCCAGCCGGTTCCGTGGTTCGTCATCTGGACCATCTTGCCCTTGCGGTTCGCGAGGAGCTGCGTGATCGCGCCGAGGTGTTCCTCGGGGCTGTCGATGGTCAGCTCCTCGTAGGGCTCGTGCAGCTTGCCGTCGACGGTCCGGGTGACCACCTGCGGCTTGCCGACGGTCAGCTCGAAGCCCTCGCGGCGCATCTGCTCGACGAGGATGGCGAGGGCGAGCTCGCCGCGGCCCTGCACCTCCCACGCGTCCGGCCGGCCGATGTCGAGCACGCGCAGCGACACGTTGCCGACCAGCTCGGAATCGAGGCGGGTCTTGACCATGCGGGCGGTGAGCTTGTGGCCCTTCACGCGGCCGACGAGCGGCGACGTGTTGGTGCCGATGACCATCGAGATGGCCGGCTCGTCGACGGTGATGGTCGGCAGCGCAACCGGATTCTCGGTGTCGGCGAGGGTGTCGCCGATCATGATGTCGGGGATGCCGGCGACGGCGACGATGTCGCCCGCGACGGCCTCGTCACCCGGCCGACGATCGACACCGACGGTCTTGAGCAGCTCGGTGATCTTGACGTTCTTGACGCCGTCGGCGTGCATCCACGCGACGGTGTCGCCCTTGCGGAGCGTGCCGTTGTGGACGCGCAGCAGCGCCAGACGGCCGAGGAACTCCGACGCGTCGAGGTTGGTGACGTGCGCCTGGAGCGGGGCCTCCGGGTTGCCCTTCGGGGCGGGGATGCACTCGAGCAGGACCTCGAACAGCTCGTCGAGGTTCTCGGCCTCGGGAACCTGGCCGTTCTCCGGCTGCTTCCGGCTGGCCTTGCCCTCGCGGCCCGAGGCGTAGAGGACGGGCAGCTCGAGCGCGAGCTCGGCGGCCTCGGCGGCCTCGTCGTCGAGGTCGGAGGCGAGGTCGAGCAGCAGCGTCTGGCTCTCCTCGACGACCTCGGCGATGCGGGCGTCGGGGCGGTCGGTCTTGTTGACGACCAGGATCACCGGCAGCGACGCGGCGAGCGCCTTGCGCAGCACGAAGCGCGTCTGCGGCAGCGGGCCCTCGGAGGAGTCGACGAGCAGCACGACACCGTCGACCATCGACAGGCCGCGCTCGACCTCACCACCGAAGTCGGCGTGGCCGGGGGTGTCGATGACGTTGATGACCGTCACGGAACCGTCCTGGTGGTGACGGTGCACGGCGGTGTTCTTCGCGAGGATGGTGATGCCCTTCTCGCGCTCGAGGTCACCGGAGTCCATGACCCGGTCGACGAGTTCCGCACGTTCGGCGAAGGCGCCCGACTGGCGCAGCATGGCGTCGACGAGGGTGGTCTTTCCGTGGTCGACGTGCGCGACGATGGCGACGTTCCGAAAATCAGCGGTGCTCACGCGATGGCTCTCCTGGCTGTAGTCCGGCCACACGGCACTGGACCCGGTCGGCACCTCGCCCGTACGGCATTTCGTATCGGTGGCCGCGACGCGAATGCGAGACACCCGACGCGACCGTGAACCGGCCCGCGCAGGCACTGCGGCCTCGTATATCTTACAGCTCGCCGAGCCCTGTCCGCGCCGACGGACCGCGGTTACCCCAGCTCAGCCCGCCCGACGTGATCTTCGCCACGTCTATTCGCGGTCGGTTGTGGCGTCGTCGAACCATCCGTCGCACCGCACGGCACTGTTCTTGCGGGCGGCGTAGTGATCGAAGAACACCGTCGACATCAGTTCGCGGCGGCTGGTGACCCCGGCCTTGGCGAACACCGATTTGAGGTGGTCCTGCACGGTATACGGCGACATGTGCAGACGCCGCGCGATCTCCGCGGTGCTGTCGCCGCGGAGGACCCGCTCGACGACCTCGCCTTCGCGCCCGGTCAATCCGAATGCGGCTACCACCAGCGGAAACACCGCCGCGGCGCCGGCCTGCTCGATCGTCACCGCGATCCGTGTGCCCTCACCGCGACCGGCCAGCGGCGACGCGTGCACGACGAGCCACTCCCCCGTCCGCGAGCGCACGGTGAGGCGGGGCACCGATCCGGTCCGGCCGGCCTGCAGCGAGCGCGCGGCCGCGACGGTCGACGTCAGCGCGGGCGGCGGATCCGCCCACAGCGAGCCGCCGAGTTCCTCGACGCGCTGCTCGGCGCCGGGTGTGGCCAGCTCCACTTCACCGTGGGCATCGAAGACCACCACGGCGGGCCCGTCCAGCGGTTCCGCCCACTCCGCCCTGGCCTCGGCGGTGGTGGCGATCAGTCCGGCCCGGACGCCGCGCGCCAGCAGCCCGGACACGCTCTGCACGAAGTCGGCTTCGGCCGGGCTGAAACCGCTGGATTCGTGGGCCCGGTAGACGGCCATCCCACCCCAGGTCCTGCGGCCGGCCTTCATCGCGGCACGCAGCTCGTGCCCGAATCCGAAATGGGGTTCGATGAGGTCGCGAAACCGGGAGCTGCGGTACGGGTCGCCCGCGGTCTCGTCGTGCAGGATGCTCACGCCCACGTCGCGGCGGGCGAGATCCGTGAACAGACTCACCCGGTCCTCCACGTATTCGTGGTGCGCGAAGAGCTCCTCGCACGGATCCTCGATCCCGACCTTGATCGAGCTGGTGACCAGGGTGGTCGACGGATCGATGGTGGCCAGGCACACCCCTTCGAACGGCACCGCCCTTTCCAGGATGTCGAGCGCTTCCATCCCGAACGCGTCCCACGGAAGTCCGGCGCGGGACAGGGATTCGATGCCGGCGCGGGCCGCCTCGGCGCGGAACGTTCTCACCTCGAAAAGTGTGCAGGACCTACCCGATCTTGGTACACCCCAGAATTCTGGGGGTCGCGATTCCCCGCACGTCGGGGATTCTTCCGCCGGCCGGACGCGGACACGCTTCTCCGCATGACGACAACATCGACGACCGTCCCGCAGATCCCGTTCCCCGACCTCGCCGGCCGCATCGACGGCGCGCTGATCCTGCCCACCGACGACGAGTTCCCGCACGCCGCGCAGGCCTGGAACCTGGCGGTTCCGCAGCGTCCGCGCGCGGTGCTGCACGCCCGGACCGCGGCCGACGTGGTGCACGCCGTGCGCTTCGCGATCGAGCACCGGCTGCCGGTGACCGCGCAGCCCGGCGGGCACGGCGCCACGACCGCGCTCGACGGGGCGCTGCTGATCCGCACCTCCGCCCTGGACGACATCTGGATCGACGCCGACGCCCGGGTCGCCCGGGTCGGGGCGGCCGTCAAGTGGGGGCAGTTGCAGTCCGCGCTCGACGGCACCGGCCTCACCGGGATGCTCGGTTCGAGTCCCGACGTCACGGTCGTGGGGTTCTGCCTCAGCGGTGGCCTGTCCTGGTTCGGTCGCGCCCACGGCACCGGGGCCGCGTCGCTCCGGGCGGTGGAACTGGTCGACGCGACCGGAACACACCGCTGGGTGGACGATTCCACCGACGCATCGCTGATGTGGGCGTTGCGCGGCGGCGGAGGCGAGTTCGGAATCGTCACGGCCGTGGAGATCGCGCTGGTGCCGGCACCGGAAATGGCCGGTGGGCGCCTGCTGTTCCCGGTCGAGGACGCCCCGCGCGTCTGGCGGGCGTTCGCTGAGGTCACGACGGTGGCGCCGCGGGAGCTGACGCTGTTCGCGTCGGTGCTGCACTTCCCGCCGATCCCGGAGCTGCCCGAGGAGATCCGCGGGCGGTCGTTCTGCGCGGTGGACGCGGTGCTGCTGGGGGGCGCCGCGACCCTGGAGGCGCTGCTGCGCCCGATCGCCGGGGTCGGGACGGTGCTGCGCAGCACGATCGGTCCACTGCGGCCGAGCACGATCGGCGATGTGTGCGAGGAACCGGTCGATCCGTCGCCCGCGCTGACCGGATCCGGGTCGCTGGTCTCGCTGGACGACGAGGTGCTCACCGCGCTGCTCGACCGGGTGTCCGACCCCGCGTGCGGGCTGATGCAGGCCCAGGTCCGGCATCTCGGTGGCTCCTTCCGGGACGATCCCGCGCGACCGGCGGCGTGCGGACGGGTCGATGCCGAGTACATGGCGATGATGCTGGCGATGGCGCCGGTCCCGGAGGCGATCGAGCCGGCGCAGGCGGCGATCGACGCGGCCCTCGACATCCTGGAGCCGTGGCACGCCGGCCCGCTGACCCTGTCGATGCTCGGTCACCACGACGGCGCCGAGGTCGCGTTCACGCCCGACACGCTACGCCGCCTGCGCGACGTCAAGGAATCTACGGATCCGCGGTGCGTCGTACGCGGAAATTTCCCGGTGCACGGCTCTCCCGCAACGCGGTAAGGGAATGCTAACCTGCCTTCCACGGTCGGGTGACCGCGAGCACGTGCATGGAAGGCAGGATGGGGAACGCGAATGGGCAAGGTCAAAGTGCACAAGATCGCGAGTCTCACCCCGAAGAAGAAGTGCTGCCGCAAGAAGACCCGCTGCATCAAGTGCCCGGTCGTGATCATGCGGATGAAGAAACTCGAGAACGAGGACCTCAGCAAGAAGGAACTCAAGAAGCGGCTCGAGAAGGCCCGCGCGGCCTGAGCGCAGAACCGGCCCGGGCGGCCCCAGCGCTGAACCAGCCCGCGCGGCCTGAAGCGCGGCGCGGGACCTACCGCCTCCGCAGCAGGTGTTCCTGCAGGTCCGGGAGCCATTCCCGGTCGTTCGGCACCAGCGGCACCGTCGCCAGTTCCGCCGCATCGACCCACCGCAGCGCGGAGTGTTCGAGCGGGGCGGGAACACCGTCGATCAGTTCGACGCGGTAGGCGCACAGCATCCGGCCGTCCGTCAGGGGTACCGCCGCTCCGATGCGTTCGCCCCCGGACACGTCGACACCGAGTTCTTCCCGCAGTTCGCGGCGCAGTGCGTCCTCGACGGTCTCGCCGGGTTCGACCTTGCCGCCGGGCAGTTCCCACAGCCCCGCGAGTTCGGCGGGTGCGGTGCGCTGCGCGAGCAGCAGCCGCCCGTTGCGGAACAGCGCGGCCGCCACCACTTCACCCGGGCCGTCGGTCATCTGCTGCTCCTGTCGTTGCGGTCCTGTGCTGCGTCGTCCCAGAATGAGTCATGGCCGAGCTTCTCTCCGACACCGAGATCGACGCCGCCCTCGCCGAACTTCCGGGCTGGTCCCGGGAGGGGAATTCTCTGGTGAGGACCATCGAATCTGCAACCTTTCCGGACGCGATCGCCCTGGTCACCCGCGTGGCCGAGGCCGCCGAGGAGATGAATCACCATCCCGACATGGATATCCGGTGGCGCAAGGTGACGTACACGCTCTCGACCCACTCCGCGGGCGGGATCACGGCGTCGGATCCGGCTCTCGCCCACCGGATCGACTCCCTGGCCGGGCAGTGACCGGATCCGTGGGCGGCTGCGTCCGTCCCGCGTGGACGATCCACACGTAGACCGCGAGCGCGCCGATCACGTTCGCGGCGCCGAGCCACGACAGGACCGCGGGCCGCGAGATGTCCCAGATGGAGTCCTGGGCCCAGCCGAGCAGCCACGGCACGCCGACGAGGGTCGTGACCGCCCAGCACGCCGCGATCACGCGGGTTCCGCGGCGCCCGGCGAGCGGGCCGTACACGAGCCACACGAGCATCGGCACGACCCACACCCAGTGGTGGGCCCACGAGATCGGCGAGACGAGCAGCCCGAACAGCTCGACGACGACGAGCGTGCCCAGGCGGTCGTCGGGGCCCAGGGCCCGCCAGGCGGCGTAGGCGAGGGCCGCCGAGACCGCGACCGCGATCAGCCACAGCGCTCCGGTACCGACGTCGTGACCGACGATGCGGCTGAGCGCGCCGCGCAGCGACTGGTTCCACACCGATCCGACCGGACCGACGCGGTCGGCATCGCCGAAGAACGTCGTGAAGTACTTCCGGCCCTGTTCGCCGAGGACCAGCACGCTCACCGCGACGGTCCCGAAGAACACGACGGCGGAAAACACGGCAGCGGACCAGCGCCGCCGCGCGAGGAGATACAGCCCCGCGATCGCCGGGGTCAGCTTGATGCCGGCCAGGAGCCCGACGAGCCCGCCGGAGATCCACCAGCGGCTGCTGCGGGCGGCGATCATGATGCCCAGCACCAGGAAGACGTTGACCTGCCCGTAGTCGAGGGTCATCCGGACCGGTTCGGTCCACACCCCGATCGCGGTCCACACCAGCGCGACCGCTGTCCACCGGGTGTTGCGGGCGTCGGCGCCGACGAGCAGCTCGAGCGCGATGCGCACGATGCCGAACAGCGCGGCGACGGTGAGCAGCTGCCATACGAGGCCCACGAAACCGAACGGCAGGTAGTGCAGCGGGAAGAACACCAGCGCCGCGAACGGCGGGTAGGTGAACGGCAGCGGAAAGTCGGGGGTGTCCCGCGAGTACGTGAAGTCGTAGAGATCGCCCTGCAGCAGGCTCGCCGCGCCCTCGACGTAGACGTGCAGGTCGACGAGATTCAGACCGTTGGGGGTGAGGAAGGCCCACAGCAGCCGGGCCACGACGGACACGAGCAGCAGCGCCGCGCACCACCACAGACGCTGCGATTCGTGACTGCGCTGGAGGCGGGCGGATCGTGGCACTGGGGTGCAGCCTCCCGTGGTCGTCGGCCCGGGCGCATCCGAAATATCCCGGCGCATCCGAGGGACCCCGGCTCGCCCGAGGACCGGAGATACACAGTATCGGCTCGCGGGTATCGCCCGGAAAACGCTGGTCCCAGGAGTAACAGTTTTATCTCCAACCCCAGCAGCAACACCCGCTAGGGGTTACGGTCTACCGGATACCACCATTCGGAAGACACGGTAGCTACACTCCCGGCAGGTCCTGGCTTCGGCGCAAATCAAGCGCCACGGCTTGTACCGAACGGGGGGCCTACATAGAGTGTCTCCTCGAGCCGTCAGCTCCGCGGCCCGTCACGGACCGCCGGGGGCTTCAACGACAAGGATGGGGAACAGTGCTTCGTACTCGAGGAATGCGACGGGCGCTCATCACGTGCGCACTCGCCGCCACTGCGGGACTGATCGTGCCCACGCACGCGGTCGCGCAACCGCTTCCACCGGCCCCGGTCATTCCCGATCTGGCGCAGCTCACGAGTGCCCTGCCCTTCGAGGTGCCTGCGGACCTGTCCATCGAGGCGCTCACCAACCTGCTCGCGAACCAGGTCGCGAACCGCGAGGAGATCGAGGCGCTCGCCTCCCTCGCCCCGGCCATCGTCGGTGCCGCTGCGGGCCCCTCCGATATCGCGGACGACGGCAAGAACGACCTGCTCGCGCAGGCCAAGGAGCTGCTCGAGAACTCCGAGCTGCCCGACTCGATCAAGTCCACCCTGCAGCGTGTCATCACGTTCCTGGACGGCAGCGGCGGCGGCGGGCCCGACATCCCGGACCCGAACAGCGTCGTGATCACCCAGTTCCTGTACCCGACCCTCGGTGAGGGCTGCATCAGCGACACCGCAGACTCGGTCGGCACCGCGCTGGCCGTCGCCGGACCGTCGAAGCTGCCGCCTCCGGGACCGGGCGCCGGCCAGACCGGTTTCGTGTTCACCGCCCTGGGCACCGCTCCGCTCGCCGCGACGCAGGAGAGCCCGCTCACCGTGAGCTGGATCAACGTCTCCAACGGCCGGACCGGCTCCCAGCCGCTCACGGGTGAAGCGAAGATCAACCCGGACGGACCGGCCACGCTCAGCGCGATCGCCGACACCGGCTCGGGCAATGTCGTCGCGGTGATCTCGGGCGGTATCACCACCCAGAAGCCGGACGCCGAGCCGCGCTCGTGCTCCTTCCTGCCGACCATCGGCCTGGTGACGGTGCGCTGACGCGCAACACCGTGTCGTTCGAGACCGCCGGGGCACTCGCCCCGGCGGTCTCGTCGTTTCGCGTATCCGTCCGTACGACCGTCGGCACGTGGTAGACCGGGGCATGGCCGAATTCCCGACCCGTGCCGGAAAGCAGTGCAGGAGCGACCGGACCCGGTCGATCCGCTCGATCGCGTCGCACCGCTCGATCCTGTCGATCCGGTCGGAGGGCTCGATCCTCTCGATCGGCTCCGCCTACTCGATCCTGTCGATCGGCAGTGTCGGCTCGATCCTGTCCATCGGATCCGTCGGCTCCGCGGGGTCGGCCCTGTCGTCGCTGTCGTTCGGCAGCCTCGGATCCGCGCTGTCCGGGCTGTCCCGGTGGTCCCTGCTGTCGTGGCGCGGCAACCACGACGCACCCAACGCCGAACATCCCACGCTCGTGGTCACCGCCGCCGAGGACGATCCGGCGCAGCACTGCCAGAGTTGATGCCCGCAGCCTCCAACCGGCCCGGCAGTGCTAACCCGCGCTTCCAGCCCGCGCTTCTAAACCGCGCTGAGGGACCACTGTCCGTAGTCCTCGGTGAGCACGTGGTTGACGTCGATGCCGATACCGTCGATCGACTTCTGCCCCGGAATCTGGTGCAGGTTCGCCAGCGGATGCACGTACCCCTTGGGGGTGCCCCAATCGTGCTGCCAGTAGAACGAACCGAGCTGCGCGACGACGGCGAGGTCGATCGTCGGCGAGTTCGCGTAGACCCCGGTGTTCTCGCGGCCGACCACGGACTGCCAGCCCAGCAGATAGGGCGCGATCAGAGTGGCGAATTCGAGCGGCGTCGGATTGTCGTCGATCGACGCGTAGATCGGACGATCGTCGGGACCACCGGCCGCGCGGTGCAGTTCGAGGCCGCGGGTCGCGTGCTCGACGCCGGCGTCGAAGCCCCCTCGCCAATCGGCGGTGTCCGCCTTGCCGAACTGATAGCAGGACACGACCTCGAGGCCGCTCCCGGTCAGGTCCGTCGCCTCGGCCTCGGTCAGGGGCTTGGCGAGCATCCATTCCGCTCCGGGCCGCCGGTCCGAGACGTACCGGATCGCCCCGATGTGCCCGGCCGCGCGGATCGACTGCGGGGACGGGACATCCGCCGAATAGTCGACGATCGTGCCCAGGACCTCCCGGCCCTGCGCGACGCCGGGCGCGGTCACGGCGGACAGCCACACCGCTCCCGAGCCGATCGCCGCGTATCGCAACAGTTCCCGACGGGAAATACTCATCGCACCTCGCTTCAGCCGGTTCGGTCGAGAAGATCACCGTCCCCGAGGTCCGGGGTGGGCACCATCGGGTATTGCATCACATCCCCACCCGCCACAGGGGTAACACGCGAAACCGGGGTGTCCGGCGAGCGATCGACCGGCGACCTATCGACCGGCGAGATCCGCGAAGTAGGCCGGCACCAGCGCGACGTCCTCGACCGTCCGCACCGTGGTGCGCACGCCGAGCCCGTGTTCCTTGAGCAGGTCGCACAGGCCGTCGCCGTCGATCAGGTCGATCGGCGGTGCGCCGTGCCGGTGCGCCTCCGCGCGGGCGTCGTCGGTGAACGAACCGGTGGTGACGAGCAGACCCTTGTCGCCGCGACCCACCATTGCGGCACGGAACTCGCGGACGACGTCGGCGCCGGCCCGCTCGGGGCCGCGCACGAACCGGAAGAAGACGGAGAAGCTGAGCAGCGAGACCCGCAGCACACCGGTGCCCTCGACGGCGGCGTCCGCGTCGTCGGGTTCGCTGTCCGGCACGGAACCGGGCGCGGGGATCGTCAGGGTCGTGAATCCGGCGGCGCGCAGCACCGAGGTGACCATCCGGGCGAAGCCGTCGGCAGGCAGTTCGGCGATCGCGGCCAGCACCGGTTCGCGCCAGAGTTCGGGATCCTCGGGTGCCGCCACGAGCGGAACGACCTGAGCGCCCGACGACGCGTTGCGGACCAGCCGCTTGCGGCGCTTCTCCGCGGTGTACGCCACCTGCATGGGCTTGATCTCGGATTCGCGCACCGCCCGTCCCCGGTCGGTCACGCTCCAGACACCGCGGCGGGTGTTCGAAAGCAGGCCCATGCCCTTGAGATAGGTGCGTGCCCACGCCACCCGGTATTCGATCTCGGTGCCGGGACCGTCGCCGTGGAGCACGGTGCGCACCGCGTCGGGCAGGCCGGCACGGTCGATCACTTCGCGGTCGATGTCCTCGATGACGCCGGACCCGCCGAGGGCGATGACCGCCTGCAGAGTGGGCCACAACAGGTCCGTGTACGGCGGCAGGGCGACCTCGTCACCGGCCGAATTTTCGGCAGAGGTTCCGACCACGTTCCGGCGCTGCACACCTTCCCCAATCGCGTGCGGGTTGTCTCCGCACCGCTCTCGATCCTGCACGTCGGAATTACCCTAGCGGATCGCCGGAGCGCAGCGGCGCACGCACACACTCCCTCCGCGTGGGACGACCCGCCGCGAGCGGGCATCGGCGTGCGATAGTGAGCCGGACCACGCCGGGCCACCGGCGCAGTGGACGGCACCCGCACGGGGTATAGCGAGGGCGTGGGACGGGTGGAGTCACAACACGGGGGTGAGGCACGGCATGGGGTGGAGTCACAGTGAACTCGAGGATGCGTTCGCGCTGTATCAGCAGGCGTCCGCGGATGCGCGGCGGACCGGCGACTGGGGTCTGTTCGCGGACCGTTTCACCGAGGACGCCCGCTACTACGAGCACGCGTACGGCCGTTTCGAGGGCCGCGCTGCGATCCGCGAGTGGGTGATCCGCACGATGGGTGCGTTCCCCGGCAACCGGATGACCGCGTTTCCCGCGAACTGGTCGGTGATCGACGCCGACCGCGGGTGGGTGATCGCCGAGATCGACAACCCGATGGAGGACCCGGGCGACGGCTCGCACCATACGGCCGCGAACATCACGATCCTGCACTACGGCGGCGACGGATTGTGGTGCTACGAGGAGGACGCCTACAACCCGATGAACTTCCTGCGTATGGCTCAGGGCTGGTGCCGCGCCGCGCACGCGGCGGGCACCCTGCCCGAGGACGCCCGCATCTGGTGGGACCGATACGGGCGCTGAGCCCAGGGCG
>Ga0180215_1001434_pt1 | contig 26264 bp, 26 predicted proteins | sample eDN3rd37CBELigBY_FD_128871 | JGI IMG/M metagenome (GOLD analysis project Ga0180215, IMG submission 128871) | Enriched backyard soil microbial communities from Emeryville, California, USA - eDNA 3rd pass 37_C BE-Lig BY (version 2) (version 2) | ecosystem: Environmental > Terrestrial > Soil >...
TAAACTTTACCCAAGAAGAACTTGCTAACCGTTTGGGGAAAAGCCGTCCATACATTACAAATCATCTTCGCTTATTGCAATTACCAGAACAAGTCCGTGAATTAGTCAATAACGGTGAATTATCAATGGGGCATGGCCGTACATTATTGGGATTGAAAAATAAGAGGCGAATCCCTGAAGTCGCTGATAAAGTGATTAAGCACGGGTTAAATGTCCGTCAGCTAGAAGCATTGATTAAACAACTGAATGATGAAGTTTCACGTGAAACAGAAAAAGCTGCGAAAAAGGATATTTTCGTTGAAGCGACTGAAACACAATTGCGTGAATACTTTGGAACAAATGTGCAGATAAAAAAGTCCAAAAATAAAGGTAAAATCGAAATAGAATTTTATTCCGAGGATGATTTAGAGCGCATTTTGGAAATATTACAACTAGAAGAATAGAAAAGTTGTGAGCGCCAAACAATAGGCGCTCTTTTTTCTAAGACAAAAGAGGTAAGAAAAATGGTATTACTCGGTTCAATTATTAATTGCTTATTAATAATTATAGGAGCAACAATTGGTCGCATTTTCAAGGGTATCCCTGAAAAAATGAAAACAACCGTTTTATCAATTATCGGACTTGCAGTAGCCGCTCTTGGAATCCAAATGAGTATGGAGACTACTAACTTTGTTATTGTGATTATTAGTCTTGTTGTAGGTGCTGTTATAGGAGAATGGCTCGACCTTGATATGCAATTGTTTCGTTTTGGAAAATGGATTGAAACTAAAATTGGCAATCAAGCGTCAGAAAGTAGTGTAGCAGAAGGATTTATCAATGCCACATTATTTTTTGTTATTGGTTCGATGGGAATTCTAGGTGCATTAGATAGCGGTATTCGAAATGATCATTCGGTGTTAATCACAAAGGGGATTATTGATGGATTTACCGCGATTGTCTTATCATCTACCTTAGGAATAGGTGTGATGATAGCTGCAATCCCCGTTTTTTTATACCAAGGTACCATTACTCTTCTTGCAGGGCTGATTAGTAAATACATTCCTGAAGATTTGTTGAACTTATTCATTCTAGAAATGACGGCAACAGGCGGTATTATGATATTGGCAATCGGGTTGAATATTGCCGGTTTAACTAAGATTCGAGTAGCCAATTTGCTGCCCAGCATTGTGGTAGTTGGAATCATCGTTATATTCATTTTTCTTTTTCAATGAATGGCGCTGCCAAGCAAGCAGTAAAGCGCGAGCGATTTTATTGCCCATTGAATACGTAATATTTAATCGGGTATTTTGTAAAACAAGCATTTCCATAAAGCCTCCAACATTGACGATTCCTTTTATAGAAATGTCACCGATTGGAGGTAATTCTTTTTTTACGGCCTTTCCTGGAAATAGTGGACCATCTTGGAGAACGATATGACCTACATTTCGCTCGCTTCCCAAACAAGCATCAATGGCAACAATATATGGAGTGATAGGCTTTTGGTTTATTTCCTCTATTGTCGATGATAAATTAATGGCATGTAATGGATTTTCAAGTGTTCCAACGACTTCAAACGGAAAAGAATGAAAGCTGGATAAGAAACTGCCCGTTAAAGGACCAAGTGAATCACCAGTTGAACGATCTGTACCAATGCAACAAAAGATTAATTGTTCATGATCAAAAGGAATATGGTTTAAGAATAAATCACTTAATTGCCAAAGCGCGCCTGTCTGTTCATGATGGACAAAAGAATTTAAGGGGACTTTTGAAATTTTTTGCATAAGCAATTCTCGCTTTCTTTAGAATTGGTAATTATTTATCTTATATGGTAAAAATTGAACTATATTGTAATCAAGTATATTCAAATAATTGGTTAGTTATACAAGGAGTGGAAAAATGGCGACAGAAGTTATTGGAGATCAAGTAGAACAACAAGTTGAAGACATATCAGAGACATCTGTACGGATATGGAGCTATTTTACAAATGAAGAATTATGGTCTGAGGTTTTAAGAGCTTCATTTAAAATTGTTGTTATTCTAGTGATATCTTATTTAGTGATTTTTATAGGGAAAAGACTTATTACACGAATTCTTACCCTGAAGTTAAAAACACCTCTTAATCAAAATGAGCGAAGACAGCAAACAATCATTAAATTATTGCATAGCACATTGAGCTATTTTGTTTACTTTTCTGCGATGATTGCAATTCTTTCGGCAATTGGTATCCAGATAGGGGGGTTACTTGCTGGAGCAGGGATAGCCGGTTTAGCGATTGGTTTTGGTGCACAAAGCTTAGTAAAAGATATTATCACTGGATTCTTTATTATTCTGGAAGATCAATTTGGGGTTGGAGATTATATTAAGCTCAATACAACAAGTGCAGCAGAAGGAACAGTTATTGAAATTGGCTTAAGAACAACTAAAATATTGGGATATACAGGAGAGCAATATATTATTCCCAATGGTCAAATTACAGATGTAATTAACTATTCGGTTAATAACTCAAAAGCAATAGTTGATTTGCAAGTTGGAATAGGTGCCGATGTTGAAAAGATTGAGAGCTTAGTGACACCTTACTTACAAACGCTGCCTGCTAAATTTGAAGAATTAATTGATATCCCTGTTTTTATAGGCGTACAGAATGTTGTAGGAATTGAAAAGACAATCCGAGTTGTTGCCGAAACAAAACCTTACCAGCATTTTGCAGTTGCACGTACAATACGAAAAGATATATCAAATATTTTAGAGAAAAACGGTATACCGCTTGCTTATCAAAAAATGATGGTGGTTGATCCGACTTTAAATCTTGGTAAGGAGGATGAGAAATAATGGAACCAAAAGTATTTGAATTAAATGATGTTGTTGAAATGAAAAAGCAGCATCCTTGTGGCACAAATGCTTGGAAAATTATTCGATTAGGTGCAGACATCCGAATTAAGTGCACGGGATGTGGCCATAGTGTGATGATTCCTCGCCGTGAATTTGAAAAGAAAATGAAAAAAGTGCTAGAAAGAGCTAGTGAAGAGTAAAACTTTAGCGAATTAGACTTTTTCATCACTTATCCATATAATAAACAAGGGTTTTAAATTATTTAGTCCTATATGTACTAAACTCTATAGTCAAACAATAGAACAATCGAAAAAATTAGATGAAAAAATAGAAAGGCGTGGTGACAAAGATGTCTCTAACAGCTGGTATCGTAGGTTTACCGAACGTAGGAAAATCTACATTATTTAACGCAATTACAAAAGCAGGCGCATTAGCTGCAAACTACCCATTCGCAACAATTGATCCAAACGTAGGAGTAGTAGAAGTACCTGATGCACGTTTAGATAAATTAACGGAATTGGTAGAACCTAAGAAAACTGTTCCAACTGCTTTTGAATTCACTGATATTGCAGGAATAGTAAAAGGCGCTTCAAAAGGAGAAGGGTTGGGAAACAAATTCCTCTCTCATATCCGTGAAGTAGATGCTATTTGCCAAGTAGTTCGCTGCTTTGAAGATGAAAATATTACGCACGTTTCAGGCTCTGTGAATCCAATTGATGATATTGAAGTAATCAATTTGGAATTAATCTTAGCGGATATGGAGTCGGTTGAAAAACGTCTTCAACGTGTCGGCAAAATGGCTAAGCAAAAGGACAAGGAAGCATTAATCGAAGAACCGATTTTAGTGAAATTAAAAGACGCATTAGAAAAAGAAAAACCAGCTCGTTCTGTTGATTTATCAGATGATGAATTAAAGGTAATTAAAGGATTGCACCTTTTAACAATCAAACCGATGCTTTATGTAGCAAACGTTTCAGAAGATGAAGTAGCAGACGCTGCAAACAACAAATATGTACAACAAGTACGTGAATTCGCGGATGCTGAAGGTGCTCAAGTCATTACAATCTGTGCGAAAATCGAAGAAGAAATTTCTGAATTAGATGATGAAGAAAAAGCGATGTTCCTAGAAGAACTAGGAATTGAAGAATCTGGTTTAGACCAATTGATTCGTGCTTCTTACGACTTATTAGGGTTAGCAACTTACTTTACAGCTGGTGTACAAGAAGTTCGTGCATGGACTTTCCGAAAAGGAATGAAAGCTCCGCAATGTGCAGGTGTCATTCACTCGGATTTTGAGCGCGGATTTATACGTGCAGAAACAGTTGCCTATGAAGATCTAGTTGAAGCTGGCTCAATGGCAGCAGCAAAAGAAGCAGGCAAGGTACGTTTAGAGGGGAAAGAGTACGTTGTACAAGACGGCGACGTTATGCTATTCCGTTTCAACGTCTAATAAAATATCGACATATACAAAAGGCGTCCGAACTAGGACGCCTTTTTCTTATTTTCATCTAAATAAACGTATACACTAAACTGTTCAGGAACATCCTGTACCAAACAATCATCGGGAAACTTCCTAAGCTTGTTGATGCCGATAAAATTAGCGAGGCCCCCTGCCATAAAAGAGGCACTTGCAAGCAGTAAAGGATAGCTGCCAATTGCGAAGCCGATTGCTAATGGGATAATACCCGTGATTGAAAAGGAAGTTAAAAAGACAGATTGGTAATGTCCATTTTTGATTTTCTCCGTTGTTTTTGAAAAGATTAACCCTTTTTCAAGATAGATGGAGAGCGATATCGATTCACGTGCTACTTTACACCGCAAACGATAACCGATGATATTTATTAACTCATTGGCTATAACTAATAATAATGAGACAAATAGGTAGATAACGACACCAAGGATAAACCGAAGTATATTAAATGAAAATCCAGGCTGCAGGAAATAATTTATACCAGTAAATAGGATACTCAAAATGACCGTTAAAATTATTGTTTGCTTCACTATTGTTTGCTCATTTATTGTGACGACTTTTACATTGTCAGACATAGTAACCTTAACCCCTTTCTTCATATACATACAGCCTTGGCAATTCTGGATCATCTTTGACAAGAGAAGTATCTGGAAATTTACGCAACTCCTTATACATATAAAAGTCTCCGAGAGCTCCTGCTATAAGAAAGGCTCCCAATAACAACAACATGTTTGATTGCACAGCAAATCCGATAATCGCAGGAAGCATTCCAGTTGTCCAAAAAGGTAATAATAACGATTTTTTCATCGCTTTATTTGTTAAAGGCTGTGTGGTAGTTGCATAGGCAACTCCTAATTTTAAATTGACGCCATATTCCAATTGTTTAAATTGGACATTACCGAAAACCATAAATCCGATTAAATGAAAAATTTCATGGAGTCCGATTAGTGCAATGTAATAGATGAAGAATAACGGTATATCCCAAACGGATAAATGGAACGAAAAACGATGTTGAATTAGTCCATTGATAGCGAGGAATCCCACGCTTAAGCCAAGAGTTAACCATATATTCATTTTTGAAATTTTTCTCATATCAAGTGTAATGATTGCGGGTTTTACATCTTGCGACATTTTTTCACTTCCCTTATGTACTTATTATAAAGGGTTCAAAACTAAATGGAACTGTTAAAATAATTACATTTATAAATACGTAGATCGGTAGATTGCAATTAGCAAATTCCAAGTTTTTTTGAATAACCTTAATCTTTGTTGCATAAAGGATTGAACTGTGCTACAATTCAATGATGTGAGTATATATTACTTACTCCTTGCTCTTCGTAATGTCGGAGAGCCCAAGTCCATAAGGAGGTGCAAAAAAGATGAAAAAGTATGAAGTAATGTACATCGTTCGTCCTAACATCGAAGACGAAGCGAAAAAAGCATTAGTAGAACGCTTCAATGAAGTTTTAACTTCAAACGGCGCTGAAATCATCGAGTCTAAAGAGTGGGGCAAACGCCGCTTAGCTTATGAAATCAACGACTTCCGTGAAGGTTACTACCAAATCGTAAAAGCTAACGCTGGTACTGAAGCTATCAACGAATTCACTCGTTTAGCTAACATCAGCGAAGACATTATCCGTCACATGGCTGTTCGTGAAGAAGCTTAATTTAACATTTAATTTTAACAAAAATCGCTGAAAAAAGGAGGTTGAAATTGTGATAAACCGTGTCGTATTAGTTGGAAGACTTACGAAAGATCCAGAGCTTCGTTATACACCGAGCGGCGTTCCTATGACTCGTTTTACAGTCGCTGTGAATAGAACATTTTCGAACCAACAAGGTGATCGGGAAGCAGACTTTATCGGATGCATCGCTTGGAGAAAACAAGCCGAAAACTTAGCAAACTTCATGAGAAAAGGGAGTTTGATTGGTGTTGAAGGCCGTATTCAAACTGGCAGCTTCGAGGGTCAAGATGGTAAACGTGTTTATACTACGGATGTTGTAGCGGATGCCGTGCAATTCTTAGAGCCGCGAAACAACACTGGTGGTGGAATGCCAAATCAACAGTATGGAGGGCAACCACAATATGGAGGGCAGCCTTCATATAGTACAAGCCAACCAAACCAACAATTTGGCGGCGGCAACATGGATCAAGATCCATTTGCTCCTTCTTACCAACAATCTCAACCTTCTGCTAATCAGCAAAATTATACACGTGTTGATGAGGATCCATTTGCATCAAGCAAAGGACCAATCGAAGTTTCTGAGGACGACTTGCCGTTCTAATAAGAAAGCGGAAGCCAGATATCAGAAGCTAAAAACTAATAAAGGAGGAATATCGAAATGGCACAACGTCGCGGAGGCCGCAAACGCCGTAAAGTTTGTTACTTCACTTCAAACAACATTACTACAATCGATTATAAAGATGTAGATTTACTTAAAAAGTTCATTTCTGAACGCGGTAAAATTTTACCACGTCGCGTAACTGGTACAAGTGCAAAATACCAACGCAAATTAACTACAGCTATTAAACGTTCTCGTATTATGGCTCTTCTTCCATTCGTAGCGGAAGATAAATAAGATTTATCTAAAAAGTACAACAAGGGTCAGACTTTGTTGTACTTTTTTATTTTGTTAAAGAGTTTGTAGGGCATCTGCCAATAAAAAAAGAGTTATCCCCCTAAATTGCTAAGGGATAACTCGACTAACCCATTTAATTCTCTACTGCTTGCTTTAGAATCTGTACTTTCTTTATAGCTCCATTATCGGTCGTCAAGATTTTGAAGGTAAGGTGATTCCGTACAATAATATCCCCCTCATTCGGAATGTCCTTAATTTCATTTAGCAGGTATCCTGCCAGAACGTCCTCATCTTCTGGTATATCTGTATAAAAAATTGTATTTAATCGATGGAGTGTTATTTTTCCATCACAAATGATTTCAGATTCGGTTAATTTTTCAACTAGACTGTCACTATTTTGATCCATTTCGTCTTCAATTTCAAAACCAAGCATTACTTCAAGGATATCCTCATGGGTTAGAATGCCCTCGGTACCGCCATATTCCTCCAATACAATGGCCATATGCTTCTTTTCTTTTGTCATTTTACTTAATACCAAATCAATCGAATGGAACTCATAAATAAATAATGGGCTGTTATCCGAAAACGCTTTTAAAGGTTTTTCAGGCTCCAAGGACCAGGAAATAATATTTTTTGAGTGAAATACGGCAATAATTTCATCAATACTGTCGCCATAAACAGGGTATCTCGTATATGGGTTCTGCATAACGAGATTGCGTGCTTCCTCAAATGTAATCGTACTTGGTAGAGCAATAATATCGATTCTTGGTGTTTTCATGGCATCCTTTACATTTAGCTCATAAAAATCCATAACCCCCTTGATTCGATGGGACTCCGCTTGATTAAAGGTTCCTTCAACGTCTGCTATATCAACCATTGTACGCAGTTCCTCTTTGGATATGGAGACGTTAATAGGCTGACCTTTAGATAATGCTCTTGTGATACGCCCAGTTAGCCAATTAAGGATTAATGTAATCGGTTTAAAAATAATGACGAAGAACTGAATGACTGGGTATACAAGAAAGGAAATTCGATCAGGAAAAGAAGCGGCAATTGATTTAGGAATAACTTCTGAAAAGACAATTATAATGACAGTCAGAATTGCCGAGGCGAGTCCAAGATTAAATCCATATTGGATGGCAAGTGTTGTCACCAATGTTGGCAGTAGTATATTGGCGATATTATTCCCTATCAAAATTGTCGTAATGAATTCACTCGGTTTTGATACTAAATTTAAAAGATTCTCAGCTTTTTTATTCCCATTACTCGCTTTTGTTTGCAGCCTCATTCTATTGGTTGCGGTTAATGCTGTCTCGCTTCCTGAAAAGAAAAATGAAACGAATAATAAGAAAATGATCGCAATGATCACAGTTAATTTCCCCCTTGAAATACAAAACTTACATAATAGTATTAATTAATTCGTAAGGAATTTCAACTTTGAAGGCAGTCGAAGAGTAGGATAGGAATAATATTGGAGGAGGATTTATAAAAAGAAAGGAGTCATTTTAAATAAATAATAACCAATGATTTCTATTCCCTAGCATAGGATGGACATTTTTGAAGAATCATATAGGGCCATGAACGATTTTTAATTACTTCAGTTTATTTACTTAAAGTATAAGAACTCTTTTACTAAATAGGAGTGGAAGTGAATATAATAAGAAAAGTCGACAAAATCCCTCATAGATTTTGTCGACTTTATTGATACAAAACAGGTGCTTCCCTCTGACTTTGCATTTTTGTCCTATATATAAAAAAATGGTACAATATACGAATGACAAGGATTTTTCTAATTAGTCAAAGGAAGGTTATAAATGCCGAACAATCAAACCAAAAGGCTGGCTCATGGTGCTATGATGATTGCACTATTTGCGATTTTAATGGCCATTGCCACATATGTACCCATCGTTAATATTGTTGCAACATTGTTTGCGCCGCTGCCATTCGCTTGGTATAGTGCAAAATATGATCGAAGTTCTTCGCTTTTAGTTTCTTTCATCGGGTGTATCGCTACTTTCTTCATTGGAGGATTACTCATCATTCCCTTTGCCCTTATCTATGCAGCAATCGGGGTTGTAATGGGAGATGCACTGCGGTTAAAGAGAAGCAAAGTATTCTTGCTGATGTCAACAGGAATTACAACATTAATTACTTTTGCCATAGAATATGTTATATCCTTAAAGTTATTTGAAATGGATATTATCAAAAGATTTATGGATATCATGCGAGAAAGCTATCTGAAATCCGCTGAACTTTCTCAAAGCATGGGGGGGCAAAACCCTTTTGATGAGCAAACAGTAAGCAGAATGTTTGATACGCTGGAAATGTTGATTCCAGCTTCTATTACAATAGCGGTCTTCTTTACTACATTTATTATTATTTCATTAAATCTGCCAATGTTAAAACGCTTTGGCGTTAATATCCCAAAATTTCGTTCTTTTGAGAATATGCGTTTGCCAAGAGCGGTATTATGGTATTACTTAATTGTATTGTCGATTAACTTATTTATTAAACCTGAAATTGGCTCAGCACTTTACGTTATTTGTCTTAACTTTTCATTAGTGCTATGGATGCTGTTGGTTCTACAAGGACTTTCACTTATTTATTACATCCTAAGTGCATTCGGTTCTCCTAAGTTTTTAAAAGTACTTGCAGCTATTATGGCATTCCCACTGTATTCCTTCTTCATATTATTAGGGATAATGGATTTAGGTTTTGACATACGTTCATTTGTAAAAGGTAAGATTCAGAAGTAGGGAGCTGATAAAATGGATACTTATAGGAAGCGACTTATTCGACATCCTCTTATGTATCTGACGATGATTGGCTTACTAGGTGCCATCCTACTGACCATTTGGAATATTTGGTTAGGCATAGCCTATGCAGTAGTCACATCCATCGGGTTAGTATATGCATGGAAAATTGAAAAAATCACCTTTTCGCAAACTGAAAAACATATAGAATCGCTGTCATTTCGAATGAAAAAGGTGGGTTCGGAAGCCCTTTTAGAAATGCCGATCGGGATTTTGCTTGTAAATGACAAGTTTGTCATTGAATGGGCCAATCCATATATGTCTGAAATCATTGAGGAAGATTCATTGATTGGCATAGAGATGTTTGACCTATCAGACGAACTCTATAGTTTAACTAAATCAGAAGATAAGCGTGAGCAAACTGTTACAATAAACGAACATAAATATAAAGTGGTCTATAAGCAAGAAGAAAAGCTTTTATACTTCTTTGATGTAACCGAGCAAGTAAAAATCGAATCTCAGTATTATGCCGATCGTACCGTTTTAGCGATTCTTTTTATTGATAACTATGATGAATTAACCCAAGGAATGGATGATCAAACACGTAGTTTAACAAATACGGTAGTTACATCCATTATTAACGAGTGGGCTTTTGCACATGGTATTTTCGCGAAACGGATTTCATCGGATCGTTTTTTAGCGGTGTTGAATGAGTCGATACTAGGAGAGCTCGAGAAGAAAAAGTTCTCTATTTTAGATGATATTCGTGAAAAAACTGCTCAAAAAAATCTATCGCTAACTCTAAGTATCGGCGTTGGAGCCGGCTCGTCTTCCCTTATTAAATTGGGGGAATTAGCACAATCCAGTTTAGATCTAGTGTTGGGACGCGGTGGGGACCAAGTTGCCATTAAACAGCCAAGCGGGAAGTTAAAGTTCTATGGCGGCAAAACAAATCCCGTAGAAAAACGAACAAGAGTAAGAGCCCGCGTGATATCCCACGCATTACAGGATCTGATTATCGAAAGTGACCAGGTATTTATAATGGGGCATAAAAACCCTGATATGGATGCGATAGGGGCAGCAATCGGTGTCCGTAAGATGGCTCAAAAAAATAAAGTAAATGGCTATGTTGTAGTCAACTTTGATGAGCTCAATGGCAGTGTCAGTCGTTTGATGAAGGAAATTGAAGAAAATACGGATCTGTACCGTTACTTTATTTCACCAGAAGAAGCTCTTTCAGCCATGACCGAGAAATCGTTAGTCATCGTAGTCGATACACATAAACCAAGTCTTGTGATGGATGCGCGTCTTCTGAAACGCTCGGAAAAGGTTGTTGTTATTGACCATCATCGCCGCGGTGAAGAATTTATACAAAATCCAACACTTGTGTATATGGAGCCGTATGCATCATCGACTGCAGAATTGGTAACAGAGATTCTCGAATATCAACCGGAAGATGAAAGGCTGACAAAGCTGGAAGCAACTTCCCTGTTATCTGGAATCATAGTGGATACAAAAAGCTTTACATTAAGAACCGGTGCCCGTACATTTGAAGCGGCATCCTATTTAAGAACATATGGAGCAGATACGATTCTTGTGCAGCAATTATTAAAAGAAGATATCGATACGTATATTGAACGTTCGAAAATTATTCAAACCGTTGATTTTGTTTACCCAGGAATTGCTGTTGCAAGAGGAGAAAATGATAAAAAATACGACTCGGTTTTAATCGCACAAACAGCTGATATTTTATTAACCATGAAGGATGTTTCGGCATCCTTTGTGATTGCCCCTCGCCCGGATGGTTTAATAGGCATTAGTGCAAGGTCTCTAGGTGACACGAATGTCCAGGTAATCATGGAGAGTCTTGGCGGAGGCGGGCATTTAACAAATGCAGCCTGTCAAATCGATGCAGAGACTATAGAAGAAGCAATGAGTCGTTTAACAAAAGCAATATTGGAAACAGTTGAAGGGAGTAATGAAGAATGAAAGTAGTATTTCTAAAAGATGTAAAAGGAAAAGGAAAAAAAGGCGAAATTAAAAACGTGGCAGATGGATATGCACATAACTTCCTTATTAAAAATGGTTATGCTGTAGAAGCATCAAACCAAGCGCTTAGCCAATTAGAAGGGCAAAAGAAACTGGAAGAAAAAAATGCAGCTGCTGAATTGCAAGCGGCAAAAGATTTAAAGGAACATCTTGAAAAGTTAGAGGTTGAAATTAAAGCAAAATCAGGTGAAGGCGGTCGACTATTTGGCTCTATTTCAACGAAACAAATTGCTTCCAGCTTGGAAAAAGCACATGGCATTAAAATTGACAAACGTAAAATGGATTGCGATGGAATTCGTTCATTAGGCTATACAAATGTCCCGGTTAAATTGCATCATGATGTCAAAGCAACTTTAAAAGTTCATGTGGTTGAAGAGGCTTAAGGAGAGATGTCTATGAGCGATTCTGTTATGGACCGTGTTCCGCCGCATAATCACGAGGCAGAACAATCAGTTATTGGTGCCATATTTCTTGAACCGCCAAGCTTAATCACAGCATCCGAAATTTTAATCGCGGATGATTTTTATCGGATTGCCCATAAAAAAATCTTCCAAACGATGCTGGATTTAAGTGATCAAGGAAAAGCAATCGATGTTGTCACGGTGACAGAGGAGCTTTCAGTAAGAAAAGAGCTTGAAGATGTAGGCGGACTTTCTTACTTAACAGAGCTTGCAAATGCAGTTCCAACTGCTGCAAACATTGCCTATTATGCCAAAATTGTGGAAGAAAAAGCCCTTTTACGCCGATTAATCCGTGTGGCAACCAAGATTGCAGAAGATGGATATACACGGGAAGATGAGGTAGAAGCCCTTTTATCAGAAGCTGAAAAGAAAATGATGGAAGTGGCAAACCGCAAAAACGCCGGTGACTTTAAGCACGTAAAAGAAGTACTTGTTAATACCTATGATAATATTGAACAGCTTCAATTCAGAGATGGCGATGTTACAGGTATTCCTACAGGATTTAATGATTTGGATCATATGACGGCAGGTTTCCAGCGAAATGACTTAATCATTGTAGCAGCCCGTCCTTCTGTAGGGAAAACTGCCTTTGCCTTGAATATCGCACAAAATGTTGCGATAAAAGCTCGCGAAAATGTAGCTATCTTCTCTCTGGAGATGGGTGCAGAACAGCTTGTAATGCGTTTATTATGTGCAGAAGGCAATATCGATGCTCAAGCTTTGCGTACAGGTGCCCTTACAGCCGATGACTGGAGCAAGTTAACAATGGCAATGGGGAGTTTGTCGAACTCAGGTATTTTCATTGATGATACGCCTGGTTTACGTATAAATGAAATTCGTGCAAAATGCAGACGCCTTGCACAAGAGCATGGGTTAGGAATGATCTTAATCGATTACTTGCAGTTAATCCAAGGGAGCGGGCGCAGTGGCGAAAACCGTCAACAAGAGGTATCCGAGATTTCCCGTTCGTTAAAAGCTTTGGCTCGTGAATTGAAGGTACCTGTTATCGCCTTATCTCAGTTATCCCGTGGTGTAGAGCAACGTCAAGATAAACGTCCAATGATGAGTGATATCCGTGAATCCGGAAGTATCGAGCAAGATGCCGACATCGTAGCTTTCTTATATCGTGACGATTATTACGATAAAGAAAGTGAAAGCAAAAATATGATTGAAATCATTATTGCAAAGCAGCGTAATGGCCCAACTGGTACAGTAACGTTGGCCTTTAAAAAAGAATTCAATAAGTTTATCAATATTGACTGGTCGCAACATCCGATGCCGGCTAATGCAGGATAGGTTGACACTTGAAATGGCCAATTCCTTACTATTTAAGATATTTCAGAACACGAACAATGATTAAAATCCATTAATCATTTGTTCGTGTTTTTTGCGTTTCTTCATTGACTTCTACCAGTAATCACTGTTACAATTATAGCTGTTTGATAAAAGGATAATTTAACTAAGTAAATAAATACTGATTAGTAATAGAAATCAAAATAGTACGGATTGTTTTATGGTTAATGAATGGGATATTTACCTTATTAATGAGAATAATAAACGTACGTGATTCTAGCGGAGGTGCTGATATGACATCAGTTGTAGTTGTAGGAACACAATGGGGAGACGAAGGTAAAGGGAAAATTACTGACTTCCTATCTAAAAAAGCAGATGTAATCGCTCGTTTTTCTGGTGGCGATAACGCAGGCCATACAATCAAAATTGCCGATGAAACTTACAAATTGCATTTAATTCCATCAGGTATTTTTTATAAAGAAAAAACTTCGGTTATGGGGAATGGGATGGTTATCAACCCAAAATCTCTAGTAACAGAGTTAAAAGGATTACAAGAACGCGGAATCGATACATCAAACTTACGTATCTCAAACCGTGCCCAAGTAATTCTTCCATACCATATCTATCAAGATAAAGTGGACGAAGCTTCTCGTGGCGATAATAAAATCGGTACAACTTGTAAAGGGATTGGCCCATGTTATCAAGATAAAATTGCACGTATGGGTATCCGTTTTGCAGATCTATTAGATCGTGAAGTATTTGAACAAAAACTACGTGATAATTTAGAAAAGAAAAACCGTCTTTTTGAAAAATTCTACGAAGTGGAAGGCTTAAAATTTGAGGATATTTTCGAAGAATTTTATGGCTATGGTCAAGAGCTTGCAGAGTATGTTACAGATACTTCCAAAGTATTAAATGATGTAATTGATGAAGGCGGACGTGTCTTATTTGAAGGTGCACAAGGCGTTATGTTAGACGTTGATCATGGTACTTATCCATTTGTAACATCTTCAAACCCTGTTGCCGGCGGTGTCACAACTGGTACCGGTATTGGCCCATCTCATGTATCTCGTGTTGTTGGGGTATGTAAAGCATATACATCTCGTGTAGGCGACGGTCCATTCCCAACAGAATTATTTGATGAAATTGGTCATCAAATCCGTGAAGTTGGACGCGAATATGGGACAACTACTGGACGTCCTCGTCGTGTAGGATGGTTTGACTCTGTAGTAGTGCGCCACTCTCGCCGTGTAAGTGGAATTACTGACTTAGCATTAAACTCAATCGATGTATTATCTGGCCTTGAAACAGTGAAAATCTGTACGGCTTATGAATACAACGGTGAAATGATTACTGAATACCCAGCAAGCTTACATGTTCTAGAAGCGTGTAAACCAGTTTATGAGGAACTGCCAGGCTGGTCTGAAGATATTACAGGAGTACGTACATTAGAAGAACTTCCAGAAAACGCTCGTAAATACGTAGAACGCGTAGTAGAGCTAACTGGCATCAACCTAATGACGTTCTCAGTAGGACCTGCCCGCGAACAGACTAACATTGTTAATCCTATTTGGGAATAATTAATTAGTTCTGCACTGAAAGCCTGCTTTTGAACAAACGATTCCTAACCTAAATGAAAAAACTACTAGTGGATTAAGTCCATTAGTAGTTTTTTGTTTAGTGAATAGCCTTCTTCTTAAAGCGGCCACCTTTAACTTCACTAATATTGCCAATAGCCAAGAAAGCCTGTGTATCAATCGATCGAATAATTTCTTTCATTTTCGATTCCTCTAATCGCGTGATGACACAGAAAATCACCTTTTTGTTATTCCCTGTATAGGCACCTTCCCCATGTAAATAGGTAACTCCGCGCCCAAGTCGAGCCATAATGGCCTGACCGATTTCTTCAATTTCGTCACTGATGATATAGACGGATTTCGACTCTTCCATTCCCAACACGACAATATCAATTACCTTCGATGCAATGAAGTAAGCAATCACGGAATACATGGCTTGTTCCCACGTAAAAACAAATCCAGCAATCGTGAAGATCGCAAGGTTAATTATTAAGATGATTTCTCCGACAGAAAAAGGAAGCTTTTTATTGGTCAGTATCGCCATTACTTCTGTTCCATCTAAACAACCCCCATAACGGATAACCAATCCAACACCAACGCCTAATAAGATGCCGCCAAATACAGTAGCTAATAATAAATCTGAAGTAAATGCATGGATATGGTGCATGGCCACTGTCACTCCTGAAAGGATGGTAATGCCAAGCAGCGACATTAATGCAAAGGTTTTTCCGATATGTTTATAGCCTATGTATATAAAAGGTATGTTAATGAGGAAGATGAAGGCTCCGGTAGGTATTCCCGTTAAGTGAGAGAGAATGATTGAGATTCCAACAATCCCTCCATCCAATACTGTATTTGGGATTAAAAATAACTCAAGGCCAACGCCGAAGATCAGGGCACCGATTACGACCATTGTAATGCGCAGCACTTTAGTGCCAATACTTACTTTATTTTTCTCGGAAGCATAGATGATTTTATTTTTATTCATTGCTTTCCTCCAATCTATTCGTATATCAATATATGAATTCAAGTTGGCAGTTGAAAATTTGAACTTCAAGGAATGAAATATGTATTTACTGAGGTAATTTTCCTAAAAAGCAGAACTGGAAATGTGGTTGTTTTGTCGAATAAAAACTGATAAAAACGAATGTCTATTACAATTTAATTATACCGAAAATTTGTAAAATAAAAAATATATAGCAAAAAAATAGAATAAATAGAGGGTTTATTTATAACTTGAAACAAAAAATTAATGAATATATCTGGTTATCATAATGATATTACACAAATCTAGTTTATTTTTCCTATTTTGTAACAGTGAATATTCAAATAATACATTTTCATTACAATGGACTCAAACGGTTTAATAGAAAAAAAGATTATGGTACAGTAAAAAAGTGAAATTTTCACATGGAAAATAGCCCATTGAATGGGTGATCTTTGGAAGGGGCTTTATCATGAGTTCGAAATGGAACATCAAAGAAGACTTTACAAAGAAACATACTATAAGTCTTAAATCTAGCAAATACAATATATTTAAAAAAGTTGCTATAACTACACTATTGGTTACAACAATCGGTGTTAGCAATGCATTCGCTAATTCAACAAGTGCAGATACATTCGAAAAAATCTATCATATCTATGTAGGAGATACATATTTAGGCCCAGTTTCAAACGAAGAAGCGGTTACTCAAATTATTGAAACAAAAGAACAAGAAGCAAAAGGGATTTATAAAGATTATGTCCTTGATGGAAGTTCAAATGTTACCTTAATTCCTGAACAAGTATTCTCATATGAAACAGATGATGCCACTACATTATCAAAGTTAAAAGAACAAATGATAGTAGAAGCAGAAAGCTATGCATTACAAATTGATGGGAAGCCGGTTGTCTATTTAAAGGATCAGGCTGACTACGAAGAAACAATGCGTTTGTTAAAGCTTCAATATGTTACTGAAGAAGAATTGCAGAACTATGAAGCAAATGCTTCTCTTGAAACACTACCCGCTTTAAAAGCATATGAATCTCGTATTAAAGAAATTAAAATAGCAGAAGCTATTTCTGGTGAAAAGACGCAAGTTAATCCAACTCAAATCCTAACACCGGAAAAAGCAGTAGCGTTTTTAAAAACAGGTTCGATTGAAAAGCAATTATATGCTGTACAATCAGGTGATGTACTTGGTACAATTGCCAACTCCCACAATCTAACTACTGCACAAATTTTAGAGTTAAATCCTGGTTTAACAGAAGACTCTTTACTGCAAATTGGTCAGAAGATTAATGTGACAGTAGAAAAACCGTTAGTAAACGTCCAAATTGTGAAAGAGAAAGCAACTGTAGTAGAAATACCGTTTGAAAAAATTGTTGAAGAAGATGATACAATGTTCAAAGGCGAAACAGTTGTTAAACAAGAAGGTTCGAATGGTAAAAAGGAAGTTTCTTATTTAATTTCTCAACAAAATGGTACTGTTGTTGAAAAAACGCTTACGAAAGAAACGGTTGTTTCTGAACCGGTAAATAGTGTTAAAGTTGTAGGAACAAAAGTTATTTCCTCACGCGGAACAGGTAACTTTGCATGGCCAACAGTTGGAGGGTATATCTCAAGTAAGCAGGGTTCTCGTTGGGGAAGCTATCATAGAGGAATCGATATTGCTCGACCATCCAACTATAATATCAAAGCATCTGACAATGGAGTGGTTACTGCTGCTGGTTGGGATGGAACATATGGTCAAAGAATTATCATTAACCATAACAATGGCTATGAAACAGTATATGCACATCTTTCAAAAATAGATGTAAATGTAGGTCAAGTTGTCCAGCAGGGTTCTGTAATCGGAATTATGGGGTCGACTGGCCACTCAACAGGTACTCATTTACACTTTGAAGTGCACAAGAATGGCGCATTAGTGAATCCATTATCTTATTTAGACTAACATGGTTTTAAGACAGTCCGAGTATACGAGGACTGTCTTTTTTAATTAAAGCGAAATGACTAAATTTGTCGAAATATTTCCCAGAAAATAAAGAACACCTTTCAGATAATACTGATTAATAGATTAACGGTTTCTAATTACTTGTTTGGAGAGTTTATTTGTTATAATAGCTTTATGCATGCATTTCACTAAAGCATTAAAAAAGAATATTTTAGATATTCGTGTTAATCAGGTTCACATGCAGCTTCTTTAAAAAAGCCGCATTACAAAGTCAGCATGCTTGTGTTTAAATTATAATTTTTGAACTTTACTTAATTACTGATAGATAGATTTTATAAAAGGAGAGAAAATATATGACAAAAACGATTTTAGTTTGTGATGATGAAAAGCCGATTGCAGATATTTTGCAATTTAATTTAGTAAAAGAAGGGTACACGGTAATCTGTGCCTATGATGGTGACGAAGCATTAGAAAAAGTAGAAGAATCTCAACCAGATTTAATGCTGCTTGATATTATGCTTCCAAAAAGAGATGGAATGGAAGTTTGCCGCGAGATTCGCAAAAAGTATGATTTCCCTATTATCATGCTAACAGCAAAAGGTTCCGAAATTGATAAGGTGTTAGGACTTGAAATGGGAGCAGATGATTACGTAACGAAACCATTCAGTACACGTGAGTTGATTGCCCGCGTTAAAGCGAATATGCGTCGTTTGAAAGTTTCAAATCAAGCGGAAGAAGTAAAAGAAGAAACGAACGATATTACTGTGGGTACTTTAATTATTCAGCCAGATGCTTATTTAGTTTTAAAACGCGGTGAAGCGATTGAGTTAACGCACCGTGAATTTGAATTATTGCATTACTTAGCAAAGCATATCGGACAAGTAATGACGCGGGAGCATTTACTTCAAACAGTATGGGGCTATGATTATTTCGGTGATGTACGAACAGTGGACGTTACAATTCGTCGTTTACGTGAAAAAATTGAAGACAATCCAAGCCATCCAAACTGGATCGTTACGCGCCGTGGTGTTGGCTATTATTTGCGAAATCCTGAACAGGAGTAATGTAAATGCACAAAGTGAGCTTTTTTAAGTCCATTCACGTAAAAATTGTTCTCATCTATGTATTGCTGATTATCATCGCGTTGCAGATTATTGGGATTTATTTCTCATCTAAACTAGAAGAGAGTTTAAAGTTAAACTTTAAGGATTCGATCACTCAACGAATTGACTTGGTTCAATATAGTATCCGAGAAGAATTGTTAAAGGATCGCGGAGATGAGACGAGTCCTTCGTTAGAACAAAGCTTGGGTGTGATTTTATTAGAATTTCCAAATGAGGATATCAGTGAAATTTTAATCATAAATGATCGAAATAAAGTCCTTGCTTCTTTAGAAAATCAATCCATTGTAGGGTCTCGATTTGATAATGATACGGTAACAAAAGCCATTTCAGCAGAAGATTACTCAGAGAGTATCAGACTGGAGTCTGGAAATAGAGTATGGGTTCTTGCTGCCCCCATTATGGATAATGTAGGCCCAAATAGCGAAGTAATTGGAGCTATCTATATCAAAGCCGATATTGAAAGCGTTTTTGAGCAGATGAAGGATATTAACCAAATATTCGCTATTGGTACCGCGATGTCACTTGCCATTACCATAGTTCTCGGGATTTTATTTGCTAAAACAATTACCAAGCCGATTTTAGATATGCGTAGACAGGCACAGGCCATGTCCAGAGGAAATTACTCGAGAAAGGTTCGGGTATATGGGGACGATGAAATTGGTCAGCTTGCACTTGCCTTTAACCATTTGACCAATCGATTGCAAGAGGCACAGTCTACTACAGAAGCGGAGAGAAGGAAGCTTGCTTCTGTGCTAAGTAATATGACGGATGGTGTAATTGCAACGGATCGTAAAGGTAAGGTCATCCTTATTAATGATCCTGCTTTAACTTTTTTGGATGTTACACGTGAAACTACTTTAAGTCGACCGATCGCTTCTGTTCTAGGATTAGATCAAGAATACAGCTTCGAAGATTTAATACATATGAAGGAATCGATTAATCTAGATTACAGTACCCAAGATAAGCCGTTTATATTAAGAGCGAATTTTTCTGTTATTCAAAAGGAAACAGGCTTTGTGAATGGGTTAATTACCGTTATTCATGATATTACTGAGCAAGAGAAGATTGAGATGGAGCGACGAGAATTTGTTGCGAATGTTTCCCATGAATTACGGACGCCATTAACAACGATGAGAAGCTATTTAGAAGCTCTTGCGGATGGTGCTTGGAGAGATGAAAATATCGCCCCGACATTCTTAAATGTTACTCAAACAGAAACAGAGCGTATGATTCGACTCGTTAATGATTTATTGAATTTATCAAAAATGGACAGTCGAGACTATAAGTTAAATAAAGAATTCGTTGAATTTAATAAATTCTTTAATCGAATTATTGATCGATTTGAAATGTCAAAATCTCAAAACGTAAAGTTTACTCGTTATATTCCTGATACATCTTATTTTGTAGAAGTAGATACGGATAAACTGACTCAAGTTATCGATAATATTATTTCAAATGCATTGAAATATTCCCCAGACGGCGGAAATATCAGATTCGGCTTTACTGTACAGGAAAATATGTTAAAAGTAATGGTTTCTGATGATGGTATGGGGATTCCAAAAGAAAATGTAACGAAAATTTTCGATCGTTTCTATCGAGTAGATAGGGCTAGGTCCCGTGCAATGGGCGGAACAGGATTAGGACTGGCTATTGCAAAAGAGATGATTGAAGCACACGGCGGTAAAATTTGGGCGGAAAGTGAGGAAGGCGTAGGAACAACAATATTCTTCACGATGCCATTTGAATTAGATGAGGCGGGTGATTGGGAGTGAAACATGTCGAACAAATTAAATCATTTGTCCTGTTTCTCCTGGTCTTTTTAAGCCTTATCCTTACATTTTCCATATGGAATTATACCCCTGATTATCAAAATATCGAAGATTCACAGGTTGAACAAATTACAGTCGGGGCCAAAAAGGAACTCCAGGACGTGCTTATCCCTTATCGCATTCTATCACACCAGAATGGAAGCTTTTTAGGGACAACCTCTTCAGCCGCTATTAATCGAGTGATGAATGCGATTAAGGATATGGATGCGTTGGAACTAAGATATTTGCAAGGCAATTTATCCGAAGAAAAGATAAACAATATGGTTCATTCAGAAAATCAAATGACACTTTTCTTTCCAGCTGAAGTGCCTATCAATGTATTTCGTTCTGTTATGAAATTTAATCAAAGTGAGTTGCCTGAAATAGCATTCAGTCACCTTTTAATCGATTGGAGCAATTTAGAGCAAACAAATACTTTAGAAATTTCATTTATTAGCAAAGAAAAACAAACGCTGTATTCAACAGTTGTCGCCTTTGATGAACAACAATTTGAATCAACTTTTATGAAGGCAATTCAAAAATCTGTTCCATATCAAGAAATTGAAAGACCTAATAATCTATCTTTATATGTCCCATCCAATCCTGTTAATTTAGTACAATACACGTACTATATTGATGAGATTTCTCCAGAGACCTTTAAAGATATCCTGTTTAATGATGCCAACATTGTTCAAAAGAATAATGATAGCAATACTTATACAGATGGAATGGCTATGATGACCTCTGATTCGGGGACAAAAACCATTAACTATGTCTATCCAGCTGAAGAGAGTATTGTTGAAATTAAACACTCGGAGCTCATCGAGGATAGTTATGATTTTATAAACGAGCATGGCGGTTTAACTGGGGATTACAGATATAGCGACAGCAACGTACCAAGCCATATTATAGAATATCAGCTATATCTGGAGGGGCTTCCGGTTTACAGCAGTACAACTTCTACTCGAATAGTGGTTACATGGGGAGGAAATCAAGTTTTCGAATATAAAAGACCCTATTATTCTTTCGGGGTTTCTGAATCTTCCACGCGCCAATTACCGTCAGGGGTAGAGATAGCGGAAACACTAAAAACGCTGCAGGATATCGATGATTTGATTTTGGGCTATCAGTTAACGCCAGATCCTCTTAAATCTAAAGTATATACGCTTGAGCCTGGTTGGTTTATCATTCGAGATGGCAGTGGATCGCGATTGTCGACAGAACTAGTTGGAGGTACCCAGTATGGATTGGAGTAAATCGAAGTCTATATTCATCGTTGTATTCCTAATTTTAGATGTCTTTTTGTACTCATTGTATTTAAACCGCCATACTGAAGCACAGCAAGCAGAAAATGAATCAATCGGCGAACAAAACATTGAAGCAAGGTTGAAAAATGATAATATTACGTATGGCGTACTACCTGCAAATGTTGAAAAAGCAGCCTATATTTCAGGGAAAGTTAAGAACTTTGAAGAAGAGGATCTTAAGATTGAAAATGCCCAAAATATTTTGATTGATAAAAATAAATTAGTCGTCACTTTAAAAAAACCAGTAGAAATAAAAAATATTGATGATGCCGCTTTTTATAATGACTTTTTAAAACTAAATGTTTATGAGGGTGCATCGTATACACTATGGGAAATAGACAAAGAAAGTAAGTCAGCTACTTTCTTCCAAACTGTAGATACAAGAACACTCTATTATATTCTTAATGGCCTTGTTACAGTTCACTGGAATGATAAGAACGAAATTGTAGAATATGAGCAAACTCTATTGGAGGATATTGAAGCTTACGAGGAAGAGAAAGTTCTAACATCCCCTTTGAAGGCAATCCAAACCCTTTATAACAAAGGGCTGCTGGCTCCGAATTCTACAATCACAAAGGTGAATTTAGGGTATACAACATTGGTGCAATTTACGCAGACACAAGTATTCGTTCCAACATGGGAAATTCAAGTGAAAACAGAAAATGAAGTAAGGGAAGAATACTTTGTTAACGCTGTTCAGGGTGGAATACTTGATTTGACTTTAGATGCAACAATGGTTGAAGAGGTCAAAGAAGCGGTAGAAGATGCTATTACAGATGATAAAGAACTAGACTTAGATACAGAAATAAAAAAGTAGGGAGTAATCGTATGCGATTTAGCGTTTTAGCAAGTGGCAGTACTGGAAATGCAATTTATGTAGAAAATGATGAACATGCATTTCTGGTCGATGCAGGCTTAACGGGCAAAAAAATGGAGCAACTGTTTGCTAAAATTGATCGTGATATGGAAAAGTTATCAGGTATTTTAGTAACACACGAACATAGTGACCATATTAAAGGACTCGGTGTTGTGGCACGAAAATATAATGTCCCAATCTATGCGAATGAAAAAACTTGGCAAGCAATGGACGGTCATATCGGCAAAATTTCATCCGACCAACGTTTTGTTTTTAATATGGAGACGGTCCAATCTTTTGGTTCATTAAATATTGAATCCTTTGCAGTTTCTCATGATGCTGCTGATCCAATGTTTTATGTCTTTCATGAAAATGATCGCAAGCTTGTCTTGATTACAGATACTGGCTATGTCAGTGACCGCATGAAGGGAATTATACGCGGCGCAGATTCTTTTGTTTTTGAAAGCAACCATGATATTGGGATGCTGCAAATGGGGCGCTACCCCTGGTCTGTAAAACGACGTATTTTAAGCGATGTTGGACATGTCTCCAATGAAGATGCAGCAGTTGCTATGAGTGAAGTTGTTTTTGAAAAACCAACTCAAATTTATTTATCTCACTTAAGCAAGGACAATAATATGAAGGACCTGGCGCGGATGAGCGTTACGCAAACATTACAGTCCTGCGGGATAATTGCCGGTGAATACGTGCATATCCATGATACTGATGCAGAAGAACCAACTTTACTTGTAACGGTTTAAATTAGAGAAGAAATGACAAAAATATCCTTTGTCATTTCTTCTTTTTTAATTTTGTTTTATTTCATTTTCATGTAATTTTAATGTTCGGGTTGTATCATAATGACAACAAGAGAACGAAAGGATTGAGAGTATGAGTTACTATAATAATGATGACAATAAACCGCAAGAACAAGATGAATCAGTAAATTCTTACTCACCTCTTCAAGAACGATTAAGACGTGAGCAAGAAGAGGAAAATAAACGCCGCTCTAAAAAAGGCGGCGGAAGCAAGAGTGGCTATTTTATTAGTGGTCTTGCCGGGGTTATTATAGGAGCATTGTTAATTTGGCTGCTGGTGCCTTCTATGACCAACCAGCTTCCTAATTCAAGTCAATCAACAAGCAAGAGCAGCACTGGCTCGGAGTCAACAATTACGCAAACGGCAACGGAAGTGACTACAGATATTACCAAAGCCGTTGAAAGCGTGTCAGATGCAGTTGTGGGGATTACTAATATACAGGAAGTAAGTGACTTCTGGAATCAACAATCTGCGACAGCGGAAGCAGGCAGCGGTTCAGGTGTAATTTATAAAGTAGATAATGGTCTTGCTTATGTGATTACAAACTATCATGTAGTAGAGGGAGCAAAACAACTAGAAGTTACTTTAGCTGATGGGACAAAAGAAGAGGCTCAATTGGTAGGCAGTGATATTTGGACAGATTTAGCCGTTATCTCCATTAAAAGTGAAAAAGTGAAAACAGTTGCAAAATTTGGGGATTCAGATGTGCTGAAACAAGGTGAAACTGTTATAGCAATTGGGAATCCACTGGGTCTGGATTTCTATGGTTCCGTAACAACTGGTGTTATTTCAGGTAAAGATCGAGCTGTACCTGTGGACTTAAATGCTGATGGCAACGAAGACTGGGAAACAGAAGTACTTCAAACGGATGCGGCCATTAACCCAGGGAACAGTGGTGGAGCACTAATTAACATTACTGGTGAATTAGTAGGTATTAACTCCATGAAGATAGCCCAAGATACTGTTGAAGGGCTAGGCTTCTCTATTCCAATCAATACAGTGATTCCAATTATTGAAGAACTCGAAAAAAATGGTGAAGTAAAACGTCCAACAATGGGTATTGGCCTATTGGATCTAACAGATGTACCTGCTTTCTATCAACAACAGACATTAAAATTACCTGAAGAAGTAACAACAGGTGTAGTAGTTTCTGAAGTTGTTGAAGGTTCGGCAGCGGGTAACGCAGGTGTTCAACAATATGATGTCATTGTTGAAATGGGTGGACAAAAAGTTGAAAACTCCATTGATCTTCGTCAATACCTATATAACGAAACAGATATTGGAGATAATTTAAAAATTAAAGTTTACCGTCAAGGAAAATTAGTGGAGTTAAACTTAACATTAACGGAAGGTACAACTGTGTAAAAGTGTAGCTTAAGCATTGAATTGTGGATAACTTTAAATAAAATATGCACAAAGAGTAGTGGAGGGAAATCCTTTTCTTTCCTACTCTTTTTTTGTTTGTTACAATAAATTGTGGATAACATAGAATAAACTGTGAATAAGTTTGTTAAAATTTCTGAAAAATAGGAGGTGCAAAAAAATGGAGGCATATAGCTGTGAAACCCATATAGATCACGCTTTGGATATGTTCGTTGCGGAGACGAAAGAGTTCCCGATTATGGACAAACTGTCGGATGATGAAAAGTTATCCACAAAATGTTCCTACTGTAAGGAGCATGCAACATATATTGTATCAAGTAAATAACTTTACACAATATATAGAACTACATTGTGGATATGTGCATAACTTTTGTGGATAAGTTGTTTGTAAATGAAATATGAAGGTGGATAAATTGTTTATATTTAAATTTTCTAACTAAATTGAAAAATGAAATCCCTATATATAGTAGTGGATTAAGCGGTTTCTTGATGAAATAAAAAGCTTGCATTCTACGTTAGAAAATTAAAATGTGAACAGAATGTAAAGGTGGAAAATCTGTGAATATCACGATCATATCGGTCGGAAAGTTAAAAGAAAAGTATTTAAAGATGGGCATCGAGGAATATGTGAAGCGTTTAGGTGGGTACGCCAAAGTCGAATTAGTGGAAGTTCCCGATGAAAAAGCCCCCGAACAACTAAGTGATGCCGAGATGGAAATCGTGAAACGAAAAGAAGGCGAACGGATACTCGCCAAAATCAATGACGGCATGCATGTAATTGCGCTCGCAATCGATGGCAAAATGAAATCCTCAGAGGATATGGCCCATGATCTCCAATCCCTCATGACATACGGCACAAGCAAAGTCGCCTTTGTCATTGGTGGTTCACTAGGCCTGCACGATGACGTATTAGGACGCGCGGACGAAAAACTAAGCTTCGGCAAAATGACCCTCCCCCACCAGCTCATGAAACTCGTACTGGTCGAGCAGATTTATCGGAGTTTTAGGATTATTAAGGGTGAACCTTATCATAAGTAAATGA
>Ga0180215_1001435_pt1 | contig 26259 bp, 24 predicted proteins | sample eDN3rd37CBELigBY_FD_128871 | JGI IMG/M metagenome (GOLD analysis project Ga0180215, IMG submission 128871) | Enriched backyard soil microbial communities from Emeryville, California, USA - eDNA 3rd pass 37_C BE-Lig BY (version 2) (version 2) | ecosystem: Environmental > Terrestrial > Soil >...
AACTAAATTGTTTTGTTGAATCCCCACAGCTCGTCCACCTTTTCCTTCAAGCAACAATTCAACAGCCTTTGCACCTAGACGACTTGCCAATACTCTGTCTGATGCAGTTGGAGAACCACCACGCTGAATATGTCCAAGGACACTCACTCTAGTTTCAAAGTTTGTAGCTTCTTGAATCTTATTACCAATTTCAACACCACTACCTACACCCTCAGCTACGACAATAATACTATGCTTCTTCCCACGTTCATGGCCACGGTTAAGCTTAGCGATAACTTCATCCATGTCGTGATCTGCTTCTGGAATAATGATTGTTTCAGCACCACCAGCTAATCCCGCCCATAATGCAAGGTCACCAGCATGTCTACCCATAACTTCAATTACATATGTACGCTCATGTGAAGTTGCTGTATCTCTTATTTTATCTATAGCATCAATTACTGTATTTAGCGCTGTATCAAAACCAATCGTAAAATCAGTACCTGGGATATCATTGTCAATTGTACCTGGAACACCAACGCAAGGGAAACCAAGTTCAGTTAGTTTTTGGGCACCACGGTAAGAGCCGTCACCACCGATAACAACTAAGCCTTCTATTCCTAACTTTTTTAATTGCTCAATACCTTTTTTACGACCTTCTTCTGTTTTGAATTCCTCACATCGAGCAGTATAAAGCATTGTACCACCGCGATGAATGATATCTCCAACAGATCCAATCTCTAATTGTTTTATCTGTCCACTTATTAGTCCAGAATATCCTTGATAAACTCCATATACTTCAACGTCGTGATAGATTGCTTTACGTACAACAGCACGAATCGCAGCATTCATTCCTGGTGAATCCCCACCACTAGTTAAAACACCTATTCTCTTCATTTTTCCACCTCTATGTAAAAAATAATCTAAAAATAATCATAAATCACGAATTGTGATTATTCGCTTTTACTATTTTGTGCAATATGTATAAAATAACACTAATATATAAGTAAAACAACTAAGATAATGTAATAAATACAGAAAAAATTGTGAAATTGTGTAGAAAAATCGAGAATTAAATAGAATACTATGTAGGGGGAATTTTGAATACTGTGTATATTTTAAAATCAGTTGAATATCACTTTCCGATTTCGAAGAATTTCGATTTATTCAATCGTTTTCTAATTATGCGGAAACAAAGTAAAACGTGCCCTAAACATTTCGTTAGATGCACGTCCACTTTATTACTGAACTCCGATAAACTCTTCTTCAGCTATTGTAAATTGGCCTATCTTTTTATATTTTTGATAGCGTTGCTGAACTAACTCATCTTTGTTTAATTTGCGTAATTCTTTTAATGATTGTAAGAGAACGGTATCGATGGAAGCTGCTTGTTCTGCAACATCCTTATGAGCTCCACCTCTTACTTCCGGGATGATTTCATCTACAACCCCTAGTTCTTTTAAGTCTGGCGCTGTTATTTTCATAGACTCTGCAGCTTTTTTAGCAAGTCCTGCATCTTTCCAAAGTAGTGCAGCAGCACCCTCAGGAGAAATAACCGAATAGGTTGAGTTTTCGAGCATATGAATTTGATTTCCTACACCTAATGCTAGTGCTCCACCACTTCCACCTTCACCAATTACAATACATATAACAGGAACCGTTAAGCCTGCCATTTCAAAAATATTTTTTGCAATAGCTTCACTTTGACCACGTTCTTCGGCTGCTTTGCCTGGATATGCGCCCTTCGTATCAATGAAACATATGATTGGACGACCAAATTTTTCAGCCTGCTTCATTAAACGTAGTGCTTTACGATATCCTTCTGGGTGTGGCATTCCAAAATTCCTTCTAATATTTTCCTTTGTATCTTTACCTCGCTGGTGTCCAATTACAGTTACAGGTAAACCGTGGTACTTGGCAATACCACCTACTATAGCAGCATCATCGCCATAGTAACGGTCACCATGACACTCGAAAAAATTTGTAAAAATGCGTTCAATATAATCAAGGGTAGTCGGTCTTTCTGGATGACGGGCAATTTGAACGCGGTCCCATGGTTTTAAATGACTATAAATTTCATTCTCCAGTTTTTGAAGTCTTGTTTCTAGTTTTGAGATTTCATCTGTTAGATCCATATTCGAATCGCTTGTAAATTCTTTTAACTCAGTAATCTTTTTCTTTAATTCTACAACTGGTTTCTCAAACTCTAGTTCACCTACCAATTAACCGCACCCCCGTTCATATGAATATCAACAATATTTGCTAATGTATCTTTTAAATCCTGACGATGAATAACAGCATCCAGTTGACCATGTTTTAATAAGAACTCAGCTGTTTGGAAGTCTTCTGGGAGTTCTTCGCGAATTGTTTGTTCAATGATTCTTCTACCTGCAAATCCAATTAAGGCACCAGGTTCTGCGAAATTAAAATCACCTAATGATGCAAAGCTTGCAGATACACCACCCGTTGTTGGGTGTGTCATGACTGAAACAATGAGGCCACCTTGATCACTAAATAGTTTTAATGCGGAACTTGTTTTAGCCATTTGCATTAGGCTTAGAACACCTTCTTGCATTCTTGCACCGCCAGAAGCTGTGAAAATAAGAAATGGAACCTTCAATTCCATCGCCTTTTCAACTGCCCTAGTAATCTTCTCACCAACAACAGAACCCATACTTCCCATACGGAAGCTTGAATCCATGATTGCCAAAACGATACGATTTCCTTCAATAGTACCTTCACCGGTTACCACGGCTTCATTAATACCTGTCTTATCTTGGTCCTTTTTCAGTTTTCCAAGATAATCAGGAAAGTCTAGCGGATTTTCAGAAACCATTTCTTTATCAAGTTCGATAAAAGATCCTTCATCAAGTAAGCTATCGATTCTTTCATAAGCAGTCATTTGATAGTGATAGTCACAGTTCATACAAATTTTATCGTTTTTCATTAATTCTTTCGTGTACATTATTTTTTTACAATTTGGACATTTGCTCATAATACCCTCTGGAACATCTTGTCTAGCTTGTTCCGAAGGAATTGAAGCATATTTTTTCTTTTTTACAAAAAAGTCTTTTAGCAAAAAGGAACCTCCTCACACTTTCAATAGAATAGCTTTTTCGACTTAGTTTATCTGCTTATATTAAGACAAAAAGTTGTGTAACGAAAAAAAGGAAAATCTTATATCTTCCTTCGTTGCCAAAAAAGCATGTACTTATACTTTACTGAATGTCTTCTTTATTTTTTGTAGGAATATGTCAACAAAAACACGACAAATTCCTACAAATGAGAGTGTTCAAAAAGAAGGATGAAAAGGACCACGTCGACAAGAACGCCACGGCCTCATGTCTTGTCGACACTAGCACAGCCTGTGCGTCGAAATTTCAAGGCGGCGCAACTTTGAGTACCGGAGCGAGGCAACTGCTTGAGTTAACTCCTTTGCAGCCTTGCGCTGAGGCATTGACATCTTGAATAATCTAATAGACGCAAGTGTATAACCAGGTTATTCACAATGTACTTGGAGCAGTTTACGCAGAAATTAGACGTGTCATTTTCACCGGAATTTTTGAACATCCTCTACAATTTTATTTTTTCATAGGCAGATAGAGCTCTTGCCACATCTTTTTCACGTAGTCCAGTTACTAACTCTTCAAAGCCTTCTTTGTTTATTACATGAGTCTGTTCCTCATAAATAAACTTAACATATTCATATATGACGACCCATATTCGTAGTAATAATCGATTATTCGTCGCTTCTACAATAGATTTAAAAAGGAATTCCTCTGGGTCCTCAGTATCCCAAAGCTTTTCTTCCAACTCTGTAAGCATCTCTTCGTTCATCTTAGGACATGCTATTTCGATACAAGATTTTTCAAGACTTTGTTTTGTTTCAAGGAGATCACCCTTTGTTTTATCTCCTTGAATTATGAAGGTACCTAATAAATGAATCAGTTGATGATCACCGAAATCTTTTAAAAAAGTACCTTCACCTCTTCTTGTCTCTATGAGGCCTAATAATTCTAATGACCTTAGTGCTTCCCGAACAGAGGAACGACCTACATTTAGACGCTCGGAAAGTTCCCGCTCAGACGGAATTTTATCACCAGCGGAAAGTCCATCATCTTGAATGATGGACCTAATTTTCTTAACAATTTCAATGTAAACCTTAGAGTTAGGAGATGTCACATTAACCTCTTCCAATCCATTATTCAATGATTGCTAAACGACGTGTCTTCTCTGCAACTTCCTCTGGATTTACAGTAATTCTAGCTACACCTGTCTCCATTGCCGCCTTAGCCACACTTGCTGCAACAGCAGGTGCCACACGTGGGTCAAAAGGTGCAGGGATTACATAATCTGAACGTAGTTCTTCAGAGCTTACCAATGATGCAATTGCTTCTACAGCCGCAATCTTCATTTGTTCATTTATATGAGTTGCTCTTGCATCTAAAGCTCCTCTAAAAATTCCTGGAAATGCGAGAACATTGTTTACTTGGTTTGGAAAATCTGATCTTCCTGTACCAACAACTTTAGCACCCGCTTCTAATGCTTGATCCGGCATAATTTCAGGATTAGGATTCGCCATAGCAAATATAATTGGGTCCTGATTCATCGTTTTTACCATATCAGTTGTTAGTGCTCCTGCAACAGACACTCCAATAAAGACATCAGCATCCGCAAGGACATCTGCAAGAGTGCCTTCTAGACGGTTGCGATTTGTATATTTCGCTACTTCTGCTTTTACGTTATTCATTCCATAGGTACGCCCTTCATAAATAGCACCCCTAGAGTCACACATGATGATATCGCGGACTCCATAGCGATATAAAAGCTTAATAATTGCAATGCCTGCAGCACCTGCTCCATTTGCAACAACTTTTATTTCTGACATTTTCTTGCCCACCAGCTTTAATGCATTCACTAATCCCGCTACTGTAACAATTGCGGTTCCGTGTTGATCATCATGAAAAACTGGTATATTCGCTTCTTTCTTAAGACGCTCTTCTATCACAAAGCAATTCGGAGCTGCAATATCCTCTAGGTTGACTCCACCAAAAGTAGGCTCTAATAGTTTGACTGTTTCCACAATCTTGTCAACATCTGTTGTGTTTAAGCAAATTGGAAATGCATCTACTCCTGCAAAGCTCTTAAATAGCACAGCCTTTCCTTCCATTACAGGAAGAGAAGCTTCTGGACCTATGTTACCTAATCCAAGTACGGCAGTCCCATCAGATACTACCGCTACCATATTCCCCTTCATCGTGTATTCATACACTTTAGACTTATCGTCATAAATAGCTTTACATGGTTCAGCTACTCCCGGTGAATAAGCTAAACTTAAATCCTTCGCATTTCTTACTGGTATTTTTGACTTTGATTCAAGCTTACCCTTATGAATTTGATGAATATGTAGAGCTTCTTCTCTTAGAGTCATTTCCATATTTCACTCCTTGTTATAAAGACAACTTGGTAGTAGCAATTTTCCCACCAGTTGTTTGTCATATTAATTAGGTAGTTAAATCTTGTACAACATATTATGAATAAAGCTGGTAAAATAGAATTTTCTAATTAATCAAAAATAAGTGGTATGGCCACTTCGCTTTTCTATTACAATATAACATAATTGCTGGTCATGTAAAGTGGTTTATTAGTGAATCACCACATTTTGAGGTCCCATCAATTCTCTTAATTCGGATAAAAATTCTTGATTAGGAGTAACCCATAGTTCTTGTTGAAGCTGCATTGTTTTTTGCGTTTCTTCATAATACAAGACCACTGGGGTATCCCCAGGAAATTGCTTTAATAATTTTTTTAAGTGTACTAGTACTTGAGCTGCTTGAACCTTTTTTTCCATTCTGACAAAAAGTTTCTTTTCATCTTCCGGCATCTCGATTTTATCGGGTAAGGCCCCAACTTGATTAATAATCAGTTGTAGTTGATTATTTCGACTATCAAGCTTACCCTTTAGTAAAACTAAAGCATCATTTTTTAAAAGCTTTGCCGACTGTGTGTAGGTTCTTGGAAATGCAACTCCTTCTAATTCACCGCTTTCATCACTAACCGTCAAAAAGGCCATTACCTCGCCTTTTTTTGTACGAATCGTTCTTTCTTTTGTAATGAATCCACCTATCACAACATTTTGATGTAGATAATGTGAAGCTTCCGAAATCGAGATTGCTCCGTGCTTCTTTAGATAAGCCGAATAACTACTGATTGGATGACTTGATAAGTAGAAACCTAGTGCATCCTTTTCAAAGCGCAGTTTTTCCATTTCCTTAAAAGGTTCAACCTCTACATATTTAGGTTTAAGTCCAAAATCATCTTCAAAAAACATTTCGACTTGATTCTCATCATTTTTTGGTCGTACGAGTTCAGCATGTTCTATCGCAACATCCAAAGTTGCTAATAGAGTCGCTCGGTGTTCCCCGAATTCATCAAAGGCTCCTGAACAAATTAGCGCTTCTATTGTACGACGATTAATACTCCTCATCGATGTTCTGACACAGAAATCAAAGAGGTCTGAATAAGGCTTAACTTTTCTCGTCTCAATAATTTCCTTTAAGGCTGCAACCCCTACACTCTTAATTCCCGCCAAACTAAAACGGATTGCTTTTTTCTCTACATTAAAAGGATAATAGCTTTTATTAATAGATGGGGGCAAAATGGAAATCCCCATTTGTTTGGATTCTCGTATATATTGCCCAAGCTTGTCATCATTACCTACTACACTTGTAAGTAATGAAGCCATAAAATAGAGCGGATAGTTTGCTTTTAAATAGGCAAGCTGATAAGCAATCATACTGTAAGCAACAGCATGGCTTCGGTTAAACCCATAATTAGCAAACCGAACGATTAAGTCATAAATTTCGTTTGCTGTTTGTTCGGTGTATCCTTTTTTTAAACTACCTTGCACAAAATGTTGTCTTTCTTTATCTAGTACTTCTTTTTTCTTTTTACTTACGGCCCTTCTCAATAAATCAGCCTCTCCAAGACTAAAACCAGCCATTGTAGAAGCAATCTGCATAATTTGCTCTTGATACACAATCACGCCATATGTCTTCTCAAGTATGGGTTCAAGGTCTGGGTGCGGATATTGAACCGGTTCCTTTTTATGTTTCCTAGCAATATAGAGCGGAATATTTTCCATTGGGCCCGGCCGATATAGTGCGTTTACAGCAACAATATCCTCTAATTCGCTTGGCTTAAGCCTTACGAGAACACTGCGCATTCCACTTGACTCGAGTTGGAATACCCCCGTTGTATCTCCTTTACCTAACAATGCAAATGTTTTTTGATCATCCATTGCTATCTTAGAAAGATCCAATTTCTTTCCAGTTCCCCGTTGAATCAAGGAATGAATATTATCAATCAACGTTAAATTTCGTAGTCCTAGGAAGTCCATTTTTAAGAGGCCAATTTCTTCAAGCACTTCCATCGGAAATTGCGTTAAATAGATTTCATTATGTCCATCTTGAATGGCAATTAATTCAGTTAATGGCTGTTCACTAATCACAACACCAGCCGCATGTGTAGAAGTATGTCTAGGAAGACCTTCAATTTTTTTTGCTGTTTCAAAGATTTTCCGTCCAATTTCTATATTTTGAATATAGTCCCGTAATCCCTGTGATTCCTCGTATGCTTGCTGTAGGGTAATTCCGAGCTTACTGGGAACTTGTTTGGCAAGAAAATCTGCCTCCTTAGGAGAGATACCCATTACTCTTCCAACATCACGTAATGCAGCTCTTGCAGCTAAAGTTCCAAACGTGATAATTTGGGCAACATGAAGTCTGCCGTATTTTTTTGAAACATACTCAATCATTTCATCTCGTCGATTATCAGGAAAATCTATATCAATATCAGGCATAGAGATTCGTTCTGGGTTTAAAAATCGTTCAAATAATAATTGATGTTCGAGTGGATCAACGTCAGTGATATGCAAAACATATGCCACCAAAGAACCTGCAGCAGAACCCCTTCCTGGACCCGTCACTATTCCTTTCTCATGAGCATACTTCATAAAATCCCAAACAATTAAGAAATAATCACTAAAATTCATTTTTCGGATTACTTGAAGCTCATATTGAAGTCTTTCAAACTGTTCATCCGTAGGATCGTGATATCTTTCATGCAATCCTTTTAAACATATTCGTGATAAATAATCCTCTGCAGATTCTTGATTTGGTACTGGATATTTGGGTAATGCAAATTTCCCTAATTCTATATCCACATTACATCGCTCAGCAATCCGCAATGTATTTTCAAGAACCTCTGGAGTATCAGAAAAAAGCTCACTCATCTGTGATGGACTCTTTAAATAATATTCGTTGCTTGGAAAAACAACTCGATTTTCATCTGATAGTTTTGTATTGTTTTTAATCGACAATAAGCATTCATGAGCAAATGAATCTTCTTGATCTATGTATTGAACCTGGTTTGTAGCAACTAATGGGACTTTTAGTTCTGTTCCAATTTGGAATAGTTTATTATTGACCTGTACATTCTCTCGCAAGTTATGATTTTGAACGGCTAAGTAAAAACTATCCGGTTCAAAAATTTGTTTATAAGAATTTGCTCGTCGAATGGCTTCTTCATAATTTCCATCCTTAATACTTCGTTCAATGTCTCCTTCACGACCAGGAGAAATCCCAATGATTCCTTCTCGATATTGCGAAAGCCACCTTCTTGGGATTCCAACCTTTGACCTTGTCTGAATAGCACTGCTAATTTTTAATAGATTTTGATAACCTTTATTATTCTTTGCAAGTAATACAACCGGATAAGCCATTTCATGACCTTGTTCCTCTTCTGATAATACCGAAGCCGTCATGCCAATAATCGGCTTAATACCATGTTTCCTGCAATGCTTATAAAAGGCTATCGCCCCATACATTATGTTTTCATCGGTTAATGCCAATGCTTTAAACCCTAAGCTGCTAGCTTTTTCAACCAAGGCTTCAACTTTTGCAGCACTTGATAACAGGCTATACGCACTTTGAACCTGAAGATGAACAAAAGGCAATCAAATCACACCTTTTTCATATAATTAATTTCTTCGTCCCACCTATTTGATATTTCAATTATAGACCTATTTATGAAACAAGCAAAACAAAACTCATAGAATGGATTGTTTGTCCATATACATGTATTAAAAGCTTCCGCAACTACAATTATTTAAAAGAAGGTGTCCATATGGAAGTAAAAGAGGCGTTTATGCCTGCATTTATTCATAGTTTTTTTATTGCACTTGGGGTACTTTTAGGTGGTTCCCTTATTGGAGGTCTTGGAGCCTTCATTTCGGGTCAAGCGCCTTTATCTGAAATCTATTCGGTTGCCAGCAAGTTAAAGATTTGGGCACTTGTTGCTGCAATTGGTGGAACATTTGATGCTTTTTATAGTTTTGAAAGAGGAATATTTTTAGGTCAAACGAAAGATGTTTTTAAACAATTTCTGCTAATTGTTTCTGCTATGGGTGGAGCACAATTCGGATGGAGAATAATTGAATGGTTCACCCAGGAGCATATATCATAATGAGAGTCCCCCCTTATCATCAAAAACCAGGCTGGCAACGATTTTTCGCAGGTGTCGTAATCGGTGCCTTGATTAGCTGGTTTGTCTTTTTATTTCAATTTGGGATACTGCAAGATAAACAAATACAAAAAATATCAGAACAAGAGCTTGAAATTGCCGATTTAAAAAAAAGCAAAGAAATTTTAATTGAAGATGCAAAAAAGCTAAATGAAGAAAATAAAAGCAAGTTAAAAATCCAAGATTTTGAAATCGTGTTTGCGAACAGAAAAAAAGTAGAACTCAGTTCACTGGATCTCCACCATATGAAAACCGCTGTGTTGGAGGACCTTAACTCATTAATCGGACAGGATATTCAATCATTATCGAAAAACAAAGAACTTCTTTTTAGAACAATTGAAAATAGACTTTACGAAATGGATGATAAAACTTACAAACTCAAAATCCACACGGTTTTTGTCGATACAACACTTGAAATTTCATTAAATATCGAACTTGTTAAATGACAAAGCTTCCTTCCGGAGGCTTTTTTTTGATTTAGGAAAAAGTGACTATTTTGTTACAAATATGTATTAATTTTTAGAAAATTTAAAAATAATGTAGCATTTTTAGGCAAAAATGCAATAAAATAAAAGAAAACACTTAAGGAGGGAATTTATGTATATTAACCGGAGAAAATTATTAAATGAAAAAATGGCTAGAATCAAAAAAGGGTACTCAGCTTATGCAGAATCCCCAGAAGTTGTAAATGCGTTAAAAAAAGAAATTCAAGCATTAGACCTCAATGTCCTTGAAGAAGTAACAGATCTAGGTTCATGGTTCATTCCCGTAAAAGTAGATAGCTGATAAAGTCGCACGCAAATGGAGCGACTTTATTTTTTTAGTTTACCTGATTGCATACCTTCCGTAGGTCAGAAATGACGTTTTCTACCTCTTGCCACGAGTAAATGGTGGCTCCTGATGCAAGTGGGTGCCCACCACCATTGTATTTTTTTGCTACCCCGTTTATCACAGGTCCCTTAGAACGCAGGCGAACACGGATTTGTTCTTTTTCCTCCACGAAAAACACCCATGCCTTAATATTTTCAATATTTCCTAAGTTACTAACCAATTGAGATGCTTCTGTAGGCGTTACTTTGTATTCTTTCAGGATCTCATTTGAAATTACCATAGACCCTACACCATCTTCGGTTACTTTGTAATTTTGAAGGACATAGCCACTTAGGCGTGCTACATTTTCCTTTGTTTTATATAAATTTTCGTAAACATCTGGAAAATGAAAACCAAATTCAATTAATTCTCCAACGTATGTAAATGTCTTTGGATTTGTACTAGGAAATAAGAATCTACCTGTGTCTCCTACAATTCCAGCAAAAAGAAGTCTCGCTGCATCCGTTGAAAGAGTTAATCCGTGATTCTTCCCTTGGAGGTAAAACTCATAGATCATCTCACTGCAAGAGCTGGCACTTGTATCCACCCATAAAAGGTCTCCATATGGATCTTCATTGGGATGATGGTCGATTTTAATTAATTTTTTCCCGCGATTATACCGCTCGTCTGAAATTCTGCCTTGGTTAGCTGTATCACAGACAATCACTAATGCTCCTTCATACATCTCATCTGAAACTTGGTCCATTTCCTTTAGAAAAAGTAAGGAGGGTTCATCCTCTCCAACAACAAAAACTTTTTTAGAAGGGTAGGATGCTTTTAGAATTTCTGCTAGACCACACTGTGAGCCATAGGCATCAGGGTCTGGTCGTACGTGGCGATGAATGATGATCGTCTCAAAATCACTAATTGTTTTAAGAATAGATTGAATCATTAGAGTTCTCCTTTTTCGCTTCTTTTCGTCACCAAGTTTCCACATTCTATTCACTAGCAATTTGAATTGGTTCTGGTTACAATAGGTATAGTAATCTAGAATTGGAGGAAACTTCTCATGCAAATTCTCGTTTTTCTAATCATATTTGCACTTGTATTTTATTTTTATTATAAAACAAAATACTTCCGCACAAGACGTCCAATTGAAAAACAATGGCTCTCAGCGAAATCTAGTATTGCCTTAGGACTTTTTGTTGCGCTATTTGGTTTAAATACGTATTTCGTTCATCCATCTACAATCTCATATGTAATTGGGACAGTCCTACTATTAGTTGGTGGTGGAAGCATTTGGGCAGGCATTCGTGCTTATAAGCATTATCTTCCATACGTACTTAAAGAAGCTGAACAACAAAGTTAATTAGACCGAGAAAAAGACGCGTAACAGCGTCTTTTATTGTTCCTGCTTATCCTTATCGTTCAATTAGCTGTGCCATCATCATAGCTTTTCCTACAACGACTCCGCCATGGAAAACTTCAACATCAACCTTACCAAATCTTCTTCCAACCTCTAGAACTCTTGGATGAATTTCCATTAGACTATCAATTTGAACGGGTCTCATAAAATAAACCGTCATATTCTCGATAACCAAATCTCCCTTTTTAAAGGATTTTAATACCCTACTTGCTGCCTCAGTGACAATCGTTGTAAATACCCCATAGGAAATAGTGCCCAAGTGGTTTGTCATTTGTGGAGTTACTTCACATTGATATATGGCTTCACCATCAGCAGAAATATCCACGAATTGATTTGTCACGATATCATCAATCGTTTCTCCTACTTGAGGTTGGCGACCAATCATTTGCATAGCCTTTAGTACGTCCTGACGACTAATAATCCCTTGCAAACGATTCGATTGGTCCACGACTGGCAGCATTTCAATACCTTCCCACACCATCATATGTGATACAGATGCAACCGATGTTTTTCCATTAACAGTCATTGGTTGTTTGGTCATCACCTTTTCAATGAGCGTATTCAGGTCCTGTCCCATAATATCCTTTGCTGTTACCATTCCAACAACCTTTGATTGATTATCAACGACAGGATAGCGACCATGACCTGTTTCAATATTATGTTCATACCATTTCTCTACCTTATCCGAGGTATGGAGGCTTACAGTCTCAGTTTTTGGCGTTAAGATATCCTCAACTAAGACAATTTCTTTTTTTATAAGTTGGTCATAGATAGCACGGTTGATCATAGTCGCAACAGTAAACGTATCATAACTACTCGATATGATTGGCAGTTGCAACTCATCTGCAAGCTTTTTCACTCCATCTTCTGTGTCAAAACCACCTGTTATTAAAACAGCAGCTCCTGCATTTAAAGCATACTCATGTGCCTTTGTCCGGTTACCAACTATTAAAAGGTTTCCTGCACCTGTATAACGCATCATTGCTTCTAGTTTCATAGCACCGATAACAAATTTATTGAGTGTTTTATGCAGCCCTGCTTTTCCCCCAAGCACTTGTCCATCAACAATATTGACAACCTCAGCAAAAGTTAGCTTTTCGAAGTTTTCTTTCTTTTTTCGTTCAATACGAATGGTTCCGACACGTTCAATAGTACTCACGTATCCCTTATTTTCCGCATCTTTTATAGCTCGATAAGCCGTTCCTTCGCTCACTTTCATATCCTTTGCAATTTGTCGAACTGAAATTTTCTCACCAATCGGAAGTGTGTCAATATACTGTAAAATCTGCTCATGCTTTGTCGCCAAGCTCTTCACCCTCTAATAATCATTCTTTGTCTAGTTCCGTTAAATTCTATCAAATGCGCCTTGGCGTATTTACGCCCAGATTTTTTAGGCCCACACGAGGTGGGTCACAAAGACGTTGCCACAGGACGTGGCGTTCTTATTCGTCTTTGATCCTATGCTCGAAAAGTTTCCTTTGAAAATCTGTGGCATCCACCGGAGGCAGTAACTTTATTCAGCCAAAGTTTGTTCCAATACTGAATTTAGTTACTCTAACGGCATTCATTCTCACTAATAGAAGTAGAGAATTTCTGATGAATAAAGTTATATCTTATTATACGGGTGAAGCAAGGTTTATTCAATTTTATTAGTTATGGCGATATTAGTAATTCCGCATTCTTTGTCGACGTTTTGCAGAGACTGCTTGTGGACTTGTCGTTTTCTGAGCAGACTTCGGGTTATATAATAACCCAATTAAATTTCCACTAACTACAATCAAGGCAAAAACTAACCATGAAAGAGCGAATACTCCTTCTAATCCTTCCGCCCCGATTGATAGTCTAGGAACCCCGTAGTAAAGTAAGACACCACAGAGCAATAAACATAGTAACAATCTATTATGCATCCTTTTACCTCCTCTAGCCTATGCTTGTATCATTCTATGAAGCATGCATAAAAAAAAGACGTGATTCCTCACGCCTTTGTTCGATTTACAATTCAATTGTGTCACCTGCTGTTAAAACCTTGCCATCAGCAGATGTAAGTCTTGAGACAAAATCGTCCGCATCCTGCTTAATAACAGGGAAAGTATTATAGTGAATTGGCACGACAGTTTTTGCTTTTAACCACTCTGCTGCAATTAGCGCATCGTCTGGTCCCATCGTGAAATTATCTCCGATTGGTAGAAAGGCAACGTCAATCTCATTAAGCTCACCAATCAATTTCATATCATAGAATAGTGCGGTATCTCCTGCATGGTAGATTGTTTTTCCTTCAGCACTAAACAAGATACCACCTGGCATTCCTGTGTATACAAATTCCTGTTTTTCAGGAATTTCAACGCTTGAACCATGAAAGGCTAGGGTAAACTTTACCTTCCCAAAATCAAACTGATGGGCACCACCAATATGCATTGGATGTACATTCAAGCCTTGCCAGCCTAAATAGACTGCAAGTTCATTTGGCGCTACCACAAGACTCGAGTTGCGTTTAGCAAGGTCTACAGTGTCTCCGACATGATCTCCATGACCATGTGTAAGTAAAATGACATCCACCTTTTCCTCAGATGCTTTTAAATCTGTATTAGGATTTCCTGTGATAAATGGGTCAATGATGATCGTTTTTCCACCTGTTTCAATTTTTACAACAGAATGACCATGATAGGATACTTTCATATGTATCTCCCCTTCCATAATTCTATATCGGAACCTTACTATATAGTACTTCTTTTTAAAAGCTTACTTTCCTTCTTTTTTATACCCTTTTCCTTCGTAAAACAAACCCTGCTCCAAAAACGAATATGATAATAGGAAAAGGTTCACACCTTCCGCTTCATTCCACAAAGTGCTAAAATAAAAAATGTCCCTTATTATTAAAAAGGAAGTGTTATGAATGAATCAACGATTACAACAACTTTCTAGTTGGTTAACAGAAAAGGACATTACATGTAGTTTTATTACGTCTACTCCAAACGTATTTTATTTAACAAACTTTTATACCGAACCACACGAAAGACTCCTTGGTTTATTCGTTTTTCAACAGGAAGAGCCCATTTTAATTTGTCCAAATATGGAACTTGCCCAAGCACGTAATGCTGGCTGGGAATATGAAATCATTGGATATAGTGATACAGATAATCCATGGGAACTCATCCAAAATTCACTATCTAAACGAAACATTACTGTCTCTACATTAGCTCTTGAAAAAGAACATTTAACCGTTGATCGTTTTGAACAAATTCAAAAATTATTCCCATCCACATCTTTCGTTTCTGCTGAGGAAAAATTACATACTTTACGGATGATTAAAGAAGAGAAAGAGATTTCTATTCTAGAAGATGCAGCAAAGCTTGCGGATTATGGAGTAGAAGTGGGTGTACATGCAATTGCCCAAGGTAAATCAGAATTAGATGTTCTTGCCACAATTGAATTTGAATTGAAGAAAAAAGGAATCCGTCAAATGTCCTTTGATACAATGGTACTAACAGGTTTAAAAACCGCAGCTCCACATGGAAAACCTGGACTTGAAACCATTCAAAAAGGAGATTTTGTTCTTTTCGATTTAGGTGTTGTTCTTGATGGTTATTGCTCTGATATAACTAGAACAGTTGCATTTGGAGAGGTCTCTGACCAACAACGTGAGGTTTATGACACTGTGTTAAAAGCTCAATTAGCAGCGGTGGATATTTGTAAGCCAGGAACCAGAATTGGCGATATCGATCGTGCAGCTCGTACCATTATATCCAATGCTGGATTTGGTGAATATTTTACCCACCGAATTGGACACGGACTTGGAATTGATGTTCATGAATTTCCTTCTATGAATGAAACAAATGATATGCTCTTACAAAAGGGTATGGTATTTACAATTGAACCAGGAATCTATGCTCCAGAAATTGGCGGAGTTCGAATTGAAGATGATATGATTATCACCGCTGATGGAGCCCAAACACTTACAAAATTCCCTAAGGAACTACTCATAAAATAAATGAAAAAAGGACCCTGAGCGGTCCTTTTTGTACTTTATTAGTCGTGAGATTTCCTAATTCACTGCATTTTTTTCCTCCTCAAATTGTGAGCAGAGGTATTCAAACAGTTTATGGTTAAAATTATCCTGATTACGTAAATAATCAAATAAAATATCGTATTGCTCTTTATTATCCTGTAAACCATTTAGTACCTTGAAGAATAGTTCCTTTTGCTCTATCATGGTTGATGCAATTTCTTGGTCTTTTTCGTCATTTTTCTCAAAGTAATTAGCAATGGTTTCATTTATTATTTCATGATTTTTTAGAGAATCAATAATTTGGTCAAATTGCTTTTTCACTAGGTTAATATTTTCAGAGACTTTATTGTTAAATAGTTCTTGATTTTGTACAATTTTTTGGAGAATTTCAAGCTGTTCTTTATGATCCACTTGTTGCTTCGCAGTTGTCTCATTATATTTTTCTTGTTTCTTCATAAAGCCAATAAATACCTCCAATAAGTTTTTCTGTTCCGTTATTTTTTTAGAGAACTTTTCATCCTTCTCCATTTGATTTTGTTCAGATTTAAAAAACTGGCGTTGTAGTCCTTTTTGTTCTTCTGCTAAATGCTTGATTAGCCCTTCATTACTTTTAATGTACTCTTTGACGAGCTCATTATATTTTTCCTGCTGTTTAATATGTTCAGAAACAAAATTAGAATAATAAGTTTGTTGATTTGGATTATCTGGTGAGGAACTAGCTGGTCGATGAACAAATCGGGCTAACGATTCATTATAATAAACAGATGAACCCATTTTTCAGCACTCCCTTACTAGTTAGGTAGACGTTTGTCTTCATTCAGACTTTCTTTATCTTATTTTTATGCATAAAAAATGGTGACAATGATTAAGAACATAAAAGGGATACCTAAGGAAAGGTATCCCCAAAAAATTATCTGTTTTCTAAGAGTGTTTTTGCATCTGAGTAAGAAGTTCCATGTGCTTCTGCAACTGCCTTGTAGGTAACATATCCATCTAATGTATTAATCCCTTTAAACAACGCATCATTTTCTATACAAGCTTGTTTAAATCCTTTATTAGCAATTGACAATGCATATGGAACGGTTACATTTGTCAGTGCAAACGTTGATGTACGTGGTACAGCTCCAGGCATGTTCGCAACTGCATAGTGAACCACGTCATGTTTGACATATGTTGGATTATCATGGGTTGTTATTCGATCTGTCGTTTCAAAAATTCCGCCTTGGTCAATCGCGATATCTACGACCACAGAACCTGGTGCCATTGTTCTAATCATTTCTTCCGTTACTAGTTTTGGCGCCTTTGCCCCAGGAATGAGGACTGCACCGATTACAAGATCTGATTCCTCAACCGCTTCCGCTATGTTAAGTGGGTTTGACATTAGTGTAGTTACATCCGCACCGAAAATGTCATCAAGCTGGCGAAGTCGCTCAGGATTTAAATCAATAATTGTCACTTGGGCACCAAGACCAATTGCCATTTTAGCTGCATTCGTACCTGCAACTCCTCCACCAATAACCGTTACTTTACCACGATGAACGCCTGGAACACCAGCAAGTAAAATCCCTTTTCCGCCATGTGGCTTTTCTAAAAATTGCGCGCCTATCTGAGTTGCCATTCTTCCTGCAACTTCACTCATTGGGGTTAGTAATGGAAGTGAACGGTTTTGGAGCTGCACTGTTTCATATGCTATCCCAATTACTTTTTTCTCGACTAGAGCTTTCGTTAATTCAGGCTCTGCAGCTAAATGTAAATATGTAAATAAGAGTAAGCCTTCACGGAAATATTGATATTCCTCTGGAAGTGGCTCTTTTACCTTCATAACCATGTCCACTTGCCATGCCTCACTTGCAGTACTAACAATGGTAGCCCCTGCATTAACATATTGTTCATCCGTAAAACCAGATCCAAGCCCCGCATTTGTCTCAATATACACTTCATGACCGAAGCCTACAAGATTCACAACACCTGCCGGAGTCATTGCAACACGGTTTTCGTTATTTTTTATCTCCCGAGGTACACCAATTCGCATGAAAAACACTCCTCATCTCATTTTCAATAGATTAATTACTTGAACTAAAAATACGATTACAACAATGATGAAAACACTTACATAATAGTATTTTTCTTCCTAATAATCAAGGAAAAGTTCAAATATTATACAATTATGTATGATATTCAATGTTCTTGCCAGGACTATAATAAATGTAGAAAGATAATTTTATATTTTAGGGGGCTAAAAAATGCTAGTTACCTATAAAAAAGTTCTTGTAGCTGTTGATGGTTCAAAGGAAGCGGAATGGGCTTTTAAGAAAGCAATCGATGTTTGCAAGCGGTATCATGCCACACTTAGTATTACTCATATAATTGATTTAAAACAGTTTGCGACGATAGGAGCTTATCAATACAATTTAACAGAACAATCAGAGCAATATGGAAAAGAATTACTTAATCAATATAAGGATATTGCAAGTGAAGCTGGTATTGATGACATCGAAACAATACTAGAATTCGGTTCACCTAAAATAAAAATCGCTAAAGAAATTGCACCAAAACATGATATCGATTTAATCATATGTGGTGCAACTGGGTTAAATGCTGTCGAGCGCTTCCTATTAGGCAGTGTATCTGAAAATATTACACGATATGCAAAATGTGATGTTATGGTTGTACGAACAGAGAAAGACCTTTAACTTAATCAGTTAGGTTTGTAACCCAACTGATTAAGTTAATGCCTCCGGCGGATGCCACGATTTTTCAAAGGAAATTTTTCGAGCAAGCTCGAAAAAAATCTGGCGCAAATACGCCAAGGCGCATTTGATCATTAAACAAACAAAAAAATCGTGAATCAATCACGATTTTTTTGTTTGTTTTATTTTCTCTAAAACCTTACGTACTTCTTCAAAGCCAGTACCGCCTGCACTCTTGCGGCGAGCAACAGCTGTTTCAGGCAGCAATACTTCATAAATATCATCTTCAAATAATAAAGAAGCTTCTTTCAACACATCAAGTGGTAAATCGCTTAAAAAGACACCACGTTTAATACAAATTAACACAAGCTTTCCTACCACTTCGTGTGCTTCCCTAAATGGTAGTCCCTTTGAGGCTAAATAATCAGCTAGTTCTGTCGCATTGGAGAAATCCTTTTTAACAGCTGTTGCCATTACTTCCTTTTTCACCTTCATTGTTGAAACCATTCCTGCAAAGATCTTCAAAGATCCTTTTACCGTCTTCACAGTATCAAACATGCCTTCTTTGTCCTCTTGCATATCTTTGTTATAAGCAAGTGGTGTTCCTTTGAGAACCGTTAATAAGCCAAACAGATTTCCATAAACTCTTCCTGTTTTACCACGAATAAGTTCAGCCATGTCCGGATTCTTCTTCTGTGGCATAATACTACTTCCCGTTGCAAAAGCATCATCCATCTCAATAAAATTAAACTCCTGTGAGGACCATAAAATCAATTCTTCACAAAAACGTGATAGATGCATCATAACCATTGAACTATTGCTTAAAAATTCAATGATAAAATCACGGTCACTAACAGCATCAATACTATTCTCATAGATTTTTTCAAATCCTAAAAGCTCAGCACTGTAGTATCGGTCAATCGGAAACGTGGTACCCGCTAGAGCACCTGCCCCTAATGGGGATATATTGATTCGCTTTAGCGAGTCTGTTAAGCGTTCCTTATCACGCTCAAGCATCCAATAATAGGCTAATAGATGATGGGCAAATGAAATAGGCTGTGCTCTTTGTAGATGGGTATAACCAGGAGCAATTGTTTCTACATGTTGCTCCGCTTGTTCCACGATTGCATCTTGAAGCTCCTCGACAAGATGAATGATTTCGTCTACCTGTTGTCGCAAATATAAATGCATATCTGTTGCAACTTGGTCATTTCTGCTTCTTCCCGTATGAAGCTTTCCACCAACCTGTCCAATTTCATCAATTAGCATCTTCTCGATATTTAAATGAATATCTTCATTTGCAACAGAGAATTCCAATTCATCATTTTTGGCTTTTTCTAATAAGGTAAGTAGCCCCGACTTAATAGTAGTTGCTTCTTCCATAGAAACAATGCCGCATTTCCCCAGCATTGTCACATGTGCAATACTTCCTTCGATGTCTTCCTTCACCAGTTCCTGATCAAAGGAGATCGATGCACCGAATTCATCTACCCAGCTTTCCGCACTTTTTGTGAATCTTCCTCCCCAAAGCTTTTTCATACTTCAACCTTCTTACTGTTATTTACAATGCTGTTAACCTTTGTTGGTAAGCCCCATAATGAAATGAATCCAACTGCTGCATTATGATCGAACTCATCATCAGAAGTATAAGTTGCAAGTTTCTCATCATACAATGAATTTTCAGATTTACGTCCTTCTACAATTGCATGACCTTTAAATAGTTTTACACGAACAGTTCCATTTACATTTTTTTGTGTTTCCTTTAAGAAACCAAGTAATGCATCCTTAAGTGGTGAGAACCAAAGCCCATTGTAAATTAATTCAGTAAGCTTTTGTTCGATGACTGGTTTGAAATGAGCGACTTCTTTTACAAGTGTAAGGTCTTCGAGTTCTTTATGTGCTGTAATTAAAGTCATCGCACCAGGACATTCGTAAACTTCACGAGATTTAATACCTACAAGACGGTTTTCTACATGATCGATGCGGCCTACACCATGTTTTCCAGCGATTTGGTTTAATTCAAGAATTAATTCAGATAATGGGTACTGTTGACCATTAATCGACTTTGGAACACCTTGTTCAAAATCGATTTCGATGATGTCAGGTGTATTTGGTGTTTCTTCAAGAGCTGCTGTTAATTCATATGCATCCGCTGGAGGAGCAGCCCATGGATCTTCTAAAATACCACATTCATTACTACGTCCCCAAAGGTTTTGGTCAATAGAAAATGGGCTATCTAGATTGATTGGAATCGGAATATTATGCTTCTTCGCATACTCAATTTCTTCTTCACGAGACCAGCTCCACTCACGAACAGGTGCCAATACTTCAAGGTCAGGATTTAATGCCTTAATTGAGACTTCAAATCGAACTTGATCATTACCTTTCCCAGTACAACCGTGTGCAACGGCTACAGCATTTTCTTGTTCAGCTACTTCAACGAGTTTTTTCGCGATTAGCGGACGAGATAAAGCAGAAACTAACGGATATTTTCCTTCATAAAGGGTATGTGCTTGTAATGCAGCAAGCGCAAACTCATTTGCAAATTCTTCCTTCGCATCAATTACGTATGAAGATACGGCTCCAACTGTAATAGCTTTCTCTTTAATAAAGGCAAGGTCTTTTCCTTCACCTACATCTAAACAGCAAGCAACGACTTCATATCCTTGCTCCTGTAACCATTTAACTGCAACGCTTGTATCTAGACCACCTGAATATGCTAAAACAACTTTCTTTTTGCTCATGTTGTATCTCCCTCTCGAATATTAATTCATCTGATTTTATATTTATACATTTATAATGTATTACTTTAGCAACTCTTTCTACTTTTTTCAATAGTAAACTGAGAAAAATAAAAAAATTCTTTTAAGATAGAATATAAATTAGTAGTATTGTAAAATGATAGCAAGACCTACGAGGGGTGGTAATAATGGATTTTTTTCATTTTAATGACCGACTTGGGATTCTTCTACCGTATTTAGAAAAAGAGTGGGAAGAATATACAGTGGAAACACAGCAGCTTATCTTGTTCCATTGGGAAAAAATCAGAGGACATATTCCTGATCGAATTGCAGAAATTGAAACCATTATTAACGAAAAACAAGAACAACTCGGCAATGAACTTGATTTTGTCCATTCATGTGAACTAAACAACGAAATCTCCGATTGTGCGTCCATCATTAATGATTTATGGATATGGTATAGAATGAATCAAGGAATATCTAAAAAAATTCACCAATAAATAAATGCGAAAGGATCCTGTTTACCGGTGACAACCATAAGACGAGCCTAACCTTCAGAAGCGACTGGCTTATGACCTCGAGCAGACGGCTCCTCGAGTTAGACAATATAAAAGGTCTAATCCAATATGATTAGACCTTTTTGATATCCTTTTTTATTTCACTGACAACATGGCCAAGTTCCGGTAGGATTAATTTATTCATTGCAAGCTTTACAGCACCGGAAGAACCTGGTGTTGAAAAGATCGCTGTATCATTGCTAACACCGGCAATTGCTCTTGAAAGAATAGCCGCTGAGCCTATGTCCTCTGTATAACTTAACATTCGAAACAGTTCACCAAACCCGACAATTTCTTTATCTAATAATTTTGTGACCGTTTCAATTGTGACATCACGTTTAGCGATTCCAGTGCCCCCATTTGTTAAAATTACATCAATCTCTTCATGTTCACAGCCTTCACGTATCACTTTTTCGATAAAAGATTCCTCATCCTTTACAACCTCATATTGTAAGACTTTGAAATTATTTTCCTCTAGTAGCGAAATCATAAGCTTACCACTTTTGTCTGTTTCTTTCGTTCTTGTATCACTTATTGTAACCACTTTGCATCTGACTGAGGAGGGTGTAGCTTTTTTATGCTCTTGAACGCTCATTTCTTAATACTCCTTTTCCTTCAAAAAACGTAAACGGTAATAATTATGGGCATAATCGCTAACCTGTCTTGTTAGTTGATAATTCATTCCTGCCCCAATCGCCATGCTAACAAGAGGAATTCCTTGTATCATCCGCTTTCGTAGAATTGAAATGGCCACCGCTTTTACAATATGTTTTAATGGGAGTTCAAGCCAAGTTTCGTCGGTTAAGTCCTCTGATCCATTATAAAAGTATTGGTTCTGGTTAGACCCATCAGTTCCCTGGGTGAGTTCCTCCCAGCCCTGGAAGCGCATGCGCTTTGGCAGCGTAGCAGCATGAAACACTTTTAAAGATGTCATCATTTCATATGGTGTATTTACTTCATAACCATATGTCATCGCAATGAGTTGAACAATACGAAGATTAAGGACCGTTATCCCAGGTATATCCGTTCCAAGTAGGAGAAGTCCCCCTGTACCAGATAGGCCCCCTTGTGCAAAAGAATAAAGGCGATGCTTCGCAATCTGGTTTTCGGTTAAATATATAAGCTGATCTATAGTTAATTCTTTTAAATCAGATATTTCTTCAATATCCTGATTAAAAACACGTGCCGAACGAATAAGACGCTCCCTTGCATCCACTTGAATTTGTGTTCCTTGAAGTATGGCATGTAAATGGAATAGCCAATTATCTAATTTTGAAAAGAACTCCGTTCGTACATTCTCAGGGATAAGGCTTAACGAGTTTTCCAGCCATTTGTCATACGTCATTTCAAAATCGGTTTGCTCATGTTGCATTTGATCCGACCATTTTTCAATCTCGGTTAAAATTTGTATTTCTCGTTCGGTAAGACCCATAATCATCCTCCGTTTCCAGCATTCACTATGTGTATTATACCACCACAAAGAAAAAACCGAAAACCATTAGGAGGAGAATCAACCGTTAGAAAAAGGAAAAAGACAAACCCACTAAGAGTTTGTCCTTCAAATCCTTTATTTTGTTAAACGCATAACATCACGAGCAATCATGACTTCTTCATTCGTAGGAATAACGATAACCTTCACAGGTGAATGTGGATAGCTAATGAAAGTCTCCTTACCTCTTACTTTATTTAAAACTGGATCCCAATATACACCCATGAATTCAAGTCCTGTTAATACCCTTGCACGGATGGTATCACTGTTTTCACCAATACCCGCTGTAAAGATAATTGCATCAACACCATGCATACGTGCTGCATATGATCCAATGTATTTATGAATTCTGCTTGCAAATACTTCAAGAGCTAATTCAGCACGGTTATTTCCTTCAGTTGCTTCTAACTCAATATCACGTAAGTCACTTGAAAATCCAGAAACGCCAAGCATTCCACTTTCTTTATTTAAAACATCTAAAACCTCATCTGCAGTTTTACCTGTTTTCTCCATGATAAATGGAATTAATGCCGGGTCAATATTTCCGGAACGTGTCCCCATTGTTACACCAGCAAGCGGTGTAAAGCCCATAGATGTATCAATTGATTTTCCACCTTCAATTGCAGCAATACTTGCACCATTACCAAGATGGCAAGACAATATACGAAGCTGTTCTACAGGTCTTTCTAAAATTTCAGCTGCACGTTGTGAAACGTATTTATGAGATGTTCCGTGGAAACCATATTTTCGAATTCCATAGTCTTTATAGTAATCATAAGGAAGGCTGTATAAAAATGATTTCTCAGGCATTGTTTGATGAAATGCTGTATCAAATACGGCTACCGCTGGAACATTTGGTAATACTTCTTTAAATGCCTTAATTCCTGTTAAATTAGCTGGGTTATGCAATGGAGCTAATTCTGATAGCTTGTCTATTTCATCAATAACCTCATTCGTAATCACAGCTGAATCTGCAAAAGTTTCTCCTCCATGAACAACCCGGTGACCGATCCCGTCAATTTCATCCAACGATTGAATAATCCCTAATTCTGTCAATTTATCAAGGAGTATTTTTACAGCAACAGCATGGTCAGGAATTTCTGTTTCAGTTGTTTGTTTTTCATCATTAACTGAGATTGTGAAAATTCCCTTCTCAAGTCCAATCCGTTCGAAGATCCCCTTTGTAATAACCTCTTCACTCGGCATTTCAAATAGTTGAAATTTAAGTGACGAGCTTCCTGCATTTATGGCAATGATTTTCGACATTATGTCCGCTCCTTTGTTTAAATCTATACATGTATGTAAATTTTTACTCTACATTATTCTATGCAAAACGACATTGTTTCATAGATACCATTTTCATTTAAACATCGGTACCAAAACATTTCAAGGAGAGTTCTTAATTGGTACCGTTTTCGCCATAAAGTTCTTTAATTCAGATAATAGAAAACGCTACAATTCAAAAAAAGACCCCATTAGTGGGGTCTCCGTGCTCAAACATTTATAGTTTAATTTCGTGTTTCTCTTGTTTAAACCAATCATCAATTTGTTTAATGATACCTGCCATTGCCGTTTGATTTGAAAACTTCGGTAAATTGACAAGTAACGCTTGCTTTGGTGCCTTTACTTCTGGCCCCTTTTTCTGAATGACAAAGATGCTTTTAGCAGCATTTTCATTTTTAAATAAGGATAAAGGTAACTGAATCATCCCTTGTATAACGGATTTCTCTTTGAGGAATGCATTTAATTCCTTAGCATATTCGCTTGTAAATAAATGATTAGGAACTAAGAAAAATAAATAGCCACCCTCTTTCGTATATTTAAGACTTTGCTCGATGAACAGATGATGGGCATACGAATGACCTTCTTTAGCATGCAGCTCAAAGTTAGCCGCTCCAATATCATTCGGATAATAACCGACAGGTAAATCACAAACAATCACATCAACTGGGTCTATGTATAATGGCTGTAGGCTATCTTGATTATAAAACTGAATGGAGTGCTGTTGCAGGTTTGCACTTACATATGCCACTTTAACCAAGAGATCATCAACATCGATAGCTGAGGCTTCAATTTCTTTTGATTGATTTTGATTAAGTACGGTTGTGAGTAAGTTTCCTGTACCTACTGCCGGATCAAAGATACTAAATCCCTTCCAGCCTTCTGTAAATTTTGAAACAAGGTATCCAACAAAAATAGAAACAGCATCTGGAGTCATTTCATGGTTTGGTTGGGTCGCCTCTTTCATCCCTTTTAAAGCAGCAAGCTGATAGGCTTTGCGAATTTCTTCAGCAGAATATTGTTTTAGGTTTACCTGGCTGTATTCTTTCTCAATACGCTTTTTTGATATTTCACTTACCTCCTCCTGAAGAATCGTGTTTTGGAAGAGGTTTTCGCCTGTTTCTGCAACTGCCTCAAGATAAGTACATGATAATTCTTCGACCAAGATCATTGATGTGTTATCGATAACGGTAAATAGTTTTTCAACTGCGGATAATTGTGCCATTGTTTTACTCCTTTTTTCGAACTCTCGACATATCACTCTATTTTAAAAGAAATCGTGGTGTAGTTCAACAAAGTTAAAAAAAGAACCCCAAACATGATTGGGATCCTCTTCGTTTTAATCTATTAGTTAGCTGCTTTTGCTGCTTCTAGGGCTGCTTCGTAGTTTGGATGGTTTGTTGCTTCACTAACGTATTCCACATATGTTACAGTATCGTTGCTATCAACAACAAATACTGCTCGAGCCAATAAGCGTAGCTCTTGAATTGCTACACCATAAGCTTCTCCGAAAGAAAGATCACGGTGGTCGGAAAGAGTTTGAACATTTTCAATACCGTTTGCACCACACCAACGTTTTTGTGCAAATGGCAAATCAACACTGACTGTTAAGATTTTAACATTATCTAGACCGGCTGCTTCTTCGTTAAAACGACGAGTTTGTGCATCACATACACCTGTATCAAGTGATGGTACAAC
>Ga0180215_1001436_pt1 | contig 26255 bp, 28 predicted proteins | sample eDN3rd37CBELigBY_FD_128871 | JGI IMG/M metagenome (GOLD analysis project Ga0180215, IMG submission 128871) | Enriched backyard soil microbial communities from Emeryville, California, USA - eDNA 3rd pass 37_C BE-Lig BY (version 2) (version 2) | ecosystem: Environmental > Terrestrial > Soil >...
CCTTCAGCAGCCGGTGCCTGGCTTAATGAGAAAAGCGGTGAAATCTGGATTGGCGGACATGGAGAAGGTGTTGAGATTGAACAGAATATCCATGTGTATAATACCGAAACAGGGGAGTTAAAAAAGAGGATTAAGGCTGCTTCGATGCCGATTAATTTTCTTGGACAAGAAAATCATGTATATGTCTTAAGCCATGGATCAAATATGTTATATAAAATTAATGAATCAGGGGAAGAAACTGCCTCTGTATCGGTTGCAGCAAATCCCTTTGAAATGGCTTTTGCAAAAGATATACTTTTGGTCGCCGGTTATGACAGCAATGATTTACATATACTAGAGCCAAAAAATTTAAAAACGCTTAAAAATATTAAGGTTGGAGAGGGCCCTTTTAAAATAGTCATTAGGGAGAGTGTGAAATGACATGCTGAATATCCTGATTATAGATGATGAAGCAGATATGAGGCATTTGATTGAAATGTACCTGGGGAATTCAGGATTTACATGCTTTTCAGCAGAAAGCGGCTTTGAAGCATATGGCATACTTGAAAATAATGTGATGGACTTAGTTATTCTAGATATTATGATGCCGGGTGAAGATGGATTTGAAGTATGTTCTCGAATCAGGGGAAAATCAAATGTACCAATTATATTTCTCTCTGCCAAGGGAGAGGAATGGGATAAAGTGAAAGCCCTGCAGTTAGGAGGGGATGACTATATTGTCAAACCCTTTAGTCCTGGAGAACTTATTGCCAGAATGAATGCAGTTCTCCGAAGAACGGGCGGATTAAAAAGTGACATGGATTCTATTCAAATTGGAAAAATCACAATTGACAAAAAAGCAAGGAAGGTCACGGTTGCGGGGATACAGGTCACGCTTACTCTTAAAGAATATGAATTGCTTCTATTTTTTATCGAACATAAAAACCAGGCATTAAGCAGGGAACAGCTGCTTGAATATATATGGGGCATTGATTATACAGGAAGTTTAAGAACCGTGGATACTCATATAAAAACGCTGAGAATGAAGCTGGGGGTTGGTGACTATATCCAAACAGTCTGGGGAGTAGGCTATAAATTCGAGGTGCCAAGTGAATGAAATTCCTGACCAATAGCCTGGCGAAAAAAATGTGGCTGACCGTGACTGCGGCGATTATCATTACGATCTTATATTCCTACTTTCTATCTTATTTATTTTATGAAAAAATTTATGTGGAAAATGTAAGGGAATCTCTGCTTACTGAAGGGAGGAGCCTTTCTTCAGAATACATGGGGGGGCCTTTGACAGAGGATCTCAGGGAAAAAATCGATTGGTATAATTCAAAATCAGAAACAGAGGTTTTTATCGTCAGTAACCCTAGAGAGCTTAGTGCCTGTCTGCCTTTTGAAATTGACTATCAGACACTAATTGGTGAAGAAGAACGTGAAGAGCTGCTAAAAGGCAGCGCAGTTGAAAAAATGGGATATGAAAAAAGGTTTGACCGAAAGATTATGGGTGTCATTATTCCGCTTCTCGATGATAATCGGCTGCAGGGCATAATATATTTATATGTTCCCCTGGCGAAAATTTCAGAGATTACCCAGGATTTTGCGTATCTTTGGTTTGCTGCCGCGATGATTTTTACAGTTATCAGCATCATTTTAGGTACCATGCTGGTTAAAAAACTGACAAAGCCTCTATTGGATATGAAGGATGCAGCTGACCATGTTTCAAAGGGGTACTATGATATTCATTTAAACATTGATTCGAAGGACGAAATTGGCCAGCTGGCAAATGCATTTAATCATATGTCCTCATCTATACAGAAAGAAGACGAAAAGAAAAAGGATTTTCTGGCAAACGTATCGCATGAATTAAGAACTCCCATCAGCTATGTAAAAGGCTACAGTGAAGCACTCATTTCCGAGATGGCAGAATCTGAGGAGGACAGGCAAAAATATTTGCAGCTGATACTTAGAGAGTCAAAAAGGATGGAACGTTTGGTGGGAGACCTGCTTGATTTATCTAAACTTGAATCAGATGAATACAAACTCGAAAAAATGCCGCTGCCTCTGGGACAGCTTATAGAGGATGCTATTGAAAAATACAAGCCTATCCTCCGTGAAAAAAATTTGGATTTACAATACCGCCTGGATCCTGAAGTAATCATCAACGGGGATGAAGGCAGGATTGAGCAGATCATCCAAAATATTATGGATAATTCAATTCGGTATACAGCAGAAGGCAGAATCAGCATCCGTTTATCTCAAGAGAAAGAAGATAAATGCGTGATTGAAATAGAGGATACAGGGATTGGGATTTCTGAAGAACATTTAAGCAAAATTAAACAAAGGTTTTATAGAGTGAATAAAGGCAGAACGAGATCAGATGGCGGTACAGGTCTTGGTCTTGCGATTGCAGAAAAGCTAGTTAAGCTCCATCAAGGTGAGCTGACTGTTTTAAGTGAATTAAATAAAGGTACGACGGTTAGAATCGTGCTGCCGCTGTTCGAAATAAGGTAAGATTAAGGAGATTTATGATGAAGAAGCTACTAAATATTTGGCTCCCGGTAATGTTCATGGTAAGCCTGACAGCCTGCAGCAATCACAATGCAGCTGAGGAAGAACCGCAATTCCTGGAAGTCGAATTATCGATTAATCCTGAAAAAGCAAAAGCAAATGAGCCGGTAGTTTTTGAAGCAAAAGTTACATATGGGGAAGAAGAGGTCACGGATGCAGATGAAGTAAAGTTTGAAATCTGGAGAGCAAATGCGGAAGAACACGAAAAAATTCTTGTTGAACATGCTGAAAACGGGATTTATCGCCTCGACAAAACATTCGAAGAAGAAGGAACCTACTATATATATTCACACGTAACGGCACGAAGGATGCATAATATGCCTAAAAAAGAATTTGTGATCGGCCAGCCTAGTGAACCTGAAAAAGAATCAGCCAGCCCGGAAATAGAAAATATGGAAGAGAATGATGATAGCGGCCATTAAAAAGCAGCGATGGCTGCTTTTTGTTTTGGATCCGGGTAATTCTCCAAAAACTTTTCCTTTAGGGGCATAGATACCCAAATTCGGGTACATATACCTATAACATTTGTTACAATGGTGTAATAAAAGTAAAGAATATTGTCAGCCTAAAAACCTGTCAATAGTGATGTTTTAGTATATAAATGGTATTTGTTCAGAGCGGCTTCCACTAAAGAGAAAAAAATCCAATTATTCAATTACCCATTTATGAATAACCCTAAACCTATTAATATAAGGATTTATGAAAAGGTGCAGCCCTGATTTTACTAGTTTAAAAGTCTCTGAGGTGTCCTGAAATCAGGGAGTTGTAAAATCTGTCCAAAAATATTACGAAAAACCCTGTGATATGATGATTGTGCAAGTCACACAGCACCATACAACAAAGAAAACAAACACAGGGAGGATTTAAATACATGAATAAGAAAGTTATTTACTCAGTAGCAGCGGCAGCAGCATTACTAGTATCAGCACCAGGAGCTAACCAAGCGGACGCAGCTTCAAATTGTCCTACTCCTGAACAAGCTAAAAAAATGGTAGTTTCTCAATCTGGTAACCTAAGCCAGGAACAGATCAATAGCATTCTTCAAAAATACCTTAAAAACTACAATATTAATTGGGGAAATGTTCAAGTAAATAAACAGGAAGCTCAAAAGCCGGCAGCTCCAGCAGCGCAGCCTGCAAAAGCACAAGAAACAGCAAAAGCTCCAGCAGCGCAGCCTGCAAAAGCACAGGAAACAGCAAAGGCTCCTGCACAGCAGCAAGCACCTGCTGAGCAGACAAAAGAAGCGGCACCTGCAACTTCTGAAGTAAGTGCTTATGAGAAAAAAGTACTTGAATTAACTAACCAGGAACGTGCAAAAGCAGGAGTGCCTGCGCTTAAATTGGATGTAGAATTAAGCAAAGTTGCTCGTGAAAAATCACGTGATATGCAGTCTAAAGGATATTTTGACCATAACAGCCCAACTTACGGTTCACCATTTGATATGATGAAGCAATTCGGCATCTCATACACTACAGCAGGCGAAAACATTGCTATGGGCCAACAGTCTCCTGAAGAAGTTGTACAAGCTTGGATGAATAGTGAAGGCCACCGTAAAAACATCATGAATGCAAACTTCACGCATCTTGGTGTAGGCCATGTTGCTGACGGTAACTACTGGACTCAAATGTTCATTGGCAAATAATATGTGATCGAGTGAAAGGCAGCCTCTTTAGGCTGCCTTTTTTTGTTGCACTGTCACCTGAATACTGTCGTTTACGTTATGAGTAGTATTTACTTGGACTCTATGTATGTATTCAATCCTTCATAGGAACATTAGTAAAAGACACTAAAATCAGAAGCAATAGGTGATTTGAATGGATATTAGAAAAGGAACAAAAGAAGATTTGAAAAAAATTATGGACATCGTCCAGCAGACTGTTAGCATTATGGAATCCGAGGGAAATGACCAATGGAACCGGACTTATCCCCAGGATCAGGACTTTTTAGCTGATATTGAAGCGGGCAATTTGTACACGGCCATCTTTGATGGAAAAGTTGCAGGTTCCATTACTGTCGATCAAACTCAGGCTGAGGAATATAAAAATGCCTCGTGGAGAAAAGATGAGCCGTGTTTTGTATTTCACCGTCTGGCAGTAGATCCAGAGATCAGAGGTGAGGGAATTGCGAGCAAGTTAATTTTATTTGCTGAAGAACATGCAGTCAGTAAAGGGATACCGTACATGAGAACCGATACATACTCGCTGAATACAAAGGCTCAAAGATTATTTGAAAAAAACGGATATGTCATTGCAGGTACAATCTTCATGGATCGGGTCAACCCTTTTTATTGTTATGATAAACTGCTTGATTAAAGGGTTTCTTCACCCTTTACAAAAATGGGTATTGCTTCTTCCTCTTGGATTAAGATGGGGAGAGAAATGGAAAGTATCCCATGTTCGAATGACGATTCTATTGAATATTTATCAACAGGCATGGGGAGAGTAAGCACTTTTTCAAAGGATCTGCTATGTCTTTCTTTCAGAAAATAGCGCAAGTGCTGATGAAATGAAGAACATTTTCCTTTAATAATTAGTTCATTTCCTACGAGAGATACTTTAATGTCATTTTTGCAAATTCCGGGGAGCTCTGCTTCAATTTTGATATCCCCATTGCACTCATACATGTCACATCGAGGATAAATATTCTGATTAGATAGGAAACGATTGATTTTATCCTCTTCCAGTCCTGAAAAGGAATGTTTTTTATTGTGACTGGAATTCTCAGGCGATAAGGTGTCCCAAAAATCCTGGTTCTGATATTGAGCGGACATTTTTATTAAATCTTTCCATTTTTTCAGTTCCATAAAGATGCCCCCTTTATAATATTTCCGTTACATCAATTTCAGAAAATTGCATATCGACGTTTTTAGGTATTTTTATCTCCATATACCCCTCTTTGCAGCTTGCTGATGATCCTTTTTTTCTGACAATAGCAGGGAGGGTTAGGATATGCTTATCGTCTTTCTCAGGAATATGTTCAATAATCATTTGGTTGGATGTGTGGTAAAGTTTCATTTCTTTTAACCAGTCCTCGTTTTTAATAGGGAATCTCACAAAAACATAATCATGTGTTTCAAAGACGGATGCATTCAGCGGTGCAGAATATGGCTGGTGATTAGTTCCAGGGGCTGCTGTATTAAAGCCTTTCATAAAATCTGGTGTTCCGCTCATTTCCTGCATATTTTGAGGAAACATTTGCCCCATGATATTTCGGACATATTTATCAATATCCTCCGGTTTCATTTGATGGGGAGGATTTTTCATATCTTTATTAAATGGAAAAAAGTTCCATGGAAACATCCTTCTCATCCTTTCCATGCTAAACTGCCGGCAAGGCTAATGATTCTTCACTATGTCATATATTCTATGCGGAAAAATGCCTATCCGTTAATAATGGATCAATAAGATTTGCACAGCCCCTGCAGCCAAGGTGAAAAAAATTTCTTATTATTTGCATTAATACACTGTAATTACTAGTATATTGGTATTGATGTATATAAAATTTATTAAATACTGAGGGGTAATTTTGTGAGAAATAAAGCAGCTTTAATAACGGGAGGAGCAACAGGGATCGGGAAAAGAACGGCGTATGTGCTTGCCGCAAAAGGCATCGATCTGGTGATCAATTACCGTAGCAGTCAAAAGGAAGCTGTCTCATTATGCCGGGAACTGACCAAAAAATATGGAACTAAAAATATTGCTTTGCAGGGAGATATTTCAATACCGGCAGAATGTGTAAAGATGTCAGAATCTGCTTTAAATGATTTCCCAGTCATCGATATAGTCATTCATAATGCAGGCCCTTACGTGCATGAAAGAAAAGAGATGATGGAATATACCTTCGAACAATGGAATTATCTGATTAATGGTAATTTAAATGCGGTATTTTATTTATCCAAGCTGTTTATCCCGAAAATGCGTGAAGCTGGATGGGGAAGGATTATTACGATTGGCTTTGATCGTGTAGAGTCAGCTTCCGGCTGGATATACCGTTCCGCTTTTGCTGCTGCGAAAACGGGTGCTGCGTCTTTGACGAAATCCATCGCACTTGAAGAGGCCGGGAATGGAATTACCGCAAATATGGTTTGTCCGGGAGATATCGTCGGTGAATGGAAGGAAAAAAAAATTGAAGAAGCCGCAGAGGTTCAGGAAAATGCCTCACCAGTCGGAAGACCGGGAACAGGTGAGGATATTGCCCGAGTAATTAGCTTTCTGACCGATGAAAAATCCGATTTTATTACAGGCAGCATTATCCCGGTTACAGGGGGCAAAGATGTCCTTGGGAAAATTTACCAGGAATAAACTTATAAAAAAGGCAGAAGAACGGAATTCTTCTGCCTTTTTTTAAACTTTCATGGATGCTGGGTATTTTTTGTTCTGAAGATAAATCAGCCTGCCTGTTAAAGTAATGGCGCCAGCTGCAAGTCCTGTAATTAAGCCTATCCAATAACCATATGCCCCCCAGTTTGAATGATTGGCTAGATAATAGCCAAAGGGCAGTCCGATAATCCAATAAGAAATAAGTGACATAATAAAGGTGACGTTTACGTCCTTATACCCCCTTAACGCTCCCTGGACAGGTGCCTGAATGGCATCTGAAAGCTGAAAGAACATGGCATAGATTAAAAAATTGGCCGTTAATTTTAATACATCGCTGTCTTTTGTATAAATAGATGCAACTTCTCTTGGAAAAGCCAAAAGGATGGCTGCACAAATTAATGCCATAATTACGGCAATGCCTACCCCGATCCAGCTGTACTCTTTAGCATCCTTAAATCGTGAAGCCCCTGCTTCAAATCCTACCACTATTGTTAATGCCATTGAGATGCTGAGCGGTATCATATAAAGAAGTGATGCAAAATTGAGGGCAATCTGATGAGCGGCGATAACGGCTGTTTCGAATGTGCTCATTAATAAAGTAACTGCTGAGAAAATGCTTGTTTCGAAAAAAATCGATAAGCCAATTGGGATGCCGATCATAAGAATTTCTTTCCATTTGCCGATTGAAACAGCATGCAAATTCCTGAAAACTCCATAATTCGAGAATGGGGAATTTTTATGAATAATAAAAAATGAAATAAGCATGATCAGCCAGTAAGTAATAGAAGAAGCATAACCTGCACCTGCTCCTCCGAGTTCCGGAAATCCCCATTTGCCATATATAAGCATATAGTTAAACACAGCATTGATCGGCAGTGAAAGAAGTGTAATAATCATACTCACCCTAGTCTTGCCAAGAGCGTCAATAAACGACCTTAATACATTGTAGACAAAAAGGGGAATCAATCCTGTGCTTAAGGCTGCAAGGTAGTTGAAAGCTGTGTCATGGACCCTGTTTTCGAGATTCATTCCACTTAAGATTGGATTTAAGGAGAGTGCTCCTCCGGCAAATACAAGGACGGCCATAATGACGGATAGATAAACACCCTGAATGACAGAAAAGGCAACTTCCTCACTCTGTTTCTTTGCTCCCACCAAGTGGGACACGATCGGTGTAACAGCAAGGAGTATGCCGCTTAGACCGGTGAACACTGGAACCCAAAGTGAGGATCCAATCGCTACACCTGCCAGGTCCTGAGAATTATAGCGGCCGGTCATTAAGGTATCAATAAATGTCATGGAGTACATCGCCAGCTGGGTTACTAGTATTGGAACTAAAATCACCAGCAGCTGATGCAGCTTTTGTTTTTTGCTGTATGTCTGATTCATGATTCTTTCCTCTTTCTTTAAAGTGACTAGAGAATTATATCATACTAAACAGAGGACGGTGCAAAGCAGGCCTTTATTCTGGGAAAAACAGCTATCGTAATCTGAACAAATCGATTAAAAGAAGTGTTTCAATTATGTGAACTTTTGAATAACGAGAATAAAAATCCTTCCAACGGCGAGTATAAATATTAAAAGCAGCCATTTCCAAAACTCGACTTGAAGGAGGCAGAATGATGAGCTTCAATATAAATAGGATTAATCCAAATCAGACTCAAGTTTCATTCGTGGACGGGCGTTTTGAGACACTTACAAATGAAGAGCTGGAAGAATTGCTGACCCAGTACGGAATAAGAGAAAAAACAGATGAACCGGAATCCAATATTATCAATTGAAAGAATAATAAAAAGCACTTGCCTGTATGCAAGTGCTTTCTTCCGCTTTTCAATTAAGCCTCCAGTAATTGGGACGATTCTTGGACTGCTGCTCCATGACGCATTACATGAAGAGTATATAGATCTTTTGGGATCTCATATAAATTGTAAATATCTCCATTGGCATTCAGCTGATCATAAACAGACTTTCTCGTTTCATTTGCAAGAATGACATAAGGAAGCTTTTCTGCAGCTTTTTGCGAGCGGATATTTTCCTTGCGGATCCGCATAAAGATTGTTTCAATGCCGGTTTCAAAAAAGAGTTCCTCAAAGAAAGCATCTTTTGCTAATTTGTTATAGCCTTTGCCATGGTAGGGCTTGCCAAGCCATGTGCCTAGGAAGCCGGCATTGTCCTGGATGTCATACAAATTGATTGTCCCAATCGGAGTGCCCCATTCATCAAGAATTGTGCGTGAAATCAATTCACCGCGTTCTTCTGCTTCGATTGTCTGCTTTGTAATAAACATAAACTCATCATAACAATTGGCTTTTTGGCGAACAAAAGGGAAGACATCAGGGTGCGTCATTAAATCGAATAAAGCATGGCACTCGTGAAGATCACGTTTCTTGAGCATAGGATATCCCTCCAATTGAGGGCAGTCCTACTCCATGCCAAATAGAGCCATCGGTCCACCCTCGAAATTTTTTATTATGCTGCTAAAAAATTTCGGGGTGGGAATCGAACCCACTAGAACCAGATAACTGGTGGCGCACCATTTGCCTTCCCTATTACTATCGTTTCCGATATTAGATTGTCTGTCATAAAGAAGCAAAATTTTCACTTCACTTTAGGTATAATACTAAAAAAAAATCAAAAAGGAAATAGGTTTTTTGATTATTTTTTTTGCGATTTTATGTCAAATTACACCAGCGATATTCGACACGTTTTCACGATTCCCTGTACACAAAATTTCCGCCTATCATTGTCCATTTCGGCTTGGAAAGAAAGTGAAATGGGTGATGGTTCCACAAAACTAAATCGGCATCTTTTCCTTCCTCGATGCTCCCTAGCTGGTTATCGATCCTGAGGTTTTTTGCCGGCAGAATGGTGATTCCTTCTAAGGCCTTTTGTTCGGAAAGGCCTTCCCGGACTGCAATAGCTGCACACATATTTAAATACTGTACAGGTGTGTAGGGATGATCTGTAGTGATGGAAACTTCAACACCATGCTCTGTCAGCTGCTGATACGTTTTCCAGGTTTTGTTTTTCAGCTCCACTTTAGACCTTCTTGTTAAAGTGGGCCCGACTGATACCTTTAAATTCAGCCCTTCCAATTCGTCCGCAATTAAATGGCCTTCTGTACAATGTTCGATCCGAAGATCCAGATTGAATTCTTCTGCAAAGCGGATAGCAGAAATAATATCATCTGCCCTATGCGCGTGGATTCTGACGGGAATTTCTCTTTTAAGTGCTTTTACAAGCGGTGCGAACCTTAAAGAGTCAGGGTTATCGCACTGTAAGGCCTCATAAAAGGCTTCCCTCAGCATGCCCATTATCCCCATTCTTGTAATGGAATCCTTGTTCCCATGGCTGTGAATCCGTTTTGGATTCTCTCCAAGGGCAATCTTAAGTCCGGCTGTTTCCTGGATAATCATTTTGCTGATATTTTTTCCTGCAGTCTTAATAACAGAAGTAGTTCCCCCAATTACATTGGCGCTGCCCGGCATGATATGGGCAGTTGTGATGCCATATTTCACAGCATCCGCAAAAGCCGGATCAAGAGGATATACTCCATCCATCGCTCGAATGTGCGGGCTTAGCGGTTCAATTGTTTCGTTGGCATCATTGCCTGCCCATCCCGTGCCTTCATCATACAGGCCCAAATGAGTATGAACATCTATGAAGCCCGGAAGCAAGTGGTGTCTATGGCAGTCAATAATTTTTACATTTGAATCAGACTTTAGGTTCTTGCCTGTCTTTAATATCTTTCCGTTTTCTACTAAGACATCCCCATGAAAAGCAGGGGAAGCAACAGGGTAAATGAATGCGTTTTTTAATAAAATTTTCATCACATGGTCTCGTCCTTTGATCCTGTAGTATTTGCTTTATTTTACAAAAATGAAAAGAAAGGGTGAACATTTTCTGATTGAACAAATAAAAAAGTGTAAAATAATCAATTCTACACTTTTGAGTAATAAGCTGATTTAGGTTATGTTAACTTTTTCGCGTTTTGTAAAAAAAATAGAATACCCCCGAACCCAACGCGATGACTATGATAGGCAATATAAATGGTTTTGCGTATTCTTTAATGTCTCTCCAATGGTCACCAAGTTCCATTCCCAATAATAAAAAGAGAACCGTCCATGGCACCATGGCTGCTATTGTATATACTGTAAAGACCGATAATGGCATTTTGGCAATTCCGGCAGGGATGGATATGGCATGCCGTATTACAGGAATAAATCTGGCCGTAAAGATCACTCCAGTTCCATACTTTTCAAACCATTTCTCTGAAGCATCCAAATGTTTTTTTTGAATCAGTAAATATTTTCCATACTTATCAAGAACAGGCCTTCCTCCATACGCGCCAAGCCAGTAAAGAAACAGCTGAGCTAATGTTCCGCCTGCAATCCCCGCAAGCAGGGCACCTGTAAAATGGATGTCTCCGGTGCTGACTAAAAAGCCGCCATAGCTCAGGACAATTTCGCTTGGTATCACCTCAACCATTAATCCAAGTGCAATGCCGGCATAACCCAGCTGGGAAAGTATTTCAAAAATGCTGGCAATAATTTCTTCCATTCTGATACCTCCCCATTAGAAATTTAAAAAATCCCGGTCATTTGCAGGAGTATAATGGTGAACCCTAATATCCAAACGTATACAGCAAATATCTTCAAGGATTTTCGTTTTAGAAAATTAATCATCCAAACGACTGCTGCATAGCCAAAGAGTGCTGAAGACAAAGTTGCCATCAACATACTTCCAAGGGTTATGGCTTCTGTGTGACCGGACATCAATTCCCCAAATTGCATAACAATGCCGCCTGCGATGGCAGGAATGGATAGCAGAAATGAAAAATAAGCCGCTGTTTCCCTGTCGAGCTTTCTAAAGAGGCCTGCTGCAATGGTTAATCCGGATCTGGAGACTGCCGGAAAGATGGCGGCTGCCTGAAAGGTGCCGATAAACAGGGCATCTCCATATGTGATGCTTTCCATCTTTTTGGCACCTTTCTTAACACCATCAGCAATCCAGAGTATGAACCCCGTAAATAGAAATTCCCAGCCGATTGTAACCCCGGATTTTGAAATTGAATCAAACATGTCACTCAGCAGCAGCCCAACGATTACGGCTGGAATCGTACCGACAATCAGAAGGATAGATAGCTTGCCGAATGGCTTCTTTACGATTTGAAGCAATTCATTTTTGTATACGACAAGGACTGCCAGTAAAGTTCCTATATGCAGCATTGTATCAAGGAAGAGGCCTGCCTCATCAAGCCCAAATAGATGTCTCCCCAAATATAAATGTCCTGTACTGGATATAGGCAGGAACTCTGTGAGCCCCTGTATGATTCCCAGAATGAAAGCCTCCAGCTTTGACATCATCTATATATCACCTTCCTAAGCAGGTAAAAAATTTGGCAAAGTCATGACGCAATGCCTGTCTTTAACATTTGTATTCAAGTTGTCCTAATCAAGAACTTGAAATTAAGGTTTTACGGATTTTATGGATGGGTGCAAAAATTAAAAAATACATGAAACCTTTTAAAATGAATAACGTAAATAATATAGAAGAAATCATAATATAGATTGAGGATTATTAGGAGGAAACAGAATGAATGATTATAAAATGCCTTCCAATGATGAAAGGCTCTTAGCAGCAGCCATCTATGTAACCAGTTTTTTTACAACTTTTATTGGACCGCTGATCATTTGGCTCTTAAAAAAGAATGACTCGGAGTTTGTAGATTATCATGGCAAGGAATATTTAAATTTTTTAATTTCCTATACGATTTACAGCGTCATCAGCGTAGTGCTTATGATCATCTTAATTGGGGTGATTACTATTTGGATCGTGGGAATCCTTGCTTTCGTCTTCACAATAGTAGCTGCTGTCAAAGCGTATGAAGGCAAGGAGTACAGAATACCTTTAGTTTTCAGGATTTTAAAGTAATTAAACAGAGTCCAGGGCCGTTGCCACTGGGCTTTTTTTAATGGATAATTAATTCTGCAGAGCTTTTAGTTATAAAGTACACGGGGTGATGTAATGAATAGACTCGATAACAAACAAAGGATGCTCAAGCTTATGGAGATTCTAAGAGAGCAAACTGATGAAGAAAATGAATATACACTGGACGATATAACTGAATGCTTTAAAAAGGAATATGGACCTGATGTGAAATTAAACAAAAACTCACTGAGGGACGATATTGAGCATCTGATTGAAGCGAAATTCGATATTACCATCAACCAGGAAAAAGAGGGGATGCCGAAGTTCTACAGCCATCAATACCGTCTATTCGAGCTTTATGAATTGCGTATGCTGATTGATGCTGTTGCTTCTGCACGCTTTATTACGAAAGATGAGACGAAACAGCTGATCCGGAAAATTAAGAAGCTGACAAGCCTTCATCATGCCAAAAAGCTGCATAATGAAATTTTGATCGATTCCTCTGTAAAAAGTGAAAGCAAACTGGTTCGGCTGGCTATCAATGATTTGCATGAAGCCATTTCCGAGCGGAGAATCGTCACATTTCAATATGGAAGATATAATCTTAACAAGGAATTTGTTTTAAGCCACAATGGAGGGCAATACAGGGTCAAGCCGCTGGCGCTCACCTGGGTAAATGATTTTTATTATTTAATAGCCTATTACTTTGCTAAAGAAGAAATCCGCCATTATCGGATCGACCGTCTGCGCAATGTGAATATAACGGAAGAACAGTTTGCATATGAACCCTTTGATGTATCCAGGTATGTGAGCTCAACCTTTCATATGTATGCCGGCTCTGAAGAGTGGATAAAAATCCGGTTCCATAACGATCTGATCAACGTGATAATTGATAAATTCGGGCGGGATGCAGACATAAGAAAGCTTGATGAAAACTATTTCGTTTTAACAGCAAAAGCCATTGTAAGTGATGGTCTTGTCAAATGGCTCCTCAACTGGGGTAACCAGGCGAAGGTACTCTCGCCGTCCTCACTCATTGATCAAGTAACAAACGAAATCCGCAATATGATGTCTGTTTATGAAAAAGAAACGGATTAACCCTTCTTTATCTATTAAACTTTGAAGCGCTCCAGGATTGGGGCGTTTTTTTTGTTTAAAAACAATTGAATTACCAGTGAACGTTTTAGGAACTTGCACGTCATATGAATGACATAACAAATAAGGGAGGACAACATAATGGAATTTTTAGAAAGCATTAACTGGGCAATTCTTGCACCTATAGTCATCATTCAGCTTATATTAATCGCCATTGCCATTATTGATCTGGTAAAAATAGAAAAAGCAAATGGGCCTAAATGGGTATGGGCTCTTATTATTTTATTTATAAACCTGCTGGGGCCAATTATTTACTTTATTTTTGGAAGGAGAAGCTGATAATGCCAGTTGTAAACATAATAAACCTAAAAAAGCGGTTCCAGGACCTGGAAGTAATAAAAGGTCTGGACTTCCAATTATCTGAAAGAAAATGTATTGCCCTTCTGGGAGCAAATGGGGCAGGAAAATCAACTACATTAAAAATGCTTGCCGGCCTGGTGAAGCCAGATTCAGGAGCGATCGTGTTTGAAGGGGCAGAAAAAGCGGATTTCCGAAGATTAATAGGCTATCTTCCTCAATTTCCTGTTTTTTATGAATGGATGACAGGCAACGAGTTTCTCGAATATGCTGGCCAGCTTGCAGGTCTTTCTAAATCAGAAGCCAAAGACAGAGCAAAAGAACTTCTTGAACTTACCGGTATAGCTGAAGCTAAGAATCGGCGGATTGGAAAATATTCAGGAGGCATGAAGCAGCGGCTTGGCATTGCACAGGCTATAATCCATCGTCCGAAGCTCGTCATGCTTGATGAGCCGGTTTCTGCACTCGACCCATTTGGACGCAGAGAAGTGCTGGAGCTGATGGATAAGCTGAAAAAAGAATCAGCTATCCTATTTTCAACTCATATACTAAATGATGCAGAAGAGATTTGTGATGAAATATTATTTCTCCATAATGGTGAACTAGTTGAATCAGGGACATTGGCAGGCCTGAGAACTAAACATCAGCAGGCAAAAATTGACTTGGCTTTTAAAGAGAATACACTGCAATATGCAGAAGAATTATCTCTGCTTCAGCCTGTTTCTTCAATGAAATTGGATGGAGAGTATGCGAGCTTTTTGGTAGAGGATATAGAATATGCTAGAGAACTATTCTTAACTGAGATTATGAAACGGAACCTGCCGCTGGTTAAGTTTGAAATCAGCAGAACCAGGCTGGAGGATGTCTTCATGAAGGTGGTGCAAAAATGAATCAATGGATGACTTTATTTAAAAAGGAAATGCTTGAAATGTCCAGAAATTTCAAATGGATATGGGTGCCGCTTACTTTTATTATGATAGCTGTAAAAGAGCCGCTGACATTATATTATATGCCTCAGATTATTGATTCTCTTGGCGGGCTGCCGGAAGGAGCAGTCATCGAGCTTCCTGTCCCATCTGCAGGTGAAGCGCTTGCTGCAAGTCTTAGCCAGTTCAATACGTTTGGTGTGCTTATTATTGTATTAATTACAATGGGGACTATTGCTGGAGAAAGGAAAAGCGGTGTGGCGGGGCTTATACTGGTAAAACCTGTTTCTTATGCCTGGTTTGTAACGGCGAAGTGGGCTAGCTCTATGATTCTCATTTGGTTTTCATATTTTTTGAGTTATTTCCTCTCCTGGTACTATGTAGGCGTATTGTTTGAATTTATTTCTTTTGCGGATTTTCTCCAGTCCTTCTTTGTTAACGGCATCTGGCTTACTCTTATAGTAACTGTAGTAATACTGTTCAATACGTTTATGAAATCGCCTGGAGCAGTCGGATTTATCTCTATTGGCATCATTGTCATATTAAGCCTATTGAGCAGTTCACTCCCTCATTTGCTGGAATGGAGTCCGGCGCTGCTGTCTGCTTATTCGAATGCTTTTATCATGGGCAGTAATCCCCCGGATGAATTGCTGCCGAGCATCATTGTTTCTGTAGTCATGATCACGCTTTCCCTGCTTGCATCAATTGCTATCTTTAAAAGAAGGGAACTTGCCTGAATTCATGGCATGGTCTATCTTTGTGGGCATATATGTATATGGGAGGTTAATATTTTGGTAGTATAGCTTTAAAAGACTGAAAGGAAGATGAGCGGTGATCAGTGAAGCGGGTCTGGTACTTGAAGGCGGAGGGATGCGAGGAGTATACACAGCGGGGGTTCTCGAATATTTTCTTGAACAGGACCTCTGCTTTCCTTATGTCATTGGGGTTTCTGCAGGGGCTTGCAATGCAGCTTCTTACTTATCCAAGCAAAGGGGCAGGAATAGAATTGTGAATGTGGATTATGTTACAGATCCCCGATATATCTCATGGCGGAATTACTTTAAATCCCGCCAGTTTTTCGGGATGGATTTTATTTTTGATGAAATACCGAATAAGCTTGTCCCATATCACTATGATGAGTTTTATAAAAATGAGTCTGAATTTGTTATTGGAACAACTGATTGCCATACAGGTAAACCGGTGTATTACGGTAAAAAAGATTATGGCAAAGATATGCTTAAGGTTTTAAAAGCATCCAGTTCCTTGCCTTTTATTGCTCCGGAGGTAGAATTTAATAGCCGGGTCCTCCTCGATGGCGGAATCAGCGACCCTATACCAATCAAAAAAGCCCAGCAGGATGGATTGAAAAAAAATATAGTAATCTTGACAAGAAACAGGGGATATACCAAAAAGCCATCTAAATTTACTTTTATGGTCAAAAGAAAATATCCGCATTACACTGGGCTTCAGAAAGCATTGACGGAACGCTGCCGGACCTATAATGAGACCCTCCGCTATGTAGAACAGGAAGAGAAGAATGGGACAGTTCTTGTCATCCAGCCTCAGGAGCCATTAACAGTGGGCCGGATGGAGCGGAATCCTCAAAAACTGGAAAAGTTATATCTGCAAGGATATGAAGATGCAAGAAAATCCATTGAGAGAATCAATCAATTTTAGTCAAACCGTATCTAATAAGATGCGGTTTTTTCTTAAGGAAATAGTCTTATCTTTTCGACAGGGCTGACAGGGAGTAAGTAAAGTTTTTGATTGAGAATCAAGCGAATAGACCCGGAAAAACTTAAAATATATAAAGAAGTAATGGGTTTTAAGTAGTATTTTTTGCGAAATGACGGAGAAGCATGTCGAAATACAAAGATTGTTGATATCTTTATTTCGAATATAATGAAAATTAGAAAATATAAGGGGGGTCTCAATAAAAAATGAATATCAAGAAGGGTATCGTAACGGGTACATTAAGTTTGGCATTATGTGCCTCAGCCGTTTTTGCGGGTTCTGTCAGCACTGGACAAGCCCAAACGGTTGAAAAGAGTTACTTAGTCGTTTTTAAAGATGAAGGAAAGCTTCCTGCAGGCTATACAGACCTATTGAAAAAATTTGGAGGACAAATAGAGAATAAGCTCGAAAAATTAGGAGCTGTTGAGGTTTCATCAGCAAATCCTAATTTTCTTAATGAAATCAGGAAATCTTCCTTGGTATTGTCTGCTGGCGCTGAAAATGTTATTTATCCCGAAGCTCCTGCAGTAGATGCAGATCTTCCATTAGATAATGCTGATTTATATAACAGTCTGCAGTGGGATATCAAACAAGTAACAAATAATGGTGCATCATGGAATCTTCCAGGAGGAACTGGAAAGACAGCTGACGGTAAAGATATCGTTGTTGGTGTAATTGACACAGGGATTGACTATACTCATCCAGATTTAAAAGAAAATTATGCATACGGTAAATCCTTTGTTCCGGGCTACCCGGATCCAATGGATGAAAACAGCCATGGAACCCATGTTGCAGGATCCATTGCAGCAAAAGGAAGAACCATGGGTGTCGGACCTGACTTGAAGGTAGCAGCATACCGTGTATTCGGCCCTGATGGCGGTGCAGCGACTTCCCATATCGCCGAAGCCTTAATAACAGCTGCGGACGACAATGTGGATGTTGTCAACATGTCTCTTGGCGGGTATGACTGGTTCCAGAATCCCGAGTATACAACGAAAGAAACCGTAGCGGACGTGCAGATGTTTAACAGAGCCATCAAATATGCGATTCAAAAAGGTGTTACTGTAGTTGGTTCTGCAGGCAATAACGCTGTTGATTTAAAGAGCCCGGGACAGCTGTCAGGTTCTGATAACGGTGCAACACACAGAAGCCCAAGCAGTCAATTGATGATTCGTGTATCTGCTGGAGGAGCTTTAAAGAATCTTGCTTTCTATTCCAATTACGGTGTCGGCAAAATTGATGTCATGGCGCCTGGCGGAGACTTGGGACCAAACTATGATCCAAATACTGGAGCTGGCAGAGACAATTCTTATTTGGCATTAGCAACAATCCCTGGCGGCGGATATGGGTATAAAGGCGGTACTTCTATGGCCGCTCCGAAAGTTGCGGCCCTGGCTGGTGTTATTATCGCAAAACATGGGAAAGACCAAATCTCTCCTGCACAAGTAAAGCAGATCATTCAATCTTCATCAGAAGATATCTTCAAGCCTGGATACGACGAACAATCTGGCCATGGGCTAATTAATGCGGTTAATGCTTTAAAGTAATTCCATCAAACGAGCTGGCGGAAAGTTTCCGTCAGCTTTTTTATTTGAAGGAAAATCAGCGAATAAAGATGGTAACGAATAACTCAAACAGACTATTTGCAGATGCGGCAATATGTACCCTCCAAAAATCCTCCCAAAAATTCATTTTTTTTGGAACTATTTAATAGAATATAGAGAAATACATATAGCGGGGGAGACATACTGATGAATATCCAGCAATATTACCGGAAAACAGCTGACATCTCAATAAATGCGAGCCTGGCCGCACTTGTACCTCCATTTTTCTTTCTATTGATTTTCATAAAAGAATCTCAACGGACGAATTTAATCCTTTTTCTAATCCCTTTCATCATATATAGTTTTCTGTGCCATCAAATTCACTTGCTGAATAAGCAAAGGGCGGCCGAGATAGTGGAGAGAAATTCCAATAATAGCAGACAAGCCCTTCTCTCATTGTTATGCCAGTCAAATTTGATGATCGCTTTTATGCCGGCTCCTTCCCTTAGAATGGTGCTTTTTGATCCGGAAGGAAGGCAGGTTGGTGAAATCAGGGATATGAAAATGTGGAAGTTTAGATGGTTCTTGCCTTATTTTTTGGACCGTCTTTTTCCAAGAAGGCTGGGTATCTATGATTATAACAATAATCTGGAGGCATCAATCCTAATCGATAGAAACGGCGTTGATATTTCGTTTGTGAAAGACTCCTGCAAAGAAACAATCATAAATAAAAAAGATGGATCCAAACTGGTATATGAGAATGGCTGTGATCGATATTCCATTCCTAAAACCTTTTTCCATACGGATTTTCAAGTTCTTGATGAGAAATCAAATAGGATAGCGCGCCTTCGCAAAGGATGGATGCCGCTAGAATGGGGGCAGCAGTTCAGGGATCCCAATACACCTGTACTTTCTTTTGAGGAGGGTCTGACAGCAAAAGAAAAGCTTAGAATATATGCCATTCTTGCGACGCTTTTTCTTTACCGCAATCACTAAAACAGAGTGCACATTTATAGATTCTATATTCCCCATATAGTATGATAAGTTCAGTTTAAATATAGGGATATCAGTATAGAGGTGTTGGAATGAAAAAGTTTCTATTCGCAGCCGCAGTTATTGTCGTTTTGCTGTTTATTGTTGACAAAACAATTCTCAAGGAAAAAGGGGTAGTAGAGCAAGCCGGACAAATGCAGAAATACGATAAAATGGAAGACCCTGAAGATTTGCCTGTTGGTTTGGAGAAAGGAAACCTTGCTCCTGATTTTGAACTGACAGATATGGAAGGAAACCCAGTAAAACTCTCCGATTATAGAGGCAAGGCAGTTTTGTTAAATTTCTGGGCAAGCTGGTGTCCTCCTTGCCGTGCAGAAATGCCGCATATGGAGAAGCTGTATAATAAGTATAAAGATGAAAATTTCGATATTCTTGCAGTCAATCTTACAAACACTGAAAAAAATAGCGGTGACGCAGAGAAATTCGTAAAAGAGCTGGGGCTGACTTTTACAATTCCTATGGATGTAAAAGGCGAGGCAGGTTCTGACTATAATATAATGGCCTATCCTACAAGCTATTTTATTGATTCCGATGGTGTTATTAGAGAGAAAGTTTTGGGAGCTTTAAATGAAGAGTATATGGAGAAGGAAATCAAAAAGCTTCCATAAATAAAACCGGAGAGCCATTGTCAGCTCTCCGGTTTTATTTCTGTAATCATATTCTGGTGCAGACGATTAACGATTACTCTTTTTCGGTATAGCATAATGCCTGCTTCGGCAATATCATTTACGGCTGAGCGATTTATGAAAGCCCCAAACAGCAGTCCGGCTATCGGGATCATTTGAAAAAGTTTTTTCCAGCCAATTTGGTCCCTGTAAGAAAACACAACTTCTCTCCACCCCTGAAGCTCGGAAACGACTTCCCTTTTTGCTCCTGCTTCTTTAGAACCAAACATGGAAAGCTGCTGCAGAATGGCTTTTTTTCCTACAATGTCACTGGAAACAAATTGCAGAATTTTTACGATGAACATTCTTTCATTCTTATCAGCTGGATCAAAGCCATAGCAAATCGCGATATCCTGAAGGGTTTTTAGCTGAATGCCAAGTAGAAGAGGGATATCAATCGTCAGGGTGAAAATCCCTCCAACCCCAGTACTGGCACCTTGCAATGCAGCGGTTCTTTTACGGTTTGAGCTTAGCTTTCCAGCGGCTTCATCCATCTTTGATATGGGCAGGCTTTCTACATCCTCTAAGGTATGAATATTTTGTTCAGGATAATAGTTCTTTAACGCCGAAGCTGAACTTAAATATCTTCCTCCTGATTGAATATATGTGCCAAGCTCATCAAGAATCACTCCAACCTTTTTTTGTATGAACTCCGGTGTGAATCTATCAATTAACTTAAAAGGGAGTCTTCCCAGCTTCTCCCAAAACCATAAATCACCTTGGTCTTTTTCCCATTCTTCACATTTTTTTAGTTCATTTATAAGAAGTTCCCTCGGTTCAATCATATTTAAATTCCTCTCCTTCTTCTATAATTACCTATACGTCAGTTTAAAGCAAAAGTTTCAATTCTTTATAAACAATTCTCTTTGTATATTCCGACTATTCATGGTAAGATTCTTATAATAGAATAGGATTTCCTTCGGGGCAGGGTGAAATTCCCAACCGGCGGTGATGAGGGTACGCCCTCTTAGTCCGTGACCCGGTTTTATTAGCAGAGATGCAGGAACATGCGCTTTTCTAATGATTGTCTAGCTCCAGCGCCTAACCCCCTCGAGGTCACAAGCCAATCCTCCCAAAAAGGCAAAAGACGCCTTTTCTGCGAGGCTCGTCTTGTGCTTGTCGGGGGTGAACAAGGCGCTTGCGCTTTTCTAATGAAAACGGTGGATTTGGTGAAACTCCAAAGCCGACAGTGAAAGTCTGGATGGGAGAAGGAATGATTATAGTGCTGCGTTCAAAAAAATCTTTTTTAAACGCTTATTTCGTCATGTGATTTTGCCCCGTTTCACCTTGCTGGTGTACGGGGTTTTGCCGTTTCAAACTTAATTTGGAGAAACTGTAAGGGAAGGAGGAACCAGATAATTTGAACCATCAGGAATATATGAAGTTAGCCATCAGCCTGGCAGCGGCCACTAAAGGCCAAACCAGTCCTAACCCGCAGGTGGGTGCGGTTGTTGTTAAAAATGGTGAAATTCTGGGGATGGGTGCTCACCTGAAAGCAGGAACTCCCCATGCTGAAGTCCATGCGATTGCTGCAGCTGGCGATAAGGCTAAAGGTGCTGATATTTATGTCACGCTTGAGCCATGCAGCCATTTTGGCAGGACTCCGCCATGCGCAGACTTAATAATTAATTCAGGAATTAATAGGGTTTTTATTGCTTCTGCCGATCCGAATCCTTTAGTTTCCGGCAAAGGAATTGAAAGAATGCAGGATGCCGGGATTGAAGTGGTGACCGGCTTATTGAAGGAGGAAGCAGATGCCCTAAACGAACCATTTTTCCATTTTATAAAAACAAAGACACCATATGTAACCATTAAAGCAGCTTCATCGTTTGATGGAAAAACAGCTGCAAAAACCGGTGACAGCAAATGGATTACTTCTCCAGAATCCAGGCAGGATGTGCATCGGCTACGACATGAACATGACGCAATACTTACAGGTGTAAATACGATCATTCACGATAATCCCCTTTTAACCGCCAGGCTGCCCCAAGGCGGAAAAAATCCCATTCGAGTTGTATTAGATACAAATCTGAGAATTCCCGCTGACGCAAATGTCATCCGGGATCAGTCTGTAAAGACCATAATCTTTACCGGCTGCGAAATAGATCGGTCAAAGGCAGAAGAGCTAAAGAAGTATAATACTGAAGTTTTTTCTTTTTCTGCTAATGAGGTGCCGATTAAAGAAGTATTAAGAAATTTAGGTGAAAGAAACATCATGACTTTATTTGTTGAAGGCGGATCAGAGATCCATGCTTCATTTATAAATAGCGGTTTCTTTCAGCAGATAATCCTTTATATGGCTCCTAAAATTATCGGGGGCAATAAGGCGATTCCATTTATTGGCGGGGATGGTGCCAACTATGTAAAAGATGCCCCTGCACTGGAATTCACAGAAATTGAAAAGATTGGCGGAGACCTTAGAATTACCGCAAAACCGCTGAGGGAGGCCAAGGAGTAATGTTTACTGGAATTATTGAGGAACTGGGAACAGTAAAAAAAGTAGTTCAGCAAGGCAAGGCCATGAAACTGACCATTCAGGCATCCACAGTTTTAACAGATGTTCAACTGGGGGACAGCATTTCGGTAAACGGCGTGTGCCTTACAGTTACGGAATTTGCGAAAAATGAATTTTCAGCAGATGTCATGCCTGAAACATTCAAAAGTACTTCGCTTTCTGCCATTAAAGAACGAACAAAAGTCAATCTGGAGAGGGCGATGTCGGCAAATGGCCGCTTTGGAGGACATTTTGTGACAGGGCATATTGATGGAACTGGTCAGATTCTAAAAAAAACAGCGAGTGAAAACGCCATTTATATACAAATATCTGTGCCTCCTGCATTAAGCCATTTGCTTATCATGAAGGGATCAATTGCCGTGGATGGGATTTCCCTGACTGTTTTCGGCAATGAAGACAATACTGTTACTGTCTCGATCATTCCCCACACAGCAAGTGAAACGGTACTCGGCTTCAAAGCAGCGGGAGACATTGTTAACCTCGAGTTCGATATGCTGGCTAAATATCTATATTCCTTCATGAACAGGCAGCAGGAAACCTCATCGCCTAAAGAAGGAGTTTCAGAGCGATTCCTTAAGGAGAACGGCTTCTTATAATTAGCAAAAGGAGGGTCAATCAAACATGTTCAGTGATATAAATGAGGCATTAGAAGATTTAAAAGCAGGAAAAGTCATCATTGTCTGTGATGATGAAGACAGGGAAAATGAAGGGGATTTCCTTGCAATCGCGGAATATGCGAAACCGGACACGATCAACTTTATGGCCAAAGAAGGCAGAGGCCTGATTTGTACACCTATCACTGAGGAACTGGCTGAAAAATTGGAACTGAATCCAATGGCAGAAGTGAATACTGACAGTCATGGAACAGCTTTCACAATCAGTGTTGACCATGTAAAAACCACTACAGGCATCAGTGCATTTGAGCGTGCATTCACGATAAAAGAAATGCTTGAGGACGACGCTAAACCTGCAGACTTTTCACGGCCGGGACATGTTTTTCCGCTAGTGGCCAAAAAAGGAGGAGTCTTAAGGCGTGCAGGCCATACTGAGGCCGCGGTCGATCTGGCACGTCTTGCAGGTGCTGAACCAGCCGGGATAATCTGTGAAATAATGAAAGACGATGGAACGATGGCTCGAGTGGATGATCTGGAAAAAGTGGCTGAAAAGTTTGATTTAAAAATGATTACTATTCAGCAATTGATAGAGTATCGATTGAAGCATGACTCCATTGTCAAAAGGGAAGTGGAGATACAGCTTCCAACAGAATTTGGAGACTTTAAAGCAGTAGGCTATACAAACACTGTCGATGGAAAAGACCATGTAGCTCTTGTAAAGGGAGAAATCGATGAACGTGAACCAGTATTGCTTCGTGTGCATTCGGAGTGTCTGACTGGAGATGTATTTGGATCCAACCGCTGTGACTGCGGGCCGCAGCTTGAAGCAGCGCTGGCACAGATTGAAGAGGCAGGCCGGGGAATCCTTTTATATATGAGACAGGAAGGGCGCGGCATCGGACTGATCAATAAAATGAAAGCCTATAAGCTGCAGGAAGAGGGCTACGATACAGTTGAAGCAAATCATAAGCTCGGATTTAAGGACGATCTACGCGACTATGGGGTAGGTGCACAAATCCTTAGGGATCTGGGAGTAAAAAAAATGCGTCTGCTAACCAATAATCCCCGCAAAATTGCTGGATTGGGCGGTTACGGGCTGGAGGTATCCGAACGGGTTCCTCTTCAAATGCCTGCAAAATCTGAAAATGAAAATTACTTAAAAACAAAGAAAACAAAACTTGGGCATTTATTACAATTTTAAGGGAGCGATTAGAGATGAAAAAGGTAATCGAAGGACATTTAGTAGGAACAGGATTAAAAATGGCCATTGTAGTATCGCGTTTTAATGAATTCATTACGGGCAAGCTTTTAAGCGGAGCGGAAGATGCACTCAAGCGCCACGGAGTAAGCGAAGAAGATGTGACAGTTGTGTGGGTTCCTGGAGCATTCGAAATCCCTCTGGCAGCTAAAAAGCTGTCCCAATCCGGAAAATATGATGCAGTCATCACCCTTGGCACAGTGATCCGCGGAGCAACTCCGCATTTTGATTATGTCAGCGGCGAAGTGGCTAAAGGGGTCTCAAGCACAGCATTGCAAAGCGGTGTCCCTGTTATCTTCGGTGTTCTTACAACTGACACGATTGAACAGGCAATTGAGCGGGCAGGCACCAAAGCTGGAAACAAAGGATGGGAAGCGGCTGTGGGAGCTATTGAAATGGGCAACCTTTACAGACAATTATCCGAAGGTGAATAATGTTCCGGATTTTTTGCCGGCATGAGAATAAGAGTGTGCTTCCAGGTGCAATTGTCTTGCCCGGTTGCAATATCTACCAAAATCGGCGGGGGATTTCCGCCGGTTTTTTTAAAAATTTATGGGCAGACGTCTGACCTTTCTATTGGCAGAATGAGTTTTTTTTGATAAAATACTGCTTGTGGCTCACCCGTACTTTTTAGTGATCACTCTTAACTGAGGGAGATGTATACGGGGAGAGCGGGTAGGGAGAGGGCTAATTGAATAGATAGGTAGTATATATGAATAAGTGGTTTAACCAGCTTTTTCAGCTTGATTCAAATGGAACAACTGTAAAAAGGGAGGTTATGGCTGGGGCAATCGGCTTTTTTACGATTGTTTATATTATCGCAGTTAACTCTCTAATTCTCTCTGAAGCAGGAATTCCGCTGGAGGCAGCCATTTTTGCAACCATTATAACATCGGTTGTCGGCTGTTTGATTATGGGGTTTTGGGCAAATGTACCGATTCTCCTTGTGCCTGGAATGGGAATTAACGCTTTGTTTTCCTATACAATGGTCCAATCGATGGGCTTATCCTGGCAGGAAGCATTGGCTGTTGTCTTTATATCTGGTCTGATCTTTGTATTCGTGGCTTTTTCGCGATTCGCAAAGACATTAAGCGAATCGATTCCACATTCACTTAAAGAAGCAATAACAGTGGGACTCGGACTTTTCTTGATGCTGATCGGACTTGAAAAGGGCGGAATCGTTGAAAAAGGGACAAACTCCATTATTGCTATGGGTGAGCTTGGAGACCCGCAAGTGCTTGCAACCATCTTAACGTTCCTGCTTGCCATTATTTTATTTATGCGCAATGTGCCTGGCAACTTTTTGATTACTGTTGTAGCAGGAACATTGATAGCATGGGCTTTTGGGCTGATTAATGTGCAAAGTACCGAGGAAAAGCCGTTTGCTCTTTCCGATTATATGGAAGTATTTGGATCGATGTCATTCGATAACTTACTTTCCGTCACTTTTTGGATTGCCATTTTTTCATTGACAATGGTTCTTGTCTTTGAAAATATCGGATTAGTTCACGGTCATGTTGGTTTTATTAATAGGCCGGAACAGTTTAAGCGTGCTTTTCAGGCAACTTCGGTTTCTGCATTATTGTCAGGAATTTTTGGGACAAGCCCGACTGTAGCAACGGTTGAAAGTGCAGCGAGTATGGCTGCCGGCGGACGTACAGGATTGACAGCAGTCACAACTGGATTCC
>Ga0180215_1001438_pt1 | contig 26242 bp, 23 predicted proteins | sample eDN3rd37CBELigBY_FD_128871 | JGI IMG/M metagenome (GOLD analysis project Ga0180215, IMG submission 128871) | Enriched backyard soil microbial communities from Emeryville, California, USA - eDNA 3rd pass 37_C BE-Lig BY (version 2) (version 2) | ecosystem: Environmental > Terrestrial > Soil >...
GCTTCACGTACACCGAGAACACGTCGGGCCAGAGCTGGCCGACCTGGTTGGGCCGCCAGGTGGGGTTGCCGACCACGTCGGGGTCCCAGGCGTTGTCGACGGTGCCCATGGCGCCGAACACGCCCCAGGCCCGGTCGCTCAGCATGGCCGACAGCTCCTTCCAGAGGCTGGCCGCCTCCTCGGAGTCGGGCGGGAAGCCCTGCAGCTCGCGGACCTTCGCCTGGAACTCGGGGTCCTCGATGCGGCACGTGTGGCCCGTGCTGCCCGGCGAGAAGTTGCGGGTGATCTTGTCGGTCCACATGCGCGTCTGCGTGGTGGGCATCGCGTTCGAGCTGCGGTCGAGGTAGTACTCCTGGATCACGTTCGCGACCGGCTGGAGCGCCACGTCGATGCCGGCTTCCGCCCACTGGGCCTGCAGCAGCTCCGCCATGCGCTGACCCTGCCCCTGCAGGACCGCCATGGTGAGCGAGAGGTCGGCGTGCCCGGCCTCGGCCAGGAGCTGCTTGGCCCGCTCGACGTCGTGGTCGTAGCGCGGCGCGATCTCCTGGTTGAAGTACGGGGTGTCCGAGGTCCACATCTGCGACATCGGCTCGCCGGCGCCGTTGAAGATCGCGGCGTTGATCGCCTCCTTGTCGGTGGCGTAGTTGAGCGCCTGGCGCACACGCACGTCCATCAGGGCCGGGACGGTGTCGCACTGGAGCGACACCCAGGCCACCGAGTTGGGGCTCCGCTCCGAGCGGACCTCGACGCCGCCGCCGCGCAGCTGCGACGCCACGTTGGCCGTGATGTAGGCGGCGTCGACCGTGTTGGAGCGCAGCGCGGTCACCATGTTCTGGGCGCTCACCTGCACGTAGTCGATGCCGGCCAGCTTGATGCGGTCGGCCTGGAAGTAGCCGTCCCACTTCACCAGGCGCAGCAGCGACTCCCGCTCGTAGCTCTCGACCATGAACGGCCCAGCGCCCACGGGCGTCACGTTGAGGTCCGTGCCGTTGCGCACCGCCGTCGGCGACACCACCAGGGTCTCGTTGTGGGCGAGGAGGTTGTAGAAGCTGCCTGCGACCGGCTGCTTGAGCCGGATCGTCAGGTTGAGCGGGTCGTGCACCTCGATGGTGTCGAGCTGGCCGAGCTCCGCCATGCGGAACGTCTGGACCTTGTTGGTCGCCGCGTTGCGCTCGATGCTGAACTTCACGGCTTCGGCGTCGAGCGGCGTGCCGTCCTGGAACGTGATGCCGTCGTGCAGCTCGACGGTGATCGTCGAGGGATCCACGATCACCGCTTCCTTGGCCAGCCCCGGCTCGTAGGAGCCGTCCTCCTGCTGGCGCAGCAGCGTGTCGAAGATGTTGTAGTGGATGTGGAAGTCGGTGGGCTGGTTCATCTCCACTGGGTCGAGGTTGACGCCACCCGCGGACGTGAGGTCGACGGCCACGCGCAGGACGCCGTTGGGGTCGACGTCCTCCGGCTGGGCCGTGGTCGACCCGCCCGCCGCGCTCGTCGGGGCACCGCCCGACGCCGCGCTGGTGTCGGAGCCCGAACCGCTGCTGCTACTGCTGCTCCCGCCATCGTCGCCGCAGGCCTGTGCCACCATGCCGAGGACCAGCAGGCCGCCCAGCAGCCAGCGGCGCCGCCGACCTGACGGCCGCATGCCCATCCTGTCGTCCACGTTCCCTCCTCCGTCGGACGCCGCCCCGCAGCCGGTTGCCCACGGGCGCGGCGTCACCGCCCCCTCCCCGCGGACCACCTGCTGGTGCGTCGTGTGGTGTGCGCTCGCACCGAGCAGCGCGGGGTCTCGGCCCGCGCCGGCGGCACGGTACCAGGGAGCGCCCTGACCCTGAGAAGCTGGTTCTCGGTTGGTGCGGCCCGAGTGCTACCGTCAGCGCGCCGCACGAACTGCGGCACCGCAGCAGGCGCGAAGGGGTGGACGTGGGCCGGTTCGATGGCAAGGTCGTGATCGTCACGGGGGCGGCACGAGGGCTCGGGCGCGACTACGCGAAGTACTTCGCCCGCGACGGCGCCAACGTGGTGCTGGCCGACGTGAAGGGCGCCGATGCCGCGCTCGAGGCGGCTCGCGCCGAGGGCCCCGAGTGCATCAGCGTGGCGTGCGACGTCACCGACCGCACCTCCACCGACGCGATGGTCGCCGCCACCCGGGAGCGCTTCGGCCGCCTCGACGTGCTCGTCAACAACGCCGGTCTCTGGCGGGGGTTGGGCGACACCGGCCTCCTCGAGCTCCCCGAGGAGACCTGGAACGCCGCCTGGGCCGTGAACGTCACCGGCTCGCTGCATTGCTACCAGTCCGCCGTGCCGCTCATGATCGAGTCCGGCTTCGGCCGTGTCATCAACATCTCGTCCATGGCGTCGCGCTCGGGTGGCAGCCCCTACGGGCTCACCAAGGCGGCGGTCGAGCACATGACGCGCGGCATGGCGAAGGAAGTCGGGTCGCACGGGATCACGGTCAACTGCATCGCCCCGGGGATCTGTGCCTTCGAGGGCGCGCAGACGCAGCTCAGCCAGGCCGACGAGCTGGTGGCCAACCTCGCGGTGCAGCGCATGGGGACCACGCGCGACCTCTACGAGGCGATGGCCTTCCTGTGCACGCCGGAGGCGTCGTACATCACCGGCCAGCTCGTGCGGGTCGACGGCGGGTCGCAGCTCGGCTGACCCGCCGTGGGCTGACCGGCGTCGCCGTCGACTCGACGAGAAGCACATTGCCGCAACACGGCCGCGCTCGCACGACGCGCCGGGCCCGCCTGTGATCGACTGCTGGCGCGTCGGCGTCGAGCGGTCGACGTCCATCAGAGCCGAAGGGGGAGGCCGTGCAGTTCTCGACCGGGTTTCCAGGCGTGATGAGGTACCCACCGGAGCAGTTCCCGCCGGGTGAGCGCCACTGGCAGGACGACCTCACCACCCAGGACTTCCAGCGCATCGCCCGCACGGCCGAGGACCTCGGCTACGACGCCATCAACGTCCCCGAGCACCTCGTGATGCCGAAGGACCTCGCTCCGGCGATGGGCGCCTACTGGACCGACGCCTTCACGGTGATGAGCTTCATCGCCGGTGCCACGACGCGCCTGCGGGTGAACAGCGGCGTGATCGTGATGCCGTACCACCACCCCGTGCAGTTCGCCAAGGCGGTGGCGACGCTCGACGTGCTGTCGGGCGGCCGGGTGATGCTGACGCTCGGCGCCGGGATGGCCCGCGGCGAGTTCGCGGCCCTCGGCGTGCCGTTCCACCGGCGCGGGCGCGTCATGGACGAGTACATCGACGCCATGAAGGTCCTCTGGACCGAGGACGAGCCGGAGTTCCACGGGCAGTTCGTCGACTTCGCCGACGTGCTGTTCGAGCCCAAGCCGGTGCAGCGGCCCCACCCGCCGCTCTTCATCGGCGGGGCCTCCATGGCCGCGCTCCGCAGGGCCGCCCGTGTCGGTGACGGCTGGTCGCCGAGCGGGTCGCAGGGCGGCAAGGGGCCCTGGCTGAACGGGGTCGAGGACCTGCCGATGTTCCTCGAGGAGGCCCGGCGCGTGCCCGGCTTCGCGGAGCGGGAGCACCGCTTCGGGATCGCGCTCACGCCCACCACCGTCCGCTTCGGGCCGAACCACGAGCCCCTGCCGGCCGACCGACCGCTGAGCTCCGCCGAGGAGATCGTCGACCGCATCGGCCAGCTGCGCGACGCCGGGGTGACGTGGACCTCGGTGGTGCGGCCCGGCCCGCCGCCCCGGTCGCTCGACGAGTACCTCGACGGCCTGGCGTGGGCGGCCGAGGAGGTCATCGCCAAGCTGCGCTGACCGGTCCGGCCCCGCGCCGGGGGGCTGACCGGGCGCGATGAGAACCGGCCGCGGCCGTCGTCAGAGCACTGCATCGACCTGATCGAGAGGAGCGCCATGACCGTCCGCCTCAACCCCTACCTCAGCTTCCGCGACAACGCCCGGGAGGCGATGGAGTTCTACCGCTCGGTGTTCGGCGGCGAGCTGAGCGTCAGCACGTTCGCCGAGTTCGGCATGGCCGACGACCCGGCCGAGGCCAAGAAGGTGATGCACTCCATGCTCGAGACCGACGACGGGCTGGTGCTGATGGGCGCCGACCTGCCGAAGGACATGGAGGCCGTCCCGCCGGCCGGGTTCAGCATCTCGCTCAGCGGCGACGACGAGGCCCGCCTGCGCGGCTGGTGGGACCGCCTCGTGGACGGCGGCGCCGTGACCATGCCGCTCGAGAAGGCGCCCTGGGGCGACACCTTCGGGATGTGCACCGACCGCTTCGGGATCAGTTGGATGGTGAACATCGCCGGGGCCGCCTGACGGCTCGCGGCGGCGCCCAGATCCGATGGCCGTGCGGGCCGCTCCGGCCCGCACGGTCCCGACCCGCTCAGCCTGGACGCTCAGGCCCAGCTGAGCATCAGGTCCTTCACGTGGCGCAGCCCCCGGGGGTACTCGAGCTGCTCGTGCCCGGGCTTCAGGCGGTACTCGGGGATCCGCCGGTGCCACTCCCGCAGCGCGATGCGCAGCTCCCGCCGCGCGAGGTGCGACCCCAAGCAGCGGTGCACGCCGCCGCCGAAGGCGATGTGGGGGTTGGGGTCGCGGTCGAAGCGCACGTCGAACGCGTCGGGGTAGGCCGACGCGTCGACGTTGCCGGCGCCGTAGCTCACCAGGACCGGCATCCCGGCCTTCACCGCCTGACCGTTGGGCAGCACGGTGTCGGTGGTGGCCACCCGCGGCACGCCGGTCGGCACGGGCGACTCCCAGCGCAGCAGCTCCTCCACGGCCCTCGGGATGATGGCCGGGTCGTCGACGATCTGGCGGCGGTGGTCCGGGTGCGTGGCCAGGAAGGCGTACGCGCACGTCAGGGTGTCGCTGACGGTGTCGAGGCCGGCGATGAGGAAGAGGAAGCAGATGTCGAGGATGTCCTCGTCGCTCAGGCGGTCGCCGTCGACCTCCGCGGCCAGGAAGCGGGTGATCACGTCGGCGGCCGGCTGCGCCCGTCGCTGCTCGATGAGCTGGCCGAAGTACGCGTAGATCTCCTGGCCGGTGGCGTCCATGACCGCCCGGCGGGCCTCGGGGTCGGCCAGCGCGGCCGGGTCGATCTTCTCCGGGTGGAGGATGCCGTTGCGGAGCCGGAGGAACATGTGGAGCTCGTCCTCGGGCAGCCCGAGGAGGCCCAGGAACACCGAGGAGGGGAACAGCTCGGCGAACTCCTCGGTGAAGTTGCACTCACCCCGGTCGATGAACGCGTCGATGAACCCGTTGACCCGCCGGGTGATGTCCTCCTCCTGCTCGTCCATGCGCCGGGGCGCGAAGAGCGGGTCGAGCAGCTTGCGGTACTTGGAGTGGTTCGGCGGGTCGACGTTCAGCGGGATGAGCGGCCGCACGTTCCCGAGGTTCATCTCCACCCGCGAGGAGAACAGCTCGTGGTGGCGCAGCACGTGGTCGGTGATCTCCCGGGAGAAGCTGATGGCCATCCCCTCGGCCTGGAAGAAGCCGCCCTGCTCGATGAGGGCGCGGTAGTTCGCTTGGGGCGCTGACAGGTCGAAGAGGGCGTCGAGGCCCGTGCGGGCGTACGGGTCGACGGGCGCGACGTCGGGCTGCTGGCTCATCCGGATCCCCTCCCCACCGCCCCCTGCCGGGAGCAGGGCACCGTGCCCGCCTCCCCGGCGGACGTGACCGGGGACGTTACCGACGGGTCACCGGGCGAGCAAGGCAGATCCTGGACGAGTCGTCCCCGGCGCGGAATGCGCTCGCCGCTGCCGAGGTTGCGACCGTAAGGTGCCACCCGCAGTGGCGACCGTCGTGTCCCCCCGGTGCCGATGGAAGTCACGGGTTCGCTACGTCTGACGAGGGACGTGAACCACGAAGGAGCCCCCCATGAGCCTTGACCGGCCACCGCTGGCCGCGGACCCCCTCGCCCCACGCTCCGGTCCCCCGCCCGCGTCGACCTTCGCCCGCCTCGGGGCCTGGGCGCACGACCGCCGCAAGCTCGTCCTCGGGTTGTGGGTGGCGGTGCTGGTCCTGGGCGGGGTGCTCTCGAGCGGGCTGGGCAGCGCCTTCCGCGACGAGTTCAACCTGCCCGACTCCGAGTCCAAGACCGGCTTCGACGTGCTCGACGAGAACTTCGGCGGCATGGGCACCGGCATCGTCGGCACCATCGTGTTCGAGGCCGAGCAGGGCGTGGACGACCCTGAGGTCCGCGCCGCCATGCAGGAGCTGTTCGACCACGTCGCCACCCTCGACCAGGTCTCCCGCGTGGAGAGCCCCTACGCGGAGGAGGGGGCGCGCCAGATCGCGTCCGAGGGGCCCGCGGCGGGGCGCATCGCCTTCGCCAACGTGGAGCTGCCCGACGAGATCGACTGGAGCGAGGCCGAGAAGGTCCGCGACGCCATCCTCGAGGAGATGCCCGAGCTCGAGGGCCTGCGCATCGAGCTCGGCGGCTTCATCTTCGCCGAGTTCGAGGAGCCGTCCTCGGAGATCCTGGGCGTGGCCTTCGCCATCGTGATCCTGATCCTGGCCTTCGGCTCCGTGCTGGCCATGGGCCTGCCCGTCGGCGTGGCCCTGTTCGGCATCGGCCTCGGGTCGGCGGTGATCACGTTGCTCAGCAACGTGGTCACGATCCCGGATCTCACCACCTTCATCGGGATCATGATCGGCCTGGGCGTCGGCATCGACTACGCGCTGCTGATCGTCACGCGCTACCGCGAGCAGCTCCACGCCGGGCACACCGTCCGCGAGTCGGTGATCACCGCCCTGGACACGGCGGGGCGCTCGGTGCTGTTCGCCGGGACCACCGTCGTCATCTCGCTGCTCGGCATGGTCATCATGGGCGTCAGCTTCGTGACCGGCCTGGCGGTGGGCGCGGCCGTGGTGGTCGCCATCACGGTGGTGGCCTCGCTGACCCTCCTGCCGGCGCTGCTGGGCTTCGCCGGCGAGCGCGTGGAGCTGACCCGTTGGCGGGGGCTGATCGCGGCCGGCCTGGTGGCCATCGCCCTGGTGGGCGTGGGCGCCAAGATCTCGGCCCTGATCGTCGGCATCCCGCTGGCCATCGTGGTGCTCGTGGCCGGCTTCTTCGTGCGGCCGCTGAAGAAGGAGGTGCTCCAGCGCCGGGCACGGCCCCGTCAGGAGACCGTGGCCTACCGGTGGAGCCGGGTCATCCAGCACCGTCCCTGGACGGCGGCCCTCATCGGCGTCGTGGCCCTCTTGGTGTTGGCCATCCCCGTGCTCGGGCTCCGCCTCGGTGCCTCCGACGAGAGCAACTACGCCGAGGACACCACCACCAAGCAGGCCTACAACCTGCTGGTCGAGGGCTTCGGGCCCGGCTTCAACGGCCCGTTCCTGCTGGTGACCGAGCTGCCCGAGGGCGGCGACGTGACCAGCCTCGAGGCGGTCACCGAGGCCGCCGCGGCCGATCCGGGCGTCGCCTTCGTGTCGCCGCCCGTGCCGAACGACCCGGACAACCCGACGGCGGTGCTCTGGAACCTGGTGCCCACCACGGGCCCGCAGGAAGAGGAGACCACCCAGCTGGTCAAGCGGCTGCGCGACGACGTGCTGCCGCCCATCGAGGACCAGCAGGGCGTGGAGATCTCGGTGACCGGGACCGTGCCGGTGAACATCGACTTCTCCGACTACCTGGCGTCGCGGCTGCCGGTCTTCTTCGCGGCGGTGCTGGCGCTGTCGTTCCTGCTGCTGATGGTCGTGTTCCGGTCGCTGCTGGTGCCGCTGAAGGCGGTCATCATGAACCTGCTGTCGGTCGGCGCGGCCTACGGCATCGTGGTGGCCCTGTTCCAGTGGGGCTGGCTGAGCGACATCACCAACGTCCAGCCGGCACCGATCGAGCCGTGGGCGCCGATGATGCTGTTCGCCATCGTGTTCGGCCTGTCGATGGACTACGAGGTGTTCCTCCTGTCCCGCATCCGGGAGGAGTGGCACCGGTCCGGCGACAGCCGGAGCTCGGTGGCCGACGGGCTCGCCGCCACGGCGAAGGTCATCACGGCCGCCGCGGCGATCATGGTGTTCGTCTTCGGCAGCTTCATCCTCGAGCAGGACCGGGTGGTGAAGCTCATGGGCACCGGCCTGGCCACGGCGATCCTCCTCGATGCCACCGTGGTCCGCATGCTGCTCGTGCCGGCCACGATGGAGCTGCTGGGCGACAAGAACTGGTGGCTGCCGCGGTGGCTCGACCGGATCCTGCCCAAGATCGACGTGGAGGGCCACGCCGAGCCGGTCGAGGAGGAGGACGCCGGCGAGCCCGTGCCGGCCGGCACCCTCTGATCCACGCCAGCTCGCAGCGGTTCGGCTCCCCGGCGGCGACGTCGCCGGGGAGCCGCCGCGTCCGAGGTGAGCCGCCTGGATCCGAGCGTGCGGTTGTGAGGCGCTGGCGCCTGCTCGACCACGACGGCTGCGATCTGCGCTCGATCAAGAAGGGTGCTACTGCGGCCACTGCGGTGCTGCGGTCATGCCCGGTGGAGGGCCGGTCGTGACGGCGCGGACGCTCCTTCAAGGAACCTCCTCCGGGACCTCTACTGCGAGGCCGCCTGGTGGGGTCGCCGCACCTGCGGCGGCTCAGCCCGGTCCCTTCTCCACTGCGGGCATCATCTGCGGGGCGGTGGCCTTCCTGCTGGTTCGATCGTCCTCGGCCCTCTGGGCATGATCCTCGGGGCTGTCGGCCAGTCTCGCGGTGAACGCAATGGAGTCGTTGCCCTCGTCGTCGGAGCACTGGGGCTTGTGGTCGGGATGTTCCTCGGCTTGGCGGTGTTTGCGGCCTCTTCGTAAGTCAGACGGTTCCGCTGCACCGCCCCGGAACTAGGGAACACCTGTTCGGTAGCCTGGCGGCATGGACACGATGGTGGGGGAGCCCGATGTGGCGTCGATGGCCACGGAGCGGCTGGAGGCCGAGCTGGTCGAGTGGTCGGCACGGCTGGCCGCGGGCATGGCACGGTGGTTGGGGTTGCTGGCCGAGTTCGACCGGCGGGGCGCGTACGAAGCATGGGGCTGTGCGTCGTGCGTGGCGTGGGTGGTGTGGCAGTGCGGGCTCGATCCTCGGTCGGCTCGGGAGCACCTGAGGGTGGCGCGGGCCCTCGAGGACCTTCCCGAGATCCGAGCGGCGATGACGGCCGGCGAGCTCTCCTTCTCCCGGGTGCGCGCCCTGACCAGGGTGGCCACGCCGGAGACGGAGGCGACGCTGCTGATGTGGGCCCGCACCACCACGGCCGGGCAGCTCGAGCGCTTGGTGGCCACGTGGCGGCGGATCGGCCGGCTGGGCGATCCGGCCCGGGCCCACGAGCGGCGGTCGTTCGACTGGCGCCACGACGACGACGGCACCGTGGTGGTCACGGTGCGGCTGCCCGGCGACGCCGCCGAGGTCCTGCTGGCGGCCGTGGAGGCCTGCCTGGACGAGCCGGGCGAGGAGCCGCCCGAGCCGATCGGCGCGCGCCGGGCCGACGCCCTGCTGGCCCTGGTCGAGCGGGCCGCCGGCGGCGAGGAGCCGGTACCGGTCGAGCTGGTGGTGCACACCGAGCCCGAGGCGCTGGCGGTCGACCCTGTTGCCCGCCGGCTGGCCTGCGACGCCAGGCATGTCCGAGGGCCGGGGGGTCGGCGGGCCCGGCTCGTGCGCGGCCAGCTCCGACGAGCGGTGCTCGACCGCGACCAGCACTGCCGCTTCCCGGGCTGCGCCAGCCGGCGCCACCTCCACGCCCACCACCTGCGCCACTGGGCCGACGGCGGCGCCACGCGGCTCGACAACCTCGTGGCCCCCTGTGCGGTCGCCACCACCGCCTCGTCCACGATCGCGGCTACCAGGTGCACCTCCACGCTGACGGCACGGTCACCGCCACCCACCCCGAGGGCTGGACCATCCCCAGCCGGCCCCGCCGCGCTGCGGAGCCCGCGGCGGACCTGCCGGCCGCGGCGCGCTCGCCCGCCAACCAGTGGGACGGCAGCCCCCTCCCCCTCGCCGACGCCGTCAGCGGCCTCTGCCTCCTCCTCGAGCAGTGCCGCGGACCGGCCCCCGATCCCTGACCCCGTCTCTTGGCGCTGGCGTCGTGTGACGGAACGTTGCCGTCTCCCCGCAACGAGAACGTTCCGTTGAACGGTGGCTCAGGCTGCCACCCCCCCGGTTCTGCGGAACCGGGGTGCCGCGGCGGTTGGGAGGCGAGCGGTGGCGGTTGCGCAGTACGGGCTCGGCGGACGGTGCCGCAGAACCGCGAGCGGCGCGGTGCTGCTGCTGGCGGCCGGGCGGCTCGTGACCCGGCGCCCCGCGTGGACGCTCGCCGGCGAGGGAGGCCGAACCGGGTCGGATCGCAGCAGCTGCTCGCACCTGGCGCCTCGCGGCGCGACGATCCGACGGTGGAGCGCGATGGGGGCGCGCCGTGGCAGCTGTTGCGCCTGCTCGACGGGTTCGTCACGACGCAGCTGCTCTACGTCGCCGCCGAGCTGAACGTGGCGGACGTGCTCGCCGACGGCCCGCGCACCGGCGCCGAGGTCGCGGCCGCGGTCGGGGTCGACGCCACGGCCCTGCAGCGGATCCTGCGCGGCCTCGTGATCGAGGACGTGCTGGCCGAGGACGCCGACGGCCGGTTCACGCTCACGCGGGTCGGCGAGGCGCTGATCCCGCTGCGAGGCGCCGCCCGGGTGCGGGGCGGGCTGTACTACGCCTCGGCCGCCGGCCTGCTCGAGACGGTCCGCCACGGCGGCAGCGCCTTCGAGCACATGTACGGCGAACCGTTCTTCGCCTACCTCGCCGCCCACCCCGACCACGACGCAGCCTTCCAGGCGTCGATGGCCGGCCGGTCCGAGCAGGAGGCGGGCGACGTGGTCGCGGCCTACGACCTCTCGGGGGTCGACCAGATCGTGGATGTCGGCGGGGGCCGAGGCGTGCTCCTCGCCGGGCTGCTGCGGGCCGCTCCCGAGGCCACGGGCGTGCTGCTCGACCGGGAACCCGTGCTCCCCACCGCCCGGGAGCACCTCGAGGCGGCCGGGGTGGCCGACCGGGTGAAGTGCGTGGCCGGCGACTTCTTCGCCGAGGTGCCCGAGGGCGGCGACCTGTACGTCCTCTCGCGCGTCCTGCACGACTGGCACGACGGGGACGCCGGGCGGATCCTCGCCACCTGCCGCCGCGCCATGCGCCCCGGAAGCCGGCTGGCGGTGGTCGAGGCGGTGGTCCCCGCCCGGGCCAAGGACGCACCTGCGGTGGTGCGCATGGACCTGCACATGCTGCTGCTGTTCGGCGCCCGGGAGCGCACCGAGCGGGAGTTCCGGGACCTGCTCGCCGCCAGCGGCTTCTCGGTGCAGCGCGTGGTCCCCACGGCGTCACCGGCCGGGCTGGCGGTCATCGAAGCGGTGCCCGTCTGAGCGCCGCCCCCGCACGGTCGTCGTGCCGACCCGTTGCGATGGGGCAGGCTGCTCCCGTGACGATCAGGGCGCTGGGGGAGAAGCGGCCGCGCATCGCGCCGACGGCGTGGGTGAGCGAGGCGGCCTACGTGGTGGGCGACGTGGAGATCGGGGAGGGGTCGAGCGTGTGGCCGGGCGCGGTGATCCGCGGCGACTTCGCACCCATCCGCATCGGCGCCTTCACCCACATCGAGGACAACTGCGTGGTCCACACCGGTGAGCCGCTGGAGATCGGCGACGACTGCATCGTCGGCCACGGCGTGATCGTGCACGGCCGGCGGATCGGGTCGTACTGCCTGCTCGGCAACAACGCCACCGTGCTCGACGGCGCCGTGATCGGCGACGCCTGCACCGTGGCCGCCGGCGCGGTGGTGCTCGGCAACGCCGTCATCCCCGACGAGTCCTTCGTGAGCGGCGTGCCGGCCACCCACCGCCCCGCCACCGCGAAGCAGGTCGCGTCACGGCGGCGCGTGATGCGCGGCGACGAGGGCTACGCCCTGATGAGCCGGCTCTACAAGGAGGCCGGCCTGTAGCAGCCCGAGCGCCGCGACGCCGCGGCCCGCTCTCAGGGCCAGGAGATGATCTCGTCGAGCAGGCCTGCGTAGCGGCGCTTGAACGAGGCGGCGAACTCCAGCATGTGGGTGCGCATCAAGGACTCCGCCTGGTCAGCGTCACCGGCGAGGATGGCCTGGGCGATGGCCTCGTGCTCGGCCTTGACGTGGCGCCACCTGGCGGCCGGCTGGTGCGACGCCATCACCCTGGTGGTGAAGATCTCCTTGAGGCACCGTCCGAACAGGTCGAGCACGCCGTTGCCGGAGAGCCCCGCCACCACCCCGTGGAACTCCTGGACGACGTCGATGTACTCGGTGGCGTCGGAGGCGTCGAGGCGGTTGTGCCGCTCGAGCGAGGCCTTGAGCTCGTCGAGCCGGTCACCCGCGCCGCCCTCCGCGGCCAGCCGGGCCATGAACGGCTCCATCATGATCCTCGCCTCGAGGAGCTCCCCGTAGGTGGTGCGCCCCATCTGGAGGAACAGCGCTGTGGTCCGTCCGAAATCGGCGGGGCTGACGTCGTTGACGATGGGCCCACCGCCGGGTCCGGGCCGCACGCGCACGAAGCCGTTGGTCTCCAAGATCCGAAGCGCTTCCCGCAGCGACGACCGGCTCACGGCGTAGATCTCGAGCATGGCTGCCTCGCCGGGGAGCAGGGTGCCCGGCTGCAGTCGCTGGTCGACGATGTCGCGCACGATCTCGTTCGCGATGCGCTGTGACGTCTTGAGCGGACCACGCTTGCCCCCCTCGCTGCTCGCCTTGCGAAGCTGCGGTCGCGTCGGCTCGGGGTTCACGTGTCGTCTCCGCTCCTGCTCGGCACCGATCGGCCCGCCCCGCTCACGGTAGCGTGCCCCGGGCGCGGAGCCGCTTCCTCACAAGGTGCCGGTGGGCATCGTGATGCCGTAGAACTCGCACGCGCGACCGTAGCGGGCGCTGCGGGACACGTCCTCCGGGACCCCATCGAGCAGCCAGGCCATGAGACCGTCGGTGTCCGGCCACGCGACGGGGTTGTGCGGGTAGTCCGAGCCCCACATGACCACGTGTTGCAGGTGCGACCAGTCGAACTTCAGGAGCTCACCGCCGATGCGGTCGTCCTCGAAGGTCCCGGCCATCTGGCGCTGCCAGTACTCGCTGGGCTTGAGCTGCAAGGGCACATCAGTGCGCCGCTCGCGTTGCTGGCGGTCCATGTGCTCGATGAAGAACGCCAGCCAGCCTATGCGGCACTCCGCGAACACCAGCTTGAGCGACGGGTGACGATCCAGCGCGCCGCAGAAGACGATCTCCGCCATGGCGCGTTGCGTGACGAACGGGCTGGCGCAGAAGTGGGCGGGGTAGCGGCCGTTCTCCACCGGCGGGTAGGGCTCGCCGGCGGCGGCGCCGATGTGGAAGCCGATCGGCACCCCGGCCTCCTCGGCCAACGACCACAGTGGCTCCCACGCCGGCGACCACACCGGCTCCGCGGCGGTGAACACGCTGAACTCGAAGCCCCGCGCCCCGGCGTCGATGGTCTCCTTGGCCGAGCGCAACGTGGCGTCGACGTCCCACGTGGGCAGGTTGGGAAGCCCGATGATCCGCTCGGGTGCAGCGGACGAGAGCTCCAGCATGAAGGCGTTCCAGGCGTCGTTGCACACGAGCGCGAGGTCCGGATCGCTGAAGCGCATCTTGCGCGTGGGCCCGTAGATCGTGCACGCGAAGACGTGGGCCAGGTCCATGTGGTCGAGCAGGTAGCGCGGGTCGCTCGGTGGAAGGGCCCCGGCGGGCAGGTCGTCGGCGACGGCAGTGAGCGCGGTCTCGAGGAAGCCGCTCGTGGCGGCGTCACCCTCCGCGGACGGGCCCCAGAGCCGACCCTCCCACGTCCAGCGTGGCCCCTGCTCGGTCCGCACGACCTTGGGCGCGGCCTCTCGGTACCGCTGCGGTACGAGGCGCTGCCAGAGATCCGGAGGCGTCCAGAGCAGATCGAGGTGGTGGTCCGCAGAGACGTAGCGGTACTCCGTCATGAGCGCTCCTCACGCGTCGTTCCGGTGGCAGGCCCCGGCCGTTCCTCATATTCATGATATTCGTCATGAGGAATCGGTGGTATGCTGCCGCGCACCGCCGGAAGGTGTCAAGGGTGAGGAGTCGCCGTGAAGGTCGTGCCCAGCTGCTCGTCCCGTACCGTCCCGCTCCGCCTCGGTCGCCGCGGCTGATGCGGATCGACCTCAAGATCTCCCCACAGCGGTGCACGTGGGCCGACCTCGAGGCGGTCGCCGTCGCGGCGGAGGGGAGCGGGCTCTTCGAGGGGCTGTGGGCCTTCGACCACCTCGCCCCGGTGGCCAGCGGCGGCGGCGATCCGGGCGACCCCGACGGGTGCTTCGAAGGGTGGACGGTGCTCGCGGCGCTGGCGGCGCGCACGCGGCGGTGTCGGCTGGGGCTGCTCGTCTCGTCGGTGCCGTACCGCAACATCGGTGTGACCGCGCAGACGGTCACGACGATCGACCACATCTCGAGCGGGCGTGTGGAGGTCGGCCTGGGGGCCGGCAACACCGCCTCGGAGGCGGAGGCCTTCGGGTTGCCCTTCGGCCCGGTCCGCGCCCGGGTGACGCTCCTGGAGGAGCACCTGCGGGTGCTCGACCGGCTCCTCGCGGGCGACACGGTCACGTTCGCGGGTGAGCACGTGCGCGTGCACGAGGCGCGCTGTGCACCGCGCCCCTGCCAGCGACGCGTGCCCATCATCGTGGGTGGCAAGGGCGAGCGCCGCACGATCCCGGCCACCGCTCGCCACGCGACCGGCTGGAACTACTCCCGTGGCACACCGGAGGAGTTCGCCGCCAAGCTGGCGGTGCTGCACCGCCACGCCGAGGCCGCCGGGCGCGACCCGGCGGACCTGCGCGCCAGTGTGCAGGTGCGGGTCGACCCGGCGACCACGGACGCCGCCACGCGCCTGGCCGAGGCCTACGCGGCCGCGGGTGCGAGCGACGTCGTGCTCTACGTGAACGCCCGCGAGGACCAGTTCGACGCGGCGTGCACCGTGGCGAGGCGCCTCGGCGCGCCCACCGCGCCCGCTGCGGCACCCCTCGGCGAGGATGAGGAGGCGATGTGTCCCTGACCGACACCGCGATCGCGTCGAAGGAGGCGCGCTCGCTGGACCCCGCGGCGATGCTCGAGCAACTGCGCGCCGCGGCCGTGACCCACGTGGTGACGGTGCCCGACACGCACCAGAAGTCCCTCCTCGCCCTGCTCGCCGAGGAGGGCGACCCGGCGCTGGTGACGGTCTGCACCGAGGACGAGGCGATCGGCGTCGCTGCCGGTCTCTGGGCCGGGGGTGCCCGACCGGTCCTGTTGATCCAGAACGCCGGGCTCTTCGCTTCGATGAACTCGTTGCGTGGCATCAGCCTCGACGGGCGCGTGCCGACGTGCATGTTGGTGGGGGAGTACCTCCGCGATCCCGCGGTCCCGTCCCGACGGAACGCAGCCAGGGTCGTGCACCTCACCGAGCCGACGCTCGACGTGTGGGGTGTGCCCTATCACCGGCTGGAGCAGGACGAGGACCTGGCCGTCATCCCGGCGGCGTACGAGCAGGCCATGCGGGAGAGGGGCCCGGTGGTGCTCCTGGTCGGTGCGCCGACCGCGGCGCGATGAGCGGCGCGCCGAGCACGGGCATGCTGCGCACCCAGGCCGTTGCGGCTGTGGCCGCCGCCCGTGGGCGGTGCCTCAGCATCTCGACGATGCAGGCCACCGCAGCGTGGGTGGCGTGTGGCCAGGCGGACGAGCGCAACGTCAACTTGCTGGGCAGCATGGGCAGCGCCTCCGCCATCGGGCTGGGACTCGCGGTGGCCCGGCCCGAGGAGCAGGTGATGGTCCTGGACGGCGACGGGAGCCTGCTCATGCAGCTCGGCTCGCTCGTGTCGATCGCCGACCGCCAACCGCGGAACCTCTACCACCTCGTCTTCGAGAACGGCGTGTACGAGACGTCCGGCGCGCAACCGGTGCCCGGCGCGGGTCGCGCCGACCTCTGCGCGATGGCGCGGGCTGCCGGCTACGCCCAGGTGGCCCGCTACCGCACACCGGCGGAGATCACGGCCGGGTTGCCCAGCGTGCTGGCCGCACCGGGCCCGGCCCTCGTGTCGCTGGTCATCAGCGGCCAGGGCGAGGTCGATCGCAGCGCCGCGCCGGACCTCCCCGACTTCGGAACCCAGCTCGCCAACCTGCGGTCGTCGTTGACGGGGAGCGCGGCATGAGCGCCGGCGCGTCCACCGTGACTGCCCGGCCGCTGGCCTCGTTCGTGGCCGGGGAGTGGAGGTCGGGTCCTCGGGTGTTCGAGGACCGCAACCCGGCTCGGCCCTCGGAGGTGTTGGCCGTCGTGGAGGGCGCCGACGCCGCGCTCGCCGAGGACGCTGTCGCGGCGGCCCGCCACGCGTTCCCCGCTTGGCGGCGCACGCCCGCTCCGGCGCGCGCCGAGCTCCTCCACGCCGTCGCCACCCGCCTCGAGGAGCACGCCGACGAGATCGGGCGCGACATGGCGCTGGAGGAGGGCAAGACGCTCGGCGAGGCGGTGGCCGAAGCGCGGGGGGCCGCGCTCCAGTTCCGGTACGCGGCCGGCCGGGTGCTCGAGCCGGATGGCGCCACCGTTCCATCGCGCGACCGTCGCACCGCGCTGCTCATGGCACGTCGCGAGCCGATCGGCGTCGTCGCCTGCATCACACCGTGGAACTTCCCCCTCTCGATCCCGGCGTGGAAGCTCGCGCACGCACTGGCCACCGGCAACACGGTGGTCTGGAAGCCCGCGGAGATCACGCCGCTCACGTCCGTGCACCTGGCGACGGCGCTGGCTGAGGCCGGGGTGCCGGCCGGCGTGGTCAACACCGTGCTCGGTGAGGGCGCCGTGGTCGGTCGCGTGCTGGTGGGCCATCCCGATGTCGACGGCGTGAGCTTCACCGGCTCGAACGCGGTGGGGGCCGACATCGCTGCTCGCTCGGGGACCCGCCAGCGCGTCCAGCTGGAGATGGGTGGCAGCAACCCCGCCGTCGTGCTGGCCGACGCCGACCTCGAGTTGGCTGCCGACGAGATCGCCCAGGGGGCCTTCCTGTCCGCAGGCCAGAAGTGCACCGCCACGGCGCGCGTCATCGTGGAGGAGCCGGTCTACGACGAGCTCGCCGAGCGGATCGCCCACCTCGCCCGCACGTGGAGGGTGGGCGACCCTCTCGACCCCACCACGGTCGTGGGACCGGTCGCCTCCGAGGCCCAGCACCGGCACGTGCGGGGCCACCTCCTCGACGTCCCCGAGAGGGCCCGGGTCCTGGCCGGTGGACCGGACGCCGTCGCGCCGCCGGAGGGGTGGTTCGTGGCGCCGACGGTGCTCGCCGAGGTGCCTGCCGACGCACCCCTCGCCACCCAGGAGGTCTTCGGTCCCGTCACCACGCTCGTGCGGGCCAAGGACTACGACGACGCCGTCCGCCTGGCCAACGCCACGGCGTACGGGTTGAGCGCCAGCATCTTCACCCGCGACCTGGACCTGGCACTGCGCTTCGCCGAGGACGCCGAGGCCGGCGTCGTGAAGGTGAACAAGGCGACGACCGGCAACGAGCCGCACGTGCCGTTCGGAGGTCGGAAGGCCAGCGGTGCCGGACCGTCGGAGATGGGGTGGACCGCCCGGGACTTCTTCACGACCTGGAAGACCGTGTACGTGGGCCTGTCCGGCTCCGCTTCGTGACGCCGGGTGGGCCCTGTCGGAGCAGGCACCGCGACCAGCACAAGGAGCACGACGTGACGCCGTTCTCATCCACCCCGGCCGCCGGCGGCGACCTCCTGCGCCTGAGCGCCACCGAGCTGCTCGCCGCGTACGCGGCGGGCGCGATCTCGCCTGTGGAGGTCGCCGAGGCCGTGTTCGCCGCGGTCGAGGCCACCAACGACCGCCTCCGCGCCTACCTCGCCGTGAACGTCGAGGACGGCATGCAAGCCGCTCGGGAGGCCGAGCGGCGGTGGCTCGCCGGGGAGCCGACCCCACCGCTGTGCGGCGTGCCCGTGTCCGTGAAGGACAGCATCGAGATGGCGGGGTTGCCGACGACGTACGGCTCGCTCGCCTTCCGCGACAACGTGCAGCCCGACGCGGTGATGGTGTCCCGGCTGCGCGCGGCGGGCGCGGTCCTCGTCGGCAAGACGAACCTCCCCGAGTTCGCCCTCTGCCCGGAGACCGCCAACCGCCTCGGGCCGCCCACCCGCAACCCCTGGGACCTGTCCCGGAGCGCCGGCGGGTCGAGCGGTGGCGCCGCGGCTGCCGTGGCCGCCGGGCTCGGGCCGATCGCCATCGGCACCGACTCGGGAGGCTCCATCCGGTGCCCCGCGTCCTACAACGGGGTGTTCGGCCTGAAGCCGACCTACCAGCGCATCCCGTCGGTACAGCGCTGGCGGGCTGCCGCGGGCCGGTCGCACAACGGCCCCATCACCCGCACCGTGGCCGACGCGGTCCTGTTGATGCGGGTGCTGGCGCAGCCGCACCCGCTCGATCCCGAGTCGCAGCTGCCGGTACCCGACTACGCCGCCCATCGGAACGGGACGCTGGTCGGCCGGCGGGTGGCGGTGGCGGCGAGCCACGCTGAGGCCGAGAGCACCGAGGCCGTCCGCGAGGTGGTGCGCAGGGCGATCGCCGTCTTCGAGGAGCTCGGTTGCGAGCTGGTTGACGCCACGCCGCCGACCTTCAGCCCGTACGTTGCCGACGACGGCGCCTGGCCCTACGCAGGCGACCACTACGCCGCGGCGGAGAGCCTGCGGCCCGGCTTCTGGGAGGCGCACCACGACGAGCTCACGCCCTACGCGCGGCCCATCTACGACAGCGGCCGGAAGCTGCTCGCCTGGCAGTACCGGGCGGCGTTGCGCCACGACCAGCGCTACCGCGACGAGGTGCGAGCCTGGTTCGAGCGGGAGCGGATCGACCTCGTGGTGATGCAGGGCACCGGCGTCGCGCCGCCGGTCGACACCAGCGAAGGAGGGACCGGTCGGGCCCGCCTCCGCGACCTCGTCGCCTTCAACATCGCCCGCAACCCAGCCGGCTCGGTGCCAGCGGGGTTCGACCCGGAGACCGGGCTGCCCGTGGCCGTGCAGGTGATCGGGCGCTACGGCGACGACGTCGGCGTGCTGCGAGCGGCCGCGGCGCTCGAGCAGGCACAGCCCTGGGCCGACCGCTGGCCCGACCTCACGCTGGTCGCGGCGAGCTGAGCGGCCGGTAGGCCACGGCCTCGATCTCCAGCGCGGATCCGGCAGGTAGGGCGCTCACCTGCACCATCGTGCGCGCCGGGCGCGGCTCTCGGAAGCGCTCGGCGTACACGCGGTTGATCTCGGCCCGGCGGGCGATGTCCGTGACGAACACCGTCGTCTTCACCACGTCGTCGAGCGTGCAGCCGACCTCCGTCAGCCGCGCCGCGAGGGTCGTCAGCGCCTGCTGTGCTGCCGCGGGGAACTCGCGCACGACGGCGCCGTCCTCGTCATAGGGGACGATGCCCGAGAGGTAGACGGCCCCGTCGGGAGCGAGCCGGGCCGGCGAGTAGGGGTGGTCGTCGGAGGCGGGCGGTGTCATCGCGGTGCTCCTGGGGAGGTGGCAAGCGTTGGTCGGGAGGCCATGAGCTCGGGTGTCGACGGGGCCTCGTGCAGCACGGTCGCGACCCGCCGCACGGCGAGCACGCCGGCCGCGCCGAGGAGCACGAAGGCGCCCGAGGCCAGGCGGGGGCCCGCCACGGAGGCCAGCGAGCCCGCCGCGAGGCCCGCCACGGGCCGCATGCCGAGCAGGGCCATGGCGTGCACGGCCATGATGCGACCTCGGAGGTGGTCGGCGGTGACCTGGTGCAGGGCGCTGGTTGCCACGCTGAACGAGGTGGTCTGCGCCGCGCCGATGACGGCCGCGAGCGCGAGCGCCACGCCCACGTTGGGAGCCAGCGCGTAGCCGGCGAGAGCGAACGCGATGACGACGAAGGCCTGCCGGGCGACGCGCAACGGCGGCCAGCGGCGCTGCACCCGCCCGATCACGAGCACCGCGACCACGGAGCCGAGGGCCTGGCCGGTGAGGACCATGCCAGCGGAGCTCTCCGCGCGCCCGAGGGCATCGCGCACGAACTGAGGAGCCAGCACCCGTACGCCGCCCTCCAGCGCGATGCTGCCGACCGCGATGACCAGCAGGAGCTGCGCCACAGGGCGCTGGCGGACCGCGGTCAGGCCGGTACCCACGAGGTCGCGCAGGCGGGCGCTCGCCATCCCGCGGTGGGGCGCGTGGTGGCTGTGCACCAGCCGCATCGCGACGACGAGTGGGAGGTACAGCGCGGCAGCCACAGCGAGGGGCAGGGCGGGCCCGCCGACCACCAGGAGCCCCGTGGCGACGGCCGGGCCGACGAGTTGCGCCAACGTGAACTGGGCGGTGTTCACGGCGATGGCCTCGGCCAGCCGGTCGGTCGGCACGAGCTCGGCGACGAAGCTGTTCAGCGCGGGCTTGGCGAGGGACACCGCGACGCCCTCGACGACAGCGGCGCAGCAGAGCAACGCCGGGCTCAGGCCGCTTGTCGCGTGCACAGCCGCCAGCACGGCGAAGAGCGTGCCGGTGAGGCCATGGGACATCGCGATGAGGGCCCGGCGCGGGAACCGGTCGGCCAGGACCCCGCCGGCGAAGGACAGCAGGAGGATCGGGCCGTACGACGCCACGCTCAGCACGCCGAGCATGAAGGCCGAGGAGGTGAGCTCGAAGAGCAGGATCGGCCCTGTGATCCGCCAGAGCCACATGCCCGAGGTGGCCAGCAGCGAGGCCGCCCAGTAGACGCCGAAGTCGCGCTGGAGGAGCAGGGGGCGGGTTCGGGCCGGTCGACCCGTCACCTCATCCTCGGGGATCGGCCGCGATGGCGCTGAGGGCGGCCTCGGCCCCGGGGCCGAGCTCCACGCCGTGGACGGTCACGGTCGGGGCGTCCCCGCGGAAGCGCTCCGAGAGCCACGCCTGGACGACGTCGCCGCGATGCTGGTCGCGCAGGTAGACGTCCAGCCGCACCAGGGAGCGGTGGTCGGTGCCGGCGCTGTCGAGCGCGGCCTCCAGACGGTCGAGCGCGTGGTGCAGCTGTGGGACGAGCTCGCCGCACAGGTCGGCGCGGCGACGACCGTCGGCCCCGACGTGGCCGGCCACACCCGACACGAACACGAACCCGCCGGCGCGCACGGTGGCCGGCACGTCGTCCATGCCCGCCGGACCTACCGCTTTGGTCCCGCCGGGCACGAGAGCGATCGCGCTCAGCTCCAGATCGGAGCGCCCACCCAAGGGGCATCCGACGACCGTGGTCGCCACTGGGGCCGGTCCGCCGAAGTGCTCTGCTTCCACCCGGCGCAGGTCGGGGACCCGAGCCGCGTCGCGCACGAAGGCGTCGAAGCGCACGACACCGTCGCGGGCGGCGCCCGCGGCGGCGAGGTGGTGGTCGATGTTGCGGTAGGCGAAGCGGACCTGCTGGGCGAACGCTTCGGAGGTCTCCTCCTCGGCCGCGTCCCCGGTGGCCAGGTCGTGCTGACCCCGCACGCCGATGACGAACAGGAACGGCCCGCAGCGGCTGATGCGCGAGGCCCGCCCGGGGTTCGGGCCAGGCGTGATGACCGCCCGCTCCGCTGCGCCCGTCGTGGCGATCGTCGTGACCGTGATCATGTTCTGACCGGCCATCTTCCCCTGGTACCCCTGGCTGACGGCCTGGGTCGGGACACCGAAGAGCTCCGGCCACAGCGCCATGCGGGCCAGGCGCCAGTCCTGGCTGGCCGTCGCGTGCTCGATGCGGACGGCTGCCGAGCCGTCGTACCCGCACTCGCAGAGGCGGTCCACCACCGTCTGGTACGCGTTGCGGGCCTGGGCCGGACCGTCGCCGAAGAGGGACGCCTCCACGCGCCCGGTCTTGCCGTCCTTGTCGCCGTCGACGCCCGACAGGAAGAGGAACGGGCCCGACCGGATGACGGCGGCGACCCCTGGTCGCAGCGGGTCCTCGAGCAGGACCGTGCGCTCGGCCGCCATCAGACCTTCTCCCGGTCGGCGTACGACGCGTAGAGGCGGGTGTCCGGGTTGCCGATGTAGGGCGAGGGCTTGCCTGCGTGCACGTTGGCCGCGCGGTTGTGGGCCACCCAGGCGTCGTACGCGGCCTGGTCCTCCCACACGGTGACGGTGGCCAGCTCCTCGTCACCGTCCAGGCCCACGAGCAGCTGGCGCGACACGAACCCGGGTCGCTGGGCCATCCTGTCGCCGTTGCTGTTGATGCGGGCGGCGGCTTCCTCGAGCCGCCCTGGCTGGATCATGTGACGGACGATGGCGACGAACGCCATGAGCGGTCCTCCTTGATCGTCTGGGGCTGCCGGCGAGTGGACGAGGGATCAGCGCTGCGAGTTCGGCAGCCAGGCGTTGACCTTGCGGTCGACGAGCTCGACCAGCTTCGTGGCCGCCAGGGCGACGAACACGACCACGAGCAGCACGGCGAAGACACCTTCGGCGTCGAACGCGCGGGCGAAGCCCTCGCTCGTCGCGCCGAGGCCCACGACGGCGATCAGCAGCTCGCCGTTGATCATGCCCTTCACCGCCCGGCCCATCCCGAGCCGCATGCCGGCCATGATGAGCGGCAGCGCGGCGGGCAGCACGATCTTGGTGATCCGCTGGTGCTCGCGCGCGCCGAACACGGACGCCATCTCCACGAGCTCGCGATCCACCGTCTTCACGGCGGTCACGGTGTTCACGATGATCACGAAGATGGAGTACTGGACGATGAGCGCCACGATGGCCCAGCGCTGCAGCCCGAAGATCGAGAAGTACACCGGCGTGAAGACGACGGTGGGCGCCGTCATGAGGGCGTACACGTACGGGTCGAGCATCTTCTCGATGACCGCGTAGCGGCCCATGAGCGTGCCGACCACGACGCCCAGCACCGCGGCGAAGGCGAAGCCCAGGCCGAGGTTCTGCACGCTGCGCGAGAGGTCGCCCAGGATCTCGCCGCTCCGGATGAGCTCCCACAGCCGGTCGACCACCGAGGTGAAGGCCGGCAGGTAGGGCCGCTCGAAGACCCGGGCGATGATCTCCCAGAGCAGGAGGCCCCCCACCAGCGACACCAGGTTGTAGAAGCCGTCGGCGGTGCAGACCCGCACCGCCAGCGACGCCCAACGTTGGCCCCGCGAGTCGGGCAACAGCACGGGCGCGCTGGGTACGGACGTGGGCCGGCCCTCGATGGCGGGCTTCAGGCCGAGCTCGGACATGGCCGTGTCAGGCCCGACGCTCACACGCCCACCCTCTTCGGCTCCTCGGCGAGCTGGAGCGACCGGAGGTGGTCCCAGAGGCGGGCCTTGGTCTCGATGAACTCGGCGCTGGTCTCGTCCGCACGGCTGCGCGGGCGGGGCAGGTGGATCGTCTCGATCTCGTGGATCCTCCCCGGTCGCGCGGACATCAGCACGCACCGGTCGGCGAGCAGGATCGCCTCGTCGATGCTGTGCGTCACGAAGATCACCGTCTTGCGCTCCATCTCCCAGATGCGCAGGAGCTCCTCCTGCATCATCCGCTTGGTCTGCTCGTCGAGCGCGCCGAAGGGCTCGTCCATGAGGAGCACGCTGGGGTTGACGGCCAGCGCCCGGGCGATGCCGACGCGCTGGCGCATGCCGCCCGAGAGCTCGGCGGGGAGGCTCTTCTCGAACCCGGCCAAGCCGACCTTGCGGACGAGGTCGCGAGCGAGCTCCTCGCGCTCGCGCTTGGGCGTGCCTCGCAGCTCCAGTCCGAAGGCCACGTTGCGGAGCACGCTGGCCCACGGCATGAGCGCGAACGCCTGGAAGACCATGGCGCGGTCGGGCGACGGGCCCCTGACCACCTTGCCGTCCACGCGGATCAGGCCTTCGTCGACCGACGTGAGGCCGGCGACCATGCGCAGCAGCGTCGTCTTGCCGCAGCCGCTCGGTCCGATCAGGGTGACGAACTCGTTGTCCCCGATCGTCAGGTTGACGTCGTCGAGCGCCGTCACCGGTTGGGTGCCGCGCCGGCCGGCGCGGGGATGGAACGTCTTGCTGACGTGCGAGATGTCGATCACGGTGCTCTCCGGTCAGGTGCGGCTGAAGGCGTCGTCGTTGGCCCACGGCACGAGCCGGTGCTCGAGCCGGCGCACGACCGCCATCAGCACGAGCGACTCGGCTACGACGATGGCGACGATGGCGTAGGTGTTGCCGGGCTGGAACGTGCCCTTGTAGAGCTGCAGCAGGCGCCCTATCCCCACCGACACGAGCAGCAGCTCCGCCAGGATCATCCCGGTGATGGCCCGGCCGAGGCCGACCCGCAGGCCGGTCCAGATGGCCGGGGCCGCAGCGGGCAGCAGGATCTTCCGCCAGAGCTGCGCCTCGCCTGCACCGAAGGAGCGCGACATCTCGATGAGGTCGGTGGGGACCTCGCGCACGCCGGCGCGGGCGTTCACCGCGACCATCGGGTAGGCGAAGAGCAGCACGACGAGCGAGCGGGCCCGCAGGTCGAAGCCCAGCGACATGATGATGACGGGCATCAGCATCGCCATGGGCAGCACGACGAGGACGTTCATCCAGACGTCGGCCATCTTCTCGATGGCCCGCACCCGCCCCATCAGCAGGCCGCTCGGGATGCCGGTCAGCACCGCCATGCCGAAGCCGAGGAGGAGCGACTGGTTGCTGATCCACATCGCCTCCCACGTCTCGCCCCGCTGCACGAGCTCGAACGTGCTGCGGATCGTGGTGGAGGCGTTCGGGATGAGGAGCGAGTCCTTCCAGTTGGCGCCCACCTCCCAGAGACCGAGGAACACCACGGCGGGGATCACCTTCAGGACGGGCCCGCTGGTGAGCACCCTGGTGAGGGTCGTCTCCCTCACGACGCAGCGAGGGCGGTCTCGAGGAACGTGCGGTCCATGACGTCAGCGGCGGTGAGCCCGGGCTGCAGCACGCCCGCCTCGGTGTAGAGATCGATGCTGGCCTGGACCTCGTCCTCCAGGAAGCCGCCGTCGTCGGGGATCATGCCGACGTCGAGGTAGGCCGCGACGGCATCGGCCGTCTTCTCCCCGGTCTCCGGGACGTACTCGCCGATGAGCTCCTCGAACAGCGCGGGGTCCTCGTTGACCTCCTTCTGCAGCGCCGTCAGCTCGTTCACGACCTGCTGCACCACCTCGGGGTGCTCCTCGATGAACCCGTCGTTGGCGTAGACGAGGCCGACCTTGATGTCGCGCAGGTCCTGGGTGAAGTTGGCGAGCATCGTGTAGTCGCCCTCGGGGAGGTCGAGGGTGTCCTCGAGCTCGATCATGGCCACGTCGACCTGGCCGGCGAGGAGGGCCTGGAGGCGGTTCGGCGACCCTTCGATGTAGAGCTCGTCCGGCTCGACGCCGGTGTCGCAGTTGCGCTGGTACCAGGCGCGGTACAGCGCCGTGCTGACGCCACCGGGGCTGTGCAGGCCGAGTCTCACGCCGTCCATGTCGGCGCAGTCGGCGATGTCGTTCTTCGCCATCAGGGTCCACTGGTTGCGGGACAGCTCGCTCACGAAGGTGAGCGGCGCGCCGTCCTGGATGACCTTCATCACCGAGCTCGTGGTCGAGCTGCCCATCTGGAACTGGCCTTGCGCAGCGCCCTGCACGACGAGGTCCGAGTCGGCGAGCTCCACCCATTCGGCGTCGTGGCCGTACTTCTCGTTGACGCGTGCCAGCGTCTCCTGCAGCAGCGCACCGCTCAGCCCCGGCGAGCCCATGGCGAACTGGAAGGAGACGGCCTCGGCGGTCGCGTTTGAGCTCTCGCCGGCGCCCGCGGGCGTCGCGGCGCCTCCGCTGGTGGCGCCACCCCCGCCGTCGTCGTCGCCGCAGGCGCCGGCGATGGTCAGCAACCCGGCGGCGAGGAGCATGCCCAACCGCTTCTGGCCCTTCACGGTCATCCACTTCCCCTTGATCGACCGGTGCCCGAGCACCGGCGTGGCTGGTCCCACGGCCGCGGTCGTGACCGCTGGTCGGGCGCGTGCGCCCGCCGGCTGGTCCCCCCGGACCGACGGCCGGTTGCCCTGGCGGGCCCGCCGGCGTCGCCTCGGGCGGCGCCGGCTCGTGTCGCGTGTGCTCTGGTGTGCTTCGCGGGAGCGCCGGGTGGCGATCCCTCATGATGATTACGAACGACTCTGGCCCGTCCCGTGGGGCTCTGTCAAGCAGCGCGCCGAGGCGTAACAGGCCGGAAACCGCCGCGACGCCGACGGCGGCGCCCGCTCAGAGGGCCGCGGGCTCGAGGGCGGCCAGGCGCGGCATCGCCTCGGCGTAGGTCTGCTCGAGGGCTCGGGCGGGATCGTCGCCCACCGCGCCGGCCATCACCGTGCCCACGCCCACGGCGGCCAGCGCC
>Ga0180215_1001439_pt1 | contig 26227 bp, 28 predicted proteins | sample eDN3rd37CBELigBY_FD_128871 | JGI IMG/M metagenome (GOLD analysis project Ga0180215, IMG submission 128871) | Enriched backyard soil microbial communities from Emeryville, California, USA - eDNA 3rd pass 37_C BE-Lig BY (version 2) (version 2) | ecosystem: Environmental > Terrestrial > Soil >...
GCACTGCTGGTGCGTGCGCACCACCGATCCGTCGCTGCCCTCGAGCGACCGCATCGCCCACCTGCTGCTGGCGCTGCGCGAGGACGAGCAGGGCTTCGCGACCGTCGCCAACCACGCGTTCGCGGGCGCCCGCTGGCGCGTCCGGCGACGCCTACCGAAGCGCCAGCGCCCCGCGCTGGACGCCGCCGCTCGCCTCGCGGCGCGCTGACGCCCCGCTCACACGTGCGTCGCCGCGCGCGCCCGGCGGCGCCCCGCCGCCGGCCGCCCGCGGCAGAGCCCGCGAGCGTGGCCGCGTTGGCCGTGGCGCCGCCACGCCGCCCGGGCCGCGCGGCGCCGCCGCCACGTCGCCACGTCGCCACGCCGCCACGCCGCGCCGCGCCGCCGCCACGCCGCGCTCGTCGCGCCGCCGCCGCCCCGCGCCGCTGCGGCGCCCCCGCCGCGCCGCGTCGCCGCCGCGCTCGTGGCGCCTCGCCCCACCCGCGGGCGTGGCCGCGCTCGCCGGCGCACCCCGAACGCGCGTGATCGAGCGGCCGTGCCGAGGTGAGCCGATTTCATACGTATTTCCGGGGGTTTCCCGGCTCACCTCGAGCTTGTGGGCCCGGCACGGCGCGCCCGCCCTCCCCGCGCCGCGACGCCGCAAGGCTCCACGCGCGTCGCCACGCCCGCGCCGCCGCGCCGCGCCGCCTCGCCCCCGCGTCCCGCGCCGCGCTACGACGCGCCGCCCGCTCGCCGCGCCGCGCCGGCCGCCGCGCCGCGCCGGCCGCCGCGCCGCGCCGCCGCCCCGCCCGCTCACACGCGCGTCGCCGCGCGCGCCCGGCGGCGCCCCGCCGCCGATCGCCCGCGGCACAGCCCATTCGACACCGTGGACAGTTCGGGCACGTGAAGATTCAGCTACCGGTACATGCCGAAGGGTTCGTCCATACCCGACCATACTCGGCATGGCCTCCACTGCTCAGCTCGCTTCCCCGGTCCGCCGGCTCGCGCTCGTCCCGACCAGCGGCCGCTCCAAGGACGCCGTCCGCCGCTACCGCCTCGCGCGGCTCCGCCTCGAGGATCGCGAGGTCGCTCGCGCCGAGCGTTTCGAGCACCTCAAGCGCGCGCACGATTAGCGCGGCTTGAGCCGCGCGGAGTACATTTGCCGGCATGGGCAATTCCTCCGCGTTCGGTTCTCTGGCTCGTAAGGCGCTCGCCTGGGCGATCGTGGCGGTCGCCGCGATCCTGCTGTTCAAGTTCATCGTCGCGGCCGTGGCCGGCCTGATCCAGATGGTCTTCGGTCTCGCGCTGCTCGCCCTGGTCGCCTTCGCGGTGCTCTGGGCGCTCCGCCGACTGTGATCTACCTGCTGGTCGCGCTGTGGTTCGGCGTCGCGACCGGCCTGGTCGGCCGCGTGCGCGGCTCGTCGTTCTTCATCTGGTTCATGGTGGGCTTCGTCGCGCCCGTCATCGGCCTCTTCATCGCGCTCCTGTACCGGTCCGAGCGCGACGAGGTCCGGCGCCAGTGCCCCGGGTGCGGCAAGATCGTCAAGCTCCATGACGCGATGTGCATGCGCTGCGGCACCGATCTCGACTTCCCCGAGATCGCGATCGAGCCCGAATCGGCCGCGCTGCGACGAAGCTAGACTCCGCTCGTCGTCCCTCTGCGTGTAGAAGGAGCTGAATGAGCCGATGATGCGTGCCGTCGACGCCATCATGGAATGCCTCAAGGCCGAAGGCGTCGATGTCGTATTCGGCTATCCCGGTGGCGCGAACCTGCCGACCTACGACGCGTTCGTGGACGCGGGCATCCGCCACATCCTCGTCCGCCACGAGGCGGGCGGCGGGCACGCCGCCGAGGGCTACGCGAAAGCGTCCGGCAAGGTCGGCGTGGTGTTCGCGACCTCGGGCCCGGGCGCGACCAACATCGTGACGCCGCTGACCGACGCGATGATGGACTCGGTGCCGATGGTGGCCTTCACGGGCCAGGTGCGCACCGAGCTGCTGGGCACGGACGGCTTCCAGGAGGCGGACACGTTCGGCATCACGATGCCGATCGTCAAGCACTCCTTCGTGATCCAGCACCCGGCGGAGATCCCGCGCGCGGTGCACGAGGCGTTCCACATCGCCCGCACCGGTCGCCCCGGCCCGGTCCTGATCGACATCCCGCAGGACCTCAGCCGCGCGGAGATCGACTACCAGCCCGTGGAGGACGTCCACCTGCCCGGCTACCAGCCGACGGTCGACGGCAACTCCAAGCAGATCCGCCTGGCGGCCAAGGCGCTGGCCAACGCCCGCCGGCCCGTGCTCTACGCGGGCGGCGGCGTGGTCTCCTCCGGCGCGTCGGAGGAGCTGCGCGCGCTCGCGGACGCCGGCAACTTCCCCGTCACCTGCACGCTGATGGGCCTCGGCACGTTCCCGGCGCCGCACCCGCAGTGGCTCGGCATGCTCGGCATGCACGGCACCCGCGCCGCGAACTACGCGATGGACGAGGCGGACCTGATCGTCGCCATCGGCGCCCGCTTCGACGACCGCATCACCGGCAAGCTGTCGGAGTTCGCGCCGCGCGCGAAGTTCATCCACATCGACATCGACCCGGCCGAGATCTCCAAGAACGTGCCGGCGCACATCCCGATCGTGGGCGACGCCAAGCGCATCCTGGACCGGCTCGTGGACGAGTACCGCGCGCTCGAGCCCGACAAGGCCCGGCTCGCGGGCTGGTGGGAGCGCATCGAGCACTGGCGCCAGCAGTATCCGCTGCGCTACGACGACACGCCGGACTCCGAGATCAAGCCGCAGTACCTCGTCCAGGCGCTCTACGAGGCCACGGACAACGGGGACTGCATCCTGTCCTCGGACGTCGGCCAGCACCAGATGTGGGCCGCGCAGTACTTCCACTTCTCCCAGCCGCGCCGCTGGATCAACTCGGGCGGGCTGGGGACGATGGGCTTCGGCCTGCCGGCCGCGATCGGCGCCGCCGTCGCCTGCCCGGACGTCCCGAGCGTGCTGCTGACCGGCGACGGCTCGTTCCAGATGAACATCCAGGAGCTCGGGACCGCGCGCCAGTTCGACATCCCCGTCAAGTGCGTGATCATGGACAACGGCTACCTGGGCATGGTCCGCCAGTGGCAGGAGCTCTTCTGGGACCGGCGCTACTCCAACGTCGACATGGGCTCCTATCCCGACTGGGTCAAGCTCGCCGAGGCCTACGGGGCCAAGGGCGTGCTGCTGACCGACAAGCGCACGCTGGTCGACGACCTGCGCGCCGCGCTGGCCACGCCCGGCCCCGTGGTCGTGGACGTCAAGGTCACGCGCGAGGAGAACACGTATCCGATGATCGCGCCCGGCGCGGCCGCGAGGGAGATGGTGGGCTGATGGGCGAGCCGGGCACGAAGGAGATCCTCAGCCTGGAGGAACTCGAGGCGTCCGCCGGGGTGCGGACGGGCCGCAAGCACATCCTCTCGATCCTGGTCGAGAACAAGCCCGGCGTGCTGACCCGCATCGCCGGCCTGTTCGCGCGCCGCGGCTTCAACATCGACACGCTCGCGGTCGGGCCGACGGACGACCCCACGCTGTCGCGGATCACGCTGACCCTCGACGGGGCGATGCACCCGATCGACCAGGTCACCAAGCAGCTGCACAAGCTGGTCAACGTCATCAAGATCCGCGACCTCGAGCCGGCCGAGACCGTCGCCCGCGAGCTCGCGCTGTTCAAGGTCTCCGCCGACGGCGCCACGCGCGCCGAGGTGATGCAGATGGTCGAGATCTTCCGCGGCAAGATCATCGACGTCTCCAAGCGCTCGGTGATCATCGAGGTCACGGGCTCGTGGGAGAAGATCGAGGCCTTCGAGCGGATGGTGCGCCCGTTCGGCCTGATCGAGATGGCCCGCACGGGCGAGATCGCGATCTCCCGCGGGCGCGGCGAGACGTAGCCCGCATCGCTGCCCGTTTGCCCCTTGACGGGGCGACGGGCGGCCGAAGAAACTGCCGCGCGTGCCACACGAGCGCCAGCGCCGACGCACCCGCGACGAGCTTGCCGAGGAGCCGGCCCCCGCGCCGGCTCCCGCCGGCCCGGCCGCGACGCTGCAGGCGCTGCAGCGGGGCGCGGGCAACCACGCCGTGACGCGCGCGCTGGCGCGCCAGCCGGTGGTCGAGGACGCGGGCGAGCGCGCCGTGGCCGACGAGCTGCAGTCCTCGCCGGACACGCTGTTCGGCGAGCGGATCGCGATCACCGACGACCTGCTGAGCCTGCTGCTCGGCCGCGGCGAGCCGAGCGTCAAGAGCAAGCACAAGGACGCGAGCTTCGACGAGTACACGGGCGACTACAGCGGCGCGGGCGCGTCGCCCGACGACGTCAAGCAGGGCGCGCTCGGAGACTGCTACCTGCTGGCCGCGCTGGCCGCCGTCGCCCGCGCCAACCCGAAGGCGATCGAGGACATGATCTCCGACAAGGGCGACGGCACCTACGACGTCACGATCTACGTCGACACGGCGTGGTTCGGCAAGAAGCTCGAGAAGCGCGTCATCAACGTCAAGCCGACGTTCCCGTCCAAGGACGGCAAGCCGGTCTACGCCAAGCAAGGCGGGGCGGGGGCCGGCGGCCCGCGCCTGTGGGCGATGCTGATCGAGAAGGCCTACGCGATCCACAAGGGCGGCTACGACGACATCGAGGGCGGCTACGGCGGCCCGGCGATGGAGGCGATCACGGGCAAGGTCAGCACGGTCGTGAAGACCTCCTCCAAGACCGAGGAGGAGATCGCGGATCTCGTCGACGCGGCGCAGCAGGCCGGCCAGGCGATCACCGCCGGCGCCGACTGGGCGCTGCTGAAGTCGACCAAGGCCGAGGCGGCCAAGGACGGCATCCCGTCGCTGAACCACGAGTACGCGGTCATCAAGGTCGACAAGGCCGCCAAGACGATCGACCTGCAGAACCCGTGGGGCTTCTCGCACGTCAAGGACCTGCCGCTGGCGAAGTTCAAGAAGTGGTTCAGCGACCTGTCGTTCAACCCGACGAAGTGATGCGAAACGTCGCGATCACCGAGAGCGCGGTGGAGTACGTGGGCGATGTCCGCGTCGGGGCGGGCTCGATCTTCGAGGACGAGTACACGCTGCCCGACGGCAGCGTCCGGCGCGGGCTCACCTGCCGGCTCGTCCCCGAGGACGACGAGACGCCGATCGTCGTCGGCGAGGGCAGCGAGGTCGAGCTCGGCGGCGCCCGCTGGCGCGTCACGCGCATCACCGACAGCGGCGACGAGCCGTTCGACTTCGGCGAGATCGAGCTGCAGGAGCTGCCCGCGCAATAAACTGCCCGGCCGTGACGGCAGGGCTGATCGGATCGCGGGAGACGCTTGCCGTCGACGTCCTGGCGCGCGCCGAGCGCGCCGTGCGCCTCGCACGCAAGAGCGGCCGCCCGGTGCTGCTCGGGATCACGACCCGCGTCGGCGCCGAGGTCGACCCGAGCGCGGTCGTGTTCGCCTCGCGCGCGCCGGGCGAGGACTGGTTCTGCTTCGAGCAGCCCGACCGCGACGGGGCGGCGCTGGCCGCGCTCGGCGTGGTCACGCGGCTCACCGCGACCGGCGAGGGGCGCTTCGCCGCCGTCGCCGCCGCCTGGCGCGAGCTGACCGCGGGCGCGGTCGCCGACGCCCCGGACGGGCCGGCCGGCGCCGGCCTGGTCGCGCTCGGCGGCTTCGCGTTCGCGCCCGACGGCGGGCACTCGCCGCAGTGGGCGGGGTTCGCGGCCGCCGACCTGGTCGTGCCCGAGGTCGCGCTCGCGCGCCGCGGCGACGACGTGCGGCTCACGCTCGCGGCGCTGGCCGCGCCCGACGACGTGCCCGAGCAGCTCGCCGCGCGCCTGCAGCGGCGTGCCGAGGGGCTGCAGGTGCGGCCGCTGCCGCTGCTGGACCCGGCGCCCGCGGGGCGCTTCCGGGTCGACTCGGTCGCGCCGCCCGAGCACTACGAGGGCGCGGTCGCGCGCGCCGTCGAGCGCATCAAGGCCGGCGACTTCGAGAAGATCGTGCTCGCCCGCGAGGTGACGGTCAACGCGCCCGGCGCGCACGACGCCGCCGCGGTCTTCGGCGTGCTGCGGGCGGGCTTCGAGTCCTGTTACGTGTTCTGCGCGGGCCGCGGCGACGCGGCGTTCGTGGCCGCCTCGCCCGAGCTGCTGATCCGCCGCGAGGGCCAGCGCGCGCAGACCGTCGCGCTCGCGGGCTCGACGCGCCGCTCCGCCGACCCCGCCGTCGACGACCACCTGGGCGAGCAGCTGCTGCGCTCGGACAAGGACCGCGAGGAGCAGGCGATCGTCACCCGCCGGATCGCCCGCGCGCTCAAGCCGCACGCGGTCTGGGTGGCCGCGCCGGACGAACCGACCCTGATCAAGGTCGCGAACATCCAGCACCTGGCGACGCCGATCCGCGCGCAGCTCGCGCAGCCGCTGGGCGCCGTCGAGCTCGCCGGGCTGCTGCACCCGACGCCCGCGGTCGGCGCCGAGCCGCACGCGAAGGCCGCGCCGCTGATCCCGGCGCTCGAGGGCCTGGACCGCGGCTGGTACGCGGGCGCCGTCGGCTGGACGGACGCCAACGATGACGGCGAGTTCTGCGTCGCCCTGCGCTGCGCGCTGCTGCGCGGGGCCGAGGCGCGGCTCTACGCGGGCGTCGGCGTGGTGCGCGACTCCGACCCGGCGGCCGAGCTCAACGAGACCGAGATCAAGCTCGGGGCGCTGCTACCGGTGCTCGCCGGGTAGCGTTGGTCCCATGCTCACGCTTTTCGTAGCGCTCTTTGTCGCCTGGATCGTCGTGGTCGCCGTGATCGCCGTCGTGGCGGTCAAGAGCGGGCGCTTCAAGGTCAAGAAGGGCGGCGCGCCGGGCACGTCGTCCTCCAGCGGCTCCGACGCCGGTCTCATCTGACCTTCCGCCAGACGTCCACGACCTCGCGCACGGTCGCCGTGCGGTAGGAGATGCGGGAGTCCAGCGGGCGCAGCGTGAGCTCGAAGCGGCCGCTCTCGAGCTGCGCGAGCTCGGTCACCAGCGCGTGGAAGCGCCGGCCGCGTTTGTCGACCTCCACGATGTCCCCGGGCGCGATGCCCTTCGACGTCGTCCGCCGCGTCGACGGCGCGGACGACGGCACCGACAGCAGCGTGGTCTGACCCATCCTCGGCAGGCTAGGCGGCGGCCCGGACGGACTCCCACACGCGCCGGTGCAGCTCGACGTTGGCTTCGCGGTCCGTGCGCGCGCAGATGATCGTCGAGCGCGGCGCCGCGAACGCGCGCTCGAGCGCCGCGCGGAAGGACTCGACGTCGGCGGCGCGCTCGTAGTCGAGCCCGTAGAGCGCGGCGGCGTGCGCGAAGTCCAGCCCGTGCGGGGTGGCGATGTGGTCGACGAACGCCTGGCCCTGGGTGGCGGCCGGCAGGAAGTGGAAGATCCCGCCGCCGTCGTTGTCGATCAGCACGATCACGAGCTTGAGCCCGAGCCGGTTGGCCGCCAGCAGGCCGCCGACGTCGTGCGCGAGCGCGACGTCGCCGATCAGCAGCACCGCCGGCCCGCGCGTCGCGGCGGCGACGCCGAACGCGGTCGAGACCGTCCCGTCGATGCCGTTCGCGCCGCGGTTGGAGAGCACGCGGAACGGCGTCTCGCGCGCCGGGAAGAACGTCTCGACGTCGCGCACGGGCATCGAGGAGGCCACGACCAGCGTGGCTTCGGGCGGCAGCAGCGTGCCGAGCTCGGCCGCGATCCGCGGCTCGCACAGGCCCGCCGGGCCGACCGTCCCGGCGATCGCGCGCGCCGCCGCCCGGTCCGCGGCGTGCCAGGCCTCCAGCCAGCGCGTGTCCTTGCGGCGCCGCGGCAGCTTGCCCGTGAGCGTCTCGAGCGTGCTGCGCGGGTCGGCGGTGACGATCGTGCCGACCGCGCCGGCCGGGTCCTGCCAGGCGTTCTCGGGATCGAAGGCGATCTGCAGCGCGTCCAGGCCCGCGAGCCACTGGCGCAGTGGCTTGGAGGTCGGCAGGTCGCCGACGCGCAGCACCAGCTCGGGCGTGTGCGGCCACTCGTGGCGCAGCAGCGCGTCGTAGTGGGCGATCGCGGCCGGGCCGCGGCGCGCGCCCGACAGCGGGTCGGCGAGCAGCGGGAACCCGGCGCGCTCGGCGAACGCGGCGATCGCGGCCGGTAGCTTCGGGTCGCGCTCGGCGCGCCCGGCGACCACGATCGCGTTCGGCCGCGCGCGCAGCTCGTCCTCGAGCCCGTCGAGCAGGCGCTCCGCGGGCTCGCGGCGCACGCGCGGGCGGGTCAGCCACGGGCGGCCGCCGTCGCGCCCGGGCGCCAGCTCGACGTCGGGCAGCTCGCCGTCCGGGACCAGCGGCTCGCGGAAGCTGAAGTTGAGGTGGACCGGGCCGGGTCGGCCGTCGACCGCGGTCCAGAACGCGCGGCACGCGAGCTGGCGCAGCCAGCGCACCCGCGGCGGGCTGGCGGGGTGGTCGTCGACCTCGAAGTACCACTTCGCGGCGCTGCCGTAGAGCTTGACCTGGTCGATCGTCTGCCCGGCGCCGATGTCGCGCAGCTCGGGCGGGCGGTCCGCGGTCAGCACCAGCAGCGGCACGCGCGCCTCGTGCGCCTCGATCACGGCGGGGGCGTAGTTGGCGGCGGCGGTGCCGGACGTGCAGGCCAGCGCGGCCGGCACGCCCGTGGCCTTGGCCAGGCCGAGCGCGAAGAAGCCCGCGCAGCGCTCGTCGAGGTGGGAGGTCGCGCGCAGGCGCTCGTCGCGCGCGAGGCTCAGCACGAGCGGCGTCGAACGCGAGCCGGGGCAGGTGACGGCGTCGCGCAGCCCGCAGCGGACGAGCTCGTCCACGAAGGCGCGCAGGCCGAGGTAGGTGTCGGTTCCGGGCATGATTGTCGGGTGCGCCCGACGCTCGTCCTGCTCCACGGCTTCACGCAGACCCGCCAGAGCTGGCGGCGGACGGCGACGGCGCTCGCGGCACGCTATCGCGTGCTGGTGCCGGACCTGCCCGGCCACGGCCAGGCCGTCCACCGCACGGCGAGCTTCCCGGCCTGCGCCGCGTACGTGCGCGCGCTCGCGCCGACGCGCACGCTGGAGCTCGCGGGCTACTCGATGGGCGGGCGGGTGGCGCTCGCGACCGCGCTGACGCTCGGCCCCGAGGTCGTCACCCGGCTCGTGCTGGTCGGCGCCTCGCCCGGGATCGCCGACCCGGCCGAGCGCGAGGCCCGCCGCCGCGCCGACGAGGCGCTCGCCGACCGCATCGAGACCCTGCCCATCGAGGAGTTCGCCCGCGAGTGGGGCTCGCAGCCCCTGTTCGCCGGCCAGCCCCCGCGGGTCGCGGCGGCCGCGCACGCCGACCGGCTGCGGAACACGCCGGCCGGGCTGGCCGCCGCGCTGCGGGGCCTGGGCACGGGTGTGATGGAGCCGCTGTGGGAGCGGCTCGGCGAGATCGCGATCCCGGTCGCGCTCGTCGTGGGCGAGCGCGACGCGAAGTTCCGCGCGATCGCCGAAGCGATGCTCGAGCGGCTACCGAACGCGACGCTGACGGTCATCCCGGGCGCCGGGCATGCGGCGCACCTGGAGGACCCGGCGGCCGTCGCGGCCGCGATTCACCAGTCGAGGTCTTCTTCGTCGGCTTCGGCGTAGTCGTCGCCGTCGAAGTCGTCCTCCAACAGGTCGTCGAACTCGGCGCCGTCGCGCATGATCGGCGCGGTCGAGTGCATGTCGCCGTGCTCGGCGTGCTCGATCAGGTCCGCCTCAGCGAGTTCGAACCCCTCGCTTTCGCCTTCGCCGGCCTCGATGAGTGGTGCGAGCGCGGGATCGACCTTGTCGTCCGGCGTCTCAGGCCATTCTCGTGCCATGGTGCGCAGAGTACGTCATGCAAGCCCCGGAACGGAAGGCACGGGGATCGATCCCCCGCGGGGCTGCGGGGCGCCGCTCGGGTCGGCGAAGTTGCCCAGCGTGGCCAGCCCGCAGGGGCGGCTGATCCGCAGCGCCGCGGCGGTGTGCACGGCGGCGGCGATCCCCAGCGGGCCGTCGAACGTCGAGGTCAGGTAGACGCTCGAGCCGGCCTTGCGCGCCGCCCGCGCGTCCTCGAGCACGGCGGAGATCCCGCCGCGCGAGATCTTCAGGCAGACGAGCTCGGCGGCGCCCGAGCCGGGGGCGTGGGTCTCGTCCATCGCGATCCGCACCGGCGAGGACGCGGCGACGGCGCGCAGGTTCTCGACGCCGTGGATCGGCTCCTCGCACAGCTCCAGTTCGACGGGCGCCAGCGCGCGCAGGTTCGCGAGCGCCTCCTCGGGGGTCTGCCAGGCGCCGTTGGCGTCCGCGCGGATCTGGACGTCGGGCCCGACCGCGGCGCGCACGGCCGCCAGCCGGCCGGCGTCGTCGCCGATCCCGACCTTGACCTTCACGCAGCGGAAGCCCTCGCGCACGGCCTCGGCGGCGGCTGCGGCCGCTCCCGCGCGGTCGTCGGCGCCGATCGTGGCGTTGACCGCGACCTCGTCGGCGGCCAGCGGGTGGATGAGCTTGGCCAGCGGCGTGTTCGTGCGCCGGGACGCGTGGTCCCAGAGCGCCATGTCGATCGCCGCCAGCGCCTGCGGGAGGTCGCGCTCGGCCTTGCAGGCGGCGAGGATGTCGGCGGTCGGCTCGAGGTCGCGCAGGAGCGTCGCGTAGGCGTCGAGGGCGGAGCGGACGGCCGCCAGCGAGACGCCGTCGAACGGCTCCAGCGGCGCCGCCTCGCCCTCCCCGTAGAGGCCGTCGGGGAAGCCGAGCCGGACGCGGATCGTCTCGCGCTCGGTGAGCTCGCCCCAGGACGCCCGGAGCGGCGCGCGCAGCGCGTACCGGACCGTCCGGGACGAGAGCTCGACCATCAGCGCGAGAGCAACAGCCCGGCGCCGAGAAGGATGCAGAAGGCGAGCTGCAGCATGCCCGTGCGGGCGAGCGCGCCGTTGAGGCTCGGGCCGTCGACGCGGTTGCGGACGGTCCGGACGATCGGGGCCGCGAGCGGCAGCGCCACCCACGGCAGCAACAGCCACGGCGACAGCTGCTCGCCGCCGAACACCCACGCCAGCGGCGCGGTCACGAACGCGAGGTAGACCAGCAGCGCGTACCCGATCCGGGCGCGGTCGCGGCCGAGCCGGACGGCGAGCGTGCGCTTGCCGGCGCGCCGGTCCGTCTCCAGGTCGCGGATGTTGTTGACCATCAGGATCGCGGTCGCGAGCAGGCCGACCGGCACCGCGAGCACGAACGCCTCCCACGCGAGCTGCTCCGTCTGGGCGAAGAACGTGCCGGTGACCGCGACCAGGCCGAAGAACAGGAACACGAAGACCTCGCCGAGGCCCTCGTAGCCGTAGGGGCGCGGGCCGCCCGTGTAGAGCACGCCCGCGAGGATCGAGGCGATGCCGACCAGCAGCAGCTCCCAGCCCGAGGTGACGATCAGGTAGACGCCGACGAGCACGGCCAGGCCGAACGCGACGTAGGTGGCGATCAGGACCTGCTTGGGCGGGACGAGGCCGCCGGCGGTCACGCGCACGGGGCCGAGCCGGTCCTCGGTGTCCGCGCCGCGGCGGGCGTCGCTGTAGTCGTTGGAGAGGTTCGTGCCGATCTGGATCAGCAGCGCGCCCAGCAGCGTGGCGACGAACGTCAGCGGGCGGAACGTGCCGAGCGTGCCGGCGTAGGCCGTGCCGACGAGCACCGGCGCCGCCGCGGCCGGCAGCGTCCGCGGGCGTGCCGCCATCAACCAGATGTGGAACGAGCTCAAGGTCGTCTCGGGAAGCGGCTGAAGTCGGGCGTGCGCTTGGCCTTGTAGGCCTCGCGGCCCTCCTTCGCCTCGTCGCTGGCGTAGAACAGGAGGTTCGCGTCGTGGGCGAGCTGCTGGATGCCGGCCATCCCGTCCTCGTCGGCGTGGAAGCTCAGCTTGATCAGCCGCAGCGCGAAGGGGGAGAGGGCGAGCATCTCGCGGCACCACTTCACGGTCTCCGCCTCGAGCTGGTCGAGCGGCACGACCGTGTTCACCAGGCCCATGTCGAGCGCCTGCTGCGCGTCGTACTGGCGGCACAGCATCCAGAACTCCTTGGCCTTCTTCGGGCCGACCAGGCGCGACAGCAGCGCCGCGCCGTACCCGCCGTCGAAGGAGCCAACCTTCGGGCCCGTCTGCCCGAAGCGGGCGTTGTCGGCGGCGATCGTGAGGTCGCAGACCAGGTGCAGGACGTGGCCGCCGCCGACCGCGTAGCCCGCGACCATGGCGATCACCGGCTTCGGCAGCCGGCGGATCTGCACGTGCAGGTCGGTCACGTGGAAGCGGCCGACGCTCGCCCCGCCCGGGACGTACCCGGTGTCGCCGCGCACGCGCTGGTCCCCGCCCGAGCAGAAGGCCTTGTCGCCCTCGCCGGTGAGGATGATCACGCCGACGCTCGTGTCCTCGCGCGCCTTCTCCAGCGCGTCCGAGATCTCGATCAGCGTCTCGGGCCGGAACGCGTTGCGCACCTCGGGCCGGTTGATCGTGATCTTCGCGATGCCGTCTCCGGACAGCTCGTAGCGGATGTCCTCGTACTCGGCCCCGGGCGTCCAGTTCACGATGGGTGAGCCTAGCGGCGTGCGAGGATCCGACGCGCGATGGACTGGCTCGAGCGAGCGGCGGGGATGCGCCCGGACGCGATCGCCGTCGAGGACGACGACGGCGCGCTGACCTACGCCGAGCTGCTCGCCCGCGCCCGCGCGGGCGCCGCGGCGCTGGCCGGCGCGGCGCGCGTCGCGATCGCGCTGCCGCCGGGCGTCGAATTCGCGGTCGCGCTGCACGCGTGCCTGCAGGCGGGCGCCGCCGCCGTCCCGGTCGACCTGCGCGAGCCGGAGTGGCGCCTGGCCGGGGCGGAGAAGGTCGTGGACGCGCCGCTCCCGCCCGCGGCCCGGCCGGCCGGCGCCGGCTCGCCGCCGGCGCCTGCGGGCGGCGCCGGCGCGCCGCCCGCCGCGCCCTCGCCGCCCCCCGATACCGCCTCGCCGCGCGGCTCCGCGCGCGACCTCGCCACGCCCGCCCTCGTCGTCCACACCTCGGGCACCACGGGCACGCCGCGGCCCGTCGTCCTCACCCGCGCGCAGATCCTCCGCAACGCGCTGGGCTGCGCGGCGGCGCTCGGCCTCGACCGCCACGAGCGCTGGCTGTGCCCGCTCCCGCTCAGCCACGTCGGCGGGCTGATGGTGCTGCTGCGCTCGGCGATCTACGCCACCACCGCGGTCATCGGCCCGGCCGACCGCTCCGACGTCACGGTCGCGTCGCTGGTCCCGACGCAGCTCGGGCGGCTGATCGACCGCCCGCCGCCGCCCTCGCTGCGCGTGGTCATGCTCGGCGGCGCCCCCGCCGACCCGACGCTGCTGACCCGCGCCCGCGACGCGGGCTGGCCGGTCGCGCCGACGTACGGGCTCACGCAGGCGTGTTCGGCGGTCACCGTCGCCGAGGTCGGCGACACGGAGACGTCCGGGCACCCGATCCCGGGCGCCACCGTCGAGATCGCCCCGGACGGCGAGATCGTCGTCGACGGCGAGCTGCACACGGGCGACCTCGGCCGGCTCGACGAGCGCGGGCGCCTGATCGTGCTCGGCCGCAAGGTCGACACGATCGTCAGCGGCGGGGAGAACGTCATGCCGAGCGAGGTCGAGGCCGCGCTGCTCGCCCACCCCGCGGTCGCCCAGGCCGGCGTCTTCGGCCGCCCCGACCCCGAGTGGGGCGAGGCGGTCACCGCCCACGTCGTCCTCAACGCGCCCGCCGATCCGGCCGAGCTGCGCGCGTTCGCCGCCACCCGCCTCGCGCGCTTCAAGGTCCCCAAGACGATCGAGGCCGTCCCGTCGCTGCCCCGCAACGCCGCGGGGAAATTGCTGCGCCGCGAGCTGCGATAGCTACTCTGCTATGGCCGTCGCAACTGGCGCTTGGGTGGAGTAACCACCGGGGAGCGACGAGCGCAGTACGGTCGCGCGCCTGGGCACTTTCACCGCCGTCCAACGAAGGAGCCACGTGTCCGCCACTGACACCGCCCTGACCATCCCCGACGACCTCAAGCCCGGCGACGGCCGCTTCGGATGCGGCCCGTCGAAGGTCCGTCCCGCCCAGCTGGCGCGCCTCGCCGAGGGCGACGGCGCCGCGCTGATGGGCACGTCGCACCGGCAGAAGCCCGTAAAGTCGCTCGTGGGCCGGGTCCGCGGCGGCCTGCGCGAGCTGTTCGCGCTGCCCGAGGGCTACGAGGTCGTGCTCGGCAACGGCGGCACCACGGCCTTCTGGGACGCAGCGACGTTCGGCCTGGTGCGCGAGCGCGCGCTGCACCTGACCTACGGCGAGTTCTCCTCCAAGTTCGCCAAGGCGACGAACGCCGCGCCGTTCCTGAAGGACTCGATCCTGGTCACGGCGGAGGCGGGCGACGCGCCCGCGCCGACCGCGGACCCGTCCGCCGACGTCGTCGCCTGGGCGCACAACGAGACCTCGACCGGCGTGATGGTCCCGGTCGAGCGCGTGGGCGACGGCCTGGTGCTGATCGACGCCACCTCGGGCGCCGGCGGGCTGCCGCTGAACGCCACGGACGCCGACGTCTACTACTTCGCGCCCCAGAAGTGCTTCGCCTCCGACGGCGGCCTGTGGCTGGCGCTGATGAGCCCGGCCGCGCTCGAGCGCGTCGGCGAGCTCGCCAAGAGCGACCGCTGGATCCCCGACTTCCTCAACCTGCAGACCGCGCTCGACAACTCGGTCAAGGACCAGACCTACAACACGCCCGCGATCGCCACGCTCGTGCTGCTCGCCGACCAGATCGAGTGGATGCTCGGCCTCGGCGGCCTCGACGCCTGCGTCGAGCGCACCACCGCCTCCTCGCAGCACCTCTACTCCTGGGCGGAGCAGACCGGGTACACGACGCCGTTCGTCGCCGACCCCGCCAAGCGCTCGCTCGTCGTCGGCACGATCGACTTCGACGATGCCGTCGACGCCGCGGCCGTGGCCAAGACGCTGCGCGCGAACGGGATCGTCGACGTCGAGCCCTACCGCAAGCTCGGCCGCAACCAGCTGCGCGTCGCGATGTTCCCGGCGATCGAGCCCGAGGACGTCAAGGCGCTCACGGCCTGCATCGAGTACGTCGTCGAGAACGCGTGACGCTCGAGCCCCGCGACCGCTGGGTCCGCGCCGCCGAAGGCTGGGAGGCGCGGGCCGACCAGGTGGCCCGCGACACGATGCCGGTCGCGGCGCGCATGGTCGAGCTGATCCGGCCGCAGCCGGGCCACACGATCCTGGACCTGGCCGCGGGCCTGGGCGACACGGGCTTCCTGGCCGCCGAGCTGATCCAGCCCGGCGGCACGCTGATCACGAGCGACTTCGCGCCCGAGATGCTCGCCGCCGCCCAGCGCCGCGCCGAGCGCAAGGGCATCAAGAACGTCCGCTTCAAGCAGATCGACCTGCGCGTCCCGATCGACCTGGCCGCGGCCAGCATCGACGGCGTGCTGTGCCGCTGGGGCTACATGCTGCTCGAGGACCCCGAGTCCGCGCTGCGCGACACCCGCCGCATCCTCAAGCAGGACGCGACGCTCGCGCTCGCGGCCTGGGCCGGCCCCGACGACAACCTGTGGAGCTCGACCACCGTCCGCATCCTGCAGCGCCGCGGCCTCATCGAGGCCGACGAGGGGCCCGGCCAGTTCACCTGGGCCGACCCGAACGTGATCCTCGAGACGATGGCCAGCGCGGGCTTCGTCGAGCCCGAGGTCGAGGCCGTCGAGTTCGCGATGCGCTACGAGGACGTCGACGACTGGTGGGTCGCGCAGACGCAGATGTCGACCCGCACCAAGGACGCCGACGCGCAGATGGACTTCGCCACCCGCAGCGACGTGCTGGCCGAGCTCGAGCAGGCCGCGGCCCCCTTCACCCAGCCCGACGACAGCCTCGTGATCCCGGCTAGAACCTGGGTCGCGAGCGCGACCGCCTAACATCGCCGCCCATGTTCTACGACGACGACGCGGATCTGGACCTGCTGAAAGGCAAGACCGTGGCGATCCTGGGGTACGGCTCCCAGGGCCACGCGCACGCCCGCAACCTCAAGGACTCGGGCGTAGACGTCGTCGTAGGCCTGCGCGAGGGCTCGAAGTCGATCGAGCAGGCCAAGGCCGCCGGCCTCGAGGTCACGAGCATCGAGGACGCGTCGAGCCGCGGTGACATCGTGATGGTGCTGCTGCCCGACGAGAAGCACCACGAGGTCTACGAGGCCTCGATCAAGGACGGGATCGCCCCCGGCAACCTGCTGCTGTTCGGCCACGGCTTCTCCGTGCACTACGGCGAGGTCGAGCCGCCGCCGGAGGTCGACGTCGCGCTCGTCGCCCCCAAGGGCCCGGGCCACCTCGTCCGCCGCCAGTTCCTCGAGGGCTCCGGCGTCCCCGCCCTGATCGCCGTCCACAAGAACGAGACGGGCAACGCCAAGGACCTGGCGCTCGCCTACGCCAAGGGCATCGGCGGCACCCGCGGCGGCGTGATCGAGACCACGTTCAAGGACGAGACCGAGACCGATCTCTTCGGCGAGCAGGCCGTGCTCTGCGGCGGCGTGTCCGAGCTGGTCACCGCGGGCTACGAGACGCTCGTGGACGCCGGCTACGACCCGAAGATGGCCTACTTCGAGTGCCTGCACGAGCTCAAGCTGATCGTGGACCTGATGTACGAGAAGGGCATCACGGGCATGCGCCACTCGATCTCGAACACGGCCGAGTACGGCGACCTCACGCGCGGCAAGCGGATCATCAGCGACGAGACCCGCCAGGCCATGAAGAAGGTGCTGGCCGAGATCCAGGACGGCACGTTCGCGCGCGAGTGGATCGCCGAGAACCGCGCCGGCCAGGAGAACTTCCAGCGCCTGCGCGCCGAGGGCCAGGGCCACCCGATCGAGACGCAGGGCAAGGAGCTGCGCTCGATGATGAGTTGGATCGACACGGAGTTCGACGAGGGATGAACGCGTTGACCGAGCAGTACCGCGTCCTGGTCGCAGAGAAGATCGCCGACACGGGCGTGGAACTGCTGCGCGAGCGTTTCGACGTCGACCTCGGCACGGACTGGAGCCGCGACGACCTGCTCGAGCGGATCGGGGACTACCACGGGATCCTGATCCGCTCGGCGACCAAGCTCGACGCGGAGGTGATCGAGCGCGCGCGCAACCTGCGCGTGGTCGGCCGCGCCGGCGTGGGCGTCGACAACGTCGACGTCGCGGCCGCGTCCAAGCGCGGGATCATCGTCGCCAACGCGCCCGAGGCCAACACGGTCGCGGCGGCCGAGCACACGGTCGCGCTGATGCTCGCGCTGGCCCGCAACATCCCGCAGGCGCACTCGAGCCTCACGGGCGGCAAGTGGGAGCGCTCGAAGTTCGGCGGCACCGAGGTCGACGGCAAGACGCTGGGCGTGCTCGGCTTCGGCCGCATCGGCCAGCTCGTGGCGATCCGCGCCCGTGCGTTCGGGATGCACGTCATCGCCTACGACCCGTTCGTCACCCCGGAGCGCTTCCGCGAGATCGGCGCCGAGAAGGCCGCGAGCCCGGACGAGGTGCTGGCGGCCGCGGACTTCCTCACGCTGCACCTGCCGAAGACGCCCGAGACCCAGGGCTTCATCAACGCCGAGACGCTCGCCAAGTGCAAGGACGGCGTGCGGATCATCAACGTCGCCCGCGGGCCGCTGGTCGTCGACGAGGACCTCAAGGCGGCGCTGGACGCGGGCAAGGTCGCGGGCGCCGCGCTGGACGTCTTCGCGCAGGAGCCGATCACCGACCACCCGCTGTTCGGCTACCCCAACGTGGTCGTCACGCCGCACCTGGGCGCGTCGACCGCGGAGGCGCAGGACCGCGCCGGCGTCCAGACGGCCGAGCAGGTCGTCGCCGCGCTCACCGGCGGCGTCGTCTCGACCGCGGTCAACATCCCGGCGATCAGCGCCGAGGACTCCGAGGTGCTCGGGCCGTTCGTCCCGCTCGCGCTGCGGCTGGGCCGGATCGCGGGCGCGCTCGCGGACCGCGTCGAGCGGATCGAGGTCGAGCACATGGGCCGGATCGCCGGGCGCGACACCCGCTTCCTCACGCTCTCGGTGCTGATGGGCGTGTTCGCCGGCCGCACGGAGGAGGAGGTCAACCTCGTCAACGCGCCGACGCTCGCCGAGGAGCGCGGGATCGCGGTCTCCGAGCGGCGCGAGAAGCACGCGCGCGACTACTCGGACCTGATCCGGGTCACGCTCGTGGCCGGCGACGAGCGGGTGCGCGTGGTCGGCACGACGCTCGGCCAGCTGCACCGCCCGCACCTGCTGGAGGCGTGGGGGCAGCGCTTCAACCTCCAGATCGACGACCCGTACCTGACGCTGTTCCGCTACAGCGACGTGCCCGGCATGGTCGGCCGCGTCGGCTCGAGCCTCGGCGAGCACGGGATCAACATCTCCGCCGCCGCGGTCGGGCGCCAGGACGAGCGCCGCAACAGCGACCTGGCCGTGATGGCGGTCACGACCGACTCGCGCGTCCCGGACGGGGTCGTCAGCCAGATCGCCGGCTCGGACGGGTTCGTGTCCGGCCGCTCGGTCGCGCTCGACTGAGACAACGGGCCGCCGGCGCGTCCGGCGGCCATTCCCAAAGTGGTCTTGACCACTAGTTGACCAGTCGCTAGGGTTCGCCCCGGTGACGGGGCTGGCCAATACGAACGGCCGTGGGCGCAAGCAGGCGCTCGTCCGCGACGAGATCCTGGGGATGCTGGACGAGCTCGAGGTCGGCGACGCGCTGCCGTCCGAGCGCAAGCTCGCGCAGGACCTGAAGGTCTCGCGGCCGACGTTGCGCGCCGTCATCGACGAGCTGGTCCGCGAGGGCCTGCTGCTGCGCCGGCACGGCAGCGGCACCTACGTGGCCGAGCCGAAGATCGCGCTGCCGCTGACGATGACCTCCTTCAGCGAGGACATGGCGCGGCGCGGCATGCGGCCGTCCAGCCGCGTCGTCGGCTTCGAGGTCACGAGCGCCGGCGCCAAGCTCGGCCAGCGGCTGCAGATCTCGCCCGTCGACGAGGTCTGGGTGATCACGCGCCTGCGGCTGGCCGACGACGAGACGATGGCGATCGAATGGCTGCACGCGCCGCGCCGGCTGCTGCCCGAGCTGCGGCGCGAGGAGCTCGCCACCCACTCGTTCTATGAGCTTCTGCGCGTGCGCCGGGGGATCGAGATCGCCTCGGGCACGCAGACGATCGAACCGACGGTGACCAGCCCTGAGGAGGCGGAGCTGCTGCGGGTGCCGGTGCACTCGCCGGCGTTCCTCTTCGAGCGGACCACCACGAGCGCCGGAGGGGAGGTGGTGGAGTTCGTCCGGTCCGTGTATCGCGGGGACCGGTACCGGCTGGTGACGGAGCTTCGCCCCGCGCTCAGGTAGCGCGGGGCAGGGACGCCGGCCGCACGAGTGCGGCCGGCGAGTGCGTCGTGGCGTCGCTCGCGGCAACGAGCGACGCCCCAATCATTCCACCCGCGGGGTGGAGGGGAGAGAGAATCGATGAGGAAGTTCAGCGTGACGGTCGCGGGCCTCCTGCTCGCCGCCGTCGTGGCCGCCTGCGGGGGCGGCGATGACGAGCCCAGCGCCGACAAGGCCGCGGGCTCGGGCAGCCTGGAGGGCTCGATCAGCGTCTGGATCATGGATCCGGGCTCGCCCAAGATCCAGGACGTCGTCAAGCAGTACGCAACCGACTTCGAGGCCGCGCACCCCGGCACCCAGGTCGACATCCAGTTCGTGCCGTGGGCGCAGGCGCACGACAAGTTCGTGACCGCGATCGCCGGCGGCGAGGTGCCCGACGTGGCCGAGATGGGCACCACCTGGACGCCCGAGTTCGCCGACCAGGGCGCGCTGGTCGAGCAGCAGGCGATCGGCGAGGGCCAGTACGTCTCCAGCCTCGTCGACGCGGCCACGCTCAACGACAAGGTCTACGGCAAGCCGTGGTACGCGGGGGCGCGCGCGCTGATCTACCGCAAGGACCTGCTCGAGAAGGCCGGCGTCGAACCGCCCACGAACTGGGACGAGCTGATGGCCGCGGCCAAGGCGGTCGAGGAGAAGGTCGGCGGCGGGGTCGACGCGGTCGGCTTCACCGGGCTGAGCGAGCACATGTACCTGCCGACGATCTGGCAGGCCGGCGGGGAGATCGCCACCCAGGACGGCGACACCTGGAAGTCCGCGCTCAACTCGCCCGAGGCGGCGCAGGCGATCGACTTCTACGCGTCCTTCTACAAGCAGGGGCTGAGCCCGAAGGCGGCCGTCGGCTGGGAGGAGCCGGACGCCCAGACCGCGTTCGCCAACGGCGACATCGCGATGCTGATCGCGGGTGGCTGGGGCTACAACTCGATCATCGCCACCAAGCCCGAGCTCGAGGAGAAGATCGGGACCGCGCTCACGCCCGCCGGCCCGTCCGGCAAGGGCACGGCGTTCGCGGGTGGCAGCCACCTCGTGCAGTTCCAGGAGTCCCAGAACAAGGAGCTGGGCGCCGCGTTCGTCGACTTCATGCTCGAGCCCGAGCAGCTGAACAAGTTCACGAGCGAGATCGGCTTCCTGCCCGGCACCGTCGACGGCATCAAGGCCTCGGGCTACCTCGAGGACCCGCAGCGCAAGCCGTTCGCCGAACAGCTGCTCGACCACTCCGCGGTCTACCCGCCGTCGCCCAAGTGGGGCGGCCTGGAGGGCGCGAACATCTTCGACGGCGAGATCCAGAAGGTGATGAAGGGCCAGGAGACCGCGCAGGAGGCGGTCCAGAACCTGGCGTCCAAGATGGACGAGGAGTTCGCCGGCTGATGGCCACGGCACCGGCAGTCGTCAGCGCGCCGCGCCCGCTGGTGGTGCGGCGCGCGGTGAACCGGCTGACGCTGCCGGTGCTGATGCTGCTCCCGGCGCTGATCATCATCGCCGGGCTGGTCGGCTACCCGCTGGTCCGCACGATCTACCTGTCGTTCACCGACACGGGCCTGGGCGAGCTGATCTACGGCGGCAGCACGTGGGTCGGGCTGGAGAACTTCAAGGAGGTCTTCGCCAACGACCGGCTGCGGGTCGCGCTCGTGAACACGGTCGTGTTCGGGACGGTGTGCGTGATCGGCACGATGGTCTTCGGCTTCGCGGTCGCGCTGCTGCTCAACCAGCGCCTGAAGGGCAACCTGTTCTTCGGGATCGCGGTCCTGCTGCCGTGGGCGGTGCCGGCGATCGCGGCCAGCGCGATCTTCAAGTGGCTGTTCGACTCGCGCTACGGCTTCGTCAACTGGGCGCTCGTGAACCTGGGCTTCGACTCCTTCCAGGACTACGCCTGGTTCGCGGGCCGCTTCAGCGCCTACGTGGCGATCTTCATCACGGTCGTCTGGCAGTCGTTCCCGTTCATCGCGTTGAGCCTGCTGGCCGGGTTGCAGACGATCCCGAAGGAGACGCTGCACGCCGCGGCGATCGACGGCGCCGGCCCGTGGAACCGCTTCCGGCTGGTGACGCTGCCGCTGCTGCGCCCGATCGTGGCGGTGCTCGTGGTCTTCTCCACGATCTGGGACTTCAAGATCTTCGACCAGATCTACGTGATGGCCGCCGGCGTGCCCGACCGCGCCGCCGACACGGCCGCGGTCGCCGCCTACCGCGAGGGCTTCGCGCTCAGCCACTACGGGCTGGGCTCGGCCGTCGCGGTCGTGCTCTTCCTGATCCTGCTCGCGTTCAGCCTGCTCTACGTGCGCCTGATCGGCAAGGAGGGCGCGGAATGAGATGGCTGCTCAAGCGCGGCTGGATGTACGCGGCGATGCTCGCGGTGTCAGCGTTCGCGCTGTTCCCGATCTACTGGGTCGTGATCACGTCGCTCAAGCCGCGCTCGGAGATCTACACGCGCACGCCGGACCTGTGGCCGAGCGACCCGCAGTGGGACCAGTACCCGCGCGTGCTCGGCGAGGGCCACGTCGGCCGCGCGCTGCTGAACTCGCTGATCGTCGCCAGCGGGACGATGGTCATCTGCATCCTCGTCAGCGCGCTCGCCGCCTACGTGCTGGCCCGCTACCGCGTGCGGCTGACGCGGATCCTGCTCGTGCTGGTGCTGATCACGCAGATGTTCCCGCTGGTCGTGCTCGTGATCCCGCTGTTCGTGACCATGCGCAAGGCCGGCCTGCTCGGCACCTACTGGAGCCTGATCATCACCTACCTGGCGTTCAGCGTGCCGCTGGCGATCTGGGTCATGCGCGGCTTCATCCTCTCGATCCCGGACGAGCTCGAGCACGCGGCGCGCATCGACGGCGCCACCCGGCTGGGCGCGCTCGTGCGCGTGGTGCTGCCGCTGGCCGCGCCCGGCATCGCCACCACCGCGGTGCTGGCGTTCCTGGAAGGCTGGAAGGAGTTCCTGCTCGCCCTGACCTTCATCAACAAGGAGGAGATGAAGACCGCGCCGCTGATCCTGCAGACGTTCGTCGGCCGCGGCGACACCGACTGGGGCGCGGTGATGGCGACCTCGGTGCTCTACACGCTGCCGATCGTGCTGCTGTTCGTGCTCGCCCGCAAGCACCTGATGACCGCGCGCACCGCCGGGGCGGTCAAAGGATGAGGCTGGGCGTGGAGGCCGCGCTGGTCGGCGGCGAGCTGGTGCCGGGCGACGTCGCGGTCGCCGGCGGCGTGATCGAGGCCGTCGGGCTGTCCGGGCCCGGGCACGGGATCGCGGCGCCGGGCTTCGTCGACCTGCAGGTGAACGGTTTTGCGGGCGTGGATCTGATGGCCACCGACCACGAGGGGTACGTGCGCGTGGGAGAGGCCCTGCTGGCGACGGGGACGACGGCGTTCCAGCCGACGTTCGTGACCGCGCCGGAGGCCGCGCTGCTGGACGCGTTGCGGGCGATGCCGGTCGACGGCATCGGCCCGCGCGTCCTCGGCGCCCACGTCGAGGGGCCGTTCCTGTCGCCGCGGCGCGCCGGCGTGCACGACCGCCGCTACCTGTCGGCGCCCGACCTGGGGCTGCTGCGGCGGCTGCTGGACGCGGCGCCGGTCTCGCAGGTGACGCTGGCGCCGGAGCTGCCGGGGGCGTTCGAGCTCGTGGACGAGCTGGTGGCGCGGGAGATCACGGTCTCGGCGGGGCACACGGACGCGACGGCGGCCGAGGCGCACCTGGCGTTCGACCGCGGCGTGCGCACGGTCACGCACCTGTTCAACGCGATGCGCGCCAGCACGGCGCGCGACCCGAGCATCGCGCTGGCGGCGCTCGCGCGGCCCGACGTCATCGTGCAGGTGATCGTCGACCTGCACCACGTCGCGCCCGACACGGTCACGGTCGCCTGGCAGGCCGCGTCCGCGCGCTTCGCGCTGGTCACGGACGCCGCGCCCGCGGCGGGCATGGGCGACGGCGAGTTCGTGCTCGGCGGGCGCCCGGTGCGCGCGGCGGACGGGGTCGTGCGCGGGCCGGAAGGACAGCTCGCGGGGTCGGCATTGACGATGATCGAGGGCGTGAAGAACCTGGTCTCGCTCGGCATCGCGCTCCCGGACGCGCTGCGCGCCGCCTCCGAGGTCCCGGCGCGGGTGGCGCGGCGGGAGGATCTGGGGCGGCTCGCGCCCGGCGCGGTGGCCGACGTGGTGGTGCTCGACGACCGCATGGAGATCGTGCGGGTACTGGTGGATGGAGGTGAGCGTGTCGCTCGTTAGGGATGAGATGGCCGAGCAGCCCGCGGTGATCGAGCGGTTGCTGCGCGAGTCGGCGAGCGCGATCGCCGCCGCGACCGCCGAGGTGGCCGAGCGGCGGCCGCGTTTCGGGGTGATCGCGGCGCGCGGGTCCTCCGACAACGCCGCGCGCTACGCCCAGCACGTGTTCGGGCGCTTCTGGGGGATGCCCGTCGAGCTGGCGACCCCGTCGCTGCAGACGCTCTACGACGCGCCGCTGGACTACCGCGACACGCTCGTGGTCGGGATCTCGCAGTCGGGCGCGTCGCCCGACGTGGCGAGCGTCGTCGCGGCCGCGACGCAGCAGGGCGCGATCACGGTCGCGATCACGAACGAGCCGGGCTCGCCGCTGGCCGGCGCAGCCCGGCACGTGATCGACCTGCACGCCGGGCCGGAGCGTTCCGTCGCGGCGACCAAGACCTACACGGCATCGCTGGCCGCCGTCGCCGCGCTCGTCGGCGGCGACCTGGCCGGCATCCCGGAGGCGCTCGCGCGGCAGCTCGAGCGCCCGGTGCCGGATGACGTGGCCGCTGGTTGGCAGCGGCTCGCGGTCGTCGGCCGCGGCGTGGCGTACGGCACCGCCTTCGAGGCGGCGCTGAAGCTCTCAGAGCTCACTGGCATGGTCGCCGCGCCGTGGTCGACGGCGGACTTCATGCACGGGCCGATCGCGATCCTCGAGCCCGGCTTCCCGATCCTCGCGATTGCGCCGTCCGGCCCGACGCTGCCCGGCATGCGCGAGCTGCTGGACGCCGCCGCCGGCCGCGGCGCGGACGTCACGGTGATCACCGACGCCGAGCTGCCCGGTCGCCGGATCGCGCTCGAACCCGTGCCCGAGTGGCTGAGCCCGCTCGTGGCCGTCATCCCCGCACAGCAACTCGCGGTCGGCGCGGCCGAGCGGCTGGGCCGCGACGTCGACCGCCCGACCGGCCTCAACAAGGTGACGCTCACGACATGATCCGCATCGACGAGGTCACGAAGGCCTACAAGAACGGCCCGCGCGCCGTCGACAACGTCTCGCTCGAGATCCGCCAGGGCGAGTTCATGGTGCTCGTCGGGCCCTCGGGCTGCGGCAAGTCGACGCTGCTGAAGCTGATCGCCGGCATCGAGGAGGTGACCGCGGGCCGGATCGAGATCGGCGAGCGCGACGTGACCCACCTGGACCCGCGCAAGCGCGACATCGCGATGGTCTTCCAGAACTACGCGCTGTACCCGCACCTCAGCGTGCGCGCGAACCTCGGCTTCGGCCTGAAGCTGCGCAAGACCTCAAAGGCCGAGATCGCGGAGCGCGTCGACGAGGTGGCGAAGATCCTCGGGCTGGAGGACATGCTCGACCGCAAGCCCGGCGAGCTCTCCGGCGGCCAGCGCCAGCGGGTGGCGATGGGGCGCGCGATCGTGCGCGAGCCGCAGGCGTTCCTGATGGACGAGCCGTTGTCGAACCTGGACGCCAAGCTCAGGGTCTCCATGCGCGCCCAGCTCTCGCGGCTGCACGAGCGGCTGGGCGTGACCACGGTCTACGTCACCCACGACCAGGTCGAGGCGATGACGCTCGGCCAGCGCGTCGCGGTGATGCGCGGCGGCGTGCTGCAGCAGTGCGACACGCCCGAGGCGCTGTTCGAGCACCCCGCGAACCTGTTCGTCGCCGCCTTCATCGGCTCGCCGGCCATGAACCTCGTCGAGGCCGTCGCCGAGGACGGCGTCGCCCGCTTCGGCACCTGCCGCGTCGCGCTGCCCGAGGGCTCGCCGCTGCGCGGCCCGTTCATCCTCGGCCTGCGCCCGCACGACCTGCGGATCGGGTCCGGCGGCATCCCCGCCCGCGTCCAGGTCGTCGAGCGGCTCGGCACCGAGACCCACGTCGTCGCCGGCATCGACGCCCCGCGCCTGCGCTCCCGCGCGCTGTCGGACGCCGTCGACGCGAGCCCGGACGACGACGTCCTGCTGGCCGAGGACGACCGCGCGTCGGTCACGGTCGTCACCGACGCCCGCGCGCCCGTGGCCGTGGGCGACACGATCGAGCTCACGGTCGACCCGGCGCGCCTGCACGGCTTCGACGTCGAGACGGGCGAGGCGCTCCCGAGCGCGCCGCGCAACTCACCCGTGCCGGCGTAGACGCGCGCCGCTCCGTCGACTGAGCAACGGCGCGATGAGGGGGAGGGGAGCGGTGCTCGGCGCCGCTCGCTCGTGCCTCGTCGCGCCACCTTGTCCGCGCGCGTTTCCTCGTCGGCCGTGCCGGGATACCGTCAAGCTACGGGCCGCGCGTTCGAGTTGGCGCGTGGATAGGGGTGCCCCTCTGCGCTTCACCGTGAGGAAAGTAGAGAGCCGCACCCCCCCTCGGTCGATATATCGAGAAGGGCAGAAACGGCCCGAGTAACGCCGCGGATGTCCCACTGTCTCCGTGGCCCGTACCTTGACGGTATCCCGGCACGCGCGACGAGTAAGAGTGCGCGGCGAACGGGTCCGCGGAGTGAGCGAACCATCCCGGCTACCGCGCTCCCTCCCCCCTTATCGCCCTGGTGTTCAGTCGACAGAGCGGTGAGCGCCCTGCACGGCGCCCCACCGACGCCACGCCGAAGCGCTACCCGCGCGCCCGTTTCTTCGCCGCGAACAGGCGCGCCCTCACCAGGTA
>Ga0180215_1001444_pt1 | contig 26151 bp, 21 predicted proteins | sample eDN3rd37CBELigBY_FD_128871 | JGI IMG/M metagenome (GOLD analysis project Ga0180215, IMG submission 128871) | Enriched backyard soil microbial communities from Emeryville, California, USA - eDNA 3rd pass 37_C BE-Lig BY (version 2) (version 2) | ecosystem: Environmental > Terrestrial > Soil >...
ATCAGCATCCCCGACCACCTGCTTCATGACAAAGCAGGCAGCGCAACAGCCAATCTATAGGGGGTCAATTTTGGACGCCGATCCCCCGGCTCAGGGGGTCACTATTGCAGGCCGAATAACATCGATCTGCTCAAGACCGGGGCTCTTCCATCCAACTTTGTGGGTACGGAGCGCCGCGTCCCTGTGGAGGACCTTGCCCGATACAAAAAGCAGATCGACGCGCAGCGCCGGAAGGCGCTCGATGAACTGGCCGCTGAAGCGCAGGAGCTTGGGCTCGGATATTGAGCCGCCTAAGCCCCCCATGATGATCCAAAATTCGGAACGACCGGTGTCGGTGGCGCAAAGCCGCGCCCTTCTTTCCTCTGGCCTATGCCACTATAACGCGTAGTGGGACCGAGCATCGTGGAGGTTCAAGTTTGCTTGTGAGGGCAAGGGGTTGTCATGAGGGCAGCGATTCTGTTCCAACGCCGGGTGATTTCGTCGAGGTGCGCACCCGCCGTTGGCTCGTGGAGGACGTGACGGGCGGAGGGGCGCAGGTTCGAGCGCGGCTCGCCTGCATCGATGACGACGCGCAGGGTGAGACACTCGAAGTGCTCTGGCGTGACGAAGTCGACGCCTCGGTTGTCGCAGATAGCCACTTATCCGTGTTCGAAAACCCGGGGACCGACGATCCGGAGGTGTTCTCGGCTTACCTACGTTCGATCCGCTGGAACACCGCGACCGCGGCCGACCGAAAGCTCCTTCAGGCGCCGTTCAGAGCCGGCATTCATCTCGATGCATACCAGCTGGTGCCGCTTGCGAAGGCGCTCGCCCTCCCTCGGGTCAATCTGCTGATCGCCGATGATGTCGGTGCCGGCAAGACCATCGAAGCCGGACTGATCCTGCGCGAACTCATCCTCCGGCGCCGCGTCGATTTCGTCGTCGTGTGCGCGCCTCCGTCGATGACGCGCCAATGGCAGGACGAACTTCAAGCCAAGTTCGGCCTCGCCTTCACGATCATCGATCGCGAATACCTCGCGGCGGTTCGGCGCGAGCGCGGCTTCGCGGTAAATCCGTGGTCGTCGGGTTCGCTCTTTTTGCTCTCCCACTCGCTCGTCACGGACGAGGTCTACACCGCCGGGCTCCGCGACGTGCTCGGCGAATTCCGCGCCCGCTCGCTGCTGATCCTCGATGAGGCGCACCATGCAGCGCCCGCTTCCGGGTCGCGTTACGCCATCGACAGCCAATTCACGCGTGCGATCGAGTCTCTGGCGCCGCGCTTCGAGCACCGGCTTTTCCTCACGGCCACGCCTCACAACGGACACTCCAACTCCTTTACCAAGCTCCTCGAAATCCTCGACCCACAGCGCTTCACGGCGGGCGTTGATGTGCAGCCGGACGATCTCGCGCCGGTCATGGTGCGGCGTCTGAAATCGGACCTGAAGCGCTTCGGCGAGAATTTCCCGACGCGGCGCGTCGAGGCCATCGTCATTGATAACTTGCCGGCCGATGCTCCCGAACTTGTCCTCGCCAACAAGCTCGCCGCTTATGACGCACTGGTAGCCGAGCGCACGCGCAATCTGCCGCCGGCCGCGGTGGCGCGATCGCGACTCACGATGGTCGGGTTGCAGCAGCGGTTGCTTTCGTCGATCGCGGCATTCACGCGCACGCTACAAAAGCACCGCGACAGACTTGAACAACGCCTTTCGGACCTGCCGGCCGTCCAGCCCGATGCTTCGCTGCTCGAACCCGTGGAGTTGGAGGACGAACCTGAAGATGAGGCGGAGGCAGAAGCGAGGATCACGAAAGAAGAAGACGAGGCGGCCGAGGCGATCGACGCCGGCATCGGTGACAAGGCGCTCGTTGACGAGATGCTGGAGATTGCGCGTCGGCACGCGAACCGCCCCGACGCGCGGATCGCCAAGCTGAACGCCTGGATTCGGGAAAACATGACGGCCAGCGGCCAGTGGAGTGAGCGGCGTCTGCTCCTGTTCACGGAATATGAGGACACGCGTCGCTGGCTCGAACGGCGGCTCTTGGAGGCGCTGCACGATCTCGATCCGGAGGACCGCATCGCCTGCTTCACCGGCGCCACCTCGACCGACCGGCGCGAAGAGCTGAAGCGGCGTTTCAACGCCGATCCTGCCACCGATCCGCTGCGCATCCTGATCTGCACCGACGCGGCGCGCGAGGGCATCAACCTGCAAGCGCGCTGCCACGACCTGATCCACATCGATCTGCCGTGGAATCCCGCAAGGCTGGAGCAGCGCAACGGCCGCATTGACCGCAAGCTCCAGCCCTCGCCCAAGGTATGGTGCCGCTATTTCGTCTATCGCCAGCGCCCCGAAGATCGCGTGCTTCAAGTCCTCGTCGAAAAGACCGAGCGGATACACGAGCAGCTCGGCTCCGCCGGACAGGTGTTGTCGGATCGGATCGCCGACCTGCTTGCGCGCAAGGGCCTGCGTGATTCGCACGTGACCGATGAGATCGATGCGCTGGAAAAGGACCCGCGCGTCGCCAAGGCGCGGGAGGAGATGGACGACCGCGAGGAGCGGCGCCTTCAGCGTGAGGCGCGCGAGCTTGACCGCATGCGCAAGCTCCTCGAAGATTCGCGAAAGCGTGTGGGTGTTGAGTCGACCGACCTGAAGGCGGTGGTCGCCGCGGCGCTGCACCGCGCCGGCGCCTCGCTCGACGACGCGCGCGCCGGCGAGGTTGGCGCCACCGAGCTGTTCCGGCTCGATCCCAACACGCCCGTGTTTGGTCATGGCGGCTGGCAGGAGGCGCTCGACGATCTCCGCGTCCGCCGGCGTGGCCGGCGGGAGAGGCTGAAGGCCTGGCGCGCCGAAGCGCCGTTGAAGGCCATTGCCTTTGAGCCCGCACGCGATCCGAATACCGGCGTCGACGCCGAGAACGTAGTGCAGGTCCATCTCGAGCACCGGCTGGTGCGCCGGCTGTTGTCGCGCTTTCTGAGCCAGGGCTTCACCAGCGGGTTGAGCCGCGTGTGCTCGATCATCGGGCCCGGCGCGCAGCCGCGCGTGGTACTGATCGGCCGGCTTGCGCTCTATGGGCCTGGCGCCGCGCGCTTGCATGAGGAATTGCTCATGGTGACGGCGGCCTGGACCGAGCCGGATCGGCGCACCAGCCCGCTGCGGCCTTTCGGCGAGCGCGGCGAGGAGGCGACGCTCGACCAGCTCGAACAGGCGTTGCGGGAGAACCGCACGCCGTCGCCGGCGATCATCGAACGGTTGCGCGCCTCGGCGGTCCGCGATGCGGGCGATCTCGAACCGGAGTTGCAACGGCGCGCAGAGGCGCGGCGCGCGGAAGTCGCGCGCGAGTTACTCACCGTCGGCGAGGAGGAATCGGAAGCGCTGCGCCGGCTCCTCGTCGATCAGCGCGACCGCATCGCCAGGCGCGAAGCGTCCTTCGACGATCGGCAGCTCAGCCTTGAGTTCGATCGGGCCGAGGCCGAGCAGGCGCGCCGCGACCGCCGCCGCTGGCAGGCAAAATACGAGCGGCTCGCCCGCGAGATCGAGATCGAGCCGGAGCGCGTCCGTCAAAGCTACAGTGTCGTCGCCGACCGGCTGGAGATCGTCGGCCTCGTCCACCTTTGGCCCAAGAGCAATTGAGATGGCCCAGGGCGATCCGAACCGCGACCCGAATCTCGAATGGCTCGGCTATGTGCAGCCGGTCGGGCTTGTCCTCAGCCCGGTCATTCTCGATCGCTATGGCCTCGTGCCCGAGGAACAGACGCGCGCGGACGGCGATGCCGTCGCCGCTTGTCTCGCGCCCGAGGGCGAGGCGCGAGCGCTCGCCGATCCGTGGACGTTCTTCTCACGCATCCTTGGATGGCGCGAGCATCAGGTCGCCGGCCTGCCTAACGGCAAGCGGTTGCCGGATGGTTTGTCGGTCGCCATCGACGAGGATACGGTTCTCGATCCGCATTGGGCGGTGATCGATCCTGAAGGTAAGCCCACGCTGCTTGTGCGTATCGAGGAGCCGAGCGTTGCGGCGGATCAGCGCGGAGCGCTTGCCGGCTGGGAGGCGACGCCGCATCAGCGCTTCGAGCGGCTCTTGCGCGAAAACGAGGCCGGCGTGCGCGCCGGCATCCTGCTCACGGACGATCAGCTGCGCCTTGTCTACGCGCCGAAGGGCGAGACGAGCGGTTGGCTGACCTTCCCGTTGCGTCAGCTAGGAACGCTTCCAGCAAGCCCCGCGCGGCGCAGCCGTGTAGCGATTGGTGGCTATCCGATGCTCGGCGGCCTCAAGCTCGCGCTCAACGCCTTCCGCCTGCACAACGATACGCCCGAGCGGCGCCTGCCGGCGCTCCTCAAGCAAAGCCGCGATGCGCAGGCCGAGGTCTCGGCGAAATTGGCCGAGCAAGTGCTCGGCAGCCTGCACCAGCTCCTGCGCGGCCTTTACGCCGCCGATGAAGCGCGGATCGCGCGCCTCGCCAAGGACCAGCCGGATCATCTATACGGCGGGCTGCTCACGGTGCTGCTCCGGCTCGTCTTTCTGCTCTACGCCGAGGATCGCGGCTTGATCCCGTCGGCGACGGACGAAGAGGCGCGTCAGCTCTATCGCCAGGGCTACGGCGTGCGCGATCTCCACGCCAAGCTGACCGCCGACGCCGCGCGCTATCCCGACACGATGGAGGAGCGCCGCGGCGCCTGGGCGCGGCTGCTCGTGCTCTTCCGCCTCGTCCACAAGGGCGGGGGCGGCGGCTTCATCATGGGCCGCGGCGGCGACCTGTTCGATCCGGCGATCTACCCGTTTCTCCTCGGACAGGACACGCCTGAGGATCGCATTGCCCCCGCAGCCGTCTCGGACGGCACGATCCTCGGCGTGCTCGACAAGCTCCTGGTGCTGGGCGGCGAGCGGCTGTCCTACCGCACGCTCGATGTCGAGCAGATCGGCAGCGTATACGAGACGGTGATGGGCTTCACCGTCGAGACGATGCGCGGGCCGGCGCTGGCGCTGCGCGGCGGCAAGAACGACAAGGTGCCGGTATTCGTCGATCTCGCCGAGCTTGCGGGGTTGAAGGGTTCCGATCGGCAGAAGAATCTGAAGGACCACCAGGTCAAGCTGCCGGACAAGGTGGCGAAGGCGGTCGCGGCGGCAAAGACGCAAGAAGAGCTCGAAGTGGCGCTGAAACCGCGGGTGGACGAGCGCGCCTCGCCCGGCGCGATGCTCGCTCCGCCCGGTGCGCCGCTGTTACAGCCGACGGACGAGCGCCGGCGCACGGGCAGCCATTACACGCCGCGCGATCTGACTAATCCGATCGTGGAACACGCGCTGGAGCCGGCCTTCGAGCGGCTCGGGCCGGACGCCAAGCCGGAAGACGTGCTGGCGCTCAAACTGTGCGACCCGGCCATGGGCTCGGGCGCATTCCTGGTCGAGGCCTGCCGGCAGCTTGCGGTGCGGCTGGTGAAGGCCTGGACGCGCTGGCCCGAAATGCGCCCGCGCATCCCCGACGACGAGGACGAGGAGCTGCACGCCCGGCGCCTCGTCGCGCAGCGCTGCCTCTATGGCGTCGATAAGAACCCGCGCGCGGTGGAGTTGGCAAAACTCTCGCTCTGGCTTGCGACGCTCGCGCGCGAGCACGAGTTCACCTTCCTTGACCATGCGCTCAAATGCGGCGACAGCCTCGTCGGGCTTACGAAGGAACAAATCGCCGCGACGCACTGGGATACATCCAAACCGCCGACCTTCGTCGGCAAGCTCGTCGCCGATCATCTGCGCGACGCCGAGCAAGGTCGCTCACGCATTCAAGCCGAGGCGGAATGGGCGACTGAGGCTGAGCTTCGGTCGCAGCTCAAGGCAGTCGATGCGAAACTCGAAGTCGCGCGGCTGATTGGCGATGGCGTCATCGCGGCATTCTTCTCCACGGACAAGCCGAGGAAGCGGACCCAGGCGCTCGTCGAGTTTCAGAAGCTGGTTCAGAGCAATCTCGGATCGCGCGACTGGGCTGAAAAAGCTGCTTGGTTCTCGGACGAATTGCTGATGGGCGAGCATCCAGTCCGGCCCTTTCATTGGGCTATCGAATTCCCGGAGGTGTTTGATCCCAAGCGCCGCGACGGCAATCCCGGCTTCGACGCAATGGTTGGCAATCCACCTTTCATGGGTGGCACTCGAGTCACGGAGAACCTAGGAGAGACATACTCGGACTGGCTGAACCAGCTCCATGACGGCGCGAACCGCCGAGCTGATCTCATCGCGCATTTCTTTCGGAGAGCTTACAGCAGCCTGAGGTCAGGTGGGGCGTTTGGCCTTATCTCGACGAATACAATTGCACAAGGCGATACTCAGGAGAGCGGCTTACGGTGGCTCGTCCGGCACGCAGCATGCATCTATCGATGCATGCGCAGGCTGAAATGGCCGGGCGAAGCAGCCGTTGTCGTGTCCGTTGTTCACATCAGCAAAGGACAAACGCGACCAAGCCTTCTAAATGAGCGCGCGGTTTCCAGAATCTCAGCCTGGCTCACTGAAGGTGAACTCGACGATCTTCCTCGGAGGCTGGCTGCAAACGCGCGACTCGCATTTCGCGGCCATGAGATTGGAGGCAGAGGTTTTCTGTTCACGGCTGACGGCGATAACGGTCGTAGTTCGACATTCTCCGATATGGAATGGCTGTTTCAAGTTAGCCCTGAATCTCGTTCTATTGTGAAGCCTTACATCGGCGGCGAGGAGGTTAACACTACACCTGATCACAGCGCTCAGCGGTACGTTATTGACTTCGGAAATCTTGAAGAAGCAATCGCCAAACTGACCTATCCTGAGGCTTTTGGGATCGTTGAGCGTCTGGTGCGACCGGAGCGGATGAAGCTTCTCAGCAAAGGTGGCTGGAGCGCCCGTCGGGCCGAAAGGTGGTGGGTGTTTGCCCAGCGCGCCGACTCGATGGAAGAGGCAATTGACGGCATGAACAGTGTCATCGGCATTTGCAGAGTTTCTCCGCACATGTCGTTCACGTTCCTTGATCGCAGGCAGATATTTTCGGTCGATCTTCGGATTATTGCATCCGATAGGTTTGGTGATTTTGGTGTGTTGCAATGCCGTGTCCACGAAGTATGGGCTCGGTTTTTTTGCTCTTCGATGAAGGACGATTTGCGCTACTCCCCGTCAGACTGCTTCGGTAATTTTCCCCGCCCTCTCGAAGGGCAATCCGGGGCGAGTATCAGCGTCATTGGCAACAATTATTTTGACCACCGCGCGACGTTGATGGTCGCCCGCAACGAGGGGATGACCAAGACCTACAACCGCTTCCACGATCCCGACGAACGCGGCGAGGACATCATGCGCCTGCGCGAGCTTCACGCCGAGATGGATCGCGCCGTGCTGCGCGCCTACGGCTGGGACGATCTCGCCGCGCGCGCCGAGCCGATCTTCCTCGACGAGACCAACGAGGACGACCACACATATCAGGGCCGCCTGTTCTGGCCGTCCGCCTTCCGCGACGAAGTCCTCGCCCGCCTCCTCGCCCTCAACGCCCAGCGCCACGCCGAAGAACTCCGCCTCGGCCTCGCACCGGGAACGAAGGGAGAGACGGGGGAGGAGGGAGAGGCCGACGTGGAAGAAGAGGAGGAGGAAAACGCGCGGGCGAAAGCCTGATGCAACTGGACGTTGCCCAGGCGGGGCATGTACCTTTGCGGCGGCTTTGACAGCACGATGGGGGGGGAAGACATGCCAGCGCGCAAACGCGGCCCGAAGCCGCGGTATAAGGTAAATGTCGCAATGCAGGCGTGGGACATCGCCAAGGCGGGGGCGGCGATCACGCTCAAGGTGCGTCATCGCGGCGGCCACCTCGGGACGATCGAAATCGGCCAGGGCAGCCTGCGCTGGAAACCGCCATACGGCCGATTCAAGCGCATCCCTTGGTCGCGGGTCGCCGACATTTTGAACAATCAGTAGGACGGCGGTACGCCCGCCTCGGCGTCTCACGCGAATGCACTGAAGGGCGCGCGAGGATGATCGCGGTGTCAAAACCGAACGATTGATCGTGCAACCACAGAGCAGCCGATGCCAATCTGTAGTCGATGCGGCAGTGAAATCGAATTTCGCTACATCGACGGGCGCTGTGTGCCGCTGCATCTCTATGGTGGCGGGTGCGGCGGGTCCGCACGTTCGGAAGTCTACGATTATGCTGGCTACAGCCGCAGCAAGGAAAGCTCGTGCTTTTTGACGACCTGCCCCGAATGCGGCTGCGAAGTATACTTTATACGCCACAACGGCGGCAGCGTCTGGATCGATCCTCCGCTGGGACCGCCCTGGTACAAGCATCCCTGCATGGACAACACCTATGTGGCGGCGAAGGGCGTCCGCTCGCAGGTCGTTAGCGAGTCCGCTCTTGCAAAATTCACAGTGCGCGACGGCCTCATCATCGGAATCGTCAAGGAGGCCGAGGCATCTTTCTCGAAACGTTGCTCCCTGATCAACATCGAAACCGGAAAGGACGTGAGCATCGTCCTTCTGATGAAGGGCAACGCGGGTTTCCTCGTCGGACGCCTCGTTCTTTATGACCAGCGGGGAAAAGTCGTCCCTTGGGTCGACAACGATAGCTACACATTCCGCGTCATCGCGCGCCTCAAACCCCGACCTGTTCGGCCGGGTTCGCTTGCGCTGCACATCGAATGCCCTGAGTGCATTAGCAGAATCAAAGCGGGCGACCTGCCAGAACATCTCAAGCGGCACCACTTTTTTCCCCGCACAATCGACCTGGATAAGGTGCTCGATCAGTCTCCATTGATGACCCGGAAGCGCGGCGCTTCCGGCACGACGAAGGCAAGGCCGGCGGTCTTGCACCGCATTTGCCCCAACCCATCGCGGTGGGACGGCGTATTCAAGCAGTTAGTCGAGTATGCCGAGGCGAATTCATGTAATCCAAGCCGACCCCCGACACCTCTCATTCTTGCGGGTTGGGCGTACAGCAACGATTTCGACAAGATGCGCAGGTGGAAAGAAACGGTCGATTGGGCGTCGGCCAATGACTGCGTGAGCATCGTCGAAGGATTGTCCGACCAAGACTTCTATCAGGTCAAAGAGCTGAGTAACCTTCCAACCGGTCCGATGGGCGGTCCATGTTATCGGCCGTGGGATTTCGAAAGGAAGGTGCGGCCTTCCGCGGAACAGTTGGCGAAGCATTTTGAATATTTGCGGGTTCACTGGGCCGACATCGTGGGATCGACTCTGTCAAGTGTCACGAGCCCGGTGGCATTCACGGGCAAGAAGGCGCGGCGATTGCTGGTGAGGGCTGACGGCGCCGCCACCCCATCGTGGGGAGGTTGGTCACATCGATCGTCGGACGAGACCATGCGGCGAACGTTCACCCATTTCCGCTCTGCCGTTAATAAGGAAATCGCACCGCATGAAGTCGATCATATCGAGTTCGTCACTGAATAGAGTTACGGCGCGCAATCGCTCATTCGCCAGCGCACTGTTCACAAGAGCGGCCAGCGCGGGTGCAATGCTCAGGCTGTGAGCTTTTGCTGCCCGGCCAATCTGCCTCGACGAGACCCACGAGGGTGACCAGATCGATCGCCGTTAATTAAGATGCTGAGCATTGGGGGGATACTATGAAGACCATCCGGACGGGGAAGGTCGGTGATTTGACGCTGCGCCTCGTCGAGAAGGACCGAACCTTCATCGGTCTCGTCTTTGCGGCGGACAATTCCAAGAAGGTCCAGATCGAGGGCACTGACGCGTACGACGTGTGGCGACGCCTCCATGACGAGGCCGGAAAGGCAAATCCTAAATACTTCGGCTTCGACGGCGCGCGGGCGCGCTTCCTGCGCTTTTTCCCGAACGGCTTCCATTCGGCGGGCTACGCAAGCGCCGAGCGTGACTACAAGGTTGCTGCCAAGCAGCGCCTCGACGACACCGCGCCACTTGATCAGGCGGTCAGCGGCTCGGGACTAGGCGAAGCGATTCTCGCCGTGTTTCGCGCAACTAACCTGCTCTCGCCCTTCGAAAAGGTGCGGTTGCAAGACGTGCTGCGGGGCCCTTTGGCCGACGAATTCGTCCGTGCTGCAGCGCGCTTTACGTTAGGCGAGGGAAAGCCAGCGCTCCTACAGATGGAGCGTGCGCTGAAACCGCACGACAACGCGAAATGGACCGTCGCGACCTACCTGCCGTTCTTGTGGCGGCCGGAGGAGCACATGTTTCTGAAGCCCGAGGTCACGAAGGACTTCGCGGCCCGCGTCGGGCACCGCTTCGCGACCGATTACGAGGCGCGGCTGGACTTTGCCGTCTACGAGAGCCTCCTCGATCTTGTTTCCAAAACTGCCGCCGAATTGGCGGAGTTCAAGCCGCGCGACCGCATCGATGTGCAAAGCTTCATCTGGGTCGTCGGCGACTACAAAGAGGATAGCGAGCAGCCGCGAGCATAGGCCACTTTTCAGGGCACCCGCCAATGGCGATCAAGCTCACCGACCTATTCGCTCGCGTCCCGCCCGAGGTGGAGGCACGGGTTCGTCGGGCGCGCGATCAGGCGCGGCCGGCGGTGCAAGAAGCGTTGCGCGCGGAATGCCGTCTTGTCCTGCGAACGGCTGAGGAGACTGAGCAGAAGCGGCCGGGAGCGCAGGTTCCGATCGAAATCGCGCCCGGCTATCCAGCCGTCCTGAAGGAAATCGAATTTCCCGATGACATCGAGCGAATCATGCTGCTCGGGCGCTACCGGGCTTCATTGGAGCAAACCCGCGACGCGATACCCGGGCTTCTTCAACTGCGTGACGCGCTGGTCCGCCGCAACGAGCCGGAATCTCTGCTGGCGGCGACCGTTCCGCAGCTGCAATCGGTTGCCGCCTGGGCGGCGCGCCTCCTCGACATTCTGGACAAGCACGATCCGCTGAAGAGGGTTTTGTCGGTGCGCGAAGACTTCCTCGGCGTCTACGAGTACGACGCACGAGGCTTATTCGTTGACGAACACGCAGCCAATCGCGCGACGATCCGGCTTTACTGGGGCGTCATCGGCTTGGTCTCGGAATGGCTCGGGTGCAGCGTTGAAGATTTGACGGCCGTGGTGCTCACTCACGAACTCGCGCACGCCTACACCCAACTCGGTGCGGACATCGAAGGGCGCCGTTGGGCCGCGCCGTCTTTCGCCAAGGCCGAAACCGCACTGAAGGAGGGCCTCGCGCAATACTACACCGATCGTGTGTTGCGCCGCTTGGAGCGCCGCCACGGCGGTGCGCTCAACGTCTTCCTGAAGATGTTGCCGCACCAGCCGGCCGCGTATCGTTCACATGAAGTCTGGGTGAAGGATTTCTCACCCGAGGCGGTTCGCCGGGCAATGCTTGAGGTACGCCGCTGGAACGAGGGCAAGCTGGAGAATTTCAGCGATCGGGTGAAGGCCGCGCAATCCGGTTTGAGCCCCGAAGCAAGGGAGGACAGTTAACCGGATAGTCGCAAGAAAATCTTGCATTTTTTAATCCGCAAGATTATGTTGGCTGCGTCGGCAGGAGGCGGCCATGGCTAACCCTTTGATCGGACAGAGGTTGAAGACCTTGCGGGAGGAAAAGAAGCTCTCGCAGGACGACCTCGCGCGCCTTTTCGGTTTCAAGGATCGGCAGACGGTTTCGGCCATCGAGACTGGCGAGCGCCGGCTTTCGGCCGATGAGCTCCTGCTGGCGGTCCGGGAGCTCGGCGCCCCGCTCGACTATTTCACCGATCCATTTCGCCTCGTCGGCGAGGGCCGTTTCAACTGGCGGCAGTCGAATGTGCCGCCGGCCGTGCTCGGTGCTTACGAGCGCGTCGCCGGTCAGATCATCGCCGCCTTCCGCACGCTGGGAACAGAGGTTGGCGAGAAGCCGCCGCTGGTGCGCCATTCGCTTCGGCTGACCAAGAACTCGCGCTTTGAGGACGCGGCCGAAGCCGGAGAGCGCTTTGCTGCCGAGCACACGCTCGGCGATGTTCCGGCGCAACGACTCGCCGAGGTCATGGAGCGCGATCTCAGTATTCTCGTGCTGATGGTGACGCCGAGCCATGCTGGCGTTTCCGGCGCAGCCTGCCGCCTTCCCGAACTCGATGTCGTGCTGATCAACCGCGACGAAGTGCCGGGCCGCCGACACTTCGATCTCGCGCACGAGCTGTTCCACATTCTGACGTGGGACGCCATGCCGCCGGTGCACGTCGAAGACGCGACCGAGACCGGCGGCGCCAATCGGGTCGAGCAACTCGCTAATTCTTTCGCCTCCGCCGTGCTGATGCCCGCGCGTATTGTCCGTGAGGCCGCCGACTGGCGCTCGCTTCGTGAGGATGCGTTGATCGCGCGACTGAACGCGACGGCCGACCGCCTCGAAGTGACATCGTCGGCTCTCGTGTGGCGGCTTGCGAGCCTCGAACTTCTGACGAAGGCCGATGCTCGCGCCATAGCCGCGTCGGAGGCTATTCGCAACAACGGCCATCCTACCGGCCTCTTTGCCGACACCCGCGCTGCCGGAAGGCCGGCATTGTTTTCGAAACGCTTTGTCGAGATCGTCGCCCGTGCTGTCGAGGAAGGGCGCGTCTCGATCCGCAAGATCGCGGGCCTGCTCAACCTTTCCGTCGATGATCTAGGCGATCTTTTCGCCGCGCACGGCGTTCCGGCGCCTTACGAATTGTGAGGCGACGGTGGCGCGCTGGCGGGGGCCTGTTCTCGTGGATACGAACGCCATCATCGAAGCGTGGCGTGTCAATGCGTGGCGGGCGCTCTGCGGAGGCTACGCGCTCGAAACGGTGGAGGAGTGCGTGATCGAAACTCAAACCGGCTATCAGAAGCGGCGGCCGGAGCAGCAAATCGATCGGGATACGCTCCTCGCGGGCCTCAAAGCGGCGCACACGGTTTTGGACGCCGAGCGGGCCGCCGCCCTCGTCCGCGACGGCGAGATCGCGATGCTCGATGAGGGTGAGAAGGCGCTTTGGGCGCACGCGCTCGCTCGTTCGGATGCCTGGGTTCTCTGCGGTCCTGACAAGGCGAGCCTGCGCATCGGCGTGCGATTGAATCTGCGCGACCGGCTCATTTCGCTCGAGAGGCTTTTGGAGGACACCGGGTTTCGTCCCAAAACGGCACTCAAAAGCGCCTATCGTCAAGATTGGTTGAGCCGAACGCTGGTCGAGCTCGCGCAGCGCGAAGGAAAGATCGCATGACCGCGCCAAGCTCAACCGATGTCCGTGCGCGCCTCGTCCAGACGTTGCGCCGCGACCTGATCGGTCCCGGTCCGTTGGACGCCGATCTCGCGCACGAACAGCTCAAGGAAAAACCTTCAGGCTGGTACGTGACCGGCTATCTCGCGCCCTTGCCCGAGCCAGCCGGACCTTCCGCCGGTACTCCGAAGGAAGAAGAGGACGATCTCTTCGAGGAGGGCGATCCCGTTGTCGGCGACGATCTCGGCAGCGATGCCGACACCGGCCGTGCACGCGCTGCCGACGATGTGCAGGAAGATTTGGCGCCCGTCGTCCGCATTCGCGCGCCATCATCGCTCGGCCTGACCGTCCTGCTCGATGCGTCGGTGCGCGAGGTGGAGGTGAATCTATCCTGGGGCGACTATGTGACAGTCCCGCCCCTCGATGAGCTTCAACTCCTCGATGACAAGGCCGAAGCACCGGAGGTGCTCTGGGAGCGGGTGCCGGGCAGCGAAACCTTGAAAGTGGCTGTCCCGACGAATGGGAAGCGATCTTCTGTCGTTGTTCCGAACTCAGGCGGCAGTCAGCGCCCTGCGGGCGCGCTCGAACTGGCGCTGCATGCGCGTCCCTACAACATTACGGAGCCCGACGGCACCAAACGCAGCCTGCGCGTGCTGACCATCATGGTCGTGAACCGTCGCAGCTCTGTGCGACGGCGCTATCAGGATGTGGCCTATGCGTTTCAGGTGCGGCTTGCGGTGCGCAGTGAGGCTGGGCTTCATCCGCGCGTCAACATGCGCGGCTTCGGCTCGACCGACCTCGACGAGGCGATTGCCGATCTGCACTACCGCGATGTCTGCGAGTATGCGGTGGGGGTGAACACGTCGGCGGACTGGAGAGCCGATTCAGACGGGATCGTGCGCGAAGCTGCGACGGACTATCTGCCGACCGCCGAAGTCGAGCGCGTCGAGCCGAATGAGAACATCGCCAATGTCGAGTTCGAGATGGAGGCGCTCGCCGATCTGGCGCGAACCGGCCCCGCCGATTTGCGGCGCGCGCTCGAGGGGTTGCCGGCCGCTTACGATGTATGGATCGCCGCACAGGGTGCTCTGGTCTCATCCATTTCGGGCGTGCCGCGGCAGGCCACCGCTACGAAACTTGTCGATGCCGCGCGCGAGGCGAGCAAGCGCATTTCCGAGGGGATCGATCTTCTCGCGCGCGATCCGCATGCGCGGCTTGCCTTCCGCGCGATGAATGAAGCGATCGCGCGTGCCAATCGCCAGCGCGCGGCGGGTCACGGCGGCGATCCGGCTTCCCAGAAGGCGCCCAAATGGCGGCCATTCCAGCTCGCCTTCATTCTGCTCAATCTCGCCGGGCTACACGATGCGTTGCATGCCGATCGCGAAACTGTCGATCTGCTCTTCTTCCCGACCGGCGGCGGCAAGACCGAAGCCTATCTCGGCCTTGCCGCTTGGACGATCGCGCATCGGCGCATCACCAATGGCGGCAAGCTCGGCGCCGGCGTTGCCGTGCTGATGCGCTATACGCTGCGGCTTCTCACGCTCGATCAATTGACTCGCGCTGCCGGCGTTATCTGCGCACTTGAATTGATGCGCGGCGAACCGGCTTGGCGTGAAGGCGGGCGCAACACGCTCGGTGACTGGCCGATCGAGATCGGGCTCTGGGTCGGTGCGGCGGCAACGCCGAACCGCCTAGGCGGGAGAGGCAATACCGGCCCCGACACGGCAGTTACCCGCATTCGGCGCTACAAACGTGACGGGCGCGAGGCGCCGGCTCCGATCAAAGGCTGCCCGTGGTGCAGCGAGCCATTTACGCGCGACAGCTTCCGCTGCACGCCGAGCGATGTCGCGCCCCAGAACATGGAGATCGGCTGCGCGAATTCGCTCTGTCCATTCGGTTCGGGCAAGCCCCTGCCGGTGTTGACAGTCGACGATGCAATCTACCGGCGCTTGCCGGCCTTCCTCATCGCCACAGTGGACAAGTTTGCTGGTCTGCCGTTCGTCGATCGGGTGGGAGCTTTCTTCGATCACGTCGACCGTGAGGACGATCACGGCTTCTATGGTGCGGCCGAGCCCGGCACCGGACGCAAGCTATATGGCAGCGCGCGACTGCTGCCTCCTGCGCTGATTATCCAGGACGAGCTTCACCTCATCAGCGGACCGCTCGGCACGGTGGCCGCACTCTACGAAATCGCATTGGATCGATTGGCCTCGCGCCAGTATGGGGGTCGGATCGTCCGGCCGAAGATCGTCGCGAGCACTGCGACCGTTCGGCGCGCGGACTCGCAAATCAAGGCTTTGTTCGACCGTTCCCGGACGGCGATCTTTCCACCTCCCGGCCCTGATCGTCGCGACTCCTTCTTTGCCATCACGGTGCCGGCGGCCGAAAGCCCTGGCCGTCTCTATGTGGGGCTTGCCGCTCCCGGCAAGGGACCGAAGCTTTTATTCCTGCGTGCCTTGACGACGCTTCTCGCGGCAGGCGCCAAAGACATGCCGTTGGGCGATGTGGCCGATCCTTATCTGACGGCGCTTTGCTATTTCAACGCTTTGCGCGAGCTTGGCGGCGCGCGGAGAATTGTCGAGGACGAAGTAAGGGCCAAGCTCGCCGACTACGGGGTGCGTCGCCGCCGCGTAAATCCACAGGATCAGCCTTTCGAGAACCGGGTGCTCCGCGAGGTGCTGGAACTTACCTCCCGCGAAAGCACCGACAATGTCGCCGCGGCCAAAGATGCGCTTGCGCGCTCGGCCTTCACGCCGAATGGCGTCGACGTGGCACTCGCCACCAACATGATTTCGGTCGGTCTGGATATCGGTCGGCTCGGGTTGATGGTCGTTCAGGGGCAGCCCAAGGCCGCAGCCGAGTATATCCAGGCTACGAGCCGCGTCGGTCGTGTCGCCGACAAGCCGGGCTTGGTCCTTGCCTTGCTCAACGTCCACAAAGCGCGCGACCGGCTTCACTATGAAGGCTTCCGCCAGTTCCACGCATCGTTCTATCGCACGGTTGAGGCGACGAGTGTGACGCCTTGGGCCGCACGCGCCGTTGACCGTGCCTTGGCTCCCAGTGTTGTGGCGCTCGCTCGCCATCTTGAACCGCTCCTCGCCGAAGAGCGCGCCGCAGGCAAGATTGGAGATCACTCCTATCTCCGTCAGGCGATCGCCGACGAGGTTGTGCGGCGCGCCCAGTCCATGAATGTCGTCGGTGGGCTCGTGGCGTTGCGTCAGCAAGTCGAGAACCTGATCGATCTCTGGATCAGGCTGGCTGCGGACGCGACCCAAAATGGCGGTCGCTTCTACTACGGTTATCCGGTTGGGGAGGCACTTGTGCGCGATCCGTTGTCGCCACTGTTGACGGCGAGCGGTCCCGAATACGCAAACTTCAAAGCGTCACGCTCGATGCGGGATGTCGAGCACGTCTCGTCGGTCGAGATTCTCGATCCCTTCGGCAATGCGTTGAACTGAGGGGGGAAGGCGTGGCCGAAAACCAGATACGACTGAGCCAACTCATCGGCTACTATGGTCCTGGCGCGATGCTCGATCTCCCAGATCGATCGGTGCTGGTGATGGGCCTTGACGATTGGGATCAGCGCAGCGGCGCTTTCCGCCTGATCGAAGAGCCGCGACTCTCCAGACTTCTGCGTTTGCGGTTACAGGACGGGAACGACGGCCGCCTTGCGACGAATGGCGATCCACAACTGCGAACGCCGCCGCTCGATTTGCGCGATCCGCGCAGATCTTCGCCAAAGGTCAGGGTGAAAGTTTTCCCTCATTGGTTCGTGTGCGATGTCCTTCCAGGCGATCCGCCGGATCGGCGACGGCTTGTGAGGTTCCAGCAGTTGGAAGCTCCAAAGCGACTCGACTATCGCGGTGACGATGGGAAGCGCCGGCGCGTGTCGCCTATTCGGTTTGTCTGTGGGTGCGAGGACGGCCATCTTCAGGATGTCGATTGGCGGCGCGTGGTTCACCAGAGCGCGCCCGGTCGCGAGGGCTGCCAGGAACCGCTCTGGCTTGAGGACGGCGGGACCACCGGCGATCCGCGGCAGACGCGCGTCTACTGCGAATGCGGTGCATCGCTTTCGCTCAATGACCTGTTCTTGCCGGGGCGATTGGGGCCGTGTCGAGCGGAGTGGCCGTGGATCGACAACGGTCGGGACCCGAATGGCTGTACGCACATGCTTCGGCTGTTGACGCGAAGCGCCACAAACACCTATTTCCCGCAGGTCACCCGCATCATCTCCCTTCCGACTGCGGTAGACCAGTTGGTTGAATTGGTGCGAAGCGTTTGGTCGTCATTGCAGAGCTGTTCCTCCGCGGACGACGTTGCCTTGGCCCGACGCTTCAACCCTCAAGTCGCGGCGACATTGGAAGGGTATTCCGACGCCGATGTCTGGTCGCGCATCTCCACGATGCGGCATTCCGACGATCAGGAGGAACAAGCGGAAAATCCGCGTCTCGCAGAGTTCTCGATATTGGCAAGCGGCCAACCTGTCATCGGCACGCCCACACCTGACGCGTTGCTGCATGCTGAAACGCTTGCAAGGCCAATCTGGGACCCAAGCAATTCGCCCCTGCTACAAGGCCTCTCTTCGCTGGTCGCGGTTCACCGGTTGCGGGAAGTGGCTTGCTTGTATGGCTTCACGAGGTTTGAGCCTGCTCCGGTAGTTACGGACGAGTTCGAGGATGTTGGACTCGCCGTTCGCGGCGCGCCGCTCGCCCGCAACCCGCAATGGCTTCCCGCAGTAGAGCAATTCGGCGAGGGCCTTTTTCTTACCTTTGATCGTGACGCTCTTCAAAGCTGGCGGACCCGACCTCAGGTGCAAGATCGAATCGGGGCGCTGCGTTCAGGAGCAGACCAGTGGCTCCAGCAGCGCCGGCAGCGCGGAGAGAACATTTCCGATCGCGCCATCAGCGATCAGCTTCGTCCAGAATACCTGCTCGCGCATTCCCTCGCACATGCATTGATTACCGAAGTCGCCATTGACTGCGGCTATCCCGCAAGCTCCATTCGCGAGCGCATCTACATTTCGCAAGGACTTGGTTCGGCGATTCCAGCGGTTGGTATCCTCATCTACACGGCCTCGGCAGGAAATCAGGGAACGCTCGGAGGCCTCGTCGAAGTGAGCCGTCGGTTCGCGCAGGTCATGGAGAGTGCGCTCGAAAGGCAGCGCTTGTGCTCCGGAGACCCGGTTTGCGCAGACCACGATCCAGCAGAAGCGGCCGATGATCGTGCTCTTCACGGTGCCGCTTGCCACGGATGTCTCGTAATTGCCGAGACTAGCTGCGAGGCACGAAACCTCTTTTTGGATCGTGCCCTACTGGTCGATACGGTCGGACCCACCGGGGTAGGCTTTTTCTGAACCCCACTCTTTGCAGTTGCTCCCATCGGCGGGTCGAGCCTGACTGCGCTCGCCCGATCAACGGAGGGAGCCACGGATGGCGCGAGCCCGCAAACCGTATCCTGCCGATGTTGCCAACGCCAATGTGATCGCATCGGCGGTCCGCTTCGAAATCGCCCTGTTCCTTGGGGTTGGCCGCTACGCCACCGACACCGCGGAGACACTCGACGAAGCGCGCAGGAAGGCTGCTCGCTTGGTCGCGATGCACCGTAATGGCCGGCGTCCCCTGATCTATGGCGTCACCGCCGACGGTCGATCGGGTCTCGTAACCGACACGCCCAGCATGGAGGACCCGATGAAGACGTATGCGAAGAAGTTCAACGCTCAGCGCGCCGCGAAGGCGGCAGGGCACGAGCCCGACGAAATCGAAATCCTGAAGGCGAAGGACCGCTTCACGTGGCGCGCGAAGCGGCAAGGCAAGTCTGCGGCTGATCCCCGCGATGCAAAGCTCGCCGCTGATCCTTCGCGAGAACCGCCTGCAGATGGCATGAAACAGTCCGCCGCACCGAGGCCGCCCGCCGGCAAGCGCGCGGCAATAGAAGCCGCGGCCCGCAAAGGCAAGTTGCCGGAGCCGCCCGATTTCAGCGCGCCGACGCACGCGCGGTTTCGCAACAAGCTCGCCAGCGTCGTTGAGCTTGCCAAGGCCGGCGATCTGAAAGGGCTGCAAGCCTTTCAGATCAATCCCATCAGCTCGAGCCCAAAGGCTATTGCCCGCTACCGCGATCTCTGCATCATCGCGCTCGAGGCGCGCCGGCAAGCCGCGTGATCGCGATTTGGTCGTTCGGGCGAGATCCCAGGACCGCCACGCGGCCCGTCACATGACGGGCCGCGCTTTATTTCCCGGCCGGCCATAGCACGGTCGGTTTTGATGCTTGCACGTTGAAAACAGCTGCGACCAAAGAGGCGCCTGATCTCACCATAAGCGCGCCTCTTTAGATCGAGGGCTTCCCAATCATATAAGGAACCCGATCGGGACGATTTGTGTGGAATCGCTCGCACGATGGCCGAAAACATCCCGAACGGGACGATTTTTGTCCTCCGACTTGGGAATTCTAACGGGCGAGCACTTTCGGCGCCATTGCGTGCGTCCGGCCGCGGTCACGTCGTCGGCACCGATCAGCACCGCATCGTGACCTGCACGCGCTGCCTCCAAAGGTTCGCGGTGCGGCGCGCACCCGTAAAGGTGCGCACTCAAAGCTCGGGTGCGCACCCGGAATTCTTGTCTGTCGCTAGAATTCGATCGCGCCTTTGCCGCCCGCATACGCCATTGGCGAGGAAGAACCTATGGCCGGCGGGGGAGGCGGAACGGGAGGCTCAGCCGCGTTGGCCTGGTGGTAGCGCTCGTAGCCGACTCCGCCGTCCCTTCGCCTAGTGACCCACACCAAGGACCCCGGAAAGTCGTCAACGCAAAGATCGTCTCCACACGCGGAGCAGAGCTGATCGAACTCCGCGCTCGGACTAACCACACGCACAATAAATCGGTCGACGATGTGGCGGCCTTTGAGCGCCGCAAAGTCGAACTCAAATACCGTCCTCTCTTTGCCTGATTCGATTTCCATCCAATCGATAAAGCGCGCAAGCACGCGTTCTCCGGGACGTAGGCGGTCCTGAAGCCACATTCGATAATCCTCATCGATCTCCCGGTGGCGTCGCTTGGTTGTGTTGGTCATTTTCGGATTCTCGTAGGCCTCGGGCAGGTCTTCGAGCCAGCACTCGCCGGCAAGCCATGTGTGCAGACACTTCCAATATTTCTTTGGCCGCTCTTGCGCCTCGTATGCAGCCCTCCACTCCGCAGCTGCTTGAACGATCTTCGCGTGGAGTGTCGCATCGGGATCGAGCTTCTGATACTCCGCTTTGGCTTTGTTGCGTTCGTGCTTGCGCCCGTAAACGTTCCAGAGTTCGTCGAACGGGTCCCGCGCCGGGGCCGCGGGCGGCTCGTCAGGGCCGCCCAGCGGCGGCGGAGGCGCGGGTCCTTGCTTACGTAGGCCGGCCTGTAAGCCGGCTACGTAAGCAGGTTTGGGTGAAGTCGCGTTCACTGCTGGCGCTACTTGAGGTGAAGCCGAGGCCACCTCTGAGGTGATTTGCGCTTCACCCCTACTAGGGGTGAAATCCGGGTGCATCTGCCAATTCGGCACGTATTCGGTTGGCCGCGTTCCGCTGCCGATGCGGGCGACTTCAAGGTAGCCGAGCGCACGTAGTCGTTTGGTCGAAGAGATGACGGCGCGCCTGGAAAGACCAGTTCCGGCGGCGAGATACGAGTGCGCCGCGCGCGAGTTACCATAGAGCTGGTAAAAGCTGTCGACCACGCGAAAAAGCACGGCGATGTCGCCGCGGCTGAGGCGCCGATCGCGAACGGCAGCTTCGACCAGCTTCCACTGAGCAAGTAATGAGCCCGGCTTGTGCCCGGAAGCCGTGGTCGATTGGCCTTTAGCGTGGGCGAGCGACTTCATGGGTCGCTGCCCGGCCGCTCTCGTCGTTCTTGTGAGGCGCGTGGATCGTCGGAAGCCGCCCGAGCCAGCTGCGCAGATCGTCGACACGAATAAGAGTTTTGCGACCATACTTGGCGGCGACGAGATCGCCGTTCTTGATGGCCTCGTAAAGCGTGGTTCGACCGATCCGTGCGGCAGCGCACGCCTCGGCGACGGTCAGAGCAAGTTGTTCCAAGATTGTCTCGCCATCGTTGGCCGGTTTGACTCCGGCGGTCAGGCCCGCGTTCGTGCGGGCGATGGCGGATCAATCTAAACAAATTCTGAGATTTGTCGCCATAGCGAGTGCGGTTTGTTCGACGTGCAAAGCCGTGATTTGCCGCTCAATGCGGGCGAATGCGGAGATCAGCATTTTGCGATTTTGCACTGGGCGAATCGGTGTGGCCTGACGCGCTTCAAATTGCGCGACTGTCATAGGCCCAATGCAAGAGCGCCTGCCGCTGGCGCGGCCGGCACATCGGATCACCTGCCTCGCAATGCTTTCTGACTTGCGAGACATGGCGCCGCATCGCCTTCCAGCGCCCGATCTGGGGCGCATCCTCTTCGGGCATCCGCCGGCCAATGTAATAGCGGCAATACCACTGGAACCACCCGCGCGAGTCGTCGGGATGAATCCAGCCTTTTCTTCGCCATTCCGATAATGGCTGGCTCGCGTCCACGCCGAAATAGTTAAGCGAACAGTCCCGGCGTACGGGCGAGAGTTTGGCGCGCGCAAACCAGCTCGCGGGAAATTCGTCGCGACAATCGGTGAGGTATTTGCCGCAGAACACGCCGAGTTCGAGCATCTGCTTTGGCGTCAACTCGGGCCGAAAGGCCAGGTCGAAGCCGCGACCTGCGGGGGCTGACAAGGCGTAGCGGTAGCCCTGCTGCATCTTGTCGCTAACGGTGACGAAGCGGCGGCGCATGCGGCGCTCAGTTCAACGCAAAGATTGAGACGTTGAGGGCCGAGGCGAAGGCGCCCCAGGCGGCATAGGGCACGAACAGCCACGCCGCTACGCGATCCTGCCGCCAGGACGCACCGATGAAAGCGAGGATGGCTGCGAGCAACAGCAGGATGATGCCAAACGCGACGCCGATCTGGTGCGCGGCGAAGAACACCGGCGACCACGCGAAATTCAGCACGAGCTGCGCCCACCACAGCCGCATCGGCCAGCCGCCACGATCGCGCTCGAAGGTACGCCAACCCGCAATTCCGATCAGCACTTAGAGCGCGGTCCAGACCGGCGCGAACAACCAACTCGGCGGGTTGAACGATGGCTTGGCAAGGCCCGCGTACCATGCGCCGGGTGCGGTCAGGAAGCCGATCGTAAGGCCGCCACCGACCACAAGAATGAGGAACAGGATCAAGGCAGGCCAATTCTTCACCAAAGGTCCTTTCGCCATTCAGGCGGCTCCGGCTCGCCCTTCTCGGCGGCGCAACCAGTCTGAAAGATAAATGCATTCGATGCTGGAAAGCGCAGCCGATACGGACGGGAGCCTGCTTTTGGGTCTCCGCTTTCGCTGTCGACATCAAGCGCCGGCTTAGCGACGGGAATCGAACCCGCGATTTTTTAAGGCGGAAATTGCGTTGGCCTCCGTGTTGGCCCACGCCGAAATCTTATCGAGGGACACCTTGCACATCAATTACTTGCGTTGAATGTTCGATTCCGCCCCTGGCACCATTTTGCAGTTGCGCAGCATCTGCAACATCCAGCGCCACATCCGGGGATCGGCCTGCGGCCGCACGACGAGCGGACCATATTTGTCGAGGATCCAGCGGACTGCCTTTGAGGGGAACGCCCGGCCCGGCCCATGGCGATGCGTATCCGGGCGAGACCTCGCCTGCATTGGCAAAGCTGGTCTCGAGCCCCGGCCCCGTCTGCCGGTCAATAACCGTAACCTCGCACCCTGCTTTCGCGAGATAATAAGCGGTGGTGACGCCGATCACGCCCGCGCCCATGGCAACAACTTTCAAAGCCGTATCTCCTCGGCGGACTGACAGCGACGGGCTCCATCCCGCCCCGATGGATTCTACGAAAGCGGCGCCCCAGACTGGTCAGCACGTCGTAGCCGATCGAGCCGATCGCATCGGCCAGATCATCAACCGACTGATGCTCACCAATTACTTCGATGCTTGAGCCGGCAAATATCCTTTCCGTCGGAATGGAGGTGATGCAGGCACATCCCCTCACGATGCAGGTGGCTTTTCCGCGATCCTCAGCAAATGGGTCGCGCGCGTCTCGATTACGGCACGAATGGCTTTGAGGATTTCCTGCGTGATGCCCGCGGCTTCGAACTCCGCAAGAAGCCTGTCGGCTTCGTCTCGTATGCCTCCTGCAAGCTCCGTCATGTCGCGGACCAGAAGGCGCTGGGCGGTCCGCGTGTCCGGTACGAGGGTCAGCCAGTGCTTCAACTGGAGCGTATCGGCGACAGAGCGTCCGCCAATCGCCATGGCGAGCTTTTTCGCCAGTCTCGGGTATGCCGCCGTGCAGAGAACATCGTAGAGGGGCGCGAGGTCGGCCGCCTTGCCGCGATAGAGCAGGGCATAGTTCTTCCCGTGAGCGTCCGCATTGCCGACGAGATAATGAAAGATCAGCATGCGGATGAAATTTAGCCTGTCCGCCGCCGGGCGCGCGGCGGCGCGGTCGATCAAGTCCAGCGAGCGCTCGATCCCGGGTCCACCTTCTTGCTCGTATTTCAGTTCCGGCGGCACACTCAGCGCCTGACAGAAATCCTCCTGATGCAGCCGCGAGATGGTTCCGTCCTTGTGCTGCGAGCGGTCATAGCGCTCGATCAGGAGAAACGGTATTGGGCCGCTGCGGCGCATCTCGACCCTGGGCACCGGCAGTTTCAGGCGCGCCGCGAGGCGCAGGCAGAACAGCTCGTTCTCGACTGAGCCATCGAGCGCCTGGATGGACGCCTTCAAAATATGCGTGGTGGGACGGCCGCCTTTGGCCAGCCCGATCGCTTCGCCCTCGACGCAGACGGCAAGTTTGTCCTGCGCGCCCGCAAGCGACAGCCGGACACCTTCCTCGCCGCCGAGCAGCGGGCGTTCGCGGAGCTTGTCGAGGATTTCTGCCAAACGCGCCGGACTGAGGGCTTCAACGCCATCGTCGTCCGGGGAAGGCGGCATCTGGCCAGCCGGATAAAGCGACAAGGCTCCCGCACATTCGCCCCCGATCACTTCGAGCAGGCCGAAAGCGTTGCCCGCGGAGATACCGAGCGCGCCGGCCAGACGCTGGCGCGCGCCCTCGTCGGGGAGGAGTCCAGAGAAGAAAGGGCGCGCAACCCGATCCACATAGGGCGCTTCCTGCAGCGGCATGGAAAAGGAAATCGCGCGCGGCTCCCGTCCGGCGAGATAGCCGGGCTCATAGGCGTAGCTGAGCGCGCCTGCCTCGTCCTGGCTGAGAGTGCCGGCCTTTGCCCCACCTAAATAGACATCCAGCAGGCGGCTCACGGGGCACTCTCCCGCCGGCTGCCGGCGGAAATGCTGAGACCCAAGGACGCCGCCACTTGAAGGGCGAGGCCGATCTGGCAACTTTCCTTTCCGGCCTCCAGCTCGCGCACGAAACGCACGCCGACTCCGGTCAGGCCGGCGAGTTGTTCCTGCGTCAACTTCTGCGCCTTGCGCTCCTTGCGGATCAGAAGGCCGAGACTTTTGCTGTCGGTGATGGTCTGCATCATCGTCCCTATCGGGACGATTGTAGCATGTGGATCGCTTCCAAACCACAAAAAGAACCGATCGGGATCATTTTTTTGGAATCGCCCTTGCGAGCTACATGAGAGTCCCGAGCGGGACGATCTTTGTCCCAATCTGGGCCAAGGTCTTGCGACGGCCGGCCAAGCGTCTCGCCGCCATCGCGCGCGCCCGGCGGGTCACGTCGTCGCCACCGGTCAGGACCGCATCGTGATCTGCAAAAAGGCCCGCTGTGGCGGATGCCGCCAGCACCCTCTGGCGCGCAGCTTTGGCGGAGCGCGTCACGTCCTTGGAAGTGGTGCGGCCGGCAACGGCCTGATCTCATGCTCGCTTGAGCCAAGAGGATTTGCGCCGGCGCATCTCCTGCCACGGCAGCTGCGGGCCGGACAAACGACATCGTGCATGGCGGCCGACCTGACCGCAGCCTGTTTGGTCTGGCTTGATGGTCTTGTCTCGCCTTGCCGCCTGACTTGCGCACGCGGATTTTTGAGGGCGAGCGGCCGATAGATGCGAAGACGGCGTCATCCGAATCGCCGATAAGCCTCGCGGCCGACAGGAGCACCTCGATGTCCCGCCGCCTCACTGGAGCCGGTGCGGCAGGAATATCGTTCATCAATCGACGCAGGCTGCCGCGCGATCTGCCCGTCCTCCGGCGACAGGAACGCGGACTAACGCTGAAACACGATCTTGCCGCCGACAATCGTCAGGTCGGCTTTGATGTCCTTGATTTGCTCCTCCGGCACCGTCATGAAGTCCGCCGACAATACGGTCAGATCGGCGAGTTTTCCGGCCTCAATCGTCCCCTTTGCGTTCTCTTCGAACATGTAGTGCGATGCCGCGCTGGTGTAGAGGCGCAGCGCCTGCTCACGGCTCACGGCTTCCTTCGCGCCATAGACGCGCCCGCTGGGATCCTTGCGAGTCACCATGATGTACATGTTGATAAAGGGATTGATAGTGTTCACCGGGAAGTCGGTGCCTGCGCCAAGGCTGTTCAGGCCCACCTTCTCGATGAGAGTTTTCGTCGGCACGGCCCGATTGGCGATCTCGGCACCCAGGAAGCGCTCGACGGTGGCCGCCTTCTCCCACATGAACACGTTCTGGAAGTCGACCCTGACACCGAGACGCTTCGCGCGCTCCATCTGCTCGGGCAAGATCAAGCTTCCATGGATCAGGATGAAGCGCCGATCCTTGATCGATTTTTCCTTATCGGCCGCTTCGAAGGCATCGAGGACCTGATCGATGCCCTTGTCGCCAACGACATGCACGCCCACGCGCCAATTGTAGCGATTGCAAATGGACACGAGTTGCTTAAGGCGTTCCGGCGATTGCTGGGTGACGCCGTGGTAACCGTCATGCGAATCCGGATAGGCGTCCCGCATGAGAGCCGTCTTCAGAGTCATGCCGCCATCGTAAAAGATCTTGATGCCGGCGAACTTCAGCCAGTCGTCGCCGAATCCGGACGACGCGCCGTTGCCTTTCAGGATTGCTTCCCAGGCCGCGTTCTC
>Ga0180215_1001446_pt1 | contig 26111 bp, 4 predicted proteins | sample eDN3rd37CBELigBY_FD_128871 | JGI IMG/M metagenome (GOLD analysis project Ga0180215, IMG submission 128871) | Enriched backyard soil microbial communities from Emeryville, California, USA - eDNA 3rd pass 37_C BE-Lig BY (version 2) (version 2) | ecosystem: Environmental > Terrestrial > Soil >...
CCCGGCTCGATGCGGAACCCTCGCACCTTCACCTGCCGGTCCAGCCGCCCCAGGAACTCCAGCTCTCCCGAGGCCAGCCACCGCACCCGGTCTCCCGTCCGGTACAGTCGCGCGCCCGGACCCGCGGTGAACGGGTCCGGGACGAACCGCTCCGCCGTCTGCTCCGGCCGCCCCAGGTACCCCCGCGCCACCTGCGCCCCGCCGACGCACAGCTCGCCCGGCACCCCCACCGGCACCGGCTCCAGCTGCCCGTCCACCACGTAGGCCCGCACGTTCGAGATCGGCCGCCCGATCCCCGGCGCGCCTCCCTGCCCCGTCGCGACCTCGCCAGACGTGGCGACGACGGTGTTCTCCGTCGGCCCGTAGTTGTTCACCAGCGCGAACGGCAGATCCGCGCGCGGACGCACCCGCAGCGCGTCCCCTCCCGTCAGCAGCAGCCGCAGCGCCGCATCCCCCGGCCACTCCAGCCCCAGCAGCGCCTCCGCCAGCAGCGCCTCCGCCATCGGCGTCGGCGCGAAGGCGACCGTAATCCGCTCATCGAGCAGCAGCGAGCGCAGCGCCTCGGGTGAGGTGCGCGTCTCCTCCTCCGCGACCAGGCGCACCGTCGCTCCTGTGGCGAGGTACGGCCACAGCTCCCACACCGAGGCGTCGAAGCCCAGCCCCGCCAGGTGTGTCGCGCGGTCGGCCTCGGTGACGCCGAATGCCTCCCGGTGCCAGTGGACGAGGTTCAGTAGCCCGCCGTGCGTGACCTCCACCCCCTTGGGGGTGCCGGTGGAGCCGGAGGTGTAGATGACGTAGGCGAGGGAGTCGGGCCCCCCACCCCCGACCCCTCCCCCGCAAGCGAGGGAGGGGAGAACGGCAGGCCCCCTCCCCAACCCCTCCCCCGCAAGCGGAAGAGGGGCTACGGCGCCCCCACCCGGCTCGCCAGGGCTCGCCACCCTCCCCAGACCTGGGGGAGGGGAATGTCCACGCTCCGATCCTCACCCTCCGCACCGTCGGGCTCCCCCTTTCTCCCGCTTGCGGGGGAGAGGGGGCCGGGGGGTGTGGGGGGCTCCTCCCCCACCACCCACTGCACCCCCGCGTCCGCCAGCATGAACGCGACCCGCTCCTCCGGCAGCGCAGGATCCAGCGGCAGGTACGCCGCCCCCGCCTTCAGCACCGCGAGCTGCGCCACCACCAGCGAGGGCGTGCGCGCCAATAGCACCCCCACACGCGTCTCCGGCCCGACGCCCCGCCTCCGCAGCTCGGCGGCAAGCCGTTCCGCCCGCGCGTCCAGCTCGCCGTACGTCAGCGAGTCAGCGCCGCTCGTCACGGCCACGACGGCGGGGCGGATCCGCGCCTGCTCCGCCACCCGCTCGTGCACCAGCGGGGCCGACGGATACAAGCGGCCCGTCGCGTTCCACTCCTCCACCACCCGCCGCCGCTCGGCATCCTCCATCAACGGCAGGCCGGACACGCGCCGGTCCGGATCCGCGACGATCCCGGCGAGCAACACGCGGTAGTGCGCCGCGATCCGCTCCACCGTCCCCGCGTCGAACAGGTCCGCCGCGTACTCCAGCATCGCCGTCGCGCCGTCGCCCTGCTCCGCCACCTCCAGCGTCAGGTCGAACTTGGCCGTCCCCGTCTCCATCTCCTCCAGCGTCCACTCCACGCCGCCGGCGGAACACGGCTCGGGGAACGCATCGCGCAGCGCGAACACGGCCTGGACCAGCGGGTTCCGACTGGCGTCGCGCTCTGGACGGACCGCCTCCACGACGCGGTCGAACGGGGCGTCCCGGTGCGCGTACGCTTCGAGGACCGTCGCGCGCGCGCGGCCGAGCAGCGCGCGGAACGATGGATCGCCGGAGAGGTCCACCCGCAGGGCCAGCGTGTTCACGAAGAAGCCGACCAGCCCCTGGAGTTCCGGGCGGGTCCGGTGGGTCACGGGGGTTCCGACGAGGAGGTCGTCCGCCCCGGCGTAGCGCGAGAGGAGCACGCCGAACGCGGCGAGCAGCGCCATGAACGGCGTCGCTTCGGCGTCCGCCGCCAGTGCGCGAAGGCCGCGCAGGGTGCCGGCAGGGAGGTCGAAGCGGTGGATTGCGCCCCGGAAGCTCTGCGACGCCGGGCGGGGACGGTCGGCGGGGAGGTCGAGGACGGCGGGGGCGCCGGAGAGGGCGGAGCGCCAGTGGGCGAGTTCCGCGTCGAGCCGCGCGCCGCTCACCTGCTCCCGCTGCCAGGCGGAGTAGTCCGCGTACCGCACCGGAAGCTCCGCCAGCGGCGAGGGCTCTCCCCGCACGAACGCGGCGTACAGCGCGGTCAGCTCCCGGAAGAGCACGTCCAGCGACCAGCCGTCGCCGACCGCGTGGTGCATCGTCAGCAGGATGACGTGCTCGTCCGCCGCGACCCGCAGCAGGCGGGCGCGAAAGAGCGGCCCGCGCTCCGCGTCGAACGGGGCTTCCGCCTCCCTTCGCGCCGCGTCGCGCGCCGCCTCCGCGCCACCGACCTCTTCCGGCGGGAGCGCGAGCGGCGCCGGAGGCAGCACCACCTGGACCGGCCGACCGTCCCGCTCGCCGAACACGGTGCGCAGCGGCTCGTGCCGGCGCACCACCTCGTCCACCGCGGCCCGCAGGGCATCCGCGTCCAGCCGACCTCGGAGCCGGACCGCGTACGCCATGTTGTAGACGCCCGCCCCTGCGCCCATCCCCTCCGCGAGCCGCAGCCGCTCCTGGACGAACGAGAGCGGCGCCGGCCCGGCCGCGGGGTCGAGCCGGGGGATCGGACCCCGGGCAGAACCCGCGGGAGCGACCCGGAGCCTCGCCTCCAGCAGCCGTCGCTTCTCGGGAGAGAGGCCGGCCAGGCGCTCGTGGAGGTCGGTCACGGGGCGCAGGCCCGCCGCGTCGCGGGGGAGAGGGTCATACGCCGGCCTTCGACAGCCTGCCCATCAGCCGGTCGAGCGACTTCTGGCTGAGCTGCGCCGAGGGAAAGTCGGACGGGGTATAGCCGCCGCCCTCAGCCGACCGGCAGTGCTCCGCGATCTCCCGGACGACGGAGAGGTGCCGCTCCGCAAGCATGCGGACGGTCTCTTCGAGGTGGACCCCGGCGCCGTACGTCCACCCGACGCGAAGCTCCCCCTCGGCCACGGCCGCGTTCACCTCCAGCAGGTGGGTGCGCGGGTTGGCGTGGGCCCGGGCGGGACCCGTGGGGCCGCGGGTGGCGCGGAAGAGCGTGCCGTCCGCGGGCGCGGCGTCGAAGCGCCCCATGTAGTTGAAGGCGATCCGGGGCGGAGGTCCGTTCGCGGCGTCCGCGCCGGGCGCACGGAGCTGCTCCTTGGCGGCCCGGAGCGCGTCCCCCGGCCCCGCCGCGGCGTCCGCGCGCAGGCGGACCGGGCGGATGGAGGTGAACCAGCCTACGGTGCGCGACAGGTCCACCCCGTCGGCGTCCGCGTCGCGGCCGTGCCCCTCCAGGTCGACGTGGAGCGCGTCCGATACGGTCCAGCCGCACACCGTCCGCGCCAGCGCGGCGAGGAGCGCTTCGTCCGGCCGGGCGTTGTAGGCGCGCGGCACGTCGTGGAGGAGGGCGCGCGTCGCCTCCTCTCCGAGCGAGACCGTCACCGTCCGTGCGTCGCCCTCGAGGTTCGAGCCGCCCGGGAGGTCCACCGGCAGGGCCTCCGCGGCGGGTCCGGCCGGGTCCGTCGAGGCAGCGGCGGCGTGCCCCTCGTCCCGGGCCCGGAGCGCGGCCCAGGCGCCGTAGGACGAGGTCTTCGGGGGGAGAGCCGGCGTCTCTCCCCGCTCGCACTGCCGGTACGCGGCCTCCAGGTCCTCCAGCAGGATCCGCCAGGAGACGCCGTCCACGACGAGGTGGTGGACGGCGAGAAGGAGCCGGGCCGGCCGCGCGGGACCGCAGTCGAAGAGGGCCGCGTGGGCGAGGGGCCCGCGCTCCAGGTCCAATCCGCCCTGGACGGCGGATCCGCGCGACGCGATCTCCGCGGCGAGTTCGTCGTCGGGGACGGACGAGAGGTCCACCCGGTCCAGCGGGAACGCGGCGGCGGCGCCGTACCGCTGCGTCCACCCCGCGGGCGTGCGGCGGAAACGGAGGCGGAGCGCGTCGTGGTGCCCCGCGACCGCGGCGAGGGCGCGCTCCAGCGCCGCGGCGTCCACGGGCCCGCGGGCTTCCAGGAGGAGCGACTGGTTCCAGTGGTCCGGAGCCGGGAAGTCGTGGCCGAAGAACCACCGCTGCACCGGGGTGAGCGGCACCTCGCCGGACACGGGCGCCTCCGCGGCGCGCGGTGCGTCCCCGGCGCCGGCCGCCACGGCCAGCTCCGCGACCGTCTGGTTCCGGAAGACGAGCTGCGGGGTGAGCTTCACCCCCGCCGCCGCGGCCCGGGCGACCACCTGGATGGAGAGGATGCTGTCGCCGCCCAGCTCGAAGAAGTTGTCGTGGACGCCCACCCGCGGCACCCGCAGCACCTCCGCCCAGATCGCCGCGATCCTCCGCTCCGCGTCCGTGCGCGGCTCGACGAAGCCCTGGTCCGCCTCCGGGCGGTCCTGCCGCGGCGCGGGGAGCGCCTTGCGGTCCAGCTTCCCGTTCGGGGTGACGGGGAGTGCGTCCAGCGAGACGAAGGCGGACGGCACCATGTATTCGGGGAGCCGCTCGCGGAGGAACGCGCGAAGCTCGGCGGCCGACGGCTCGCTCGCGCCGGGGAGTGGGACCACGTACGCCACCAGGCGCTTCACGCGCGGCTCGTCCTCCCGCGCGACAACGACCAGGTCGCGGATCGCGGGGTGTCCGGCGAGCGCGGTCTCCACCTCTCCCAGCTCGATGCGGAAGCCCCTCACCTTCACCTGCGCGTCGAGACGGCCCAGGAACTCCAGGGTCCCGTCCTCCCAGAAGCGCGCCCGGTCGCCCGTCCGGTAGATCCGCGCGCCGCGCGCCCCGCCGAAGGGGTCGGGGACGAACTTCGCGGCGGTCAGCTCGGGGGCGGCGGCGTACCCCTCCGCCAGCACCTCGCCGCCGATGTAGAGGTCGCCCGCGACGCCGATGGGAGCGGGCGCCATCTCCCCGTCCAGCACGTAGTAGCGCGCGTTCCGCATGGGACGGCCGTACGGGATGCTGGTCCAGTCCGGGTCCACCTCGCGGATGCGGTGGAAGTTGGACCAGACGGTCGCCTCCGTCGCGCCGCCCAGGCTCACCACCTCGACGCCGGGGAAGGCGCGGCGCACCTGGCCCGGGAGGGTGGTGGGGATCCAGTCGCCGCTCAGGAACGCGACCCTGAGAGACGACGGCGTATCGGCGCGGAAGAAGGGGACGAGCTGCTGGAGCGCGGCGGGCGCCGAGTCCCAGAAGGTGACCGGCTCCTCCTCCAGCGCGCGCACCAACCGCACCGGGTCGCGGACCTCGTCCGCGGTGGCGACGCGCACCGTCCCGCCCGCGGCGAGGAGGCCGAAGACGTCGTAGACGGAGAGGTCGAAGGAGAGCGAGGTGACGAAGAGCGCCCGGTCCGCCGGACCGACCCCGAAGGTGGAGTTCACCCAGTCGATCAGGTTCACGACGGGCGCGTGCCGGACCATCACCCCCTTGGGGGCGCCGGTGGAGCCGGAGGTGAAGATCACGTACGCCAGGTCGTCCGCGTCCACGCCGGAGTCCACCGGGGTGTCGGGGAGCGACGCGGTCTCTCCGTGCGTCCACACGCGCAGGCCGTCGACCGCTTCCGGAGGGAGGCTCCTCCCGGGATCCACGCAGACGAGGTCGCGGAGCGAGGGAAGCTCGGCCGCGATCCCGGCGAGCGCGCCGGCGTGCGCGGTCTGCGTGACCACGCACCGGACGTGGAGCGAGCCGAGCACCGCCGCCATGCGCGCGGGCGGGTGGCCGACCTCCACGGGCACGTAGGCGCCGCCGGCCTTGAGGATGCCGAGGAGCGCGGGGACCATCTCCGCCGCGCGGTCAAGGTGGACGCCGACGAAGGATCCCGGGCCCACGCCCAGCCCGCGGAGCCGGTGGGCGATCCGGTTCGCTTCCCGCTCCGTCTCCGCGTAGGTGAGCGTGCGCGCCCCGCAGACGACCGCGACGGCGTCCGGCGAGTGCGCGGCCCGCGCCTCGAAGAGCCGGTGGATGCAGACCCCGCGGGGGTATGCGCCGTCCGTGTCGTTCCACTCGTGGGTTACCCGGCGGGCCTCCGCCTCCGAAAGCAGCGGGAAGTCCGTGAGGCGCTTCTCCGGGTCGGCCACGGCGCCCTCCAGGAGCGCGCGGAAGTGCCCGACCATCCGCTCCACCGCCGGCCGGTCGAACAGGTCGGTGGCGTACTCCAGCGACCCCTCGAACCCGTCCTCCCCGTCCGTGATCCCCAGCAGGATGCTGAGCCGGGAGCGCCCGGTGTCCGTCGGGACCGGGGCCACCGCGACGTCGCCCATCCGCAGCTCGGCGGCGGGCGTGCCGGGGTGCACCACGAACATCACCTGGAAGAGCGGGTTCTGCCCCGGGTCGCGCTCGGGGTGCAGCTCGTCCACCAGCCGCTCGAAGGGGATCTCCCCGTGGACGAAGGCCCCGAGCGAAGCGTCCCGCACCCTGCGCAGCATCTCCCGGAAGGTGGGTTTCCCCTCCGCCGACGCGCGGACCACCACCGTGTTGGTGAAGCACCCGATCAGCCCCTCCGTCTCCGGCCGGGTGCGCCCCTGGATGGGCGTCCCCACCAGCAGGTCGGGCTCTCCCGTGTATCGGTGCAGGAGCGCGTTCCAGGCCGCGAGGAGGGCCATGAACGTCGTCGCCCCCTCGCGGCGGCCGAGCGCCCGAGCGCGGTCCGCGAGCCCGGCCGGGAACGAGAAGCGGAACGCCTCGCCGCGGTCGCTCCGCACCTTCGGAACCGGGCGGGCCGCCGGGAGCTGGAGGGCGGGGGGCGCCCCGGCCAGCCGCTCGCGCCACCAGGCGAGCTGCCGCTCCAGGAACTCCCCCTGGAGCCGGTCGCGCTGCCAGACGGCGAAGTCGGCGTACTGGATGGGGAGGTCGGGGAGGGGCGAAGGCTCGTCCCGCGAGAAGGCGCCGTACAGCACGGAAAGCTCGCGGAAGAAGACCCCCACCGACCCGTCGAAGACCACGTGGTGCGTGACCACCACCAGCACGTGCTCCCCGTCGCCCAGGCGGAGGAGACGCGCGCGGAGCATGGGTCCGCGCGCGAAGTCGAACGGCGTGCCCGCCTCCGCGTCCACGCGATTCCGGACCTCCGCCTCCCGCTCCGCTTCAGGGAGCGGCGAGAGGTCGTCCACGGGGAGCGGGACGTCGGCGGGCGGCTGCACCACCTGGACGGGACGGCCCTCCAGGCTGGGGAACACGGTCCGGAGCGCCTCGTGACGCCGGACCACTTCGGACAGGGCGCGCGCCAGCGCCGCCGGGTCGAGCGCGCCGGTGAGGCGAAGCACGACCGGCGAGTTGTAAGCGGCGCTCTCCGGCGACCACTGGTCGAGGAACCAGAGGCGCTGCTGGGCGAACGACAGCGGGAAGGTGTCGCGCCCCCCGCCCTGCTTCTGGAGGGCGAGGGAGAGGATCCGCCGCTTCTCGGGAGAAAGGGCGGCCAGCCTGGCCGAAAGGTCGCTCATCGAGTCGCTTCCGTTCGTCTCCCGCTCCCGGCCGCGGCTACTCCGCGGCTTCGAGAAGCGCGAGGATTTCTTCTTCCGAGAGGCCGTCCAGGCCCTCCAGCTCTTCCAGCAGCTCCTCCAGACCCCGGGCGCCGCGCCGGACGGGGGCGATGGCCTCTTCCTCCCGGGGCGGAGCTTCCGAGTCACGGAGTGCTTCCACCGTCCGGGCGACGCCCTCCACCGTCGGCGAGGCGAAGAGGGCCGGGAGGGTGAAGTCCACCCCGAGCGTCTCGCGGACCCGGGAGACCAGCCGCATGGCGCGCAGCGAGTGGCCGCCGGACTCGAAGAAGCCGTCGAGCAAGCCGACGCGCTCCACGCCCAGCACCTCCTCCCAGACCCGAGCGACCGCCTCCTCCGTCGCGTTTCGTGGCGCCAGGTATGCCGCATCCGGGACGCGCTCCGCCTCTTCCGGGGCGGGGAGCGCCTTCCGGTCCAGCTTGCCGCCCGGCGTCAGCGGGAAGGCGTCGAGCGCGACGAACGCGGACGGGACCATGTAGGCCGGGAGCCGGTCCCGGAGGTGTGCGCGGAGGTCCTGCGCGGAGACCTCCACACCCTCCGCGGGCCGGAGGTACGCGACGAGCTGCGTGTCGCCCGCCCCGTCCGGTCGCGCCGCCACCGCGGCGGCGGCGACGGACGGATGGTCCAGGAGGGCGGCCTCGATCTCGCCGGGCTCGATGCGGAAGCCCCTCACCTTCACCTGCTGGTCGAGCCGGCCCAGGAACTCCAGCGTCCCGTCGCCCCGCCAGCGGGCCCGGTCGCCGGTCCGGTAGAGCCTCGCGCCGGGAGCCGTCGCGAACGGATGGGGGACCCAGCTCTCCGCGGTCGCCTCCGGGCGCCCGTGGTAGCCCCGCGCGAGGCCGGCGCCGCCCAGGTACAGCGCGCCGGGCACCCCCGCGGGCACGGGGTTCCCCGCCGGGTCGAGGACGTACGCTTCCAGGTTCGGGATCGGGCGCCCGATGGAGACGGGGTCGCACCGCTCGTCCGGACCCACGGGCTGCGCCGTCGCCCAGACCGTCGCCTCGGTGGGGCCGTAGACGTTCCAGACCTCTCCCGCGCGCGCCCGCAGCTCCGCCGCGAGGTCCGCCGGGAGCGCCTCGCCGCCGCAGAGCACCCGCAGCCCCCGGCTCCCCGTCCACCCGGAGAGCAGGAGGAGGCGCCACGTCGCCGGGGTGGCCTGCGCCACCGTGACGCCCTCGTCGGCCAGCAACGCCGCGAGGCGGCTCCCGTCGGCCGCCTCCTCCCGGCCGGCGACGACCACCCGGGCGCCCACGGAGAGCGGGAGGAACAGCTCCAGGACGGAGATGTCGAAGGCGAGCGTGGTCAGGGCGAGGAAGACGTCGTCCGCGGCCGCCCCGGGCCGCTCGCGCATCGCGTGGACGAAGTTTACGGCCGAACCGTGCTCGATCGTGACGCCTTTTGGACGACCAGTCGATCCCGAAGTATAAATCACGTAGGCGGGATTGTCTGCTCCCGGCACCCAAGACGCCGCAAGTTGTTGCGGCGGCGGCTCCGGGTCCGGAACGGACGGCGCGGCGCCGTCCGTCGCCACCACCCGTACCCCGTCGGCGGGGACCCGTCCGGCAAGCGCCTCCTGCGTCAGGAGCACCCGCGCCCCCGAGTCGCGCAGCACGTACGCCAGCCGGTCCGCCGGGTGCGCGGGGTCCAGGGGGACGTACGCGCCGCCTGCCTTGAGCACGCCCAGCAGCCCGGCCACCATCTCCGGGCTCCGCTCCAGCAGCACCGCGACCCGCGCCTCCGGCCCGACGCCCTCCCGCCGGAGACGCGCGGCGATCCGCTCGGCGCGGGCGTCCAGCTCCCGGTAGGTCCACCGCTCCGCGCCGCGGACGACGGCGAGCGCGTCCGGGGTACGGGCGACGGCGGCCTCCACCAGCCCGTGAAGCGTGCCGGACGGGTACGCCCGCCGCCCGCCGCTCCATTCGTCGAGAATCGCGCGGCGCTCCTCCTCCGCCAGGAGCGGGACAGAGTCGAGGCGGCGCCGCGGATCGTCCGCGAAGGCGGCGAGCGTGCCGGCGAGGTGGGCGAGCAGACGGCGGACGGAGGCGCCGTCGAAGCGGGAAGCGTCGTACGCGATCCGCAGCTCCAGCTCCGCGCCGGGAACCACCACCAGGGCGAGCGGATACGTGGTGCGCTCCAGCGCCCGCGCGCCCGCGATCCACGGCCCGCCCGCGCCGGGATCCCGCAGGGCCTCGTCCACCGGGTAGTTCTCGAAGATCAGCAGGCTCTCGAAGAGCGGGCGCCCCGCCGGAACCTCGCTCCACTCCTGCACCCGTACCAGCGGCGCGTACTCGAAGCGTCGGGCCTCCGCCTGCTCGTCCTGGAGCCCCGCCAGCCAGTCGCCCACGCGCGCCGCGGGTTCGACGCGGGCGCGCACGGGGAGGGTGTTGATGAAGAGGCCGACCATCCGCTCCACCCCCTCCAGCTCCGCGGGGCGGCCGGAGACGGTGGCCCCGAACACCACGTCCTCCTCGCCCGAGTAGCGGGCCAGCAGGAGACCCCAGGCCCCCTGCACCAGCGTGTTGAGCGTGAGCCCGCTCCCCCGCGCGAAGGCGAGCAGCGCGCCCGTAGCGTCCCCGGGGAGTCGCAGCTCGGCCTCGGCGTGTCCCGCGGCGGGAGCCTCCGGCCGCAGCACCGGGAGCGGCGTCGGTGCGCGGAAGCCGCGCAGGGCGCATCGCCAGAACGCCTCCGCCTCCACCTCGTCCCGGGCCCGCAGCCAGGCCACGAAGTCCCGGTACGGGCGGGAGAGCGGAAGCTCGGGGGTCCGGCCGGCGCGCACGAAGCCGCCGTGGCGCGCCAGCACCTCGCGCAGCACCTGCGCCCCGGACCACCCGTCCAGCAGGAGGTGATGCTGCGTCCACACCAGCCGGTGCTCCTCCTCGCCCGTCCGGAACAGGGCGAAGCGCATCAGCGGCGCGCGCGACAGGTCGAAGCCGCGCCGCCGGTCGTCCGCCAGGTACGCCTCCAGCCGCGCCTCCCGCTCGTCAGGGGAAAGGGCGCGCCAGTCCTCCACGGTCCAGGGCAGCTCCACGTCCGTCTCCGCCACCTGGAGCGGTTCGGCGAGCCCGTCCCACGCGAAGCTCGACCGGAGCGCGGAGTGGGCGTCCATCGTCTCCCGCCACGCCCCCGCGAACGCGGCCGGATCGAGCGGGCCGCGGAGGGTGAGGTCGAGCTGGACGAGGTAGGGGTTCTCGTCCCGGCCGAGGACGGCGTGGAAGAGCATCCCCTGCTGCATGGGCGAGAGCGGGTAGACGGACTCCACCCTCCGCCCCGCGGTGAGCCGGTCGAGGGTCCGCTGTTCCAGCGCCGCGAGCGGGAAGTCCGAGGGCGTGTAGCCGCCCGCGCCCGCCGAGGTGCAGTGGGCCACCAGGGCGCGCACCGCGTCCAGGTACGCCGCGGCGATCCGCTCCACCGTGGCCCGCGAATGGACGCCTTCGGCGTGCGTCCAGCCCACTTCCAGCAGGCCGCCGTCTACCAGCGCGTTGACCTCGATCCGGTGGCCGCGGGGACCTTCCGGCGCGTGGGCCGGGCCCGCGTCCCCGCTTGCGCGCCGGAAGAGCGCGTCGTCCGCGAAGGTACCGTCGAAGCGGCCCAGGTAGTTGAAGGAGACCTCCGGCCGCGGAATTGCGGCGAGGCGCGCACGCGTCTCCGCGTCGCCCAGGTAGCGGAGCAGCCCGAAGCCGATCCCGCGCCGCGGCACGGCCCGGAGCTGCTCCTTGACCGACCGGAGGAGCGCGCCCGGGTCCGTGCCGGCCGGGACCTCCAGGCGCACCGGGTAGAGGGAGGTGAACCAACCGACGGTGCGCGACAGGTCCACGTCGTCGAACAGCGGCTCGCGCCCGTGCCCCTCCATCTCCACCCGGACCGAGCCGGACCCGGTCCAGTCCCCCAGCGTGCGCCCGAGCGCGGCGAGGAGCACGTCGTCGATCCGCGTGCGGTACGCCGCGGGAACGTCGTGGAGCAGCGCCCGGGTCGTCTCCTCGTCCAGCGAGACGACGACCTCGCGCGCCGCGGCCTCGGTGTTCGGCCCGTCCCCGTCGCGCGGGAGCGGTGCGGCGGGCGCCGCAGGCGCGAGCCAGTGGGCCAGCTCCGCCGCCGCGTCCGCGGAGCCGGCGTGCTCCGCCAGACGCTCCGCCCAGGCGCGGAAGGAGGTGGTCTTCTCCGGCAGGCGCACGGCCTCCCCGCGGGAGAGCTGCCGGTACGCCGTCTCCAGGTCCTCCAGCAGCACCCGCCAGGAGACCGCGTCCACGACGAGGTGGTGGATGGCGACGAGGAGCCGCGGGGGGGCGTCTGCGCCCGCGTCGAAGAGCGCCGCCCGGACGACCGGCCCGCGACCCAGGTCGAGCCCCGCCTGGATCCGCGCTCCCACGCCCGCGACGGTGGCCTCGGACGCGGTCTCGCCCATCCCCGCCAGGTCGATCCGCTCGAAGAGCAGCGTCCCCGCGCTGTCCCCGTGCGCCTGCGTCCATCCTCCCTCCGTCCGCCGGAAGCGGAGCCGCAGCGCGTCGTGGTGCGCGACCACGCGCGCCAGCGCCTCCTCCAGCGTGGCCGCGTCCACCGCCTCGCGCGCCTCCAGAAGCAGCGACTGGTTCCAGTGCTCCGGTCGGGGGAGGTCGCGCTCGAAGAACCACCGCTGCACCGGCGTGAGCGGCACCTCACCCGCCACCTCCCCCTGCTCCGCGCGGAGGGGCGCGGCGGTCCCGGCGACCTCCGCCAGCTCCGCGACGGTCGGGTGCCGGAAAAGGTGTCGCGGAGTAAGACGGATCCCCTCCCGAGCCGCCCGCGCGACCACCTGGAGGCTGAGGATGCTGTCGCCGCCCAGCTCGAAGAAGTTGTCCCGCGCGCCGACCCGGTCCACGCGCAGCACCGCCGCCCAGATCTCCGCCAGGCGCCGCTCCGTCTCCGTCCGCGCGGCGACGAACTCCGCCTCCACGGCGGAGCGGTCGGCCTCCGGCGCGGGGAGGGCGCGACGGTCCACCTTCCCGTTCGCCGTGAGCGGGAGGGCGGCCAGGTGGACGAGGACGCCCGGTACCATGTACTCCGGAAGCCGGTCCTTGAGGAACGCACGCAGCTCACCGGCATCCGGCGCCGCGCCCTCCGCCGCGACCACGTACCCGACCAGGCGCCGCGCCCCCGGATCGTCCTCCCGCGCCAGCACGGCGGCCTCGCGGACCGAGGGATGCGCCAGGAGCGCCGCCTCCACCTCGCCCGGCTCGATCCGGTAGCCGCGCACCTTCACCTGCGAGTCCGCGCGGCCCAGGTACTCCAGCGTCCCGTCCGTCCGCCAGCAGGCGCGGTCGCCCGTGCGGTACAGCCGCGCGCCCGGCTCCCTCCCGAACGGGTCGGGGACGAAGCGCTCCGCCGTCAGCTCCGGCCGGCCCTGGTACCCCCGCGTCACCCCCGCCCCGCCGACCAGCAACTCCCCCGGCGTGCCCGCGGGCGCGAGGTCGCCGTACGGGTCGACGACGTACAGCCGCGTGTTGGCGACGGGCGTACCGATGGGGACCGTGGCGCCCGCGGCATTCTGCGCCGTCACGACGTGCACGGAGCACCCGACGACCGTCTCCGTCGGCCCGTACTCGTTGACGAGCACGGCGCCCGGCGCAATCTCCCTCCAGAGCGCGGCCGTCTCCGCCGGAAGCGCCTCTCCCCCGACCACGAAGGTGCGGACGTGGACGTGCTCGCCCTCCAGCTCCCGTCCGAGCCACGCCAGGTGCGCGGGCGTCAGCTTCACCAGCGAGAGGTCGGTCCCCGCGCGCAGCACCTCCGCCAGCCCCTGCACGTCCCCACCCTCCGGCACCAGCACCACGCGCCCCCCCGACACCAGCGGGGCCAGCAGCGAGGTGACCGTGAGATCGAACGAAAGCGGCGAGTGGACCGGCGAGCCCTCCCCCTCCCCCGCCCCGTACGCCTCCGCGGCCCAGTGGAGGTAGTTGACCACGCCCCGGTGCGGCACCATGACGCCCTTGGGGGTGCCGGTGGAGCCGGAGGTGTAGATGACGTAGGCGAGGGAGTCGGGGGAGACCTCGACCTGAGGCGCCTCCGCGGCCCCCCACCCCAGCGCTTCGCGCCACCCCTCCCCCACAGGTGGGGGAGAGGACTCCGAGGGGGGCACTGTGGTGCTCCCCTCCCTCGCGTGCGGGGGAGGGGCCGGGGGTGGGGGGCTCTCTCCGACCACCTCCACCTCTCCCCCGAACTCCGGCAGCGCGCCGCGCGTCCGCGCGTCCGCAAGCACCACGCGCACGCCGGAGTCCTCCAGCATGAAGCGGAGGCGCTCCGCCGGGTATGAGGGATCGAGCGGGACGTAAGCGCCGCCCGCCTTGAGGACGCCGAGCACCGCGGCCACCATCTCCGGCGAGCGCTCCAGGCAGATCCCCACCCGCGCCTCCGGCCCGACGCCGCGCGCACGCAGCCGCCGGGCGATCTCACCGGCGCGCGCGTCCAGCTCCGCGTAGGTCAGCGACCCCGCGGCGGCGGAAACCGCGACGCGTTGCGGGGTCCGCGCGGCCTGCGCCTCGAACAGCTCGTGGACGCAGTGGTCCTTCGGGAACGGCGCCGCCGTGTCGTTCCACTCCGCCAGCAGCCGCTCGCGCTCCGCCCCGGAGAGCGGCGAGTGCTCGTCGTAGCGCGCGTCCGGGTCCTCCGCCACGGCGGCGAGCACGCGCGCGTACCATCCCGCGACCTCCTCAGCCCGCCGGTCGCCCATCGCAGCGCCGTCCCGGGAGAGGATGAGCTTCACCTCGTCCGTGGCGGCGTCCACCACGAAGTTGGCGGTCAGGGCGAGGCTGGTCTCCTCGAAGTTGCGGGTCCCCAGGACGCGCACGCCGGAAAGTCCCTCCAGCTCGCGGAAGACGTGGAAGTGGACGAAGTTGAACGCCGCCTCGAAGGGCGGCTCCCCGCCGTTCAGGCGCTGGACCTCCGCCAGCGGGAAGCGGCGCAGCGGGAGGAGTCCTTCCTCGGCGCGGAAGGCCGCACGCGCCAGCTCCCGCCAGGTCCCGCCCGGCATCTCCACCCGGAGCGGGAGCGCGTTGAGGAAGAGGCCGAGCACCCGCTCCCCGTCCGCGTCCTCCGGGCGGCCGTTGGTGGTGATCCCCGTGGTCGCCTCCGCCGCGCCCGCGAGCACGGCGAGCACCCGCAGGTGCGCGGCGAGGAGGAGGCTCTTCAGAGGCACCCCGACGCGCTTCGCGGCCTCCCGCAGCGCGTCTCCCGTCCCCGGCGCCAGCGGCACCTCAAGCAGCCGGACGCCCGGCCTTCCCGCATACGGATCGTGCGGCAGCCGGGTCGGCTCCCCCACGTCGAGCCTCGCGGCCCACTCCGCGCGCAGCTCGGCGGACGCTACGGCGGCGCGCTCCATCTCCACGTAGTCGGCGTAGGAGACGCGGGGCGCCGGGGCGACGGGAGCCGCCGGGTGGCCGAGGCGCGCGGAGTACAGCGAGAGGAGTTCGGTCTGGAGCGACGCGACGCTCCACCCGTCGAGGACGGCGTGGTGGAAGCTGAGGGTGAGCTGGAAGCTCCCCGCGCCCCGCCGGTGGAGAGCGAAGCGCAGCAGCGGCGCCGTCTCCCAGTCGAAGCCGCGCCCCTTCTCCGTCTCCATCCACGCGGAGACCACCTCCTCCTGCCGCTCCGGTTCGAGGACCGAGAGGTCGTGGGCCTCCACCGGCACGGCCGCGTCCGCGTGCACCCTCGCCAGCGGCTCGGAGGCGCCGGCCAGGTCGAACGAGGTGCGCAGGACCGGGTGCCGCGCCACCATCTCGCGCACCGCGCCCCGGAACGCCTCCTCGTCCAGCGGCGCGCCGACGTGGAGGCCGAAGATGTCGTGGTAGACGGCGCTCTCCGGGTCGGACTCGCTGTGGTACAGCATCCCCATCTGGAGGCGCGTCAGCGGGTACGCGTCCACCACGTCCGCCGGGAGCTTCGCGCGGTCCTCCGCACTCACCAGACGGAACGGCTCGCCGTCGCGGGTCCGCGCCGCGACGGCCTCTCCCGCGACGGCCGCCGCCAGCGACTCGACGGTCTGGTGCGTGAAGAGCTGCGGGAGGGCGATCTCCAGCCCCGCCTCGCGGGCCTTCGCGAGCACGCGGATGCTGCGGATGGAGTCGCCGCCGAGCGCGAAGAAGTTGTCGCGCACGCCCACCTCGGCCAGGCCCAGCACCTCCGCCCACACCCGCGCCAGGACGCGCTCCGCCTCCGTGCGCGGCGCCACGAAGGCGCCCTCCAGCTCCGGCCGGGCGGCGTCGGGGGCCGGGAGCGCGCGGCGGTCCACCTTGCCGTTCCCGGTGAGCGGGAAGCGGTCCAGCACCACGAACGCGGCGGGGACCATGTGCTCCGGCAGCCGCGCGCGCAGCCCTTCACGCAGCGCGTCGACCGTCGGGGCGCTCCCGGCGGCCGGGACGACGTACCCCACCAGCCGCCGGTCGCCCGGCGCGTCCTCCCTCGCCAGGACCACGCACTCGCGCACCTCCGGGAGCGCCGCCAGCGCGGCCTCGACCTCGCCCGGCTCGATGCGGAAGCCGCGGACCTTCACCTGGTGGTCGATCCGCCCCAGGTACTCCAGGTCGCCGCCCGGCCGCAGCCGCGCCAGGTCTCCGGAGCGGTAGAGGCGCGCGCCGGGAACGCCCGAGAACGGGTCGGGAACGAACCGCTCCGCCGTCAGCTCCGGCCGCCCCAGGTACCCCCGCGCGACGCCGGCTCCGGCGACGAACATCTCCCCGGGCACCCCCGCGGGCACCGGCTCGCCGTGGCGGTCGAGGAGGTACACGGCGAGGTCGGGGATCGCGACACCGACCCGGCTCCCCCCCGCCGCCTCCACCTCCTCCCGCGTGACCGGCCGGTAGGTGACGTGGACGGTGGTCTCCGTGATCCCGTACATGTTCACCAGCCGCGGACGCGCGTCCCCGTGGCGCTCCGTCCACGGCCTCAACGCCGCCGGGTCCAGCGCCTCCCCGCCGAAGACCACGTACCGCAGGGCGAGACCGCCGCCCGCGGGTGCCGCCTCGTCGGCGCGCACCAGCCCGTGGAACGCGGACGGCGTCTGGTTGAGCACCGTGACGCGCTCGCGGCGCAGCAGGTCGAGGAACGCCTCCGGCGAGCGGGAGACCCCGTGCGGGACCACCACCAGCCGCCCGCCGTACAGGAGCGCGCCCCAGATCTCCCACACGGAGAAGTCGAACGCGTACGAGTGGAACAGCGTCCACACGTCGTCCCCGCCGAAACCGAACCACTCCTCCGTCGCGTCGAACAGCCGCGCGACGCTGGCGTGGGTCACGGGAACGCCCTTGGGGCGGCCGGTGGAGCCGGAGGTGTAGATAACGTAGGCGAGGGAGTCGGGGGAGACGGACCCCCCCCACCCCGGCGCTTCGCGCCACCCCTCCCCCACAGGTGGGGGAGAGGACGTGCGGGGGGGCTTCGTCGTGCTCCCCTCCCTCGCTTGCGGGGGATCGGAGGGGGCAAGTGTTGGGGGTGGGGGGCTGCCCCCACCCGGCTCGCTGCGATCCCCGCCCTCCGCCGTGTCGTTCTCCCCCTTTCTCCCGCTTGCGGGGGAGAGGGGGTCGGGGGGTGAGGGGGCCACCACCTCCCCCGCGAACTCCGGCAGCGAATCGCGCGTCCCTTCCTCCGCGACGACCACGCGCACGCCGGAGTCGGCGAGCAGATAGGAGAGCCGGTCGCGGGGGGAGGAGGGGTCGAGCGGGACGTAGGCGCCGCCGGCCTTGAGGATCCCCAGGATCCCGACCACGAGGTCCACGCCGCGCTCCATGCAGAGCCCCACCCGCGACTCCGGGCCAACGCCTCGCCTCCTCAGCTCGTCCGCCAGCCGGTCGGCGCGGGAGTCGAGGTCGGCGTAGGTCAGCGACTCGCACCCGCAGGTCACGGCGACGGCACCCGGCAGGCGCGCGGCCACCTCCGCGAAGCGGGCGTGCAGTGTCTTCTGCGGGGCCTCGGACGGGCGGGCGGGCGGCGCCGTCAGCGCGCGCCGCTCCTCCGGCGTGAGGATCGGGAGCGTGGAGACGGGGGCGTCGGGGTCCGCAACGATCCCCTCCAGCAGCACGCGATAGTGCCCGGCGAAGCGGACGGCCGTCTCCTCCGAGAACAGGTCGGTCGCGTATTCCAGCCGACCCCGCAGCGCCCCGTCCACCTCTTCCAGCGTCAGCGTCAGGTCGAACTTGGCGGTCCCGGTGTCGCCCAGCTCCAGGCGGAGGGTGACGCCGGGGAGGTCGGCGCGCTCCATCGGCGCGTTCTGGAGGACGAAGACCGCCTGGAAGAGCGGGTTGCGGGCCAGGTCGCGCGGGATCCGCAGCTCCTCCACCAAGCGCTCCAGCGGCACGTCCTGGTGGTGGTAGGCGCCCAGCGTCGCCTCGCGCACGCGGCCCAGGAGCGCGCGGAACGAGGGGTCGTCCGCGAGGTCGGCGCGGAGCGGGAGCGCGTTGACGAAGTTGCCGATCGTCCCCTCCACCTCCACCCGTGTCCGCCCCGCGATGGGCGACCCCACCACCACCTCGTCCTGCCGCGCGTACCGGGCGAGGAGCGCCTGGAAGGCGGCCAGCAGCGTCATGAAGGGCGTCTCACCCTCGCGGCGGGAGAGCGCGTGAAGCCGCGCCGCCAGCTCGCCGGGAACGTCGAAGTGGTGCACCGCGCCGCGGAAGCTCTGCGCGGACGGACGGGGGAAGTCCGTGGGGAGGTCGAGCACGGAGGGCGCGCCCGCCAGCCGCTCCGTCCAGTACGAGAGCTGCCGGGCGAGCGCGTCGCCGCGCATCCATTCCCGCTGCCAGAGCGCGAAGTCGGGGTACTGGAGCGCGGCTTCCGGGAGCGGGCTCGACCGGCCCGCCGCGAGGTCGGCGTAGAGCGCCGCCAGCTCGCGGAAGAGGATCCCCGCGCTCCACCCGTCCGCGACGGCGTGGTGGACGACGAGGAGGAGGACGTGCTCCTCCGGCGCGACGCGCAGCAGGCGGAAGCGGAAGAGCGCCTCGCCCGCGAGGTCGAACGGGCGCCGCCCCTCCTCCGCGAAGACTCCCAGAGCCTCCGCCTCGTCCTCGACGGGCTCGACGGAGAGCGTCAGCGGCTCCGTGGGCGCGACGACCTGCACCGCCTCGCCGTCCTCCAGCGCGAAGCGCGTGCGGATCCCCTCGTGACGGCGGACGACCTCTTCCAGCGAGCGCCGCAGCGCGTCCACGTCCAGCGCCCCGGAGAGGCGCACGAGCGCGGGCACGTTGTACGCGGGGGTCCCCGGCGCGAGCTGCTCCACGAACCAGAGCCGCCGCTGCGCGAAGGAGAGCGGCACCGGCCCGTTGCGCGGCGCCGGAACGAGTGGGGGCGCGGGGTCGGCGTTCTCGGCGTTGGCGCGCTCCACCACCCCGGCGAGCGCGGCCGGGGTCGGCGCCTCGAACACCGCTCGCACCGGCACGTCCACCCCGAAGGCCCTGCGGATCCGCGAGACGACACGCGTCGCCAGGAGGGAGTGGCCGCCGTGCGCGAAGAAGTCGTCGTGCGCGCCGCAGCGCTGCAGCCCCAGCACCTCCGCCCACACCTCCGCCAGCACCTCCTCCGTCGGCGTGCGCGGCGCGGCGTAGCCTTCCGGCTCCACCGCGGTCTCCGGCGCGGGGAGCGCCCGCCGGTCCACCTTCCCGGTCGGGGTCAGCGGGAGCACGTCGAGCGGAACGAACGCGGACGGGACCATATGCTCAGGGAGGCGCTCCTTCATCGCGGCGCGCAGCTCTCCCGCGGCGACGGAATGCCCCGCTTCCGGCACCACGTACGCGACCAGCCGCGTCTCCCCGCCGCCGTCCGCCCGAGCCACGACGACGCTCTCCTTCACCCCGGGGAGCGCGGCCAGCGCCGACTCCACCTCGCCCGGTTCCACGCGGAAGCCGCGCACCTTCACCTGGTGGTCGATACGCCCCAGGAACTCCAGCGTCCCGTCCACGCGCCAGCGAACCCGGTCGCCGGTGCGGTACGCCCGCGCCCCCGGCGCCGCCGCGAACGGGTCCGGGACGAACCGCTCCGCCGTAAGCTCCGGCCGCCCGTGGTATCCGCGCGCCACCCCCGCCCCGCCGATCCACAGCTCCCCGGACGCCCCGGCGGGAACCGGGTCCCCGTCGCGCCCGCAGACCCGCAGCCGCGCGTTGGGCAGCGGTCGCCCCGCCAGCAGCCCCTCCGGCACCGCGTCGACTTCGTGAACCGCCGCCGAGGAGGCGAGGATGGTTCCCTCCGTCGGCCCGTACAGCACACGGACCTCGGCGGCCGGGAAGACCTCCCGCATCTCCGCCAGCAGCTCCGGCGCCACCGCGTCCCCGCCCACGAACACGCGCCGCATCGCCGGGAAGCTCCCCCGACCGGACGCGCGCGCCTCCTCCACCACCCGCCGCATGAGCGCGGGAACGGCGTGGAGCGCCGTCGCGTCGTCCAGCTCCGAGACGAGCGCGGCGGGGTCCAGCACCCGTTCCCGAGGTACGACGCGCGCCGTCCCGCCCGACAGGAGGGGGACGAAGGTCTCGAAGAGCCAGATGTCGAACGCCGCGCTGGCGAGCCCCGGCATCACCTCACCCGGCCCGAAGCCGAAGGCGTTCCGGGTGGAGAGGAGGAGGTTCGCCAGGCTCCCGTGTGAGACGCCGACGCCCTTGGGGGTGCCGGTGGAGCCGGAGGTGTAGATGACGTAGGCGAGGTTGTCAGCCGACACCGAAGCATCGGACGTGGAGGTACCTTCCGCAGCCCCCCACCCCGGCGCTTCGCGCCACCCCTCCCCCACGAGTGGGGGAGAGGACGACGAGAGCGGAACCGTTGTGCTCCCCTCCCCCGCAAGCGGGGGAGGGGGGCCGCCCGAGGCGCCCCCACCCGGCTCGCTATGGCTCGCCACCCTCCCCCATGCATGGGGGAGGGGAATCTCCTCGCTCCGATCCTCGCCCTCCGACGTGTCTTGCTCCCCCTTTCTCCCGCTTGCGGGGGAGAGGGGGCCGGGGGGTGAGGGGGCCTCCACCACCTCCCCCGCGAACGCCGGCAGCACGCCTCGCATCCGTTCGTCCGCCACGACGAGCGCCGCGCCGGAATCGGCCAGCAGGAAGGCGAGCCGCTCCGGAGGGTACGTGGGGTCCAGCGGGACGTAGGCGCCACCGGCCTTCCACACGGCGAGCACCCCTTCCACCAGGCCGACGCCGCGCTCCAGACACACGGCGACCCTCGTCTCCGGGCGCACGCCTCGCGCCCGGAGCGTACGCGCCAGCGCCTCCGCGCGGCGCTCCAGCTCCGCGTACGTCCGCCGCTCGCCGCCGCACTCGACCGCGACGGCGTCGGGCGTGCGCCGGGCCTGCTCCGCGAACGCCTCGTGTACGGGGAGCCCCGGACGCGGCGTCTCCGCGCCCGTCCCCCACGCGGCCAGGAGCCGCGCCTCCGCGTCTCCGGGCGACAGCAGCGCCCCGACCGTGACGTCCGGGTCCGCCGCCAGGGCGCGCAGGATCTCCTCCAGGGCGGCGAAGAGCCGTTCCGGCGTGCCGCCCTCGAAGCGGCGCGCGTCGTAGACGAGCTTGAGGTACATCTCCCGCTCGCCGTACCCCGCCAGCGCCAGCGCGTAGCTGGTGCGGCTGAACAGCGTAAGCTCCCGCCGCAGCCAGGGGCCGCCCTGCTCCCGGAGGGCGACGTCGAGGAAGGTCTCGTCGTAGTTGACGAAGCTGTCGAAGAGAGGCAGGCCGCGCGGCAGCTCGCTCCAGGCGCGGATGGCGGTGAGACGCGCGTGCTCGTGCTCGCGCATGGAGCGCACCGCGGCGCGCGGCTCGCGCAGCCACTCCCACGCGCCGGCCCCGGGGCGGACGCGCACCCGCAGCGGGAGGTTGTTGAGAAAGAGCCCAACCATCCCGTCCCGGCCCCGGTCCGTCCACCAGCGGCTGCCGCGCGTGATCCCGAACACCACGTCGTGCTCGCCGGTGTAGCGCGCGAGGACCAGGGCCCAGGCCCCCTGCAGCACCGTGTTGAGGCTCACCCCCGCGTCGGCGGCGCGCGCGCGGAGCGTGGAGGTCACCGCCTCCGGGAGCCACGCGTCGAGCTGCGGCTGCGGCCCGCCTTCGTCCTCCCGTGCCTCCCGCTGGCAGATGGGCGTCGGCTCCGCGAAGCCCGCCAGCATCTCCCGCCAGAACCGCTCGTCCGCCGCCCCGTCGATCCCCTGCGTCCACTCGACGTAGTCGCGGTACGGGCGCACCGGGGGAAGCTCCGCCTCCTCGCCGCGGAGTTCGGCGTCGTATAGCGCGAACACCTCCCGGAGCGAGAGGATGATGGACTGCCCCTCCAGCACGACGTGGTGGAAGGTCCAGACCAGGTTCCACTCGGCCTCGTCCGTGCGGATCAGCGCCAGGCGGTGCATGGGGCCGGTCGCGAAGTCGAAGTCGCGCGCCCGGTCCGCCTCGATGAAGGCAAGGACGCGCGCCTCCCGCTCCCCGGGCTCCAGCCCCCGCCAGTCCATGTGCACGAACGGGAGGCGCTCCCGCGCGTACACCACCTGCTCGGGCTCCTCCCGCCCCAGCCAGCGGAAGCCCGTGCGGTACACGGCGTGCCGCGCGGCCAGCCGCCGCCAGGCGCGCTCCAGCGCCTCGGGGTCCAGCTCCTCGCGCAGCACGTAGCGGAGCAGGACGTTGTCCATCCCCGTCCCGGGGGAGTACAGGGCGTTGAAGAGCAGTCCCTGCTGCAGCGGCGCGAGCGGGTAGGCGGCCTGGACCGGATCGTCCACGGGAGACTCGGAAGTGGAGGGAGCGTGGGGCGTCACGGGAGGGCCCGCGCGCGCATGGCCGCGGACTCGGCCAGGTAGAGGATCCCCGCCTCCTCGTCGGTGAGGCGCTCGACGTCGGCGAGGATCGCGGAGACGTGCGCCTCGGCCGCGGCCACGTGGGAGGCGAGGCCGGAGAGGGTGGGTGTGTCGAAGATCTGCGGGATGCCGACGTCCACGCCCAGCCGCACGCGGATCCGGGAGGCGACCTGCGTCGCGAGGAGGGAGTGGCCTCCCAGGTCGAAGAAGTGGTCGTCCGCGCCGACCCGCTCCAGGCGCAGCACCTCGCACCAGACCTCCGCCAGCCACGCCTCCGTCGGGGTGCGGGGCGGAGCCTTTTCCGACGCGGCGGCCGGGGGCGCCGGAAGAGCCGCGCGGTCGGTCTTTCCGTTCGGGGTCCGCGGGAGCGCGTCGAGCACGACGACCGCGGAGGGGACCAGGTGCTCCGGCACGGCGGCCGCGAGCGCCCGGCGCAGCTCCGGCCCGGTGAGCGAGGTCCCCGCCCGCGGGACCACGTACCCGAGGAGACGGACGTCACCCGGACCGTATTCCCTCACCGCGGCAGCGGCGGCGGCCACACCGGGGAGGCGGGCCAGCGCGGCCTCCACCTCGCCCAGTTCCACGCGGAAGCCGCGCAGCTTCACCTGGTCGTCCAGCCGGCCAAGGAACTCCAGGTCGCCCGAGGGGAGGCGGCGCACCCGGTCGCCGGTGCGGTACAGGCGCGCCCCGGGCTCGGGGGAGAACGGGTCCGGGACGAAGCGCTCCGCCGTCAGCTCCGGCTGTCCCAGGTATCCCCGGGCCACCTGCGCCCCACCCAGGTAAAGCTCGCCGGTCGCCGTACCGACGACGTGCTCTCCCTTGGCGTCGAGCACCACCGCCCGCACCCCGTCCACCGCCCGGCCGATGGGCACGGTGGTCCCGGCGGAGACGCCGTCGAAGCGGTGAGAGGTGGCGTCGATGCACACCTCCGTGGGACCGTAGAGGTTGACCACCTCGGCGCCCGTCGCCGCGCGGGCACGCTCCGCCAGGTCGGCGTGGAGCGCCTCTCCCCCGCAGAAGAGCCTGCGCAGCGAGGCACACCGCTCCAGCCCTCCCACTTCCAGCAGGGCACGCAGGAGCGTGGGCACCACCTGGAGCACCGTGACGCGCTCCCGGGCGACGATCCCCGCGAGCCGGGCCGGGTCGCGCTCCGCGCCCGGTGGGGCGAGCACCAGCGTCGCGCCCGCCATGAGCGGCGCCCACACCTCCCAGACCGAGGCGTCGAAGCTGAACGGCGTCTTTTGGAGCACCCGGTCTCCCGGGCCCAGCGGGAACGCGCGCCCCATCCACGCCATGTGGCTGGCGAGCGCCTCGTGCGGCACCATGACCCCCTTGGGGGTACCCGTGGAGCCGGAGGTGTAGATGACGTAGGCGAGGTTGTCGTGGGAGACGGACGCCCCCCACCCCGGCGCTTCGCGCCACCCCTCCCCCACGAGTGGGGGAGAGGACGACGAGAGGGGCACCGTCGTGCTCCCCTCCCTCGCTTGCGGGGGATCGGAGGGGGCAAGTGTTGGGGGTGGGGGGCTGCCCCCACCCGGCTCGCTGCGATCCTCGTCCTCCGGCGTGTCGTGCTCCCCCTTTCTCCCGCTTGCGGGGGAGAGGGGGACGGGGGGAGAGGGGGCCACCACCGCCCCTGCGAACCCCGCCGCGGCGCCCCGCCGTCCGTCGGCGGCGATCAGGACCGCCGGGCGGGCGTCGGCGAGCATGTACGCCAGGCGCTCCGCGGGGTAGCCCGGATCCAGCGGGAGGTACGCGCCGCCTGCCTTGAGGACGGCGAGGAGCGCCGCCACCATCTCCGGGGAGCGCTCCAGGCAGACTCCCACGAGCGACTCGGGGCCGACCCCGAGCGCACGCAGCCGGGCGGCGAGCGCTTCCGCGGAGGCGTCCAGCGAGGCGTACGTGACGGCTTCCCCCCCCGATTCCAGCGCGACGGCACCGGGGGAGCGGCGCGCCTGCGCCGCGAACGCGATGTGAACGAGTTCGTGCGACTGCGGCTCGCTCAACGCGGCTCGCCTCCGGTCTCCGGATCCAGCGCCGCCAGCTCCGCCGCGAGGAGGTCGCCCGCCTCCTCGTCGGAGAGGCCCTCGATCTCGGCGAGCAGCGCGGCGATGGCGGCCTCCGCCCGCCGGTCCACCTCCGCGGCCAGCCCCTCCGCCGTCGGGTGGTCGAAGACGGCGTGGACCGGGAGGTCCACCTCCAGGAGCTGACGGATGCGAGAGACCGCCTTCATCGCCAGCAGGGAGTGGCCGCCGAGGTCGAAGAAGTCGTCCCGCATCCCCACCCGCTCGACGCCCAGCACCTCCGACCACACCTGCGCCACCCGCGTCTCCGTCTCCGTGCGCGGCGCGACGTACTCCCCGTCCGCGCCCGCCGTTTCCGGCGCGGGGAGGGAATCGCGGTCGACCTTTCCGTTCGGGGTCCGCGGAAGGGCGTCCAGCGCGACGAAGGCCGAGGGGACCAGGTGCGCCGGGACTCGCTCCCGCACGAAAGTCCTCACCTCGTCCACGTCGAGCCGGGCGTCCGCTGCGGGGACAAGGTACGCGACCAGGCGTCCGCCGCCGCGGTCCTCCCGGACGACGACCGCGGCCTCCCGCACCGTCGGGTGCCCCAGGAGCGCGTCCTCCACCTCGCCGGGCTCCACGCGGAAGCCGCGCACCTTCACCTGGTGATCCACCCGCCCCAGGAACTCCAGCACGCCGTCCGCGCGCCACCGCGCCCGGTCGCCCGTGCGGTAGAGGCGGGCGCCGGACCCGTCCGCGAACGGATCGGGGACGAACCGCTCCGCCGTCAGGGCCGGGCGGTCCAGGTACCCCCGCGCCACCCCGCCCCCCCCGACGTACACCTCCCCCGGTACGCCCGCCGGGGCAGGAGAGCCCTCGCGGTCGAGCACGTGGACGCGGGCTCCCGGGACGGGTGTGCCGATGGGGACCCGCGCTTCCGCCTCCTCCGCCCTGCAGCGGTGCACCGTGCACCAGACGGTCCCCTCCGTGGGGCCGTACTCGTTGTAGAGGGCCGTCGCCGGGAGCAGCCTCGCGTGCCGCTCCACCAGCTCGCGCGGGCACGCCTCCCCCGCGACGACGGCCACGGCCGGCGTCCACCCCGGCCTCGTCTCCACTTCGTCTAGGAGGGCCGCGTACAGCGAGGGGACGCACAGCAGGTGCGACACGTCCTCGCGCGCCGCCTCCTCCACCAGCCGCGCCGGGTCCTGCCGCGTACCGGCCGGGGGAACCACCAGCGTCCCGCCCGAGCAGAGCGTCCAGAAGATCCCCGCCACCGAGCTGTCGAACGAGGTGGACGACAGCAGCAGGAAGCCGCGGACCGGCTCCGGGTAGCGGGCGAACCGCGCCGCCGTGGAGCGCGCCAGGCTGCCGTGGCTCACCTGTACGCCCTTGGGCTTCCCGGTGGAGCCGGAGGTGTAGATGACGTAGGCGGCGTTGTCTGCCGAAACCGGAACACCGGATGGATCGGCACCCTCCGCAGCCCCCCACCCCGGCGCTGCGCGCCACCCCTCCCCCACGAGTGGGGGAGAGGACTGCGAAGTCGGCATCGTCGTGCTCCCCTCCCCCGCATGCGGGGGAGGGGTCGGGGGTGGGGGGCTCTCCCCGACGAGGACGACCTCCCCTCCGAACGCCGGAAGACGCGCGGAGGCGCTCCCGTCCGTCACCACCACCCGGGCGCCGGAGTCCTCCAGCATGTAGCGAAGGCGCTCCTCC
>Ga0180215_1001447_pt1 | contig 26094 bp, 20 predicted proteins | sample eDN3rd37CBELigBY_FD_128871 | JGI IMG/M metagenome (GOLD analysis project Ga0180215, IMG submission 128871) | Enriched backyard soil microbial communities from Emeryville, California, USA - eDNA 3rd pass 37_C BE-Lig BY (version 2) (version 2) | ecosystem: Environmental > Terrestrial > Soil >...
CGCCGCGATCGCGGGATTGGAGGACGACCAGGACGCCGCTCCCGCGTCCATCTTGTTGCCCGCCTCGTCGAATGCGGTGGCGGCGAGCGTCAGGGCCTGGCCGACCTCGAGCTCGACGGCGTCCGGATCGATCTGCACGAAGGCGACCTCCGGCGCGGCCGGATCGTCCCTGCACGCGGCCAGGAGGGCTGCGAGCGCGAAGGATGCGAACCAGACGTTGCGAAGTGACCTCACTCTCCGGCCTCCGGCAGGTTCTCGGGGTGGATGGCTCGAGGCGACAGGTAGCCCGAACCTTCCAGGACGCCGAGCTGCGAGAGCGAGTTGTCGCCCCAGCAGATCGTCATTCCGTCCGCTCGCAGGGCGCAGGCGTGATCCGCGCCGGCGACCACCTGGAGGAAGGAGCCGGCGAGCGGTACCGCCACCGGCGCAGGCTCCCCCCGGCCCCAACAGTAGATTCCGTCGTCGACGGTGAGGCCGCAGGTGTGCTCGATGCTCGCCGAGATCCCGACGAAGGCGTGGCCACCCGCGACGGGAACCGGCGCCTCGCTGGAACCGAGCTCTCCGGCGCCCAGGGCGCCCTCGCGAGAGTGGCCCCAGCACCAGGCGGCGCCCTCCTCGGTGAGGCCGCAGGCGTGGTACTTGCCGACGGAGATCGACGTGAACGCGGGCGCACCCGCGAGAGGCGAAGGTAGGGGGGATCCGGCGCCGGCCTCGAAATAGAGCAGGTCGTCATGGATGCCACCGGGGCCCCAGCACCACGCCTCGTCCTCGGGCGTGAGCGCGCATACGAAGGCGGCTCCTACGCCGAGCGCGCGGAAGGTCTGCCCCGTCGCTGCTTCGTAGGTCCCCTCCCGGGCCACGAACGCCCCGGACTCGAAGGGCGCAGCGCTCTCGGCGAGCCTCCAGCAGTGGATGGTCCCATCCTCCGTGATCCCGCACGCGGGACCGGCGCGGTACGACGTTCCGCCGAAGGGACGAAGCTTGTGGATCGAGTAGCCGGCCGAGATGGTCTCGAACACGGGCGCGTCCACGAGGTCGAGATCCAGGCGGAAGTCCGAGCCCCGTTCATCGAGGCAATCGACCTTGCACCCGCCGCTTCGGACGAGGTCGTCCTTGATGGTGTAGTGGAGCGTCTCTCCGAGACTCGGCACCCGCCCTTCATCCACGAGCCGCGGATAGGGCGTCGGTCCCGTGAGCGCCATGGGGGACGAAGAGCTCACGGGAGTGTTCGCTATGCGGGTATTCCCCCAGCAGAAGAACCCTTCACCGCCTCGGGGGCGCCCGCAGGTCACGTACGGTCCTGCCAGGAGCTGCTCGAAGCGCCACACCGCGATGAAACCCCGCGCGGACGATCGGCCCTCGGCGCTGGCGAAGACCCAGTGGATCCCGCTGGACAGCGCCTCGGCGGCGCCGTCGTCGCCCAGGACGAGCGCATCGATGGGCAGCGCGTCCGGTCCGGTGGACCAGCCAACCGGCCCGCGCGGCGGCCTGTCCCCCGCCCGCAGCTCCAGCTGCACGGTCTCCCCCACGAGCCACTTGGAGGGGCCGCGGATCTCCAGCTCGGCCCGCGGGAGCACCTCGGCCTCGATGGACGCCAGCTTCCCCTCGCAGCGGGCTTCGATCTGCGTCTTGCCCGGCGAGAGCGCGCGCAGCGAGCCGTCGGCGAAGACGTCGATCACCGAAGGGGTCGGCGAGCTCCAGACGCAGCCTACTCCCAGGCGCTCGTCGCCCAGGGTGTCGGTGACGATCGCCCCGAGGCCGAGGGTGACGCCGGCCTGCACGAGAAGGGATGGCGGCTCGATCCGCAGGGTTGCCGGGCGCGCCTTCACCTCCACCGTCGCGAGGTTCTGGACCCCTCCGACCTCGGCGTAGATCGTAGCATTCCCCGGGCGAAGTGCCCGCACAACGCCGCCCTCGTCCACGGTGGCGACGTCGGCCATCGACGAGCTCCACTCGACCTCGCGGTCGGTGAGCTTGGCGCCGTTCGTGCCAAGGACCACGGCCACGAGCGGTCCGCTCTCTCCCTCGACCAGGACGAGGTGCGACGGCTCCACCCGCACCACCCCGACATGGGGGATCACCTCCACGACCACCGTTCCCACCACGCCTTCGATGGTGGCGATGAGCGTCGCCATTCCGGGCTCGCGACCACGGACGAGGCCGCTCGCGCTCACCGACGCGAGGTCGGGGTCCGCCGAGCTCCACGACACCTCGCGACCTGCTTGCAGCATCCCCCAGGCGGAGAACGCGGTGGCCGCGAGCTGCACCGTGTCGCCGGGCAGTACGCGAGGCGCGCCGGGGGCGATCTCCACCCGCGCTACCGCCGCCGGGATCACCTTCACGGCGGTGCGTCCCGACCTGCCCCCGACCGTCGCGGTGACGATCGCGTCTCCCACTCCGACGCCGACCACCTCGCCGCTCTCGCCTACCGTCGCGATCGCGCGGTCCGAAGACGACCAGGCAGGCGCTCCCGCGTCGATCTTCTTCCCCGACTCGTCGAAGGCGGTGGCCGTGAGCGTCCAGGGCTGACCGACCTCGAGCTCGACGGCGTCGGGATCGATCTGGACGAGGGCGACCTCGGGCGCGTCGGGATCGTCGCTGCAGGCGGCGAACCCGACGGCGAGGGCGAGCGATGCGACCCAGGCGTTTCGACGCGACTTCACGCTCCGGCCCTTCACGGCACGTCCTCGGGATAGAGGCGGAGCGGTACGTGGTAGGTGTTGCCGGAGCTGCCGACGGGCTGGCCGACTTCGCCAGAGGTGTTGACGCCCCAGCAGTACACCACGTCGCCGTCGGTGACCCCGCAGGTCTGGGTGCGGCCCATCACGACCTTGCTGAAGGTGAGATCGGTGTCGAAGCGGACGGGTTGCCGGTAGATCGGATGCGAGCCCCCCACGTTGAGGCCCCAGCACCAGATCGACCCGTCCTCCTTGACGCCGCACGACTCCATGCCGCCGACGACGAGGTCGACGAAGCGGTGTCCGCCCAGGACCTGGACCGGGATGCTCGAGAACTCGCCGAAAGGCAGAGGTGGCACGCGGTGCGGCGGGACATAGCCATCCCCCAGGCTCCCCGAGTCGCGATCGCCCCAGCACCAGGCCGCGCCGTCACGGGTCAGCCCACAGGCGTGAGTGTCCCCAACGCCGATCCGCACGAGATCGAAGTCGCCGAAGGGCGGCAGCGGGATCGGCCACCGCTGGGCGCCCTCCTGGCCGAGGCCATGCAGGTTTCTGCCCCAGCAATACCCGTCGCCCTCCGCCGTGACCGCACAGGCCTGGGTGGCGGCGAGGCTCACCCGTTCGAACTCCAGGCCCCGGCCTGAGGCGACGGGGACGTGCTGATCCTCGGGCCACTCGTTGCCGAGCTGCCACTCCGTCCCGCGGCCCCAGCACCACAGCCTGCCGTCCACGGCGATGCCGCAGGTCGACTCCTTGCCCGCCTCGATCGATCGGAAGCGCAGGCCGGCGCCGACCCGGACCGGCATCGGAGACTGCTCGGTCGAGTTGTTTCCGAGCTGCCCGTGATCGTTCCTTCCCCAGCACCAGCCTCCCCCGTCAAGAGCGACACCGCAGGAATGGCCGTCGCCAGCGGAGATCGACGAGAAGAGCTCCTCGGTCTCCACCGGGAGGGCGGAGAACGAGGTGCGGTTGGGGCCCCGCGGATGCTGGCCGAGCTGGCCGTTCTCGTTGCTGCCCCAACACCAGGCCTCGCCGATCGGGCTCAGGCCGCAGGTGTGGCCGTCGCCTGCGGTCACGTCGACCAGCCGCAGCCGGATGTGGAGATCGGTCCTGCCGAACACGCCGTCCACCAGGGCCTCGATCGTCGCAACACCCGGGCGCTGGGCCATCGCCACGCCCGACGTCGCGTCGATCGAGGCGACCTTGGTGATCTCGAGGATGCTCCAGGAGATCGGTCGACCGGTGAGGACGTTGTCGTCCTTGTCGTAGGCGATCGCCTCGAGTTGCAGGGTGTCGCCGGTGAAGAGGCGCGGCGACGCAGGGACGACCTCGACCCGCGCCACCGCCACGTCCCTCACCTCGAGGGGCGCCCGCCCCGAGACGCCGTCTGCCGTGGCGAGGATCTCCACGTTCCCGAGCGCGATCCCCCTGGCCACGCCGTTCTGATCCACGGTGGCGATGGAGGGATCCGTCGAAGACCAGGTGACGGCGCGATCGTCGAGCCTGCGGCCCCGGGCGTCCCAGACCGTCGCCTGGAAGCGCGTCGTGTTCCCGAGGCGCACGTAGTCCTCGGGGGGATCGATCTCGATCCTGTCGACCGCGGCCCGCACCACCACGGTCGCGCTGCCCTGGATCTCGCCTGCGGCGGCGACGATCTCCGTCGAACCCGCCCGAACCGCGAGGACCATCCCCTCGTCGTCGACCACCGCGACCTCGGGGCGGCTCGACGACCAGGCGAAGGTCCGCCCCGGCACCTCGAGGCCGAACTCGTCGAACGCGGTCGCCACCAGCTGGACCTCCTGGCCCACCACCGGCGACGCGTCCTGCGGATCCACGCGGATGGAGTGGACCGGCGCCCATACCCGCACCTGGACCTCGACCTTCGTCCCCTCGCATTCGAGCCGGACGACGGTGGGGCCGGGGGAGACACCCGTGACCTTGCCGCCGGCGTCCACCGTCGCGATCGCGGGATCGTCCGAGGCGAAGGCCACCGGCAGATCCCGCATCCGGGCGCCGTCCTCGCTCACCGGCACGGCGTCGAGGGTCCGCTCCTCGTGGAGCTCGAGGTCGAGGGAGGGCGGCTCGACCAGGATCGCGGCGACGGTGGGCGCGCCCACCAGGTCCGGACCCTTGCCGCCACAGGCGTGCAGGATCAGGACGGCAAAAAAGAGGAATACGAGGGCCTTCGACACGGGGGCAGAGGAGGACCGCATGTGGATCACATGTCACCATCCCGCCGGATTGATCAACGGGGCGATCTTCTTTCGTGGGGCCATCTTCTTTCGTGGCCCCTGGTCTGGTATCCCCGCCGCCCATGCTCGACCTCTCGACGCTCAACCCGCCCCAGCGCGAGGCGGTGGTCACCACCGAAGGCCCGCTCCTCGTCCTCGCCGGGGCGGGCTCCGGGAAGACCCGGGTGATCGTCCACCGCATCGCCTACATGGTCCAGCAGGGCGTCCCCGCGTCTGCGATCCTCGCCATGACCTTCACCAACAAGGCGGCGAGCGAGATGCGGGAGCGGGTGGGGAGGCTCGTCTCCGCGCGCCGGGCGAAGGAGCTCACCGTGGGCACCTTCCACGCCTTCGGCCTGCAGATGCTCCGGGCCGAGCACGCCCGCCTCGGCTACCCCCGCCAGTTCACCATCGCCGACGCCGGGGATCAGGCGGCGCTGATCAAGCGCGGCATGCGCGAGGTGAAGATCGACGACCGCAGCTTCGATCACCGCCGGGTGCTGGGGTTGATCTCCCTGGCGAAGGGGGAGGGGATCCGTCCCGGCGAGCCGATCCGCCGCGAGGGTCGTCCGACGATCCACGGCGAGGAGTACGAGCTCGTGGCCGAGGAGGTGTACCCCCGGTACGAGCGGGCGCTGCGCGCCATGGCGATGGTGGACTTCGACGACCTCATCGGTCTGCCGATCCGCCTGCTCCGCGAGAGCGAGGAGCTGCGCGGCCGCTACCTGGACCGGCTCCGCTACGTCCTCGTCGACGAGTATCAGGACACGAACCGGGCCCAGCTCGAGCTGCTGAAGCTCCTGTCCCTGCCTCGGGCGAACGTGTGCGCGGTGGGGGACGACGATCAGGCGATCTACGGCTGGCGCGGGGCGGAGGTGGAGAACATCCTGCGCTTCCAGCGGCACTTCCCGGGCGCAAAGGAGGTCCGGCTCGAGCAGAACTACCGCTCGTTCGGCTGCATCCTCGACTGCGCCAACGCCGTGATCGCCAAGAACGAGGATCGGAAGGCGAAGGCCCTCTTCACCGATCGCGGCCTCGGGGAGAATGTGAAGGTCGTGGCGTGCCCCGACGACGAGGCGGAGGCGAGGTTCGTGGTCGCCGAGCTGCGGGCCTCGATCGCTTCGGGGAGGCGCACGGGGGACCACGCGATCCTCTACCGCACCAACCTCCAGTCCCGCGTCCTCGAGGAGGCGCTCCGGGCCGAGGGCGTGCCCTACGAGGTGGTGGGCGGCACCGAGTTCTTCGACCGGCGCGAGGTGAAGGATCTGCTGGCCTACCTGCGCCTCTTCGTGAACGGCGGCGACGAGGTCTCGCTCCTCCGGATCGTGAACTTCCCCGCTCGCGGCATCGGCGACGCCACCATGGAGAAGATCCGCCACCGCGCCACGGTGGAGGCGCTGCCGCTCCTCCAGGCGATGCGCAAGGCCGCCGCCGGCGCGTGGGAGGAGGTGGGCCCCGCGGCGCCTCGGGTCGGCGCGTTCGTGGAGCTGGTGGATCGTTATACGGCGCGGCTCGCCTCGGGCGAACCGGCGTCCCGCCTCGCCCGGGAGCTCATCGACGAGGTCGATCTGCGCGGCGCCATCTCGGCGCAGATGACGTCGGCGGAGGCGGCGGCGCGCCGGATCGCGCTCCTCGACGAGACGCTCATCTCCCTGGAGCGCTTCGAGGCCCGCGAGGGAAAGAAGGGGAGCCTGGGGCAGTACCTCGCGCAGCTCACCCTCGATCGGCGCGACGACGAGCCGGAAGCGGCGACGGGCGACCGCGCGGTGCTGATGACACTGCACGCGGCGAAGGGCCTCGAGTTCCCGGTGGTGTTCCTGGTGGGCCTCGAGGAAGACCTCCTGCCGCACAAGGGGATCCAGGGCGCGCCGCAGGATCTCGCGGAGGAGCGCCGCCTCGCCTACGTGGGCATCACTCGGGCGCGGGAGCGCCTCTACATGACCCGCAGCGCCACGCGGCTCTCCCGCGGAAAGCCGCTCCCGCGGACGCCCTCGCGCTTCCTCTCCGATCTTCCGGAGCACGCCTTCGACGAGACGGACATCGCGCAGCCCACCGAGGAGTCGGAGAAGCGCAGCGAGACCTTCTTCGAGGATCTGCTGGCCAAGCTGCAGGCCGGGTAGCGTCGGTCCTTCAGCTGGCGAGGGCGGCGGAGAAGAGCGCGCGGGACGGGGCGATCACCTGCTCCCCTCGGGCGGCGGCCACGCCCATCCGCCGGGCCCGCTCGGCCATCGCCCCGTGCTCCTCGGGACCCATCGCCGCCACGTGGCGGAGGACCTCGACGAAGCGCTCCGGCCGCTCCAGGGGAAGGTCCCAGCCGACCCCATGGGCCTCGAGGCCGCGCCACGGGGTGCGATCGCTCACCAGCAGCGGGCAGCCGGCGGCGAGGGCCTCGGCGAGGACGTGTCCGTAGCTCTCACCCAGGGTCGGGAGGAAGCAGAGGTCGGCGGCCGCGAAGATCTCCGCGACGTCCTCGTGGGGGACCGGGCCGTGCCGCACCACCCGCACGTTCGGCGGGAGCGCTGCGATCGCGGCATCGCAGGGATTCCACGCGGACGGCTCCTCGAGGGGGCCGTACACGTCGAGGCGGACCTCCGCCGGCACGTCGCGCAGGAGCGAGATCCCGAAGGGCAGGTTCTTGATCCGGCCGATCCGCCCCACGAACGCCAGGTGGAGGCGGCCGGGCTCCTTGGGGCGGCGGGGGAGATCCGATCGCACGCTGGGGATGTCGATCGCCTCCATGATCCGGTGGGCGTTGGGGAACGCGGCCCGCACGTCCCTCGCTTCGTCCGCCGTCGCCGCGTGCCACCACAGGTCCTCATAGAGGCCGAGGGCCGACGACGCGGCGAGAAAGAGCCCCTTCCGCCTCGCCTTGATCGCCATCAGGCCCGGCGTGCACGCCCCCCGCGGCGCGAGGATCGTCGGCACCCGGGGGATCGCGCCCGCGCGCCGCAGCACCAGGGGCAGGAGGGTGAAGTCGGCGGCGAAGACGCTGTTCAGGTAGAGCGCGTCGTAACGCTCGCGCCGGAGAATGGAGGCGATCGCGCGCCTGCCGGCCATGCCGGGCGGCACGTACGCGACCTCGGCCTTGCCCACCCGGTTCCACTCGCCCCGCGCGATCCCGGGGTAGGGAGACGACGCCCCGTGATCTCGATCGCGGGTGACGATCCGGAAGTCGAGCTCGTCACCGAGGGCGTCCGCCAGCCCCTCGAGCGAGCGGATGGCGCCGCCCCCTTCGAACCCGGGGGTGTAGTACTCGATGGTGGCGAGGATCCGCATCGCGTTGGCTGGAGAACCCCGCGGAGTGTAGGGTGCGCCGGCCACGCCGTCGAGAGCGAACGGTCCGGAGGAGCGGTTGAGCCAGATTCCCGAGCTGCCCTTTCGCAGGGTCGCCTTCGTCATGCACTACAACTGGCGCTTTCTCTTCCAGCGGCCCCACCACCTCGCGCAGCGGTTCCGCGAAGCCGGCGTGGAGACGGTGGTCTTCGAGGTCTCGGGGATCCGCTCGCATCTGCAGAACCTCCTCTCCCCGGAGGCGGCGGGCGAGCAGCTCGCCGTCGCGGATCGGATCTGGTCCACCTTCCATCCCCACGGGCTGGTGCGGCGCTTCCCGAGCCTCGCCCCGATCCTCGAGGCGCCGATCCGGCGATCGTTCGATCGCTTCGCCGCCAGGTGGATCGACGACGAGACCCTGCTCTGGATCGAGGGGGTGACGCCGGCCCTGCCTCCCGAGCGGATCCTGCGGTCGCGGCGGCGCCTGGCGATCCTGGACGTGAGCGACGACATCGCCGGGTTCTTCGAGGGCGATCCCGAGGCCCAGGCGCGGCTCCTCGCCTGCGAGGACGAAGCCGTCCGCTCGGTCGATGGCGTGGTGGTGACCGCCTCGCGCATCCACGAGCGCATTTCGCGCCGCAACCCCCACACCCTCCTGGTCCGCAACGGCGTGTCGCAGCGGTTCCTCGACGCGGGCCGCGCCGCGCTGGAGCGCCCTCCGTCGCCGGCGGAGCGGCCGTTGGTCGCCTACCAGGGGGCCATCGCCGAGTGGTTCGACTTCGAGCTGGTGGAGGCGGTGGTGGACGCCCTGCCGGATCACGACTTCGCGTTCATGGGCCGGGTGCTCCCGGGGGTGGCGGAGCGGGTGGCGCGCCTCGCCGCGCGGCCGAACGTGCGGATGCTCGGCATGCTCCCCCACCACGAGCTGCCCTCCCGGCTGGTGGGCGCGAGCTGCGGCATCATCCCGTTCCGGATCAACGACCTCATCCTCTCCACCGATCCGATCAAGCTGTACGAGTACCTGGGCTGCGGGCTGCCGGTGGTGGCCACGCCGATGCCCGAGGTCGCCCAGCGGGCGGAGGGCGGGGCGGTGGAGACCGCCGGGGACGCGGGCGCGTTCGCGGACGCCGTGCGCCGCGCGGCGGCTTGCCGGAGCGATCGAGCGCTCGTCGAGCGCCGGCTGGCCCTCGCCGGCGAGAACGGCTGGGACGGGCGCTTCCGGGACCTCTGCCGCTTCCTCGCCTCCCGTGCCTCGGCGCCTGCCGGCCGGGCCGCCGGCGGACGGGCGGGATGAGCGCCGATTGGGCTCCGACGATGCTTGACTTCCCCCGGTCGTTGCTCTAGTAAGCCCGCTTTCCCTGCGTCCCGTGTGAAACATGGGCTCTGGGGGACTGCCGGAATTTCGGCGCCCGAGAGATGGTCTCGAGCAGCTTGGAGCAAATCGGATGAGCACGCACAGCGCCCAGAAGGGCGAGATCCGCCGGAAGTGGTTCGTGGTGGATGCCAGCGACAAGGTCCTCGGCCGGATGTCGAGCCAGGTCGCCTCGATCCTCAAGGGCAAGCACACGCCCCTCTACACCCCTTCGATCGACACCGGCGACTTCGTCATCGTCGTCAACGCCGCGAAGGTGAAGCTCACCGGCCGCAAGGAAGAGCTGAAGAAGTACTACCGGATCGGCCTCCAGGGTAAGCCCGGCTCGCTGAAGGTCGCGACCGCGCAGCAGCTCCGCGAGAGGCGCCCCGAGGATCTGATCAAGAACGCCGTCCGCCGCATGCTCCCCCGCAACGCGCTCGGCCGTCAGATGTTCACCAAGCTCAAGGTCTACCCCGGCGACGCGCATCCCCACGAGGCGCAGCAGCCGCAGGCCCTCGACATCCAGGCTTAAGGCTCAAGGAACACTCCATGGCAAACGCGCAGAAGACGTACGCGACGGGGCGCCGCAAGGAAGCGGTGGCTCGCGTGTGGATTTGGCCCGGCGAGGGCAACATCACCATCAACGACCGGTCCCTCGACCAGTACTTCGGGCGCGAGACCTCGAAGATGGTGCTGATGCAGGCCCTCGAGGTGGTCGATCGCAAGGGCAAGGTGGACGTCTCCGTGAACGTCTGCGGCGGCGGCCTCACCGGCCAGGCCGGCGCGATCCGCCACGGCCTGTCCCGCGCCCTTTCGAAGATGGAGCCGGAGCTGCGCCCCACGCTGAAGAAGGCCGGGTTCATCACCCGCGACTCCCGCGCGGTCGAGCGCAAGAAGTACGGACGCCCCGGCGCCCGCAAGCGCTTCCAGTTCTCCAAGCGCTAGCAGTCGGTCCCTTCGAGGACGCATCGAGAGGCTGCACGTTCCCACCCGAGGAGCGGCGGCCTCTCGTCGTTTCGTGGGTGCTGCTGCCCGCCTGCCGGCGTGACACGGGCGCTCCTCCCCGCAGCGCAGCTCCCGCCCACCGAGACCGCCAGGCCGATTTTCTTCATTCGCCGGGGCCCGGTGGTAAGGTGCTGCGAACGTTCGCGCGCCTCCCGGGTGGAGGGCCTGGCCCCGGCGTGGGGCGTGGGGGGCCCGTCGAACGCCGTCGGGGGAATGGAGCCGCTGACCGATGGAGCTCAACGAGATTCTCACCGTGGCGCTGCGCGGCGGCGCCTCCGACATCCACCTGAAGGCAGGCCTCCCCCCGATCTTCCGGGTCGACGGCTCGCTGCTCCCCCTGGGCGACGCCCGGCGGCTCCCGCCCGAGGAGATCGCGCGGATGGCCTTCGGGATCATGAACGAGTTCCAGCGGGAGCGGTTCAAGGCCTCCAACGAGTGCGATCTCGCCTACGGCGTCCCGGGCCTGGGGCGCTTCCGCGTCAACGTCTTCCAGCAGCGCGGCACGGTGGGTGTGGTCTTCCGCGTGATCCCCTTCCGGATCCAGTCGATCGAGCAGCTCATGCTGCCCAAGGTCCTGGAGAAGATCGCCCTCGAGCCCCGCGGCCTCATCCTCGTCACCGGCACCACCGGCTCCGGCAAGTCGACGACCCTCGCCGCCATGATCGACCACATCAACACGGTCGAGTCCGATCACATCATGACGATCGAGGATCCGATCGAGTTCCTGCTCCGCGACAAGAACTCGATCATCAACCAGCGCGAGGTGGGCGTCGACACGGTCTCGTTCAGCCAGGCGCTCAAGAGCGCGCTGCGCCAGGACCCCGACGTGGTCCTCGTGGGCGAGATGCGCGATCTGGAGACGATCGAGACCGCCCTCACCGCTGCGGAGACGGGCCACCTGGTGATGTCGACGCTGCACACGGTCGACGCCACCGAGACGATCAACCGCATCATCTCCGTCTTCCCGCCCCACCAGCAGAAGCAGATCCGGCTCCAGCTCGCGTCGGTGCTCCGCGCGGTGGTGTCTCAGCGCCTCGTGCCCCGCGCCGACGGCAAGGGCCGCGTCGCCGCGGTGGAGGTGATGATCTGCACCTCCCGCGTCCGCGAGCTCATCGAGGACAAGGATCGCACCAAGGAGATCGCGGACGCGATCGCCCAGGGGCACGACACCTACGGCACCCAGACCTTCGATCAGTCGCTGATGGCGCTCCTGCGGGCCGGGCACATCACCTACGAGGAGGCGCTGCGCCAGGCGACCAACCCGGACGACTTCGCGCTGCGGATCTCCGGCATCGCCTCCACGTCGGACTCCAAGTGGGACTCCTTCGAGGACATCCGCCGGGACAAGGCCGAACAGGGCGCCGCCAAGTCGGCGCCTCCGCCGCTCACGCCGCGGGGCCCGCCGCCTGCAGGGGCATCGCGCCTCGCGTCGATCTCGCCCCTCAAGCAGCCGGCTCCCGTCGCTGCGCCGCCGGCGCCTCCTCCGGTCCCGGCGGCGCCGCCGGAAGACGATGACTTCCAGATCGAGCGGTTCTAGGAGGCGACGACGCCCGCCGCTCGGGGCGTCGTACGACGACGCCCTGCATCGCGCCTATGATCAGATCGCCCGCCGCGCCCGCAGCGAGGCGGAGATCCGCCGCAAGCTCACGCAGGACGGCGCCGAAGAGCCCGTGGTGGACCGCGTCGTCGCCAGGCTCCACGAGCTGCGCTACCTGGACGACGACGCCTTCGCCAGGGCGCGGGCCCGAGGCCTCGCCGCCAGGGGCTTCGGGCCGCTTGCCGTGGCGTCCAAGCTGGCGCTCGCCGGGGTGGCGTCACATCGGGCCAAGGTCGGCATCGACGAGGCCTTCGAGAGCGAGCGGGGCCTCGCCCGGCAGGCCCTCGAGCGCCGGCTCAGGGGACGCGCGATCGGTGACCTGGAGAGGAAGGAGAAGGAGCGGCTGCTGCGCTGGCTGGCGTCGCGGGGCTTCTCTTCGCCTGCGATCCGCGCCGCCTTCGAGGGATCGATCGACCCGGATTGACCGATCCCTTCGCCCGGTGTAGGGGACGGCATGCTCCCGAAGGGACTCTTCGCCATCGTCATCGCCTCGCTGTTCCTGTCGACCGCGGGCTGCGCCGCCAAGCGGGTGGGGGACGCCACCTACGCGGAGAGCGCGCAGGAGGCATACGAGATCGCGCTCTCGGACCTCGAGGACCAGAACTTCGAGCAGGCGATCGCGGGTTTCGAGCAGGTGCGCACCAAGTACCCGTACTCGTCCTACGCGGCCCTCGCGGACCTGCGCATCGCCGATGCCGATTTCGGCAGGGGCCGCTGGCTCGAGGCGATCGACTCCTACCAGGCCTTCGTGAAGTTCCACCCCACCCACGAGCAGCTCGACTGGGCGTGGTTCCGGATCGGCGAGTCGCACTTCAAGGCGATCCCCTCCGACTTCTTCATCTTCCCGTCGCCGGCCGAGCGCGATCAGACCGAGGTGCGGGCCGCCCGGACCGCGCTGTCCGACTTCCTCTCCCGGTATCCGAACAGCGAGCACGCGCCCAAGGCGAAGGACGCGCTCGCCGAGGTGGTGGGGCTCCTGGCGCGCCACGAGCTCGAGGTGGGGAAGTTCTACGCGCATCGGGAGCGGTGGACCGGGGCCGCGTGGCGCTTCGAGCGGGTGCTCCACGACTTCCCGGGCTCGAGCCACGAGGCCGAGGCCACCCTCGGCCTGGCCAGGGCGCTGCGCGAGCAGGGGGAGTCGGAGCGGGCGTCGGCGGTCCTGGAGGGGTTCCTGTCCAAGAACCCGTCCGAGAAGGACGCGCGCGAGGCGCGATCGATGCTCGACTCGATGGAGAAGCGCGCACGTTGATGGGGCGGCTCCTCCTCCTCGCGTCGTTGGCGTCCGCGGTCTGGGGCTGCACCTCCCTGGCGAGCCCCACCGAGAAGGCCCGCGCGGCCATCGCCGAAGCGGCCGGCGCGGGGATCGAGATCCCCCTCACCGGCGGCAGGATCCTGGAGATCCCCGCAGGCAAGCTGGAGGCGGTCGCGGTCGACGCCGGCCCGGGGACGCGGAACGCGTTCGACGCCTTCGGCCAGCTCTCTCTCGCCGGGCGGATCGACGGCGTCCCCGTCTCCTACGTGGGGAACGAGCGGTTCAGGATCCGCTGCGGCAGAACATGCCGGATCGACGGGCCGATGGCGCCCCGCCTCGCTGCGGTGGTGGAGGCCCTCGTCGCCAGGCGTGATGCCCTCGCCGCCGGAGACCCGGCCGCCCTCGCGGCCCTCGCCAGCACCGAGCCGCGGATCGATCCCGAGGGGATGCGCGCCGCCGCCGATCGCGAGGTCGCGGGCTGGTTCATCCGTGTGGAGGGCGACGAGGCCGTGGTCGGCGAGGCGTCGCCCGACGGGAAGCAGAAGAGGCTCCAGCTCGTCCGCGCCGGAGATGCGTGGCGGTTCGCGAGCGGGCTTCCCTGACCGGCCGGGTCAAAGCGTTGCGGTATCCGGTCGGGACGGGGTATTGTTCGCGTCTCGAAAGTCCGCGCGAGGGAGACGATTGAACACCGGCGAGAAGGCGTACGCGCTCAAGTTCATCTCGGGCAAGTACCAGGGAGGAGAATTTCCTCTCACGCCCGGTAAAGAAGTGCTGATCGGTCGCTCCACGGAGCTCGACCTCGTCCTCATCGAGGAGATGGTGAGCCGCAAGCACGCCCGCCTCGTCCACGAGGACGAAGGCCTGCGGCTCCAGGATCTCGGCTCCACCAACGGCACCTTCGTCAACGGCGAGCGGATCCAGGACTCCTTCATCAAGGAGGGGGATCGCTTCCTGATCGGCACCTCGATCTTCAAGGTGATCACCGTGCAGGCGGCGTCCGCCCGCATGGGCAGCCTGGAGATCAAGAACCGCCTCGAGGAGGTGGCCGCGGCCAAGCCGAAGGCGGGCGGCGGCGCCATGAGCGGCCGCATCGAGGAGGTGTCGATCCCGGACATCCTCCAGCTCTTCCAGGCCTCGAAGAAGACCGGGGTGCTCGTCCTCGTCGACGGGGACCGCGAGGCGAAGATCCACCTGCGCAAGGGCCAGGTCGTCTACGCGGAGATCGCCGGCAACCTCGAGCTCGGGCCGCTCAAGGCGATCTTCCGCCTCATCGGCTGGTCGTCGGGGATCTTCGAGTTCAAGCCGGGCGACGAGGGGTCCTTCGACGTGGAGCTGGAGGAGACGACCACCTCGCTCCTCATGGAGGGCTCGCGCCAGCTCGACGAGATGCGGCGGTTGGAGCCCGAGCTCCCGCCTCCGGGCGCTCGCATCGAGCTCGCCCAGCCCCTCGCGGCGCCGCTGCGGGATCTCGACGGCGACGAGCTGGACGTGCTTCAGCTCGCCCTCGAGCACGGCGAGTTCGGCGCGATCCTCGATCGCTCGTTCGCGAGCGATCTGGAGGCGGCCACCCGCGTTGCGAGCCTCCTCTCCCGCGGCTACCTCCGCGCCGAAGGGCGCTGAGCGAGGGGCGATGGGGCGCGCGCTGTGAGAACGGGCCGTGCGGATGACTCGACCCCAAGTCGCGCCATACTCCTGCGAGCCGCGTCGGTCCTCGGCTCGGCGATCCTCTCCGCCTGTGCCGGAGCTCCCGTGCCGGCGCAGGCGCCCGCGATTCCGACCGCGGAGGCGATCGCGACCGACGAGCGCAAGGAGGTGGAGCCGATCCCCGCGAGCGCGCCGGCGGACGAGCCCGCTCCGGCCGGGCTCCTGGTGGTGGTCGATCCCGGGCACGGGGGCGAGAAGCGGGGCGCCATCGGCCCCAATCGCCTGCACGAGAAGGACGCCGCCCTGGCGATCTCGCTCGCGCTGGGCGACGAGCTGGTGGCGATGGGGCATCGGGTCGTGCTCACCCGCGACTCGGACCTCACCTTGGGCCTGGTGCCGCGGATCCGCCTCGCCAACGAGCTGGGTGCCGACGTCTTCGTGAGCGTGCACCTCAACGCCGTCCCCGAGGGCGCGCCGCCGACGCGCGCCCAGGGAGTGGAGACGTACTTCCTCTCGGCGGACGCCTCGGACGCCGGCGCCGCCGCGCTGGCGAGGGCCGAGAACGACGACGACGTGGACGTCGGCCAGGCGGAAGCCGACCCCCTCGGCGCGATCCTCGCCGACCTCGCCCGCACCGAGGCCCACGTCCACTCGTCGCGCCTCGCCTTCGCCATCCAGTCGGCCCTGGTCCGGGAGATCGGCGCGCGGGATCGCGGTCTGAAGCAGGCCCCCTTCGTCGTCCTGCAGGGGGCGGACATGCCGGCGGTGCTCGTAGAGGTCGGGTACGTCTCGCACCCCGAGGAGGCCCGGCGCCTCGCCGATCCGGTGCACCAGCGCCGCGTCGCCGTCGGCATCGCCGCGGGGATCGCCGCGTTCGGCGCGGACGTGATCGAACGCGAGACGCCGCAGGCTGCGCGCTGACCTCGTCGCGAAGTGTTCCCATCGCCGCCCTCGTCCGGTAGGTTCGCGCGCCTGAAAAGCGAGAGGACGTCGAATGCGCAAGAACGGAAGAGGGCCCAGGGAGCTGCGGCCGGTCGAGATCATCCCGAACTACCTGCGTCACCCGGAGGGCTCGGCGCTGGTGGCGTTCGGCGACACCCGGGTGATCGTCACCGCGTCGCTCGAGGAGAAGGTCCCGCCGCACTTGATGGGCAAGGGCAGCGGCTGGGTCACCGCGGAGTACGGGATGCTGCCCCGCGCGACCCACACCCGCAGCGCGCGGGAGGCTGCCCGGGGCAAGCAGACCGGCCGCACGCTGGAGATCCAGCGCCTCATCGGCAGGGCGCTGCGGGCCTGCGTCGATCTCGAGCGCCTCGGGACCGTCACCCTCGCCGTCGACTGCGACGTGATCCAGGCGGACGGCGGCACCCGCACCGCCTCGATCACGGGGGCGTACGTGGCGCTGGCCCTGGCCGTGCGCCGGCTCCGCGAGAGCGGCAGAATCAAGAAGGATCCGCTGATCGGGCAGGTGGCGGCGATCTCGGTCGGCGTCGTGGACGGCGTCCCCATGCTCGACCTCGACTACGAGGAGGACTCCTCCGCCGACGTGGACATGAACGTCGTCGCGACCTCCGGCGGGGAGCTGGTCGAGATCCAGGGAACGGCGGAGCGGCGATCGTTCCCGCGGGCGACTTTGGATCAGCTCGTGGACGTGGGATTGGAGGGGATCGCGCAGCTCGTCGAGGCGCAGAGGAGGGCCCTCGCTTGAGGGTGCTCCTCGCCTCGTCCAACGCGAAGAAGCTGAAGGAGCTGCGCGAGCTCGCCGCCGACCTCCCACTGGAGATCGTTTCGCCGGCCGACCTGGGCCTCGCGCTCCCGGAGGTGGTCGAGGACGCGCCGACGTTCGAGGGGAACGCGCGCAAGAAGGCGCTGGCGTTCGCGCAGGCCGCCGGCCTGCCGGCCATCGCCGACGACTCGGGGATCTGCGTGGAGGCGCTTGGCGGCGCGCCCGGGGTCTACAGCGCCCGGTACTCCGGCGAGGAGCCCGTCCCCGACAGGGACGAGCGCAACAACGCGAAGCTCCTGCGCGAGCTCTCGGGCGTCGCTGCCGCGCGCCGCGGCGCCTGGTACCAGTGCGTGGTCTGCCTGGCGTGGCCCGACGGAAGGACGGAGATCGCCTCGGGCCGCTGGGACGGCCGCGTAGCCTTCTCGCCTCGGGGGAGCGGCGGCTTCGGCTACGATCCGCTCTTCCTCGTGCCCCACCAGGGACGGACGGCGGCGGAGCTCGCGCCGGAGGAGAAGCAGGCGTTGAGCCACCGCGGCGCGGCGATGCGCGCGCTGCGGCCCGTCCTCGAGGATCTCGGCCGGTAGGCGCGACAACCTGCTTGCCATGGAATGCGGCATGCGCTACACCCGCTCGCGTTTTCACGGGGCGTAGCGCAGCCTGGTAGCGCACCTGCCTTGGGCGCAGGGAGTCGGAGGTTCGAATCCTCTCGCCCCGACCAGTGGTCGGACTGGGAAGCTCGAGCGCCAGTAGCTCAGTTGGATAGAGCAGCGGCCTTCTAAGCCGTAGGTCGAGGGTTCGATTCCTTCCTGGCGCGCCAGACGTAGGGAAGTACGAAGGTTGGATTGTGGTGGGAGTAGCTCAATTGGTAGAGCACTGGACTGTGACTCCGGGGGTTGTGGGTTCGAGCCCCATCTCTCACCCCATTCTTTCCTCGTAGTTCCGACTGCCGCGAAGCTGACGAAAAATCGAAGAAAGATCGTTTGACAGCCTCGCACTTCATCGTCTAGAACGCCGCTCGCCTCACGGCGGCGCCGGCCAAATCGCCGCAAGAAACATTGGGGGCGCGTAGCTCAATTGGCAGAGCAATGGACTCTTAATCCATAGGTTGAAGGTTCGATTCCTTCCGCGCTCACCACGAAAACCGAGAGCCCTCCAGGTAGACGCCAGGGGGGCTTTCGTTTTTCGTGGTGCGAGTTCCTTTGACCTGCGGCGGCGCTCGTTCTATTGCCGCAGGCGCTGCATCCGTCGGGCAGGTGGCGGAACTGGTAGACGCGCTGGACTTAGGATCCAGTGCTGCAAAGCGTGAGGGTTCGACCCCCTCCCTGCCCACCATCTGGGCGCGCCGCTCGGGGGAATGGCGCCTCCTCCGAAAAGGTTGGCTCGCCGATGATTCCCTACGTCCAGATCCCCCCGCTCAAGCTCGGCCCGCTCGAGCTCCACGCCTTTGGCGCGCTCTCCGCCCTGGGCATCTACGTGGGCGCCAGGCTCGCCGCCCGAGCGGCGCGACGCTACGCGCCCGGAGACGAGCGCCCGCTCGTGGAGGCGGCGCCCTGGCTGGTGGTCGGCGGCGTGATCGGCGGCCACCTCATGCACCTGCTCGGCTACCACCGGGAGATCCTGGCGCGCGACGGCATCGTCTCGCTCTTCATGCTCCACGAGGGGCAGTCGTCCATGGGTGGCCTGCTCGGGGCGATGATCACGCTGATCGTCTTCTTCCGCGTGAAGCGCTGGAAGATCCTCCCGCAGCTCGACGCGTTCGCGCTGGGCCTCGCGCCCGGATGGGGCATCGCTCGGCTCGGCTGCTTCACGGCCCACGATCACCCGGGCGTGCTCACGGACTTCCCGCTGGCCGTGGCGTTCCCTGGCGGCGCGCGGCACGATCTCGGCCTGTACGAGGCGGTATTGCTGGGGGTGCTGACCCTGGTGCTCTATGCGCTGGCGCGCAAGCCGCGGCCCCAGGGGATGCTCATGGGCGTCCTGGCCATCGGCTACGCGATCCCCCGCTTCTTCCTCGACTTCCTGCGGGCGGGCCCTGGCGATCCGACGATCACCTTCGTCGACGGCCGCATCTTCGGCCTCACGCCGGCGCAGTACGTCGCGTTCCTCCTCGTGGGGATCGGCACGTGGCTGCTGTGGCGCGCGCGGGGCAGGGAAGCGGCCGCGGTCCCTGCGAGCGCTCGCGCCGCGTCCGCCTGAATCCCCCGCCAAACCGGCAGCGACGAAGACCCTTTCTCTCCTCCTTGACTTCGCCCGGGGCGAGGTCTATCTCGCGGGATTCTTTCGAATCCCAAGCGCAGACGAGGAAGTTCATGAAGGTCGAAGTCGAGACGGTCTCCCCGGTCGAGAAGAAGCTCTCGATCGAGGTCGAGGCGGATCGTGTCGCAACCGAGTTCGAGCGCGCCTACCGCACGCTGGCGCGCCAGGTGCGCATCCCGGGCTTCCGGCAGGGCAAGGCGCCGCGGCGGGTCCTGGAGACCCGCTACAAGGATCAGGTCGAGCAGGACGTGGCCCGGCACCTGATGGAGTCGTCGTACCGCGAGGCGGTCGACGCCAAGGATCTCTTTCCGGTAGGCAGCCCCGTCGTCTCTCCGGACAAGCTCGAGGCGGGCAAGTCGTTCCGCTTCGAGGCCCGGGTCGAGGTGAAGCCCGAGGTCTCGCTCGCGAAGATCAAGGGCCTGGAGCTGGAGAAGTCGAAGGCCGAGGTCCCCGACTCGGGGGTCGACGACGAGCTCGAGCGCCTGCGCGAGCAGCTCGCCCAGTTCGTCCCCATCGAGGATCGGCAGACCGCCTCCACCGGCGACTACGCAGTGGTCGACTATGTGGGCACCCAGGGTGAGAAGGAGATCCCCGGGGCCAAGGGAGAGGACGTCACCCTGAAGGTCGATGAGGGCTCGATCCTCGAGGGCAGCGCGCCCCAGCTCGCCGGCGCGCCCGTGGGCGAGACCATCGAGGTCCCGGTGGAGTTCCCGCCCGACTACCAGGTGGAGTCGCTGCGGGGGACCTCGGGCCGCTTCTTCCTCACGCTGAAGTCCCTGAAGCGCCGCGAGGTGCCGGCCCTCGACGACGAGCTCGCCAAGGATCTCGGCGGCAAGTCGACGACGCTGGCGGAGCTGCGCGAGGAGATCCGCCAGAACCTCCAGGACATGGCCGACCGCCGCGCCGCCCAGGAGAACCGCGAGAAGCTCCTCAAGGCCCTCGTCGCCGCGAACCCCGTCGAGGTCCCCAAGGCGATGATCGAGCGCGCGATCGACTCGATGATCATGGGCGGGCTCGAGCGCTTCGAGCGCCAGGGCCTCGACATCCGCAAGCTCGGCCTCGACATCCCCAAGCTCCGCGAGGATCTGCGCGAGGAGGCCACCTCCCGCGTCAAGGCCGCGCTCCTCCTGGAGGCGATCTCCAAGCAGGAATCGGTCGAGGTCACCGACGCCGACATCGAGGCGGAGTACGCCAAGATGGCCGCCGAGACGAACATGCCCGAGGCGAAGGTGCGGGCCCACTTCGAGAAGACGGGCTCGGAGCGCGACGCGCTCCGGCAGCGCTTGCTCGAGGACAAGACGGTGGCGATGCTGGAGCGCGAGGCCAACGTCAAGGGTTAGAGATCCCCGGCGTATCGACCGAAGAACCCCCGTCCTCCGGGCGGGGGTCCGAGGAGGAAAAAGATGAGCTACATCCCGATGCCGTTCGTCGTCGAGCAGACCCACCGCGGTGAGCGGTCGTACGACATCTACTCCCGGCTCTTGAAGGACCGGATCGTCTTTCTGGGGACGCCCGTGGACGATGACGTCGCCAACGTCATCATCGCCCAGCTCCTCTTCCTGGAGTCCGAGGACCCGGACAAGGACATCAACCTCTACATCAACTCCCCGGGCGGCGTCGTCACCGCCGGCATGGCCATCTACGACACCATGCAGTACGTGAAGCCGCAGGTGTCCACGATCTGCATGGGCCAGGCGGCCTCGATGGGCGCCCTGCTCCTGGCCGCCGGCGCGCCTGGGAAGCGCTACGCGCTGCCGCACGCGCGGATCATGATCCACCAGCCCCTCGGCGGCTTCCAGGGTCAGGCGACGGACATCGAGATCCACGCCAGGGAGATCCTGCGGATGAAGCAGAAGCTGAACGAGATCCTGGTGCACCACTCGGGACAGCCCATCGAGCGGATCGAGAAGGACACCGACCGCGACTACTTCATGGGACCGATCGAGGCCAAGGAGTACGGGCTGATCGACGACGTCTTCGTGCACCAGCGCAAGACCCCGCCTACCGGCAAGTAGGGCGGCGGGGCCGGGGAGCGCGGCCACTTAGAATGGACTGCCCCACCCCCGGTTGTTAACCTTCGACGAAGAATGCCGGGGATCTCCCCCGGGACACGTCGGGAGAGTGGTCTTGGACAGGCGGGAAAACCACACCCTCTGCTGCTCCTTCTGCGGAAAGTCGCAAAAGGAGGTGAAGAAGCTCATCGCGGGCCCGACGGTCTACATCTGCGACGAGTGCATCGGCCTCTGCAACGACATCATCGCGGAGGAGATCGAGCACGAGGAGCGCAAGGACAAGAAGATCCGCATCCCGCGGCCCAGCGAGATCAAGGCCGTCCTGGACGAGTACGTCATCGGCCAGGACCGCGCGAAGAAGATCCTCTCGGTCGCGGTGCACAACCACTACAAGCGGATCGAGCAGAAGGCCGTCGGCACGCCCGACGACGTGGAGCTGCAGAAGTCGAACATCCTCCTGCTCGGCCCCACGGGCTCGGGGAAGACGCTGCTCGCGCAGACCCTCGCCCGGCTCCTGAACGTCCCCTTCACCATCGCGGACGCGACCACGCTCACCGAAGCGGGCTACGTCGGCGAGGACGTGGAGAACATCATCGTCAACCTGCTGCAGGCCGCCGATCACGACATCGAGCGGGCGCAGAAGGGCATCGTCTACATCGACGAGATCGACAAGATCGCGCGCAAGAGCGAGAACCCGTCGATCACCCGGGACGTCTCCGGCGAGGGCGTGCAGCAGGCGCTGCTCAAGCTGATCGAGGGCAGCGTCGCCAACGTGCCGCCCAAGGGGGGGCGCAAGCACCCCCAGCAGGAGTTCCTGCAGATCGACACCTCGAACATCCTCTTCATCTGCGGCGGCGCGTTCCACGGCCTCGACCAGATCATCGAGCGCCGCATCGGCGGCAGGCAGATGGGCTTCGGGGCGGAGATCAAGTCCAAGCAGGAGAAGAACCAGACCGAGCTCTTCCGCGAGTGCGAGCCCGAGGATCTGCTCAAGTTCGGGCTGATCCCCGAGTTCATCGGCCGCCTGCCCGTGGTGGCGACCCTGGAGGAGCTGGACGAGAAGGCGCTGGTCCAGATCCTCACCGAGCCGAAGAACGCGCTCGTGAAGCAGTACCGCAAGCTCCTGGAGATGGACGGCGTCAACCTCGAGTTCACCCCGGGCGCGCTGTCGGCGATCGCCAGGGAGGCCCTGCGCAACAAGGCTGGGGCCCGCGGCCTGCGCTCGGTGGTCGAGAGCGCGATGCTCGACGTGATGTACGAGATCCCCTCGAAGAAGACCGCGAGGGAGGTGGTGATCAGCGAGGAGTCGATCACCAAGAAGGAGAAGCCGCTCGTCATCCACGAGCAGAAGGCGGAGTCCGCGTAAGCGGGGGCGGGCTCGAGGTTCGAGTCGGCGGCCTCGAGGCCTGCCGCGCAACCCCACGACGCCAGGCGGGCGGCCGATCGGCCGCCCGTCGTCGTTTTCGAAGAATGACGGCTCGGGAAGGCCAGCGGCGAGGGAGCGTGTTTCCCTCTGGCGTCGGCGAACGGTCGTCGACGAAACCAAGACATCCCGGGCGCGGGATGGCAGATTGACGATGGGGCTTTCGCCCAGCCCATCCGACCAGAGGTTCCAAGGCAAATGTTCTTCGGCAAAGACGACAAGAAGGGTGGGAGCGAGAGAACGCGGCAGGTGCCGCTGCTCCCTCTGCGGGACATCATCGTCTTCCCCCACATGGTCGTTCCTCTCTTCGTGGGCCGCGAGAAGTCGATCGCGGCGCTCGAGGAGGCGATGGCGCACGACAAGGAGCTCCTCCTTGCCGCTCAGAAGAAGGCCAAGACCAACGAGCCCGTGGCGGAGGACATCTTCGAGGTGGGCACCCTCGGCACGATCGTGCAGCTCCTCCGGCTGCCCGACGGCACGGTGAAGGTGCTGGTGGAGGGCAAGCGCCGGGCGAGGATCCGCCGGTTCGTGTCCTCGGACGCCTTCTTCCAGGTCGAGGCGGAGGAGATCGAGGAGGAGCTCGATCGGACGGTCGAGCTCGAGGCGCTCGTGCGCAGCGTCCACTCGACGTTCGAGTCCTACGTGAAGCTGAACAAGCGCATCCCTCCGGAGATGCTGACCTCGGTGTCGTCCATCGACGACCCGAGCCGTCTCTCGGACACGATCGTCGCCCACCTCAGCCTCAAGCTGAACGACAAGCAGCAGCTCCTCGAGACCCCCTCGCCGGCCCGCCGGCTGGAGAAGCTCTACGAGCTCATGCAGGGCGAGATCGAGATCCTGCAGGTCGAGAAGAAGATCCGGACCCGCGTCAAGAAGCAGATGGAGAAGACGCAGAAGGAGTACTACCTGAATGAGCAGATGCAGGCCATTCAGAAGGAGCTCGGCGAGCGCGACGAGTTCAAGAGCGAGGTCCAGGAGCTAGAGGAGAAGGTCAAGAACAAGAAGATGTCCAAGGAGGCGACCATCCGGGTCAAGCGCGAGCTCAAGAAGCTCAAGATGATGAGCCCGATGAGCGCCGAGGCCACGGTGGTCCGCAACTACGTGGACTGGATCCTCTCCCTCCCGTGGAGCGACACGACCAAGGACAAGCTCGACGTCGCCGAGGCCAAGCGCGTCCTCGACGAGGATCACTACGGCCTGAAGAAGCCCAAGGAGCGCATCCTCGAGTACCTGGCCGTCCAGTCGCTGGTCGGCAAGATCCGCGGCCCCGTGCTCTGCCTCGTCGGCCCTCCGGGCGTCGGCAAGACGTCGCTGGCCAAGTCCATCGCCAGGGCGACCGGCCGCAAGTTCGTGCGCCTGTCCCTGGGCGGCGTTCGCGACGAGGCCGAGATCCGCGGCCACCGCCGGACCTACATCGGCGCGATGCCCGGCAAGCTGATCCAGTCGCTGAAGAAGGCGGACTCGGGCAACCCCGTGTTCCTGCTGGACGAGATCGACAAGATGTCGACCGACTTCCGCGGCGACCCGTCGGCGGCCCTCCTCGAGGTGCTGGACCCGGAGCAGAACGCGACCTTCAACGATCACTACCTCGATCTCGACTACGACCTGTCGAAGATCATGTTCATCTGCACGGCCAACACCCTCTACGGGATCCCCGGCCCGCTGATGGACCGGATGGAGATCATCCGGCTCGCGGGCTACACGGATCGCGAGAAGCTCTCCATCGCGGAGCGCTACCTGGTGCCGAAGGCGAAGGAGCAGAACGGCCTCGCCGAGGTGGACGTGAAGTTCACTTCGAAGGCGCTGCTCATGGTGATCCACCGGTACACCCGGGAGGCCGGCGTCCGGAAGCTCGAGCAGGAGATCAACGCGATCTGCCGCAAGATCGCGCGCAAGGTGCTCAAGAAGGGCAAGGACGCCAAGTTCCTCGTCACCTCGAAGAACGTGCCGAAGTACCTCGGCCAGCCGCGGTTCAAGTACGGCACCGCCGAGAGCCACGACCAGGTGGGCCTCGTCACCGGCCTCGCCTGGACCGAGGTGGGCGGCGAGATGCTGATCACCGAGGTGACCAGCATGCCGGGCAAGGGCAAGCTCATCATCACCGGCAAGCTCGGCGAGGTGATGCAGGAGTCGGCGCAGGCCGCGATGAGCTACGTGCGATCCCGCGCGCCGATCTTCGGCATCGATCGGAAGTACTTCGAGTCCACCGACCTGCACATCCACGTGCCGGAGGGCGCGATCTCGAAGGACGGTCCCTCCGCCGGCATCACCATGGCCACGGCGCTGATCTCGACGTGCACCAAGGTGCCGGTGCGGCGCGACATCGCCATGACCGGCGAGATCACGCTGCGGGGCAGGGTGCTGCCCATCGGCGGGCTGAAGGAGAAGGCGATGGCCGCCTACCGCGGCGGCATCAAGAAGATCCTGATCCCGGCCGAGAACGAGAAGGACGTGAGGGACATCCCCAAGGTGGTGCGCGACCACCTGGAGATCGTGCCGGTCGAGCACATGGATCAGGTGCTCCGCCACGCCCTCGTCCTCGAGAACCCGGACGAGTTCTTCCGGCCTCTCCCCAAGGAGGACGGCGGCGCGATGGTTCCGGCCGAGCAGGAGCCAGCGAGCGAGGTACCGGCCGGCGCCTGATCGAAGGGCATTCTGGTCGGTCGGCGATTTTCTTCGTTGACCGCCTCACGAGCCTCGGGTAGAAAGCCGGCACTTTCGTCGGGCGCATAGCTCAGCTGGTCAGAGCATCGTCTTTACACGGCGAGGGTCGCAGGTTCGAAGCCTGCTGCGCCCACCAGACGCACGCTGTGGGGTGTTAGTTAAGTCGGTTATAACGCCGGCCTGTCACGCCGGAGGCCACGGGTTCGAGTCCCGTACACCCCGCCACATGGAAGCCCCCGCAAGTCTTCGGATTTGCGGGGGTTTTTCTTTGGTGCGCCCGGGGCGGCGGCGGTTGCGCCTGCCGGCGCCTCGGGACCGTCGAGGGGCGCCGGGGGGGGGCAGACCGGGCGGGCATGCGCTGCCGGGGATCGGCTATGCTGCGGCGTCTATCGAAAAGGGGACGCCATGACCATGCGGTTTCTGCCTCTGGCACTGACGGGGTTTCTCTTCCTCGCCGCTTGCGGTCCGAAGGACGAAGGGGAGGCTCCGCTCGGGCCCTGCACCGATCGGGAGTCGGCCGAATGCGAGGCCTGCGTCCTCCGCGCGAAGAACACCGCATGCGAGGCGGCCAGCCTCGCGGTGCTCAACGCCTGCGTGACCTGTGAGGCGACCAGTGCCGGCTGCGACGCGGATCTCTGCCGGGAGAAGACGCAGAGCTACGACCTGTGCTGGACGGCGGCTGCGAAGGCGCGCTGCGGGATCGACGTGACGCCGGGCACCGGTGGCACGGGCGGCGACGGCGGCGCGGGCGGTACCGGGGGCGCGGGCGGCACGGGCGGCGACGGTGGCGCGGGCGGCGACGGCGGCGCGGGCGGCACGGGCGGCACGGGCGGCGACGGCGGCACGGGCGGCGACGGCGGCACGGGCGGCGACGGCGGCACGGGCGGCGACGGCGGCACGGGCGGCGACGGCGGCACGGGCGGCACGGGCGGCGAAGGCGGCGAAGGCGGCGAAGGCGGCGAAGGCGGCGAAGGCGGCGAAG